>Ga0070707_100000137_pt1 | contig 68751 bp, 71 predicted proteins | sample KBSK5502metaG_FD_65468 | JGI IMG/M metagenome (GOLD analysis project Ga0070707, IMG submission 65468) | Corn, switchgrass and miscanthus rhizosphere microbial communities from Kellogg Biological Station, Michigan, USA - KBS K5-50-2 metaG | ecosystem: Host-associated > Plants > Roots >... | reverse complement strand
GTGAGCGTGCCGTGGGCCCGCCCGCTGTGAGCGTGCCGTGGGCCCGCCCGCTGTGAGCGTGCCGTGGGCCCGCCCGCTGTGAGCGTGCCGTGGGCCCGCCCGCTGTGAGCGTGCCGTGGGGCCGCCCGCCGTGAGCGGGCGCCAGCCGTTCGCCGGTAACCAGGGCGAATCGGGCGGCCGGCCCAGCAGAATGTGAGGCAAAGAGGGCCAGGCGCGGGAGGGCGCACCATGAGGATTGGGGTATCGCTGCAGGATCCGAGGGGGCCCAGCCCGATGACGGCGCTGCGCGAGGAGCTGCAGCGCGCCGCCGACCAGGGCTTCGCCTCGGCCTGGATGAGCAACATCTTCGGCGTGGACGCGCTGACCGCGCTGGCGGTCGCGGGAAATCAGGTGCCCGGCATCGAGGTAGGCACCGCCGTGGTGCCCACGTACCCGCGGCACCCGGGCGCGCTGGCCCAGCAGGCGCGGACGGTCGCGGCGGCGGTGGACGGCCGCCTGGTGCTTGGCATCGGGCTGTCCCACAAGATCGTGATCGAGGACATGTTCGGATACGACTTCAGCCGGCCGATCCTGCACATGCGGGAGTACCTCGAGGTCCTGCTGCCATTGCTGGACGGGCAGCCGGTCTCGTTCAGCGGCACCACCGTGCGGGCGAACATCGGGCTGACCACCCCCGCTCCGGGCCGGGTCCCGGTCGTGGTGGCCGCGCTGGGCGCCCAGATGCTGCGGCTGGCCGGGGAGCGGACCGACGGCACCGTGCTGTGGATGACCGGGCCAGCCACGGTGCGCGATCACGTCGTGCCGGTGATCACCGCCGCCGCGGAGGAGGCGGGCCGGCCCAGCCCGCGCGTCGTCTGCATCCTCCCCGTCTGCGTCACCGACGACCCGGACGGCGCGCGGGAGCGGGCGGCGCGGGTCTTCGCCGTCTACGGTGACCTGCCGTCCTACCGGGCCATGCTGGACCGCGAGGGCGCGGCGGGCCCGTCGGACGTGGCCATCGTCGGGGACGAGGACACCGTGGGCGCGCGGATTCTCGCGCTCGCCGAGATCGGCGTGACCGACTTCGTGGCGGGCGAGTACACCAGAGGCGCTGACGGCGCCCGCACCCGCGCGTTCCTGCGCGCCCTGCTCACCTGACCGACTGCCCTGACCGGCTGCCCTGACCGGCTGCCCTGACCGGCTGCCCTGACCGGCTGCCCTGACCGGCTGCCCTGACCGGCCGTCCTGGCCGACTGCCCTGACCGGCTGCCCTGACCGACTGCCCTGACCGGCCGTCCTGGCCAGCCGTCCTGACCGGGCCCATCTGGCAGCTCCATGATCATGTGGCCTTATCACGCGAGATGTGCGGTCCGGCGCCGGGTTTGCCCGTTTGGGGGTACGGCTTCAGTGATATCACGGGAAAGGTGCGGGCGGACGCGCTCGCTTGGACGCCTCCGGGGGGGTAGACATTCCCCAGACCGGCGGAAGGTGACCACCATGCGGTTCCGCAACCGATCCGACGCGGGGCGGCGGCTGGCCAGCCGCCTGGAGTTCTTGCACGGCGCGGACGTGGTGGTTCTCGGGCTGCCCCGGGGCGGGGTACCGGTGGCGGCGGAGGTGGCCCGCGCGCTGGGCGCACCGCTGGATGTCATCCTGGTGCGCAAACTGGGCGTGCCCGCCCAGCCCGAACTTGGGCTCGGCGCGATCGGGGAATCCGGGGCCCGTGTGATCAACCCCGAGGTCGTGCGCTACGCCCACGTCAGCGAGGCGCAGATCGCGCTGGTCGAGCAGCGGGAGCGGGCCGAACTGGAACGGCGCGCGCAGCGGTTCCGCGGTGGCGCACCGCACGAGGCTCTGGCCGGCCGGATCGCCGTCATCGTGGACGATGGCATCGCGACCGGATCCACGGCCCGCGCCGCGTGCCAGGTGGCTCGGGCGCTGGGCGCGGCCCGGGTGGTGCTCGCGGTGCCGGTGGCACCGCCGTCCGCGGACCGCGCGCTGCGCGGTGACGCCGACGAGGTGATCTGCCTGGAGATGCCCGATCACTTCCTGGCGATCGGCGAGTGGTACGAAGACTTCGCACAGACCTCGGACGAGGAGGTCGTTGCGCTGCTGCGGGCGGCGCGGGCCTGGGACGGGGCGCCCGCCGGCCAGGGGGCCGGGAGTGGCCGGGGCGGGGCGGAAACCGGGCAGTTTCCTGTGGATTCGCCGATGTGCACGGATGGCGGGCAGGAGGAGCACGTGGGCGAGCCACGTACCGATGCAGACCCGGCACCGGAATCCGCGGCCGGCCCGGCACCTGCGGCCAGCCCAGTGGCCGCGGCCAGCCCGGTGCGGGCGGACGGCACAATGCCCGCGGTAGGCCCGGTGCCCCCGGACAGCCCGGCGGATCCGATGCCTGAGGTCGTGGCGGCGGAGCGCCCGGGGGTGGCGGCGGACCGCCCGGGGGTGGCGGCGGACCGCCCGGAGGTGGCGGCGGACCGCCCGGGGGTGGCGGCGGACCGCCCGGAGGTGGCGGCGGACCGCCCGGGGGTGGCGGCGGAGCGCCCGGGGGTGGCGGCGGAGCGCCCGGGGGTGGCGGCGGAGCGCCCGGGAGTGGCGGCGGACCGCCCGGGAGTGGTGGCGGACCGCCCGGGGGAGGCGGCCGGGCCCACGCCGCGCGAGACCGAGCTTGCCGGGCTGGTGGCGATGATGCCGTTCGCGGCCGGCCTCGGCATCGTCTTGGACGCGGCCGCTCCCGGCGAGGTGCGCGGCCGGATGGCCTGGGCCCCGGAGCGGTGCACGACCGCGGGCAGCCTGCACGGCGGTGCGCTGATGGCCCTGGCCGACAGCCTCGGCGGGATCTGCGCCTTCCTGAACCTGCCGCCCGGGGCGGTGACCGCGACCACCAGTTCGGCCACGGTGTTCACCCGCGCGGTCGGCTCCGGCGAGGTGACCGCGGTCACCCGCCCGCTGCACGTCGGGCGGTCGGTGATCGTGGTGCAGACGGACCTCACCGACGACGCGGGACGGCGGGTGGCCCAGGTGACCCAGACCCAGGCGGTGCTCGCCGGGCGCGGCTGATCATGTCGCCCGGCGCGCGGGTGACACGGTGGCCGGCAGCGTGACACCGCCGTTCCTACGATTTCGTGCTATGCGATGTCGTAGAAGCTGGGGGGGCGGTCTGACACGGCGGCGCGAGTTACCCAGTCGGCCAGCCAGCCGCGGGCCGCCTCCGGCTGTCGGCGCGGGCGATTCCAGGTCAGGCGCCGGGGATCTCAGCGCCGCATCGCGGGCAGGTCGTCGGCGGGCCGGACTCGGCCACGGTGCCGCAGGCCTCGCAGACCCGGCGGCAGCAGGCAGGCCAGATCCCCCGGGCGGTCCTCCGGGTCGAGCCGCCATTGCAGGCCGGCGCGGCGCAGGTCCGCGGCGCTGCCAGGTTCCTGGTCGCTGGTCAACCGGCCTCCCGCAGGTGTGCGGCCAGCACCGCTGCCTGGCTATGCTCGACATCCCTGGTCGCGGTGAGCAGCGTCAGCGGCCCGGAACCGGCCAGTTCGCGCAGGCTCGCCAGGGCGTCCGCCCGTTCGGGCTCCCGCAGTTCCGCCTCGTAGCGCTCGCGGAACTCCGCGAACTTGGCCGGATCATGCCCGTACCACCGGCGCAGTGCGTCGGACGGCGCGACCGCCCGGAGCCACTCATCCAGCGCAGCGGCGCTCTTGGCCAGTCCCCGCGGCCACAGCCGGTCGACCAGCACCCGGTGCCCGTCGGCCGGGCTGGGCGGGTCGTAGACGCGGCGCACGCGCACCGTGGTTGCTGCCGTCATCAGACCATCATCCGTCAGTTGCCAGCGTCTTGCCCGCCGGTCGGCCCAGTGGACCCGCCCGGGCGGGCAAGCCAGGCGGTTGGCGACCTGACTGAATCGTAGCACGATATATATTGCCGGGTGCGGTGTGGGGGCCGGCCGGGGTGCGGGTGCGGGGTCGGCCGTGGCCAGGGGGGATATGGCGCTACGGTGAGGGGGTGCGCGAGATGTCGGCGGGGGACTTCCAGAACTTGCTGGCGTTCCGCACAAGCCTGCGCCGGTTCCTGCACTGGAGCCAGGAGCAGGCGCGCGCCGTGGGCCTCACCCCGGCCCAGCATCAGTTGCTCGTAGCGATCAAGGGGCATCCCGGGAACCAGGACCCGACGATCTCGGATCTGGCCGAATACCTGCTGCTGCGGCACCACAGCGTGGTGGAGCTCGTCGACCGGGCGGAGCACGCGGGCGTGGTCGCGCGGTCCCGGGACCCCGCCGACGGACGGCTGACCCGTGTGACGCTCACCGCAGACGGCGAGGCGCGGCTGAGCCGCCTCGGGCCCGCGCACCTGGACGAACTGCGCAACCTCGCCCCCGTGCTCGATCAACTGGTCGCCGAGTGGGCGGCACACACCGCGAGGGAGCCCGCCAAGGAATCCGGCTAGCCCCAGGCGGCGGGAATCCGGTCAGGCGGCGGGAATCCAGTTAGGCGGCGGGAATCCGGTTAGATCCCTACCGCCCTGACGGGCTGCCCACGGTGGATGGAATCGGCTGGCGCCGATTCACGTACTAGGCGGGCGGCCGTGCCGCCGGGTGCGGGAACCGGGGGACCGCGTCCCCGCAGTGCCCCTTCCGGCGGGCTAACGCCGAGGCCGCGACCTGGTTCGTGGCATGGCGTTCGCCGTCCAGGACCCCGGCCACGCTGGCGGAGGCGCCGGGCTCGTGATGGATCAGGTCGAGTTGCACGGCCGCCATCAGCGCCTGCGCCCGGTTGGTCACGCCGAACTTCTCATACAGCCGTGCCACGTAGGTCTTGGCGGTGGAGTGGCTGATGAACATGGTCATCGCGATGGCGGGAATCGAGAGGCCAGCGCTCAGCAGGCGCAGCACCTCGGCCTGTTGCGGGCTGAGCACCGTGCGTTCTGTCACGGCACGCCGCCTGGCGAGGGCAACCGCCAGCCCGGCTGCGGTGAAGGACGATGCGGCGACGGAAGCATGACGGATGGCCGCGAGCACCTCCTCCACGGGGGCGCTCTTTGTGACGAAGGCGGAGACTCCCGTCTCCAGCGCGCGGAACAGGACGTCATCCTCTTCCTGAGAAGTCAGCAGGACGATGCCGAGGCCGGCGTCACGGTCACGGAACTCTCTGGCCATGTGCAAGCCGCTGCCGTCGGGCAGGCTGACGTCCACGGTCACCACGCTTGGCTGGCTGCGCCGCACGTCCTCGCGCGCGGCGGCCGCCGACCCGTACTCGGCCACGATCTCGATGTCGGCGTGCCTGGAGACCAATTCGCGCAAGCCATACCGCGTGAGCGTATGACCATCAACTATGGCCAGACGAATCGGCATGGCAGCTCCCCCCACAGGTGCAATGCGTTTTTAAAGGCACTGCCGTTTTCGGTATGAAATATTTCGGGCCTTCGGCCCATCAGCGGCCGAAGGTCCTGCTTGTGCTCAAAGTTCGTTTCATCTGCCCAGGCGGCCTAGAGGGGTGCCCTCCCTGGCAGTTCTCCAGGCCGTGGCGGCTGGTTGGCTGCTGTTCGGAGGCCAAGGTGCCTGTCGCAGAAAGTTCCCGTCCCAGGAATTGCAAAGAGGACGCGCCGAAGAGATCAATGGTTGGCAGTTGATGGTGCCCGTTACGTACTTGTGACGTTACTGCCCAGTTTGGGTCAGTGCTGTGTGGCGCCTCGTCCTGAATCTCCCGATCTGTCCCATCGGTGCTTGTCCGAGCGGGCCGGTTACCGTGCGACCGCCAGGGTGGCGAGCAGAGCGCCACCGAGCAGGAACGGCCCGAAGCTGATCATGCTCTGCAGCGTGATCCGCCGGGCAGCCATCAGCGCCATACTGACCGCGCCGCACAGGAGGAACCCCAGGGCGGCCCCGACCATCAGGGTGGGCCAGCCCAGCCAGCCGAGTGCGAGCCCGGCCAGGCCGGCGAGCTTGACGTCGCCGCCGCCGATGCCCCCCGGCCGCAGTAGCGCGAGCGCGAGGTAGGTCCCACCGAGCACAACCCCGCCCAGCAGAGCGCGGCCCAGGGCCTCCGCGTTGTGCCCCATGAGCGCGGCGATCGCCAGCAAAGCGATCATCACCGGGTAGGCGGGCAGGACGAGCCGGTCGGGGAGCCGCTGGACCGAGAGGTCGATGGCGGCGAGCGCCACGCCCAGCGCGCCGAAGAAGCAGAACGCCAGCATGTCGGGCTGGCCGCCGAACCGGCCGAAAAGCAGCCCGAGGACCAAGGCGGTGACTAGCTCCAGCGCGCCCAGCGTGCCGAAGTGCTGTCCGCAGTGCCCACAGCGGAGCACGAGCCATCGGGGGACCGGGGCGGCGCAGCGTGGGCAGGTGGTCCGGTCCGGGGCGTCGCTCGGCACCGATAGCTGGAAGACCGCGCTCCGCAGTACCGCGCCGGCCGGCACGCCCGCGACGAGACCCTCGGCTGCCCACACCGCGCTCATGGCGCTCCACCGTAGGCACACGGCCGTCGAAACAGAAGATCCCCGGGCAAGAACGGGCCAACCGGAGGGCCAGTGTCGGCCGATCGGCTGACATGTCAGCCGATCGGCCGAGATTTCATGGCCGCCTGACCGGTTCCGCACGCGGGCTCAAAGCCGCCAAGGTTTTCGCGGATCGGACGGCGCGGGGCCGTCCAGCCGGGGATCACGCTCGGCGAACATCTGAAGGAGGTTCGGAATGCTCAACTACTTCGTGGCCCTGGTCAACACCTTCGCACTGCGACTGGGCCGAGACGACCGTGGCGCGACCGCGGTGGAGTACGGGCTGATCGTGGCGCTCATCGCTGCGATCATCGTGGGCGTCGTGGGGACCCTCGGCGGTCAGGTCCAAGCTGCGTTCCAGGCGGTCAGTAACGCGCTTCCTGGCGGCTGACAGCTGAACATGGGGCGAGCGGACGAGTATCCACCAGGCACGTATGACCTCCGTACTGACGAAGGCGTCGCTCATGTCTCGCGCCTTCCTGCGGCGCTTCCGGCGTCACCATCCGAGTTCAGACGAGACCGGTGCCACCGCGGTCGAGTACGCGCTGATCGTTGGCTTCATTGCAGCGGTGATCTTCGGTTCAGTCCTAGCGCTTGGCCAGCTTGTGCTCACTCTGTTCGCTGCACCCCTTGGCGGGTTCTGAGTCCTTGGCCGGGTGGGCCCGGCGGTACGTCCGGCCCACCCGGCCCCGATCGAAGGGATAGCCGATCTTGAGCCGGGCATCGTCTAGAGATTGCGCCCTGTCCCGGCCCGGCGCGCGGGACAAGGATCGCGGCGCGACGGCGGTGGAGTTCGCGTTGCTGCTACCGCTGTTGCTGCTGCTGGTATTCGGCATCGTCGACTTCGGGCGTGCAATCAACACGCAGATAACGCTGACCCAGGCGGCCCGGGAGGGCGCGCGGCTCGCAGCACTCGGTCAGCCGAACGTGGTAAGCGGCACCCAGGCCGCCGCGACGGGGCTGAGCCCGGTGACCGTGGCCGTGACGTCCTGCCCGTCCGGGGCCACGCAGACCACGAGCGCCGTCGTTAAGGCCAGCTATTTGTTTAAATTCGTCACCCCGGTCGGGGCGATCGCGGGGTTGTTCGGCGGTAAGGGCTTCGGGGCTCCGATCACGCTCACCGCCACGGGAGAGATGCCATGCGAGAGTTGATCTTCCGGCTCGCCCGCCCGATGATGCGGTTGCTCGGGCGCGACGAGCGGGGCGCGATAGGGGTCCTCATTGCGATTCTGATCGGCGGCGGGGTACTGATCGGGATGGGCGCCCTGGCAATCGACGTTGGGCAGATCTACCAGAATCGCGCGGAACTTCAAAACGGCGCGGACGCAGGTGCCCTCGCCGTTGCCGACAGTTGCGCCCTGGGAAGCTGCACGACAGGCATCGCCGCACAGTACGCCACAGGCAACGCATCCAAGCTCACCGGGAACAACGCGGCGGTGGACCTGATTTGCGGTTCCTCAACGGGCATGGGTGCTTGCCCGGCCAGCAACGGGACGAGGACTGACTGCCCGGCCAATCCCCCGGCAGGCACCAACTACGTGGACGTGCACACGTCCACCCTGACCGCCAGCGGGTCCACGCTGCTGCCTCCGGTCTTCGCCCGCACGCTGGTGGGCAACTCCAGCTACCAGGGCGCCCATGTGAAGGCGTGCGCGCAGGCGGAGTGGGGCGCTCCCACTAGCGCGAACACCATCGCCTTCACCATTTCGGCCTGTTCTTGGTACGTGTACACGAACAACGGGACCAACTTCGCGCAGCCGCCCCCCTACCCGCCGAACACCGTGCCCGCGCCGTCCTACGACCACGTCATGTTCGAGCACGGCCAGCAGGGCTCGAACACCACCGGGTGCCCGCCGTACCAGCCGTCCGGCCAGGACGGCCCGGGCAACTTCGGCTGGACCTTGGATCCTTCGGGCACCTGCTCGACGGTTATCAACAACGGCAGCTACGGCGGAAACACCGGCACCTCGGTCCCTGGCGGCCAGAATCCTGGTGACTGCGAGACGGTGCTGTTCAACGACTGGAAGAACGAGACTCTCGTCTATATCCCGGTGTACTCCGCGATCAGCGGCACCGGCAGCAACGAAACCTATACCCTGCTGGGCTTCGCCGCGTTCGTGATCACCGGCTATCGCATCACCGGCAGTTTCACGCAAAAGGACTGGCTGAACCCGCCTCTTCTCTGCAAAGGCAACAACTTCTGCATCGATGGCTACTTCACCCAGGGGCTGATCCCGTCCACGGGCGGCCTGGGCGGCAAGGGCCTGGGTGCCAGCATCGTCAAGCTCACCGGCTGAGCCACACAGGACATGGCTCAGCCAAGCAAGGGATGAGGAACCTTGAAACGTCGCGTACTGACCGCCACCCTGGCGATACTTCTGGCCGTGCTGGGCACCGCTGGCGTGCTCGCCTACGTCCATAAGGCCGACTCCCGGGCGCTGGCCGGGATGAGGCCGGTCAGCGTCGTGGTGGCGCAAGGCCAGATTCCGGCCGGCACCTCCGCGATCTCGGCCCAGCAGCAGGGCCTGCTGCGCAGCGAGGCACTACCGGCCTCATCGGTGCCGGCGAACGCGGTCCGCTCGCTCACCCCCGACCTCGGCCCTCTGGTGATGAGCGCGCAGGTCCAGTCGGGACAGGTGCTGCTGCGGCCGATGCTCGTCACGGCCGCCCAGGCGACCGCCGCCGGCGCCCTCGCAATCCCCAAGGGCATGGTCGCCGTCACCATTCCGCTCTGCGTGCCGGAGGCCGTGGCCGGGTACGTGCAGCCGGGCTCGCAGGTCGCCGTGTTCGACACCTACCCCACCAGGAAAGCCAGCCTGCAAGAAAGCTGCAACCAGTCGGGCCAGTCGAATCAAGCGCAGGGCCCAGGCGCTGCTATCACCAGGATCTTGCTGCCCAGGGTCCTGGTGCTGGCCACGGGACAGGCGGCCGCTAGCGGAACCACCAGCACCACTGCTAGCGGTGGCGCGTTCTCGCGCAACAGCCAGACCGACCCTGCGGCGACAGGGTCCGTCCTGGTGACTCTGGCCGTCAGCCAGGCCAATGCCGAGCGGCTGATCCTGGTTACCAGGGCCGGCCTGCCGTATCTGGGGTTGCTCACGTCGTCCTCCCAGACCGGGTTCGACACCGGGCTCCAGCCGCTGTTCCAGCACTGAGGGGGAGTCGTGGCCATTCTCTGCGGACCCGCCGTCCGGTCCGGCGCGACGTTCCTGAGCATTCGCAGCGAGGCGCGCGCCGTGGAAAACCTGCGCGCGGCGGCACAGATGCTGAGTAACGACCCCGAGGAGACCCTTCTGGTGATCGGGCCGGAAACCCCGGCCTCCGAGGCGCTGTCGTTCGCCTCGGGTTTGCGGCTGAGCCGGCCTCAGGTAGGCGTGGTGCTGGTGCGCGAGCGGGTCGACGTCGACCTGCTCACCCTCGCGCTCCAGTCGGGGGTCAGGGAGGTCGTTCCGATGAACGATCCCGCGGCCTTGAACGCCGCTTGCCGACGTTCCCGCGACGTGTCGGAGCGCCTGGCCGCCACGACCCATGGCGAGGCCGGGGAACCTGCGCGCGACGGCCAGATCGTCACCGTTTTCGCGGCCAAAGGCGGCTGCGGCAAAACCACGCTCGCGATCAACCTGGGCGTGGCGCTCGCCAGGGACACCGGCCACCGGGTCTGCATCGTGGATCTGGACCTGTCGTTCGGCGACGTCGCGATCAGCGTGCAACTTGACCCGGCGCGGACGATGGTGGACGCGCTGCCCATGGCCGGTCACCTGGACACGGCCGGCGCCGCCTCCCTGCTCACGCGCTACGCCCCGGGGCTGGAGATGCTGCTGGCGCCGGTGACCCCCGGCGACGCGGAAAAGGTGCCGCCGGCGCTGGTGGGCGAGCTGCTCAGTGTGCTGCGCGGCATGTTCGACTTCGTGGTCGTGGACACCCCGGCCCAGTTCAGCGAGCACGTGCTCACCGCGATGGACGCCTCCGCGCATCACGTGCTGCTCACCACCCCGGATGTACCGGCGCTGAAGAACCTTCGCGTCACGCTCGACATGCTGGACCTGCTCTCGTATCCGAGAGACATCCGTTCTGTGGTGCTCAACCGCGCGGACTCGAAGGTGGGCCTTAGTTCCGAAGACGTGGAACGCGTGGTGCGCTGCCCGATCGCCGCGCACGTCCCGTCCAGCCGCGCGGTGCCCATTTCGATCAACAACGGAACACCGATCACGATCGCCACACCCGGGCACCCGGTGAGCCAGGCCATCACCGGGTTCGCTCACCAGCGGCTGGCGGTGGCTGCCTCGCCGGAGGCCGCGCCCCGGCGCCTGGGCAGGAGGCGGCGCTGATGAACCTGTCCGACCGGCTTGCGCAGCGGGGGGCGCACGCAGGCCTCGTGCGCGAGCAGCTGAGCGTGCCGCGGCGCGCCGCGCGGTATGCCGACCCGTTCGCCGAGGTCAAGCGGAGCGTGCACGAGGGGCTGCTGGAGGCTCTCGGGCCCAAGCTCTACGACGCGCACCTCGACCAGCGAGAACTCGAGTCCCGGGTGACGCAGACTCTGCAGTCGGTGCTCCAGCGCGACGAGACCCCGATGACGGCGGCCGACCGGGCCCGGGTGGCACAGGAGATCGCCGATGACATCCTCGGGCACGGGCCGCTGGAGCCCTACCTGCGCGACCCGGACGTGTCCGAGATCATGGTCAACGGCCACGACCAGATCTACGTCGAGCGCGCCGGCCGCCTGTACCCGGCGGAAACCGCCTTCACCGACGAGGGCCACCTACGGCGCACCATCGACAAGGTGGTGGCGCGGGTCGGCAGAAGGGTGGACGAGGCCAGCCCTATGGTGGACGCGCGGCTGCCGGACGGGAGCCGGGTCAACGCCGTGGTTCCGCCCGTCGCGCTGGACGGGTCGCTGCTGACGATACGGAAGTTCGCGACCGACCCGTTCACGGTGGAGGACCTGGTGTCCTTTGGCACCATGAGCCGTCCCGTCGCCGAACTGCTCGAGGCCTGCGTGCGCGGCCGGCTCAACATCGTGATCGGCGGTGGCACCGGCTCGGGCAAGACCACGACGCTGAACGTGCTGTCGTCGTTCATCCCGGCGGACGAGCGGATCATCACCATCGAGGACGCGGCGGAGTTGCAACTGCGCCAGGAGCACGTGCTCAGGATGGAGTCGCGCCCGCCCAACGTGGAAAACCGCGGTGAGATCGCCATCCGCGACCTGGTCCGCAACTCCCTGCGCATGCGGCCGGACCGGATCATCATCGGCGAGGTCCGTGACGCCGCCGCGCTGGACATGCTGCAGGCCATGAACACCGGCCACGACGGGTCCATTACAACCGTGCACTGCAACTCGCCGCGGGACTCGCTGGCCCGGCTGGAGACGATGGTGCTGATGGCAGGCATCGAACTGCCGGAGCGGGCGATCCGGGAACAGATGGCCTCGGCCCTCGACCTGATCATTCACCAGGCCCGGCTCAAAGACGGTTCCCGGCGGATCACCCACATCACCGAGGTCGAAGGCATGGAAGGCCGAGTCATCACGATGCAGGACATCTTCCAGTTCGACTTTCACGCCGGGGTGAATGAGGACGGCCGGCACCGGGGGGCGCTGCGAAGCACCGGCCTGCGGCCCCGTTTCATCGACGTGCTTGCCGATCGCGGGATCACCGTGCCGCACGGGATCTTTGGGTTCGAGGAGATGGGCCGGTGACCGGCCGGGCAGCCTCGCGCCTGCGCCGGGCCGTGACCACGCTGGCCGTTTTGTCGTTGCTGGCACTGCCCGCGACCGCAGCGGCAGCGCCAAGTGCGCAAGCGTCGCAGGCGCCCGCGCCCGTGGTGATGATCCTGCTGGACAGTCATCAGTCCTGGCCCGGGAAGGGCATCCCGGAAAAGCGCAAGGTGGCCGCCCTGCGCTACGTGTCCGCCCTGCCGGCCGACGTCCGCATCGGGCTCATCACCTTCGACGCCCACTGGCGGCTCCTGCTGCCCCCGACCTCCGTACGTGCCCGGCTGGCCCAGGCGCTGCGGTCGGCCCAGGGTGGCCCAGGAAACTCCACCGGGATCTACGCGGCGGTCACCGGTGCCGAGTCTTTGCTGCGGCAATATGGCACGGCGCCGGGCAGGCTGGTCATCCTGTCCAACGCGGAAGAGGTCATCAGCCGCCCTTCCTTCCGCCCGACGGTTCCCGTCGACATCGTTCCGTGGCTCTACGACGCGGACGACAACATCGTTGAACTCCAAGCCCTAGCCGCGGCCAGCCGCGGTCGGGTCGCATCCGCCGTACGCGCCCCCTCGCTTGCCCAGGTGTTCCCGCGCGCGACACAGCCCGCCCCGGCCCCCCGCCGCACCGCCGCCGCCCCCGCCCACCGGGGCGCCGGGTACTCGTGGCAGCTGATCGGGACAGTGGCCTGCGTGTTCCTCGCGCTGTTGGTGATCGCGATGCTGTTCCTTCGCCCGCTGACGGCGCGCGACCCCCGGCGCGTGGCGGACCAGATCGACCGGTACGGCCCACGGCACGGACCCGGCCAGCCGGCGGCCGAGGGGAAGGCGGCGCGTACCGCGCTCGCCTGGGCATCCAGCCTGCTGCGTTCCACCAACACCGAGCGCGGGCTCGCCGAGCGGCTGGACTGCGCCGGGATCACCCGCGGCCCCGCCGAATGGCTGTTGCTCACCGCCTGTGGCTGCGTGGTGCTCGCGGGTGCGCTGACCGTGCTGATCCACAACGCCCTGCTGGGTATCCCGGTCGGGGTGCTGGCCGGGTGGCTCGTCATGCGCCTCTACGTGAGTTTCAAGATCGGGCGGCGCCGTGCCGCCTTCAGCGAGCAGTTGCCGGACGTGCTGCAACTGATCGCGGGCTCGCTGCAATCGGGGTTCTCCCTCCCCCAGGCGCTCGACGCGGTGGTCCGGGAGAACACCCAGCCGGCCGCGGGCGAGCTCTCCCGCGCGCTTGCGGAGACCCGCATCGGGGCCGACCTCGAGGACGCGCTGCAGCGGGTCGCCGACCGGATGGACTCCTCCGATCTGCGCTGGAGCGTCATGGCGATCCGCATCCAGCGTGAGGTCGGCGGCAACCTGGCCGAGGTGTTGCTCACCACGATGGCCACCATGCGTGAGCGTGCTTTTTTGCGCCGCCAGGTGCGGGCGCTCAGCGCCGAGGGACGGCTGTCCGCCTACATCCTCATCGCGCTGCCGGTGTGCGTCGGCGCGTGGTTCTTCTACAGCGACTCGAAGTACATGCGCGTCCTCTACACCACCGTTCCCGGGCTGCTTATGTTCGCCGGCAGTGCGGTGCTTGTCGTGGTAGGCGCGCTCTGGATGCGCAAGCTCATCAACATCGAGGTGTGACGTGTCAGGTACCGTCCTTCTGGCCGGCGGGCTTGCCGCACTCGGGCTGGCGATCGCGCTGCTCGTGGTCGCGGTGGTGCCGGCGCAGTCAAGAGAGCGTGGCGTCGCACATGCGCTGGCAGCGATCGACCAGAGGTATTCCCAAAGCTCCTCAGCCGCGACGGGCGAAGGCGACTTTCTTCTGCCGGGATGGCTGCGAAGCCTGGCGCTGCGGCTCTCCCCCGGCGGTATCGCGGCCAAATTGCAGCGCCGCCTTGATCTCGCCGGTAACCCGGGCCGGTGGACGCCGGACCGGATTCTCGCGGTCAAGGGACTGGGGCTCATCGCCCTCGCCATGCTCGGGGCCCTGTACGGGCTGCACAGCCCCGCCCTGCTGGTCCTGTGCGCGGCGGTCGGTGGCGCGGTCGGGTTCTTCCTGCCCGACGTGCTGCTGTACAACGCGGGCCTGAAGCGGCAGGCCAAAATCCAGGTGGCGCTGCCGGACGCGCTGGACATGCTCACCGTTTGCGTGGAGGCTGGCCTCGGCTTCGACGCCGCGCTCGCGCAGGTCGCCCGCAACACCGGCGGGCCGCTGGCCGCCGAGTTTGCGCGCGCTCTCCGGGAGATGCAGATCGGCAAATCGCGCAGCCAGGCGCTCCGTGCGCTTGCCGATCGGACCACCGTGCCCGAGGTGCGAGCCCTTGTTTCTGCCTTGGTCCAGGCGAGCGACCTCGGCATCCCGGTCGCCCGAGTGCTGCGCGAGCAGTCTAAGGAGATGCGGGTACGCCGCCGCCAACGTGCCGAGGGAAAGGCGCAGCAGGTACCGGTGAAGATCACGTTCCCGTTGATCCTGTGCATCTTCCCTGCGCTCCTCGTGATCGTCATCGGGCCGGGCGTGATCAACATCGCGCACGCGCTGTTCGGAAGGTAGCGGCGTCATGGCCACGGTCTCCGTCGTGCCACGCCCGGACCTCGGCCGGATCATCATGGTCCCTGCTGCGGCGGCCATGCTGGTGTTCGACGTGCTGGCGCTGACCCACGGCAGCCGGACCGGCGGCGCGGTGCGCTGGGCCGACGCGGTGCTCGTTTGCGCCTTCTACGCGCTGATCATCTGGTGTTACCTGCGGCGCGGCCGTGCCGTCGCCACAAGCGGGTCCGTCACCGGATACGCCGCCGCGGTGGCCGGCACGCTGCTCCCGTTCACGCTCCCGCTACTGCACGGTGCCCCGCCCGGGGTGGGCCAGCACTACGCCGGCTACCTGCTGGTCGTGGTCGGCACGGGCTGGGCGGTGTGGTCGGTGCGGTACCTGGGCCGCAGCTTCGCGGTCATCGCGCAGGCCCGCGAGGTGGTGGACACCGGACCGTACCGGCTGGTGCGGCATCCCCTCTACCTCGGCGAAATCGTGGCCGCGCTCGGCGTGGCCATCGTCGCCGGCAGCGTTTGGGCGCTGTGCGCCTGGGTGGCCCTGTGCGTGCTGCAGGCCTACCGCGCGCTCCGGGAGGAGCAGGTGCTCCTCCGGGCGCTGCCGGGATACCGCGGCTACCGGGCCCGCACCGCGGCGCTGTTGCCTGGGATCTTCTAGCGCGGCGGCCTGTGCCTCGCTGGCGGCCGGTGCTTCGCCGGCGGCCGGGCATGTCAGGGCGGCCCGGATCCCGGCCGCGCGGCGGGCTCAGGAGCCGCCCGCGGCGAGCTGGCGCAGGCGGTAGCGCTGGATCTTGCCGGTGGCGGTCCGCGGCAGGGCGCCGGTGAACTCGATCTCGCGGGGGTACTTGTACGGCGCGATCGCCTGCTTGGCGAAGGCCTGCAGTTCGGCGGCCTTGTCCGGCCCGGCCTCGGCGCCCTCCCTGAGCACCACGTAGGCCTTCACGATCGTGCCGCGCCCGGGGTCGGGGGCGGCGACCACGCCGGCCTCCAGCACGTCGGGGTGGCCAAGCAGCGCCTGCTCCACCTCCGGCCCGGCGATGTTGTACCCGGCCGTGATGATCATGTCGTCGCTGCGCGCCTGGTACCAGTAGTAACCGCCGGAGTCCCGGATGTAGGTGTCGCCGGTGAGGTTCCAGCCGTCCCGCACGTAGGCGCGCTGGCGCTCGTCGGCCAGGTACCGGCACCCGGTAGGCCCCTTGACGGCCAGGCTGCCCGGCTCGCCGTCGGGCACCGGTTTGCCGTCGTCGCCGAGCACCGCCGCCTCATAACCCGGCACCGCCAGGCCGGTCGCCCCGGGCCTGATCTGGTCCCCGGCGGCGGAGATGAAGATGTGCAGCATCTCGGTGGCGCCGATCCCGTCGATGATCGCCGCGCCGGTGGCGCGGTGGAAGTCCTCCCACACCGCGCGCGGCAGGTGCTCGCCGGCGGATACGCACCGGCGCAGGCCGCGCAGCCCCTCGCTGTGGCCGGCCAGCAGCAGCGCCCGGTACATCGTCGGCGCCGTGAACAGCGCCGTCACGCCAAGGTCGGCGACCACCTTCGCCAGCTCGTCCGGCGAGGCACGCTCCACCAGCAGCGTGCAGGCGCCGATGCTGAACGGAAACACCACCAGGCCGCCGAGCCCGAACGTGAACCCGACCGGCGGGGTACCCAGGAACAGGTCATCGGGGCTCGCCTGGAGCACATGGTGGCCGAAGGTGTCCTGGATGGCCAGCACGTCCCGGTGGAAGTGCATGGTGGCCTTGGGCTTGCCGGTGGTGCCCGAGGTCGGGGCGAGCAGGGCCACGTCGTCGGCGGCGGTGGCCACCGCGGGGAAACCGGCGTCCTTGCCCGCGCAGCGGCGCACCAGGTCATCGCCGGCGTCCCCGCCGTATTCGATCACCGGGATGCCGAGGTTCGCCGCGTCCAGTTCGGCGGCGAACCGGTGATCGCAGATGGCCAGGCCCGGCCGGGTGATGCCGGCCAGCGCCGCGATCTCCCCGGCCCGCAGCAGGGCCATGGTGGTCACCGCGACCCCGCCCGCCTTGATCACCGCGAACCAGGAGGCGATCAGCCACGGGTTGTTCGGGCCGCGCAGCAGCACCCGGTTGCCCGGCACCAGGCCGAAGTCCTCGACCAGCACCCGGGCGGCCTGGTTGGCGCGGCGGAGCAGGTCGCCGTAGGTCCACGTCTGCGTGGTGGTGCGCAGGCACGGGCGGTCCGGGCCGAACCTGGCGACGATGGCGTCCAGCAGTGCCTCGGCGCAGTTCAGCCGGTCGGGATAGCTCAGCCCGCCCAGGTCGAACCGCAGCTCCGGCCACTGGTCGGCGGGCGGGAGGTTGTCCCGGCAGAAGGTATCGAGATGCGCGGAGGGCGACAGCTCCATTGCGGCCCCTCTTCGTTCGGCACCCGCCGCGGCGGGTAGCACCAGTATTCTCCCTTCCTGACGACAGTCAATGGACCGAGATATCGTGAGCCCGGAGGTGGCGCTCATGAGCCCGTTTCGCGGATCGGTACCGCTGACGCAGGAGTGGCGGCATTTCCGGTTCGAGTGCGCCGGCGGGGTCGCGACCGTCACGCTGGACCGGCCGGACAAGCTGAACGCGCTCACCTTCGACACCTACGCCGACCTGCGGGACCTGCTGGCGGAGCTACCCCACCGGGGCGACGTCCGGGTGCTCGTGCTGCGGGGGGCGGGCCGGGCGTTCTGTTCGGGCGGGGACGTGCACGAGATCATCGGCGCCACCCTGGCCATGGGCCAGGACGAGCTGCTCGCGTTCACCCGGATGACCGGCGAGGTGGTCCGGAACATGCGGGAATGCCCGATCCCGATCGTCGCCGGGCTGCAGGGCATGGCCGCCGGGGCCGGCGCGGTGATCGCGCTGGCGGCGGACTTCCGCGTGGCCACCCCGGCGGCGCGGTTCGCGTTCCTGTTCACCAAGGTGGGGCTGTCCGGCGGGGACATGGGAGCCGCCTACCTGCTGCCCCGCCTGGTCGGCCTGGGCCGGGCCACCCAGTTGCTCATGCTCGGCGACACCATCGACGCGGCGCACGCCGAGCGGATCGGGCTGATCAGCGAACTGGTCGCCGAGGACGAACTGGACGGCGCGGTGGACCGGCTGGCCACGCGCCTGGCCACCGGCCCGGCGCAGGCCTACGCGCAGACCAAGGCCCTGCTCACGCGGGAACAGGACATGAGCCTGTCCGCCGCGGTCGAGTTGGAGGCGATGACCCAGGCCCTGCTGATGACCGGCAACGACTACGCCGAGTTCCACGCCGCCTTCACGCAGGGCCGCGACCCCCGCTGGCAGGGCCGCTGACGCGGGCGGGGCCTTGGCCGGGCCGGGATTCGCGGAACACGGCGCGAATTACCCGAACAGTTGCCGGGCGATGATCGTGCGCTGGATCTCCGAGGCACCCTCGTAGATGCGCGGGGCCCGGACCTCCCGGTACAGGTGTTCCAGCAGGTGGCCCCGCTCCAGGGCGCGGGCGCCGTGGATCTGCACCGCGGAGTCCACCACGAACTGGGCCGCCTCGGTGGCGAACAGCTTGGCCATGGCGCTGCGCCCGGCCACCCCGGGCGTACCCTCGTCGAGCGCCGCCGCCGCCGAGTACACCAGCAGCCGGGCCGCCTCGGTGCGGGTGGCCATCTCGGCCAGCAGGTGCGCCACCGCCTGCTGGTCCTTGAGCGGCCCGCCGAACGCGGTCCTGGACGCCGCGTACTCGCCCGCCGCCTCCAGCGCCGCCTGCGCCATGCCCACCGCGAACGCGCCCACGCTCGGGCGGAACCTCTCCAGCGTCCGCATCGCCACCGCGAAGCCGCGGTCGGGCTCCCCGAGCAGTTCGTCCGGGTAAACCGCCACGCCGTCGAAGGTGAGCGTGCCGATCGGGTGCGGGCTGACCATGTCCAGGTGGGTGCCGGACAGCCCCGGCCGGTCCGCCGGGACGCAGAAAGCGCTGACCCCGCGGGCCCGCTCTCCCGGTGTGGTCCGGGCGAACACCGTATAGAAGTCGGCCTCGGGCGCGTTGGAGATCCAGGTCTTGATGCCGGTCAGCCGCCACCCCTCCCGGTCCGGCACGGCGGCGAGCTCCAGCGCCGCGGCGTCGGACCCGGCGCCCGGCTCCGACAGCGCGAACGCGGCCACGGCCGTCCCCGCGGCCACCGCGGGCAGCCACCGGCGCACCTGCTCGTCGGACCCCGACTGCAGCACCGGGTAACTGCCCAGCCCCTGCAGCGCCAGGGCGGTCTCCGCCTCGGTGCTCGCGGTGGCCAGCGACTCGCGCAGCAGGCACAGGTCCATGGCTGACGCCTCGCGGGAGGGCGTGCCCGCCGCGGCCCCGGGAAACAGGCGGGCCAGCAGGCCGAGCCGCCCCATGGCCCGCAGCAGCTCCCGGTTGACCCGGCCCGGCTGCCCGGCCTCGGCCAGCGGCCGCAACTCCTCGGCTGCCTGGGCGCGGACCTGCGCGGCGAAATCCCGCTGGGCGGCGGTCAGCCCGAACTGAGCCGCGGCCGGCCCGGGCCGTTCGGCGGCCCCCCCGAAGGCGGTCATGGCCGGGCCCCAGAATCCGCGGCCGGGCGCCACCGGGCGTGCGCGGTGGCCGGCGTCCCGGCCCTGATCAGCTCCAGCCGGGGGCGCGGGCCGTCGGTGCGGCCGGTCTGCGGCCTGCGGCTGCCCGCGGCGAACTGGTCCGGCCAGGCCGCCCCGGGGCCGGCGTAGCCCTGGTCCGCGGCGGCGTGCAGGGTCCACTGCGGGTCGTACAGGTGCGCCCGGCCCAGCGCGCAGAAGTCGGCGCGCCCGGCGAGCAGGATCGAGTTGACGTCGTCGTAGGAGGAGATGACGCCGACCGCGATCACCGCCACACCGTACTTGCGGCCGATCTCGTTGCGGATCCGGTCCGCGTACGGGGTCTGGTAGCTGCGGCCGAACGCCGGCCGCTCGTCGCTGACCACCTGCCCGGTGGACACGTCGATGCCGTCCACCCCGTGCTCGGCGAACGCCCGCGCGATCTCCACCGCCTCGTCGGCGTCCACGCCGCCCTCGTGCCAGTCGGTGGCGGAGATCCGCACCGTCACCGGCCGCCCGGCCGGCCACGCCGCCCGGACCGCGTCCAGCACCTCCAGCGGGTACCGCAGCCGGTTCTCCAGCGGCCCGCCGTAGGCGTCGGTGCGCCGGTTGCTCAGCGGGGACAGGAACGACGAGAGCAGGTACCCGTGCGCGCAGTGCAGCTCCAGCAGGTCGAACCCGGCCCGCGCGGCCCGCTGCGCCGCGCCGGCGAACTGCTCCTTGATCTCGGCCAGGCCGGCCGCGGTCAGTTCCCGCGGAACCTGGTTGGCCGGCGAGTAGCCGATCGCGGACGGGCCGCACACCGCCCAGTTGCCCTCGGCCAGCGGCTGGTCGATGCCCTCCCACATCAGCCGGGTGGACCCCTTCCGGCCCGAGTGGCCGAGCTGGATCCCGATCGCCGCGTCGGTCCGGTCGTGCACGAAGTCCGCCACGCGGCGCCACGCGGCCTCCTGCCGGTCGGTGTAGAGGCCGGCGCAGCCGGGGCTGATCCGCCCCTCCGGTGACACGCACACCATCTCGGTCATCACCAGGCCCGCCCCGCCCAGCGCCTTGCTGCCCAGGTGCACCAGGTGGAAGTCGCCGGGCAGGCCGTCGCTGGCCGAGTACATATCCATCGGCGACACGATCACCCGGTTTTTCAGCGGCAGGCGGCCGATCCGGCCCGGCTGGAACATCGGCGGGCGGACACCCGGCGCGGCGCCGTCCTCCCCGGCGTCCTGCTGGGTGGCGAACCAGCGGTCCATCCCGGCGACGAACTCCGGGTCCCGCAGCCGCAGGTTGTCGTAGGTGACCCGGCGGCTCCGGGTGATGATGTTGAACGCGAACTGCTCGGGCTCCTGGCTGGTGTAGGACCCGATGTGCTCGAACCACTCCAGGCTCGCCTGGGCGGCGCGCTGGGTGGAGGCGACCACCGGGCGGCGCTCGGCCTCGTAGGCGTCCAGCGCCGCGCCCACGCCGCTCTGCTCGTGCAGGCAGGCGGCGAGCGCCAGGGCGTCCTCCATGGCCAGCTTGGTGCCCGAGCCGATGGAGAAGTGCGCCGTGTGCGCGGCGTCGCCGATCAGCACCACGCTGCCGTGATGCCAGCGGGCGCAGCGCACCGTGGTGAAGTTCACCCACCGGGAGTTGTTGCCGATCACCTCGTGCCCGCCCAGCACGCCGGCGCACAGGCCGCGGATCATCTCGATCGACGCCTCGTCGCTGCGCCCGGGTGGCAGCCCAGCGGCGGCCGCGGCCGGGCCGGCGAACCCGGCGCGGCGCCACACGTCGTCGTGGGCTTCCAGGATGAACGTGCTCGCGTCCCGGCTGTAGGGGTAGCCGTGGACCTGCATCACCCCGGCCGGGGTGTCGAGGATGTAGAACTTGAACGCGTCGAAGACCAGGTCGGTGCCGAGCCAGATGTAGGCGCAGCGCCGGGGCTCCAGGTCCGGCTGGACCACCGGCGCCAGCCCCGCCCGGGTCGCCGAGTTCGCCCCGTCCGCGGCGACGACGAGGTCATACTCCGCGGCCAGCGCCGTGGCGTCGGGGGCGGGGGCGCGGTACTCCGCGCGCACCCCCAGTTCCGCGCACCGCCGCTGCAAGATGGCCAGCAGCCGGTGCCGGCTCATCGCGGCGAAGCCGTGCCCGCCCGAGGTGAACACCGTGCCGTGGTAGTGCACGTCGATGTCGTCCCAGCGGGCGAACTCCCGCTCCATCGCCGCGAACACGGCGGCGTCGGCGTGCTCGATCCCGCCCAGCGTCTCGTCGGAGAACACCACCCCGAAGCCGAACGTGTCGCCGGGCGCGTTCCGCTCCCACAGGTGCACCTCGTGGCGGGGATCGAGCTGCTTGGCCAGCGCGGCGAAGTACAGGCCGCCAGGCCCCCCGCCGAGCACGGCGATGCGCACTGCGCTTGCTCCTTCCGTGCGCCTGCCGCCACAGTACCGCCACGATATGTCGCCATTCATACGACCGTCAACAATTCGACATGCGATACGCCGGCCGGGCACACCCTGGCGTTCCCCCCGGCGGGGCAGAGCTAGCCCTGGTAGGCGACCGTGGCGAACTGGCTCTGCCCCCCGAACGGTGATGTGGCGGCTGGCTGAACGCCTGCCGCCGCATCACCGGTCCCCGCTCAGGCCGTGGGTTCCACGACGGCGAAGCCCTGGATTTCCACGAGGGCTTCGGTGTCCCAGAGGCGGGGGACGCCGACGGCTGCCATCGCGGGGTAGTCACGTCCGCACAGTCTTTGCCATGCATGGCCGATCTCGCGCGCTTGCGCTCGGTAGCCCGCCAGGTCGACCGCGTAGATCGTGAGGCTGACCAGATCGGTCGGTGCTCCGCCCGCGGCCCGCAGGGCTGACAGCAGGTTGGCCAGCGCCTGCTCGAACTGGGGGACGACGCCCCCGGGGACGACCTGGGCGTCAGGGCCGTAGCCGGTCTGCCCGGCGAGGAAGATCAGGCGCCCGCTGGCCGTCACGGCGTGGGAGAAGCCTGACGGGCGGGGAAGGCTGTCCGGGTTGATCCGCTCAATGCTCACGGGGCCGTTGATACCACACCGGCCGGGACGGCGAGCGTTATCTTGTGCGGGTGACGGGCGTGATGGAGGCGACAGGGCGGGGCGCGCAGCCCCGGCAGCTCATCGTCACCGTCTACGGCCTGTACTCGCGGGATGCGGGCGACTGGATGTCGGTCGCGGCACTGGTGAGCCTGCTCGGGGATCTCGGGGTCGACGAGCCGGCCGTGCGGTCCTCGATTTCCCGGCTCAAGCGGCGGGGGATTCTGGTGGCCCGGCGGGCGGGCGGGGCCGCGGGGTACGAGCTTTCCGAGCAGGCCAGGGCGATCTTGCGGGAGGGGGATCACCGGATCTTCCGCAGGGAGCGGGCCCGGCTGGCGGATGGCTGGCTGCTCGCGGTGTTCTCGGTGCCCGAGGCGGAGCGGCACCAGCGGCACGTGCTGCGGTCCCAGCTCAGCCGGCTCGGGTTCGGCACGGCCGCGCCCGGCGTGTGGATCGCCCCGGCCTACCTGCACGAGGCCACCGCGGAGATGCTCGCCAGGCTGGGGCTGGCCGGGTACGCGGACCTGTTCCACGCCGACCACCTGGCCTTCGGTGACCTGGCCGCCAAGGTCCGCCAGTGGTGGGACCTGGACCGGACCGAGCGGCTGGCCCGCGACTTCGTCGCCGCCTACGAGCCGGTGCTGCACGGCTGGCGGGCCGGCCGGGCCGCGTCCCGCCCGCGCGAGGCGTTCGCGGACTACGTCAGGGTCCTCACCGACTGGCGCCGCCTGCCCTACCTGGACCCCGGCCTGCCCGCCGAACTCCTCCCGCCCGGCTGGGCCGGCGCGCGGGCGGCCGAGATCTTCTTCAGCCTGCAGTCCCGCCTGGCCGGCGCCGCGGGCGGGCACGCCGCCCGCGCCACCAGCGGCAGCCAGAGCCCGTGATCGCGGCGGTTCCGTCACCGCGGGGCGCGGGTAAGCTCCGCCTCAGAGGCCGCTTCGACGTCGCGAGGAGGCGCACCGATGACCAGGACAGCCCCGGTCGCCAGCCCGGTGGATTTCGCGGAGTTCGGCGACTACACCCCCAAGACGCCGCCCCGGGCGGACGGTGCGTTCGTCCGGCCGGTGTACCCGTTCCAGGGCCGGATCACCGCGGACGGCTCCAGCGGCTTCCCGGCCGAGGCGGGCCGCTACCACCTGTACGTGTCTCTCGCCTGCCCGTGGGCGCACCGCAGCGCGATCGTGCGCCGGCTGCTCGGGCTGGAAGACGTGGTATCCCTGTCGGTCGTGGATCCGGTCAGGGACGGGCGCGGCTGGGCGTTCCGGGACGGCCCGGGCTACGGGCCCGACCCCGTCAACGGGTTCACCCTGCTGAGGGAGGCCTACGACGCGACCGAACCGGGTTACCAGGGGCACATCAGCGTGCCGGTGCTGTGGGACCGGGAGACCTCGAAGATCGTCAGCAACAACTTCCCCGACATCACGATCGACCTGGGCACGCAGTTCGGCGCCTGGGCGGCGCCGGGGGTCAGCCTGTACCCGGAGCCGCTGCGGGCGGAGATCGACGCGCTCAACGAGCGGGTGTACACGTCTGTCAACGACGGGGTCTACCGGTGCGGGTTCGCGGGCACCCAGGTGGCCTACGACGCGGCGGTCGCCGCCCTGTTCGCCACGCTCGACGAACTGGAGGAGCGCCTGGCCACCCGCCGTTACCTGTTCGGTGACCAGATCACCGAGGCGGACGTGCGCCTGTGGGTCACGCTGGCCCGGTTCGACAGCGTCTACGTCACCCACTTCAAGGCGAACGTCCGCCGGATCGTGGACTACCCGAACCTGTGGGCCTACGCGCGTGACCTGTACCAGCACCCCGCGTTCGGCCCGACCACGAACTTCGGCCACATCAAGCGGCACTACTACACCACGCACCCGCACCTCAACCCGCAGCGGATCGTGCCCGCCGGGCCGCTGCTGGACTGGTCCGAGCCCCACCACCGCGGCACGCTTGCGGCGTAGTCCCCGCTGACACACCCCGGCCCCAGTGTTTGCTTCGCGCCGCGATCCTCGCCGATGGCGAACTGCCTGCCAGCCGGGAGCTCCTCCGCCAGATCCGCAACCGCTGACGCAGAACCTGGCCGCGACCGGGTGCTGGGGCCGCTTCAGGGCTCGCGGATGACCTCGGCGGGGTCCTTGTCGCTGCGCAGGCCCTGGTAGGACGGGGCGCGCATGCGCCCCGCGCGGGTCCAGCCGGTGAACGCGATCTCCGCGACGAGCACCGGCTCGGCCCAGACCGCGTCCCGCGCGTGGTCGGCGGGCAGCGGGGCGGCGAACGGCGAGGTGGCCCGCTGCAGCGGGGCGAGTTGCGCGGTGAGCTGGCGCAGGACCCGGTCGGTGAACCCGGTCCCGACGTGGCCCGCGTAGGCCAGGCCGCCGTCCTCCTGGACGCCGACGAGCAGCGAGCCGATCTGCCCCGACCGGTTCCCCTTGCCGGGGCGCCAGCCGCCGATCACCGCCTCCTGCCGGCGGATGTTCTTGACCTTGCGCCAGGTGCCCGGCCGCTTCCCCGGCTCGTAGCGGGAATCAAGGCGCTTGGCCACGACGCCCTCAAGTCCGTGCTGGCGGGACACCTCCTGCACGTCAGCCCCCGACTCCCCGGTGAACGAGGGCGGCGTCTGCCACGACGGGCCGTACAGCGCCACCTCCGACAGCAGCGCGCGACGCCGCTGATACGGCAGGTCGAGCAGCGGCCGGCCGTCCAGGTGCAGCAGGTCGAACGCCAGGTAGGTGACCGGGTACTCCCCGACCAGCCGCTGCGCCACCGGGGCCGCCCGTACGTGCATGCGGTTCTGCAGCGCCTCGAAGTCCGGCCAGCCCGACTCGCCCAGCGCGACGATCTCCCCGTCGAGCAGCGCGTCCCGCCGGCCCACCGCCGCCGCCAGGCCGCGCAGTTCCGGGTAGGCCGCGGTGACGTCCTCACCGGTGCGGGAGATCAGGCGAACCCCGCTGCCCTCGCAGTACGCCAGCGCGCGCACCCCGTCCCACTTCATCTCCAGCGCCCAGGTGCCGTCGTCGGGCGGCAGGTGCGGCTCGGACCGGGCGAGCATCGGCGGCAGTATCCCCGGCAGCGGCTGCCGCTCCCGGTGCATCATCCAATCGGTGCCCCGGGTGCGGAACAGGGTGTAGCCGCCGGTCAGCCGGCGCCCGTGCAGCACCACCTTGACCTCGCCGTCGGTCCACTTGACCGCCTCGTACGTGCCGCGGTCCCAGATCGTCACCGTGCCCGCGCCGTACTCGCCCGCCGGGATCTCGCCGGCGAAGCCCGCGTACTCCAGCGGGTGGTCCTCGGTGTGCACGGCGAAGTGGTTCACCGCGGGGTCGTCCGGCACCCCCTTGGGCACCGCCCACGAGACCAGCACCCTGTCGCGTTCCAGCCGGAAGTCCCAATGCAGCCTGCGCGCGTGGTGCTCCTGCACCACGAACACCCCGGCCCGCTCCTCCTGGGGCCGCTCCTCCCCGGGCACGGCGGTACCGGGGCTGGCCGGGCCCGGCTCGGGCGGGCCGGGCATCGGTTCGGGCGTGTGCCCGGCGTTCCGCTTGCCCCGGTAGGCGTCCAGGGAGTCCATGCCCAGGGCCTACCCAGGATGCAGCGGCAGGTAGCGTCGGGGGCATGTGCCGGAACATCACGACGCTGCGCGGGCTGGAGCCGGTGGCTACCAGCGAGGAGATCGAGGCCGCCGCGCGGCAGTACGTGCGCAAGGTCAGCGGCGTGCAGTCGGCGACCAGCCGGACCCAGGAACCCTTCGAGCGGGCGGTTGCCCTGGTGGCGGAGGCGACCCGGGAGCTACTGGCCAGCCTCCCGCCGCGCCAGCAGCCGCCGCCGACCCTGCCGCCGCTGCGGCGGCCGGGGGTGCGGGAGCGTGAGCGCGCCCGCCAGGCGCGGGCCGCGGCGGCCGCGCGCTGAGCCGCCGCCGCCCGGGGCTCTGGTTCCGCAGGGCGGGACCACCTGCCGCGCGATCGTCGGCGCTTAGCGCACTCGGGCTGCGCGAGCGCGCCGGTGCCCGGCCTGCCGCCGGGCCGTCGGGCGCCGCCGGGCCGGGTTCACCCCGTCCGGCGGGCCGGGGCCCTACTCCGGCCTGGCGGTGCGCTGCCGGACGGCCTCGTAGAGCAGGATCGCCACGGACGCCGAGACGTTGAGCGAGTCGGCGCGCCCGGACATGGGGATGCGCAGGCGCGTGCTGGCCCGCTCCTGCCAGGCGGCGGGGACGCCGTTCGCCTCGGAGCCGACCGCGATCGCCGTCGGGCCGGTCAGGTCGGCGCCGGTGAGCAGCACGTCGCCGTCGGGGGCGGCGGCCACCAGCGCCAGCGCGTGCTCGTCCAGCCAGGCGAACACCTCGGCGGTGGTGGCCGAGGCGACCGGCACCGAGAAGACGGTGCCCTTGCTGGCCCGCACCACGTTGGGGTTCGCCCAGTCCGTCACCGGGTCGGCCGCGATCACCGCGGTGACCCCGGCCGCGTCCGCGGTGCGCAGGATCGCCCCGAGGTTGCCGGGCTTCTCCACGCCCTCGCAGATCAGCACCAGCGGGCTGGGGCCCGGCTCCAGCGCCGCGAGGCTGGCGGGCACGGCGGGCAGCACCGCGAGCCAGCCATCGGGCGACTCGCGGTAGGCGATCTTGGCGAACACCGGCCGGCTGACCCGGATCACCTCGGCGCCGAGGCCGCTCACCCGGTCGATCATCTGCTGCGCGCCCGGGCCGGCCAGGGCCGGGCAGACGTAGAGTTCCCGCGGCCGGGCGCCGGCGTCCAGCGCCAGGCCGAGTTCCTCGTAACCCTCGACCAGGGTGACCCCGGCCCGGTCGCGGGCCCGCCGGTGCCGCAGCGCGACCAGCCGCTTGACCCGGGGATTGGCCGGGCTGGTGATCTCCAGGCGGGCCTGCGGGGGTGCGCCGGCGCTCATGCGCCTCATCGTAGAGGCCGGCCCCGCCCGGGCGGCCCGTCCTGGCAACGGCCAGCGGCGCCGCATCGTATTGCACGAAAAAACTGGCGCGGAAAGTAGCGGAAGCCGGCTACTTCAATGACTGCCGTGCACAGAGCGGGCCGGCGCGGCCCGCCCTGCTCGCCGTCAAGTCGGGAAGTACGTGTCCATGAAGTCGTTGCGGAACTTGCCCGCCGGGTCCAGGGAGCGGGCCAGCGCCCGGAAGTCGTCCCACCTGGGGTAACGCGCGCGCACCGCGGGCGGCGGCATGCCGAACACCTTGCCCCAGTGCGGCCGGGCGCCCAGCGGTCCGAGCTCCGCCTCGATTGCGGCGGTCGAAATGGCTGGCCAGCCGCTCGGCGGGCAGGTCCTCGTAACGTACTGGCGGACACCGAACGCCGGGACCAGGTCCAGGGTGAGGCCGGTGACTATGCCCAGGGCGCCGAGCCCGACGACCGCGCCGGGGAACCGGCCCGGGTCGGACGACCGGGGGCAGGCCCGCGGCCGAGATCAGGTCGCCCGGGGTGTCGGCGATCGGGCTGAACGAGTGCCCGGTGCCGAGAGCACGCGCGTGGATGCTCCCGGCGACCACGGCCTGGAGTTCCGCGACGGTGCGCGGCCTGCGCACTTGCGTCGCGCGGAACTCGACGTTCCCTGCCCAGTTGGCCGGCCGGTGCGGCCGGCGCCGCTGGGTCAGCAGGCCGGCCGGGAGCGGGCGCGCCCGGCGAACGCGCCCATGGTGCCCGGCCGCACCGTGCCGTCCTGCTTGTCACCACCGAACGAGCGGCCGTTGGCCATGTTGCCGAACTCCCAGACGCAGTGCCGGCCACCCTCGCCAGGGTGAAGAACGGGAAGAAGTGCCCGGGGCCCTCGGCGATGGCTTGCGAGAGGCACCTTATCGATCATCACTGGCGTGTGCGAGGTCCGGTGCCGCGCGTCGCCGGCCAGGTCGCGGTCAGGCGGCCAGCGCCATGATGATCATGAAGAGCAGGAGGAGGGCGCTGAGGACCGTGGCCATGAACAAGTCGGTCGCTGGTCCTCGCTCGGCGGCGTGCCGGCCCATACCTGATGCTCTACACCTATTGGATGCCGCGACGGAAGAGGCGGTGAGCTTGATTTTCGGTAGGGGATTCGGTGCGGGATTTCGGGGCGGGAATGGGTGCGGGCCGGTGGTGTGGCAGCTGGCTGAACGCCTGCTGCCACACCGCCGCCATTAGGGTTTGTGGGCTGGTGGGGGAGGTGGCGTGGGGCGTGGGGGATGGGGGCGGCTTGGTTGCGGAGGTTGCAGGGCGGTGGGTTGCGGTGCGGGGGGTGCTGACGGCCAACCGGCACGCGCTGACGCGGGTGGCGGGCGAGCTGTATCCGGGGGTGCTGCGGGTCACCCCAGCGGAACTGCTGTGCCGGGAAGAGTGGCTGCCCGGTGCCCCGCTTGGGCTTGATGAGCCGCCGCTGACGTGGGACGGTCCGGCGGCGACGGAGCCAGCGGCCAGCCCGGCCGGGCGCTACGGGGCGGGGTCGGAGCACGTGCGGCCGCTGCGGGCGGCCGGGGCCGCGGTGCCCAGCCGCGCGTGGAAACACCGCGCCCTCCTGCTCGGCTGGGCCCGCCGCGGTTCAGCCGGCCGGGCCCCGCCGGTTCCGGCCCGGCCCCCGCCGGCCTCAACCGGGTGCCGTCAGGAACTGCCAGAGCCGGGCTTGACCACGTCCACCGTCATCAGCCGCACGGGCTTGGCGCAGGCTTGGGTCTTGTACCTGATGAACGCCGGGGTGGTCTGGTTCGGCGGGTAGACCTGCAGGTAGTGCGCGGTCACCGGGCCGCACGTGCTGGCCGGGTAGTTCCCCGCGTCCACGATCTGCAGCAGCGCGTTCGCCGTGGTCTGCGGCTGCAGGGTGACCAGTTCGCGCGGGGTCGCCGGGTTCTCCCTCGCCGGCTTGCCGATCTGGTGCAGCGGCCTCGCGGTCTGCAGGGACACCCCTGGATACCCGTACAGGGTGCAGGTCGAGTTCGAGATGTTGGTGAAGTCGATCGTGGTGAAGACGCTGCCCGCGGTGCCCTGGCTGACGCCCAGCTTCACCTGGAGGTCGCGGGTCGGGCAGGGCGGCGGCCCGGCGGGCGCGGGCGAACTGGCTGGCGAGGTGGCCGGGGCCGCCGGGGCGGACGAGGCCTTGGCCGGTGCGCTGCTGGCCGACGGCGTCGGCGTGCCGCCGCCGCTCGCGGCATTGCTGCTCGAAGAAGTTCCGCACCCCACGGCGAGAACGGCGGCGCAGGCCAGCGTGGCCGCGGGAAACACCCGCCGGGCCAGGACCAGGGTTGAGGCCATCACGATTCCTTCTGACTTAAGGCGGCTCCGCGAGCCGTGTAACAGTTAAGACGCCGGCGCCCGTTTCCCGGTTGTACCTCCGCGCGCGGGACAATGGGCGCGTGATCGTGATCGAGCCGGAGCGGTTCGAGGAAATGGTAGTCGCGGCGCTCGACGGATTGCCGGAGCAGCTTGGCGCGATGATGCGCAACGTCGCGGTCACCGTAGAGCACGGCCCGGGGCCGCGCGGCCTGCTCGGGCTCTACCAGGGTGTGCCGCTCACCAGCCGGACCACCCAGTACTCGGGGGTGCTGCCCGACCGGATCATCATCTACCGGCGGGCGATCTGCGCGATCTGCAACACCGAGGAGGAGGTCGCCGACCAGGTGCGCCGCACCGTGATCCACGAGGTCGCGCACCACTTCGGCATCGGCGACGAACGGCTCCGCGAACTCGGCTGGTGACCCGGCGGGCCACGAACTCGTCTCTCAGCTTGGGCGGTTCGCCGTCGGCGGGCACCCGCCGCGGCTCTGCGATCAATTCCGGCGGGCCGGCAGTACCCCCGTATCCTGCGTAAGCTCGGGCCGGTGAGCACGTGCACCGAGATCACCGCGCGGATCCAGTTGCCGGTGCCCCCGGATCGGGCCTGGCTGGCGGTGGTGGACTGGCCCGGCCAGGACCGGTGGATGCTGGCCACGCAGGTCCACGGTGACCACGGCCTGCACGCGCGGGTCGTCGCCCGGACCGGGTACTCCCGGTGATCTGCCACGATGGTCGGGTGAACCCCCCAGCCGGAATGCTGGTGCGTACCGCGCGGACGGCCGACCAGGCGGCGCTGACCGAACTGGACGCGATCGCGTGGTCGGCGGAGTCGGGCTTCCCGTCGACGCTGACCGGCGCGCGGGACCGCGCGTTCTTCAACGCCGAGAACCTGCCGCAGGCGCACCTCGTCGCGGAACTGGCCGGCCGCGTGGTCGGCTACATCCGGCTCAAGCCGCCCACGCGCCTGCTCGAGAACGCGCACGTCATCCAGGTGCAGGGGCTCGCTGTGCACCCCGACGCCCGCCGCCACGGCGCCGCCGCCAGCTTGCTGGACGCGGCGGAGAGACAGTCGCGGGAACGCGGCATCCGCAAGCTCACGCTGCGGGTGCTGAGCACCAATCACGGGGCCATCAGCCTCTACGAGCGGCAGGGCTTCACCCGGGAGGGAACCCTGCTGGAAGAGTTCCGCATCAACGGCCGGTACGTCGATGACGTCCTGATGGCCAAGCGGCTGTGATGGACCCCGCGGCGCTGCAGGCCGCCCGGGCCACCGACCTCGGCCGGTTCGCCGCCTGGCCGGACGCCGAGCGGATCGTCGGCAACTTGCACCGCGCCTGCGCCGAACTGGGTGGCACACCGCGCGGCGGCCCGATCGACATCGCGGCCGCGCTGGCCGACACGGTCGCCTACAACGGCGGTGCCCCGCTCACCTGCCTGGCCTGAGCCCAGCCGCGTGGGCGGGGCCCGGCCAGGCAGGCCCGGCCGGGCGTTCCGCACGGGCCCTGACCCGCCTGCGGCGCCTACGTGGCCCGCCAGTCGATGGGCACCTGCCCCGCTACCTCGGGATGGCGTTCCAGCCAGCCCCGGGCAAACGGGCAGTACGGCACGATCGTCAGGCCCTCGCGGGCCGCGCGGGCCACCGCCGCGGTCACCAGCCTGCCCCCGATGCCCCGGCCCTCGAGTTCCTCAGGGACTTCGGTGTGGATGAGGGCCAGCCGCTTTCCGTTGCGGTGATATCTCAGCTCGGCGAGGTAGCCGTCGTCCCGGATCTCGAAGCGGGATGCGGCCTGGTTGTCGGTCACGGGGACGGTGTCGCTCACGCAGCCATCGTCGCATCCGGGGCGGGGTGGCCCGGCCCCGGATGCGCGGGCGTCGGCGGTGCCGGCGCGGCCTCGGCGGCCTGGGTCGGCGCGGCGGCCTCGGTCCGATGCGGCGGGCGTCGGCGGTGCCGGTGCGGCCTCGGCGGCCGGGCCCGGGATGCGACGGGCGTCAGCGGTGCCGGTGCGGCCTCGGCGGCTTGGGCGGGCGCGGCGGCCTCGCTGGCGCCGGCGGCGCCGGCTGGACGTGCGGCGGCATGTCCCGCCCCCGCGGATCCCAGCGCCACGGCCCCTCGGCCTCTGGCTCCCACGCCCCACCCTCGTCCCAGGGCCCGTCGTCGTCCCCGCCCGGGTGCCCGGCGCGGTCCTCGTCGGAGGGCCGGTCGTCCCGGTCGCGGGCCGCCTCGGCGGCATCCTCGGCGAGGTCGGCGGACTCCTCGGCGCGCTCGGCCGCCTCCTCCGCACGTTCGGCCCGCTCCCGGGCCTGTTCCGCCTCCGCGCGAAGCGGCCCGAGCCTGCCCCCGCCGGGCGCGGCGCATCAAGGACAGCTCGTGCTGACCATGATCACAACAACCGAATTCTCCACGGTTTGAGGGGAACCCCGGACGGGTGGGCCGCATCGCCGTGATCATCGGTGAGGGGGGTCTTAGGATCAGGGGGCGTGACTTCTGATGCGGGGTGGCTGGGCGCGACCTGGCCGTTCGTCCGTGGCTGGCTGCCCGCCCCGCCCGCCACGGTTGTGGAGATCGGTTGTGGCCCGCAAGGCGGGTTCGTCTCGATGCTGCGTGCCGCCGGGTACGATGCGTGCGGCGTGGACCCGGAGGCGCCGGAGGGGCCGTGGTATCACCGGGTGGAGTTCGAGCGGTATGCCCCGCCCGGGCCGGCGGCGGCCGTGGTGGCCAGCGCGTCGCTGCATCACGTCGCCGACGTCGGTGAGGTGCTGGGCCTGGCCGCGGCCGCCCTGGCCAGCGGCGGCACGATGGTCGTGGTGGAGTGGGCGCGGGAACGGTTCGACGCCGCGACTGCCCGGTGGTGCTTCGCCCGGCTGCCGGCCCCCTCGGACGAGCACAACTGGCTGCGGCACCGCCATGACGAATGGCTCGCCTCCGGCCTGCCCTGGGAGCGCTATCTCCAGGGCTGGGCGGCGGCCGAGGGCCTGCACACGGGCGAGGACATCGTGGCCGAACTCGACGCGCGGTTCGACCGGCAGTTCCTCGGCTACGGGCCGTTTTTCTTCGCCGACCTGGACGGCGTCACCGAGGCCGGCGAGCAGGCCGCGATCGACGCCGGGGAGATCCAGGCGAACCGCATCGGCTACGCCGGGCGCCGCCGGGGCTAGCCCGCAGACGAGGGCGGTCATGCAGGGGGCAAACGATGCGCCGGTAGCCCAATGCGCCGGTAGCCGACGCGATCCACCGGTCACGTCGGCTACTCGGCACCCCCCCGCGCCTGCGCGAAACCCCTGGCGGGGGTCAGCGCTGGCCAATTCACTTATATACGGAACCCAAGTATCAAAGGCCCCTTCGATACGCAGTCAGGTGGATACTTGCCGGAAGTTCCCGCCGCCGTGCAAGAATTTGCATGGCCGGCTAGGCGCTGGGCGGCTCGCGGGACGCGTCCCGGCAGGCGGCCGGCATGACCCGCGCGGCGATATCGGCGTGGCCGTTGCGTCGGCACCAGCTCAGGATGTACCGCGCGTGCTCGCCGCACCACCGGTAGGCCACTTCGGGGGTCATCTTCAACTCCGGGCTGTGCTCACCGCGGTCTCTGATCAGCGGGCCCAGGTAATCGACGAGCTTGGCGGCGGTGTCGTAGCCCACGTGTGCCGCGGCAGCCAGCGATTCGTGGTTCACGGCCCGGCCGGACGCGATCGCGCCCGCCAAACGCGCCGCGGTCGATCCCCGCCCTTTTCCGAAATAGGAGTGAATTCGTGGTATATCAGGTGGGCTGCCGCCGTGGGAGAATTGCGGGCCGGTGAGGCTGCCGCCACTGGCGGCGATTTCCACCGCGTCAATAAGCGGCTGGGGCCCGGTCGCCTTGCGGTAGATCCCCACGACCTCAGGCTGCTCGACCGCCTCGTCCAGGTGATCGCGTTCCACGCCGTGCCCCTGCGCGGCGAAGATCACCGGTGTCTGCCTGCGGGTCCGTCGGAGCATCTCGAGCACGTCCAGGCCGTCGAAGGCGTACTCGACGGCGTAGTCCATCCAGGTGAGGTCGGTGACCACCACGTCGAACCGCAGGCGGTCGCCGAGCGCGCGCTCCACCGCGTCGGGGTCCTCGGCAATCCGCACCGTGGCGCCGGTCAGGGACTGCCGCAGGATAGGTTCGATGATCTTGCCCAGGGCAGCGGCGACCAGGAGCCGCGGCCCGTCCTGCACTGTCCTGCCCTCAGCTGGTATCGGTGGCTCTCCCTCGACGGGCTAGCCGGTCTGCTGCCGGGCTAGCACACGGGCGCGCCGCACGCCGCGGGCGGCGCGGATGTGGACGGCTGGGCGCCTCGGGTTCGTCCCCCCATGCTGCCGCTCCGCACCGGTGACCGCACGCAGACGCGCACACGACGGGCGGCCTGCCTTTCCGGGGAAAGCCCGGCAGGCAAGCGAACCAGGAATCACGGGCGCACACGTGCCGCCGCTGCAGGCCCCCCACAGTACCGCCGGGGCGGGTACCGGATATGCCGAATCCGGCGAGGGTGAACGGCCTCAGCGCCCAGCCACCTCCTTCTGGTCCCCCTCACCGCAGACCTTAAGCAGGCTCGCACCGCCCGGCAATCGGGAGAACTCCCTAGTCAGGGAAAATAGCCGGCCACTGTCCAGGCAGCCGATTCCGTGATAGGGAGCACCGTGCTAATGCCCGGTGGCCCAGAGGTTCTTAGCCGTTCATTCCGCGGTCGGCTGCCGGTTTCGCGACCCGCCGCCGTTACCGCAGGACGGTCTCGTCGGGGTGCACCAGCCCGTGTTCCAGTGCGAACAACGTCGCGCCGGCCCGGGTGGATACGCCCACCTTGCCGTAGAGGCGCTGGATGTGGTGATCGCAGGTCTTCGGGGAGATCCCCAGCCGCCGCGCGACCTGTTTGGTGGCCAGGCCCCGGGCCAGCAGGCTGAGCACCTCGCACTCCCGCTCCGACAGCCCGGCCGGGCGGAGACCGGCCGGCGCCGCGGCCAGGCGTCCCGTCGGCTGCGGATCGGCGGCCGAGCGGGACGCGCGCCGCCGGGCCGGCCGCCCCCGGCTCGGCTGGCGGTCGTCCGCTTGGCCTGGCTGGCGGTCGTCCGCTTGGCCTGGCTGGCGGTCGTCCGCTTCGCCTGGCCGGCGCTCTGCCGGTTCGCCCGGTTGGCGTTCCGCCGCCTCGCCCTGCCGGCCGTCCGCCGCCCCGCTCGCGGACCGGGCCGGGCTCTGGCCCGCGGCGGTCAGCACGGCGTGCACCGCTTCCGGCGCGTGCCGGCCCGCGTCCACCTCCCGGCCCAGTTCGCGCCGCCGCCGCCGCGGACATGGCCGGCCGGTGAGGCCGCGGCTCGCGCAGCGCGTGATAGCAGTCCGCCGCGGCCAGCAGCCACGCCGTCATGGGTACCTCCCCGGCCCGGCTGCCGCGGTGATAGCCGGACCCGTCGCAGCGCTCACCGTGCGACCCGGCCAGCCGGGCCAGCGGTCGTAGCCCGGCGGCGGCGTCCAGCACGCGCTCGGTGTGATACGCGTGCAGCCGCACCTGCTCGTACTCGTCGCGGTTCAGCGGCCAGGGCTTGGCCCACACGTTGACCGGGACCGCGACCCGGCCGATGTCGTGCACCAGCCCCGCCCGCCGGAGTTTGCCGGGGAGCGGTGCCAGGGCGGGCTGCCTGAGCCGCCGCGTGCGCCAGGACCGGGCCGCGGCTCGCGCACCAGCTTGACGACCGGGTCGGGCAGTTCTACCTGCTCGACGCGCTTAGCTGCCACGCGGCCATGTCCGGCCAGGCGCGCCGCGCGGCGCAACTGCTCGGGGCCGCGGACACCGTGCGAGCCGAGGCGGGCGCCAACGTCATGCCGTTCCTCGCGCTGCTGCTGGCCCCGGCCCGTGAGTCGGCCCTCGCGGCCCTCGGGACGGCGAGGTTCCAGGCCGGTTTCGAGGCCGGGCAGCGGCTGGACCGCGACGGGGGCTTGCGGCTGGCACTCGGTAAGCTCGCCCGCGACGGGCCCGCACGGGGGCCCGGGTGTGGTACGGGGCGGTGGGGTGGCTCGGGGCCGGCTCGCGCGCCCAGATCGCCGCCTGGGTGGCCACGCTCGACCGGTAGCGGGAGCCTCGCGGTAGGCTCAGCGCCCCGGTGAAGTACCGTGTGAAGCCCCGGTCCCCGGGCGGTCCCTGCTTGCGCGCGGGAACCACGGCCAGCCGAGAGGGAGGGCACATGAGCCGGGTGGAGATCGACGGGGTCGGCATCGACTACGAGGTCCACGGTGCGGGGCACCCGGTCGTGCTCCTGCACGGCTTCCCGGACACCGGACGGCTCTGGCGGCATCAGGCACGGGCGCTGGCCGAGGCCGGGTTCCAGGTCATCGTGCCCGACCTGCGCGGTTACGGGCGCTCTGGCAAGCCCGAGGCCGTCGATGCGTACTCGATCCCGTTGCTGGCCGGGGATGTGCAGGCCATCCTTGCCGACCTGGGGATCGCCAGGGCCCACGTGGTGGGCCACGACTGGGGCGCCGCCCTGGCCTGGGCCCTCGCCTCCTTCGCGCCGGGCACCGTCGATCACCTGGTGGTCCTGTCCGTCGGCCACCCGGCGAGCTTCCTGCGCACGCTGGAGCAGCGCCAGAAGTCCTGGTACATGCTGCTTTTCCAGTACCCGGGCATCGCCGAGCGCTGGCTGTCGGACGACGACTGGGCGAACTTCCGCAACTGGGCGCACCACCCGGACGCCGACCAGGTGATCGCCGAACTCGAAGCCAACGGCTCGCTCACCCCCGGCTTGAACTACTACCGTGCCAACATCACGCCCGAGTCCTGGGTCGCGCCGCCGCTGCAACTGCCACCGGTGCAGGCGCCCGCCATGGGCATCTGGAGCACCGGGGACCCCGCACTCACCGAGGTGCAGATGACCGATTCGGCGAAGCAGGTCGCTGGTCCGTGGCGGTACGAGCGCCTGGACGGCCCCGGGCACTGGATGCAACTGGAAGCGCCCGGGAAGGTGACGGCCCTGCTACTCGACTTCCTGCCACGCTGACCGGCTTCCTGCCGCGCGGCAAGCCTGAACGGGCCGCCGCCGGACTCGCCGGCCAGCGTGAAGCGGTCCAGGCCGAGGTGACCGGCCAGCGCGGCGAGGTCATCAGCCCAGCCGGTCAGGCTGCGCTTGCGCTGGTAATCGGAGCCGCCGTAGCCAGGCTTGTCTGGCGGGACCCAGCGCAGCCGCCGGCCGTCAGGAAGGGTGATCACGTCACAGGTCACCCGTCCATCCTTACGTCAGCCACCCGCGGAAGTGGTCAGGGTCGCCGGTGCCGTCAGAGCAGCAGCCGGGCGCCGACCACCAGCGCGAACAGCGACCCGGCCAGCCAGAGACTGTGCCAGAATCCGCGAGGGAGCCGGGTAAGTTGGTTGAGGACGCCCGCGTCAACCGCTTTCGTGCCGTGTTTCAGCACCGTGTCCACCCCGGTCAGCAGCAGCAACCAGGCCAGGACGTACGCTGCGGCCTCCTGCATCCCGAGGCTGGCGTAGCGGGCGATGAGGTAAATCACCAAGCCGGTGACGGTGACCGAGGCCACCCCGAAGCCAAAGCGCAGCGGGACCAGCAGGATGAGCAGCAGCGCAAGGGCGAACCACAGCACCGCGACGCTGTGCCGCATCTGGATCAGTTCCGCTGCCGCGAGCCCGAACCCGCTGGGGCCCAGGTACCCGGCGATTCCGGCAACGATGTAACCCAGTCCCGTGGGCGGGTGCAGCCGGGTGGCGCCGTCGCCGTTGCGGAACATCCGCACACCGAGGACCCGCCGGCCGCACGCGGCGCCGACTATGGCGTGTGATCCCTCGTGCGCGATGGCGTCCACGTGCTTGGCGGCCGACCAGAGCTCCGACAAGATGACCGCGGCAAACGCGGCAAGCCCAAGCAGCGCCGATACGGGCAACGGCAGATGCGCTTGAAACTGGCCGATTCTGGCCAGCTCATACCTCAACGGCGGTGCGGCCATCCCCCGCCTCCCCCAGGCCTACTGATAACCGAGTGTAAAACGGGGCTGGTACGGAGAAAAGCCCACAATCAGCGGCAACCTGGCCTGGATACCGCCACCGTCGGCTCCGGGTGATTGGCCGGCCCAAGCAGGAGGGCATTCCCAATCGCCACGGCCCGCGCATTGCGCTCGCCCTGGACCTGACGCCGGGCGTGCGGCCGTTGGCCGGGCGGGAACGGCGCCGGCCGTTCCCGCCGGTGGGCCAGCGGCGTTAGCTGGGCCTGGCGCTGTCCCGCGTCATGATCTGCCCGGCCGCTTTGACCGCAGGCTCTGGGGCCAGGGCCAGCGTGCCGGACGGCTGATCTTCGGGGTCATGTGGCCGGGCGCCGCGGCTGGCCGGAACCCCGCTCAGGCGCCGGCCGCGCGCCCGTCCGGCTGGGCCGGCTGGATCCCCGTCAACTGGACGACTATCGGGGCCGGCCCTGGGCCGCCGGGCCGGGCCTGGTGGCTGGCCGCGCTCGCCCCCGCCGCCTGCGCCGAAGATTTCACCGTGGCCCGGGAGTGGTTGTAGACCGACTGGGCCAGGGCCGACGCCACCAGCGCGACGGAGGGCACGACGGCCTGCAGCCCGTTGAGGTTGAAGTGGGTGTGGAAGACCGTGCCGAGGGCCACCACGGCGGCTATCGCGTGCACGATCAGGGTCTGCCAGAACTCGGTGGTCGTCCATCCCGGCTTCACCGCGCCGGGCGGCAGTTGGCGGATCATTCCCTTCGCCCCCCTACTTCCGGCCGCTGCTGCCTGCGCGGCCCCAGTTGCCTGCGCGGCCCCAGTTGCCTGCGCGGCCCCAGTTGCCTGCGCGGCCCCAGTTGCCTGCCCGGTCCCAGTTGCCTGCCCGGTCCCAGTTGCCTGCCCGGTCCCAGTTGCCTGCCCGGTCCCAGTTGCCTGCCCGGTCCCAGGTGCGTCCGTTGGCCCGGCGGCCGCGCCGGTTCCCGCGACCGGGCCGGCCGGCGTGCCGGCGCTCACCAGCAGCGCCGCGTTGACCAGGTCGACCCCGGCCGCCTGCCGGACGAAGTCCGCGACGTCCACGGGCGCCGCCCAGTTGCACCCGAACTGGTAGTGCTCGTTCATCTGCCCCAGCGCGGACTCCGCGTTGGCCAGGATGAATTCCCGGTAGCCCGGATTACCGGTATCCCGGTACAGCCGGGCCAGGTTGCGGACGAAGATCCCCTTGAACAGCGTGCTGTCGACGCCCGGCATGCCTGGCAGTCGGCCGCTGCCGTCCGCTTTGCAGTCGTCGTGCTCGTGCAATATCCCGCGGATCACACCGGACTGGGTTGGCGGCGGCTGCGGCGCCTGCCCCTTGGCCGGCCGCGGCGCCTGGTGCCACGGGTTCTTGATGAAGGCGCCGGCTATCTCCTGCGCCCGCTCCCGGTAGGCCTGGTCGCCGGTCAGCTCGGTGAGATCACTGAGCCCGCGCAGCAGCACGCCCTGGTTGTACGACCAGACGGTCGCGGTGTTGTGGTTCACCCCGCTGCTGTCGGGCGAGTCATTCACCAGGCCGGACGCGTTGATCATGGCCACGCCGCCCGGCGGGGGCGAGCTGAACCATGCCCAGCCGCGGCGGGCCCACTGCAGGCAGCCGGCGTGATCGTCGCCATCCGGGTGCCTGCGCCGTTGCCGCAGGGCCAGCGCGGCGGCCACCGAGATGAAGAGCTCATTGGCGATGGCGTTCTTGTACGGCCCGTGCCAGCCGCCCGGCACCGCGGCGGCGCCCGCGCGGTCCGGCTGGCCGTTGTACTTGCCCCAGTAGATCCCGCCGTGCCAGACGTCATCCCAGCCGCCGGTCATATCCAGGAAGATGTCCTCGGCCGCGGCCAGGTACCTTTCCTCGCCGGTCAGGTCGTAAGCGTCGATCCAGGCAAGCGCCCACCAGCCCTCGTCGTCGTAGAAACCGTTGATGAAGCCCGGGTAGGACGCGCGCCGCAGGGCCGCGAGGGACGCCCGGTTGACCGGCCGGCGCACCCCCGGGGCTTTGGTGAAGGTGTTTTCCACCACGGATTCCAGGTAGGACCGGTCGCCGGTGGCCGACATGTAGCCGATGACCGCGGTAATGGCGTTGGCGCTGTTCCACCAGCGGGCGGTGTCCTGGATCCGGTTTCGCTGCCCGGTCAGCGCGATCACGGTGTTCACGACGTTACGGCCGATTTGCGAAAGGCTGCGCCAGTCCGCCCAGTGAGTATCGAGCGCCGTGTCATGGTGGCTGTAGAGCCCGTTATCCCGGGAGTATGGGTCGGCCCCGTACCATTGCTGAAGCGCCCGCACCGCAAGCGGCGCGGCAGCCCGGGGATCCCGCATTTTCGATCAGCCCGCCCTGAGGGCGCCCCCGCCCTCGACCCACCGATTATCCACCAAACCCCCCGCGGGCACTAGACGCAATTCCGGCACCGGGTGCGCCAACGGGAAATTCAAAACTACGCAGCCGCGGCCATCCGCTCACCGCCGGATCGCGGACCCCGCACGCCGACGGCCGCCAGCGGCGCCAGCTACCTGTACCGGTCGGCGAACGGCGGCCAGGCCTGGCAGCGGATCACCTACTTCGACGGCGGCCCGGGCTTCCGCGACCTTGCCTACGTCACCGCGGCCACCGGCTACCTGATCCACTTCAGCGGCCGCCGGCCATCGCCTACGGCAGGGCCTGATGCGGACCACCAGCGCGGGCGCGGGCTGGAAGACCGGGCCCATCCCCTGACCCAAGGCGAGCCCGCGGCGGGCGGGCAGCCTGGGCAGCCCTGTTCGATTGGCGCACCGGCCTGAGCCCATGCCGTCGGCTTCCTGAAAGGATGGGCGGCATGCGATTCGCCTTCAAGACCTCCCCGCAGAACACCACCTGGCCCGACATGCTCGCCGTGTGGAAGGAAGCCGACGGCATCGACGTATTCGAGTCGGGCTGGACGTTCGACCACTTCTATCCCATCTACTCCGACTCGGCCGGCCCGTGCCTGGAAGGGTGGATGACGCTCGCCGCGCTGGCGCAGGCAACCCGGCGGGTGCGGCTCGGGACGCTCGTCACGGGTATCCACTACCGTCATCCCGCGGTCCTGGCCAACATGGCCGCCACGCTCGACATCGTCTCCGGTGGCAGGCTCGAGATCGGTATCGGCGCCGGATGGAACGAGGAAGAGTCCGGCGCCTACGGCATCGAACTGGGCAGCCCAGCCGAGCGCAGCGACAGATTCGAGGAAGCGTGCGAGGTCATCGTCAGCCTGCTGACGCGCCCCACCACCGATTTCACGGGCCGCTACTACCAGCTCACGAGCGCGCGCTGTGAGCCGAAGCCGGTGCAGCAGCCGCACCCTCCGGTATGCATCGGCGGCAGTGGGGAACGGCGCACGCTGCGCACCGCCGCGCGGTTCGCGCAGCACTGGAACTTCGTCGGCGGCACCCCGGAAGAGTTCGCCCGCAAGCGCGACGTCCTGCACGCGCATTGCCAGGACATCGGCCGTGATCCCAAGGAGATCATGCTGTCCAGCCACGTCCGGCTGGACCCCGGCGGCGAGACCGGGCCGGCCGTGGACACCGCGGCGGCGCTCGGCGAACAAGGGCTGGATCTGGCGATCTTCATTCTCCCGCCGCCACACGATCCCGCCGTGCTGGCCCCGCTCGCCGAGGCCCTCGCCCCGCTCCGCTGACGCGCAAACCGCAGGTACGCGGCCCGCCCGCCAAGCCGCCACCGTCTGGTTATTCCGGGGGCAATGTGCTGCCCGCCGCGCCTTGCCCCACCCGGCTGGGTACCGGGCCACGGCGTGGCGGTAGATACTGGCCACAGTCATGTGGCACACCGCGTGTGCCCTGCCGGTGCACGGGTAACGCGAACGCGGGTGAGGGAGTGGGCTGATGCAGGCAGCCATCGGGGACCGGTTCCACGTGCGTGGCAACATCGTGGGCCAGCCGGAGCGGACCGGCGAGATCATCGAGGTCCGCGGGGCTGGCGGGGAGCCGCCCTATCTGGTGCGTTTCGACGACGGCCACACCAGTCTGGTGTTCCCGGGTCCGGACGCGATCATCGAACATCCCAGCAAGAAGGGCAGGAAGCGCCCGCCGAAGGGCGGGTAAGCCCCTGCGGGCCGGTACCGCCAGGCACGCTCGGGCAACTCACCCCGGCGCGGCCGCGGGCGACCGGGAGCAGGCCTGGGCGGTCGCCGGCTCAGCGCGGGCCAGGACGCTTGATGCCGCGATCCGTCATTCTCGGTACGCCGGCGTTGCGGGGGGTCCCGGGAGCGGGCCGGGCTGCCCGGGGGATGGCCGTGCCGCCAGCCCCAGCGCGCGCAGCCAGCTGGCCGGCGTGGGCAGGGCCGCGGGACGGAGCGCGGAAGAGCCGGCCAGGCGCCGATGCCGGCGCGGGAGGTAGTCCGCGGTCAGCGGGTGGGCGGCCAGCATCGCCGCCAGCGACGGGTAGCACGGCACGCCGTAGTAGCCCCGGAGAACCTCGGCAACGTCGCGATGGTGCAGGCTTCGCGGCTGGTCATCGGGACCGGGCGGGCGCACGTGCAGGCCCACGATGCGGGCCTTGCCGCACCGGCACCCCCGGGTGCCGATCCTGGTACGCCCGTAGCCCTGGATGACCCCGATCACGTCGCCCCGCCAGTAGTAGTCGCAGCGCCAGGCGTACCGCAGAGCCCAGTACGCCCAGAACCCGCACCCGCATTCAGGCGTGGGCACGAGGTCACTCTGGCATGGCGGGGCCTCTTGGCTGCCGCCGCAGACAGCCACGTTCTCCCCGGCCCGCCAGACACCGCCGAAGACACCGGTCAGCAATCCCTCCGCCGGCGCAGCGGCGCCGTTCACCACCGCTTGGGCCGAGCCCATATCCACATGCCATAGCCGCACGGCCGTCACCGAACCGGCCGCCAGCGGCAGGTCGCGGCCGCTGAACCCGGGGATGCCCTCACCTGCCGGTGCGTTCATCCCGGGACGGGCTCCGCCGCCGGCTCCGCGGGCGCCTCTGCCGGCGCCGCCGCGGGCATGTCCTCGGGCAATGGCTCCAGTTCGATCTCGGTGATCTCCTCGCCGATATCGCCCATCGTCACCCTCGCCAGGCCGCTGCCTTACTCAGGCCACGCTACCCCCGCCCGCCGCCGCCGGCGCCCGCCGGTGCGCCGCGACGGGCCCGGTGCGCTCCGTCGGAACGGCACCACCTGGACGACGTCCTCGGGCCAGCCAATTACTCTTGTGCAGGAGAATGGACAGCAGGTTGCCAACATCATGTCGATCGCAGGAGCCGGCCTGCTTGCCGGCACCGTCCTGCGTGGTATGCACCAGGTGGTCGCGGGAGTAAAGTTCGGGCCCGTCGACACGATCTTCGCGGCCAGTGCCGTCTTCATCATCATGGGCGGACTGGTGATGATCAGCCCGCTTTCCGACGCCGCCCGGTCCTGGTCCGCGGCTTCGTCCCAGGACGCCAGGATCCCGGCGTGTCGGGCCAATCCTGCCTGATCAGAGCGCCATCAACCGACTACGCAAAGGCCGTGGGTTCCGGGGCCACGAGCGGGGCCCTCGGGCCTGCGTGGCGGGCGAACCGGCCGGCAGCATGGACGGTCCTGTGCCATAGGACAGATCTGTGGGTCTTATCCGGGCGGCCGCTAAGGTGTTACGCTCCGCCGCGGAAGCTCGGCACATCGACGTGCTGGGATGTGGCCCAGCCGGTGACCGGGCTCATCGCGGAGCGTGGATATGAAGGTCATACGACTGGTCGCATTTCCCGCAACCTTGCTGGTAGCCGGCGCTACTCTGGCGGCCGCGAGCCCACCGCACGCGGCGCGCACCGCTCTTGCCGCCAGCGCGAGCCAGCACGCGGCGATCAACTGCGAGTACAGCAGCCTGTGCGCCGAGGTGGCCAGCCCGGCTGATGTCTTCGGTGCGGAGTACGTCGGTCACGACGAGCCGTCCGCGGTCTTCTACTCCAATGTCCCGGGGGCCGGGAACCACATGACCTACTCGCTGCGGCTGCCGCACGACCCCTCACCGGCCAACCCGAACACGCCGGGTAAGTCCTACCAGTTCGAGCTGAACGGGGCGATCTGGCTGGGCATGGCCCTGTGCGCCACCCAGTCCTACCCGGAGCAGGTGTCCACCTGCACCCCGGACAGCGACAGCAACATCGTGGACCCCGCGGTCTCACCCAACCACCCAGGCACGGCGTTCCTGGAGTTGCAGTTCTACCCGCCGGGGTGGGTGCCTTGGCCGACCTGGCAGGTCGCGGTGGGGGCGAGCGGCTGTGACCCGACCAAGTGGTGCGCCGCGATGAACATCTTCAGCCTGGCCGAGGACCCGGTCAACGGAACCGTGCTGAACCCGACCTGCGCGGCAAGGACCGGCCTCGAGTACGTGAACTTCGCGTTCGTCAGCAAGAACGGCCGCACCGAGGCCCCGGCGAACCCGGTGCAGTCGACGACGGCCACGTTCACGCCGGACCCGACGAACGACCTGTTCATGAACTCCGGCGACAACCTGAAGGTGTCCCTGAAGGACACGCCAAACGGGCTGCAGGCGGTCATCAACGACCACACAACCGGGCAGACAGGGTCGATGACCGCGAGCGCGGCCAACGGGTTCGGGCAGGTCCAGTACGACCCGACGGGTACCAGCTGCGTCAACCTCCCGTATGACTTCCACCCGATGTACTCCACCTCCTCCGAGCAGACCCGGGTCATCTGGGCGGCGCACACCTACAACATCTCTTTTACCAGCGAGATCGGGCACTTCGAGAACTGCAACGGCCCGACCCCCATCCCGGCCACCCCGTTCGGGGTCGACCCCCAGGGGAACCCGATCGCCTGCCCGGCGGGCAACACCGAGGGATTCGGCAGCAACACGTCGCCCACCGACGGGGACGACGACTTCTGCTTCCCCGGGTCCGAGGCGTTGCTGATCGATATCAACGGCTGCACCGATACCAACGTCGGCTTCGACAGCCTCGGCTACCAGCCCGTCTGGCCGGACGGCAACACGGCCCTGCACCCCGAATCGATCCTGTTCACCAGCCCGCGCACCGGGCCCGGGGACAGCACCAACTACTCCCGCGTGGCCTTCGAGGCCGACCTGCCACGAATCGAGTTCAACACCTGCGACCGGTCCACGGGGTCGGGCTGCACCCTGATCCCGACCACAGACAAGGGCACCCCGGCCGCGTTCTACCCGTTCTTCAGCGCGTTCCAGCACGGTGTCCGGGGCGTGCCAGACGGCGGCAGGTGCATGTGGGGGTTCGGCAACGACCTGCCTGGTGCGACCACCGACTTCGGCCGCAACGCGCAATACGGGTCACTGCTAAGCACCACCTACCTCGCCTTCGGCGGGGGCGGCGCGACCATCCAGCGCTTCAACAACTTCCGCCAGATCATGCCGAACCCGTGCACCGCGGGCGGCAGTCCCGGCTGACGGCACTACCAGGTCGGGGGCCGGGGCCCGGCGGTCCCGGCCCCCGGCCAATCCCGGCTGTCCCGATTCCAGGAAATTCGTCCATGGATCAACCCGACTAGGAGACTAGGAGTCTGCCAGCCACGCCAGGAAGCGGCCCCGCGACCAGCAGCGGCCGATGGCCTCGGCGCGTAGAGCCGAGGCGTCGAACACCGCCAGGCCGATGATGCTGTGGCCGGAGGCGCGGCGATCGCCGAGTGCCGGTATGACCGGCGCTACGCCGACCCCCTCCGCTGACACCCACGCCACCGCCCGCCCGGCCGCCGCTTCGCCGAGGCGGTGCAGGAAGCGCAGGCGGCTCCCGGGCGGGAAGCGCGACAGCGCCCACGTCGTGGTGACGACGGGCAGGGCGTCCGCGGGCACACGGGCGATGGCGCCGGGCAACACCTCGACGGCGTCACCTTGCAGCAGCAGCGGAGGGTCCGTCGCCGCCAGCGCCATCTCCGCGTCGAGCCTCGCGGCCCGGTCCGGCTGATCCGGCCAGAGGCAAGCGCGCAGCCATCGGGCGTCATCCGCGTCGGTCACGTCGACCGGATCGAGGTCGACGCCGACCCGGGCGATAACCTCGGGCATCGCCCGCGCCGGGATGGGCCGGTCTCCCACGATCGAGGACGACAACTGCACGGGAGAAGACGGGTCGCCCAGCGATTGCCCGTTGCCGTAGGTGATGCCAACGCGATCGACGTTGAGATTGAGCCCAGCGCCGCAGCCGACGTCGATCAGCCCGACCGCATTCGCGCCCACCCGGCGCGTCGCCTCGGCGATCGCCGGATACAGCACGGCGCAGCGCCCGGTCTCGTTGGCCCGCGCCCGCCGGCGCACGGCGATGGCCACGACCGAGTCGGTCATTCGCAGCAGCGTGTCGATCGCCGCGCGGGCGGCAGCGTCGCCGTCCGCAGCGGCATAGGCCGCCGCAAGCGCCGGGGCGCGCCCGGCGAGGGCGAGGTCGTGCAGCGCGGCGAGGATCACGGTGGGGTGCCGCTTGCGCGCCGGCGCCGCCTCGATGGCGCGCAGCGCCTCGCCGGACTCACTCAGGGCGACGGCGACGCGCTCGTACAGCGGCGACGTTCCGGCGGCGTCGGCCTCACCGAAGTGCCGGTACACCTGAGCGAGTGTGCGCGCCCTGCCCGCGGGTACGGCGCTTCCTGCGGTCGGCCCTGGCACCCCGGCGATTCTAGCCATGGGCACGAGGCGCCCCGGCGCGCTGCTGTGGCTCACGCAGCACGGCCGACATAGCGATCGCCAGGAGCGGGATCGTGGCGAGCACGACGAAGGCGCCTCGTGGGCCGTGGCTGTCGGCGACAAGGCCGAGCACGGGCATGAACAATCCTCCCGCGCTGACGGCCAGCCCGAGGGTGACGCCGGCGGCCGTGCCGGGCCGGGTGGGCAGGTAGTCCTGCCCGAGCTTGATGAGGACCGCGAAAGGGATGTTGGTGATCAGGCCGGTGATCAGCACAACAGGTAGGGCCGCGTACCTGTCGTCGCAGGCCAGCAGCGCGATCAGCGCCGGAACGAGGAGCGCGTTGCCGAGCTGGACCGTGCGCACCAGGCCGATCCGGTCGCCGATCCGCCCGCCGGCGAGGGTTCCCAGGACGCCCCGGCGAGCTCGAGAGTCAGTGCGATCCCGCCGAGGCCGCTCGAGGCGCCAAGGTGACGGATCCAGTACAGCGAGACGAACGTGTTGATCCCGAAGGACACCGTGGAGCGGGCGACCTCGACGCAGGTCAGCGCCGCGAACAGGGCCGGCCGGTCGACGCCCCCGGGCCCGGCGGCGCTGTGCTGGACCGATGGCCGGCGCTGGCTGCGGAGCAGGACAAAGCCCATGAGCACGGCCGGCGGGATGAACAGCGCGGTCGCACCGACCCCGAGGCCGTTCAGCAACGGGGTGGCGACGGCGGGCGCGATGAAGAATCCGACGCTGCCACCGGCGGCGAAGTAACTCATGGCCGTTGCGCTGCCCCCGGCCGCTCGCCGGGCGTCGCGCCCGGCAGGCGGGTGGAACATCGCCACCCCGAGGCCGGACAGGAGCAGGCACGTGAACACCAGGGGATAGCGCGGTGCGAGGCCGGCCAGGCCCGCGCCGGCCGCGGCCAGAACGATGCCAAGCGATGACAGCCACGGCAGCCGACGGCGGTCGGCCAGCACGCCGATGGCAAGCTGCGGAAGCGCGCTCCCGAGGGTGGCTGCCATCGCCAGGCCCGAGGCGCCAAGGTAACTAAAATGACGTTCGAGGACGAAGTAGGGCACGGCGGCCGGCGCCAGGCCCTGGTAAAAGTCGTCGACGGCATGCGCGGTCACCCATACCCTCATGCGCTGCCAGTTCGTCCTGGCCTCGCCGCTGGAGTGGTCGCGGCCGGCGGCCGTCTTCGCTGCCTTCACCCTTCGACGATGCCGCGCGCCCGGGCCGTCGGGCTTCCGATATCCTGCCGACATATGTCGAACATCCGCCACGCGCCGCGCGCGTCCACGCGTGCTCAGTCACGAGCCGGGGGCGAGGTGATCGACCGGCATCGGCACGACGATCACCAGCTTGTCTACGTCAGCACCGGGGTGCTCGCGATCCAGACCGAGGCAGGCGCCTGGGTCGCGGCGTGCGACCGCGCGATATGGATCCCCGCCGGAATCTGGCACGAGCATCGCTTCTACGGGGCGAGCTCGTTTCACACCGTCGGCTTCCCGGTCGCCAGGGCGCCGCTCACCGACGGCTCGCCGGTCATCGTCGCGGTCGGCGGCCTGCTGCGGGAACTGCTCATCGCCTGCACGGACCCCGGTCTTCCCGCCGCAGAGTCACGACGGGTCCGCGCGGTCGTCCGGGACCAGCTCCGCCGCGCACGCGTGCAACCCGTCTCGTTGCCGAGCGCGCGTGACGAACGGCTCGGGCAAGCCTGCGACCTGGTCCTCGCCGACCTGCGAGAGCCCAGAACGCTCGCCTGGCTGGCTCGCACCGCCGGCACCAGCGAGCGGACGCTCGCCCGGCTCTTCCGGGCCGAGTTCGGCATGACCTACCCGCAATGGCGAACGAACGTCCGCCTGTTCCACGCCATGATCGCCCTCGCCGGCGGCGCCACCGTCACCGAGACCGGGTATCGATGCGGGTGGGCGACGACCAGCGCCTTCATCGACACCTTCCGCCAGGCCATGGGCCAGACACCAGGCTCCTACCAGCGCACCGTCACCGCAGCACCCTGACGTTCCGGCGGGCACGCTCGCATGCTGCCGATCAGTCCTCGCTGCCCCGCGGGGCCGGTGGCTGCGTCGGGGCCCGCGAGCAGGCGGCCGGCGGAGCCCTCAACGTCCTCGGGCGAACCGGGCTTGGGCTGAGCGACCCTGCTGCCGAAGTGGTGCGGGGTAACGAGCACAGCAACGAAGACGGCCACGCCCGCTGCGGGCCATTGCCACCGTCGTCTGGGCGCGGCGGCTCGCGAGGGCCGCGGGCGTGCCCGCCGGGTTGGCTAGAGTCCGGGACGGCGGGAGGTCAACCAGATGGCGAGGAAGGAAACGCGATGAAGGTGGGAATCGGGCTGCCGAACGCGGTGCGCGGTGTCGACCGGGCCGGGATCGTGGAGTGGTACCTCGCCGGGTTCGAGGCCGCCGGCACCGACGACGTCATCTGCTTCCCCGTCTCCGCCGACGTCGGCCAGGTCGACCGCCTCGCCGAGGTCGCGTTTGGCTGACGGTGCTGCCCGGCGTGGCCGCCTGGCCGGGCCCCGGGGCCCCGTCTCACACATGACAAAGCTGGCTGCGGCGGCGCCTTGATACGGCGGCATCCTGTTGCGGGCAGGCCGTAGCTGGCAACCTGGTAGCGATGACCGCCGGCAAAGGCGGCCATCGGCACGGGCGCACAAGCGGGATGGAGTGACCGATGGCGGCTGAGCGGCACGCACCGAACAAGAGCCGATGCGGGGCCCACCGTGACTGATCGCGACGGGGCACCTGCCGCGCCGCCGGTGAGCCAGGGTGGGGGCCGCCTGCCCGCGTGGCTGGAACCGGAACTGGCCACGCTCACCGAGGACAGGTTCTCCGACCCGGCCTGGATCTTCGAGCGCAAGCTCGACGGTGAACGCTGCCTGGCGTTCGCCGACGGCAACAGGGTGCGGCTGATGACCCGCAACCAGCACGAGATCACCGGCACGTTCCCGGAGATCGCGAGTGCGCTGGCCGCCCAGGGCCGTGAGCCTTGCGTCGTCGACGGGGAGATCGTCGCCTTCGACGGGAGCCAGACCCGTTTCGAGCGGCTACAGCAGCGGCTCGGCCAGGCCCGGCCCAGCCCGGCCCTGCTCGCCGCGGCGCCCGCCTACTTCTTCCTGTTCGACGTGCTCTACGCCGGTAACCGGGACACCCGGCCGCTCCCGCTGCTGGAGCGCAAACGGATCCTGCGTGGCCTGCTGTCCTTCGACGACCCGCTGCGCTACACCGAGCACCGGGACACCCAGGGGGAGGCGTACTACCGCGAGGCGTGCCGCCTGGGCTGGGAAGGCCTCATCGCCAAGCGGACCGGCACGCCGTACCGTGCGGGGCGGACCAAGGACTGGCTGAAGTTCAAATGCCTGACCGGCCAGGAGTTCGTCATCGGCGGCTTCACCGACCCGCAGCGCTCGCGCATCGGGTTCGGCGCACTCCTGCTTGGCTACTACGACACCAGCGGCCGGCTGGTCTACGCGGGCAAGGTGGGCACCGGCTTCGACAACCAGACGCTGCGCAGTCTGCATGACCGCCTGGCCGCCATCGAGCGGCCCGCCCCCGCCTTCGCCGGCGGCAAACTGCCCCGCTCACGGGTGCACTGGGTCGAGCCGCGGCTCGTCGGCCAGATCGCGTTCAGCGAATGGACCGACGCCGGGGAACTGCGCCACCCACGGTTCCAGGGGCTGCGGGACGACAAGGACCCTGGCGAGGTGGTCCGGGAGCTCCCGGCCGGCGGAGAAGACCGTCCATGAGCGCACGGCCGGTTTGGTCCGGTGCGGGCCCGGTCGTTCCGGCCGGAAAGAACAGGCCCGGATCGGCGGGCAGGCACGCCGCCCCGCCGCGCCGGTCCGCGAGTCCGGGCGCTCAGAGCGCGCCGCCGAGCGCGAGCAGGACGCCCGCCGCGTCGCGGATGCCGCCCAGGAACCGGCCGACTTCCATGTTCTCGTTGGGCGCGTGGTTGCGTTCGTCCGGGTTGGCCAGCGGCAGGCCATAACACGGAACGCCCAGCGGGCCGGCGAACTCGGCGATCGGCAAGCGATCAGTTCCCCGCGCCGCGCGGCAACCCACCGCGCGGCGCGCGCCAGCACCACCCGGCCGTCAACAGGGGCCATGAGGGCACCCTTCCCATCCAGCGGCGCCCCCTCACCCGGTGCAGCCCGTCGATCGCGGCGCTGGTGGGCACGAACGAACGGCAAAGCCCCCGTTACTGCGTCGCGGCTGTCAGGTGCGCCTGCGTGTGAGCGTCGAGCGCGATGCCGGCCGCCGCCAGGTTCTGCTCCAGGTGCGGCACGGAGGACGTGCCGGGAATCAGCAGGACGTTGGGCGCAAGGCCGAGCAGCCAGGCAAGCGCGATCTGGGCGGGGGTGTGGCCAAGCCGGCTGGCGGTACTGAGCACCTGCTCGTTGTCCAGCACCGGGTTGCCCTGGCCGAAGCCGGAGCCCAGCGGGAAGAAGGGCACGAAGGCGATCCCCCGCGCGGAGCACTCCTGCAGGACGGGCATCGACGCGCGATCGGCCAGGTTCAGCGGGTTCTGCACGCACGCGATCGGCGTGTGGTCCAGGGCGCGCAGCAGGTGGTCGCGGCTGACGTTGCTCAGGCCGACGCCCCCGATCAGCCCCTCGTCGCGTGCCCGGATCATGGCGGCGAGCTGGGCGTCGAATCGCCGGTCGTCCGGCGGCGCGCCGTCCAAGAGCCTCAAGTTGACGGCGGCCAGCTGCCCAACACCGAGGCTGTGCAGGTTGTCCTCGATGCCGCGGCGCAGCTGATCAGGTTCGTCGTAGGGCAGCCAGCGCCCGGACCCGTCGCGGCGCGCTCCGACCTTGCTCACCAGCGCGAGGGTGCCCGGGTAGGGGTACAACGCCTCGCGGATCAGCTCGTTGGCGACGTCGGGCCCGTAGTACTGCGCGGTGTCGATATGCTCCACCCCCAGTTCCACCGCACGCCGCAGCACCGCCAGGGCCCCGTCGCGGTCACGCGGCGGGCCGAACACGCCCGGACCGGGCAACTGCATCGCGCCGAAGCCGATGCGGGATACCGAGAAAGGGCCCAGAGGGTAGCGCTGCATACGCTGATTCTAAAAAGGGCCGCGCGCCCGAGCGGCAGGGGACCGGCCGGGCGCTACCGCCCATGCCGTGCTGGCCTACCACAACGCGGTGGTCGGCTCGGCTCCGGGATGCCATCCCGTCAACGCGGCCTCCGAGCTGCGCGTTTACCCGCCGGGCCAGCGCAGCGCCGCGCACGCCTTCTTCGACCTCCCGGTGTGCTCAGACCCGGGCCCTGTCTACCTGAACGTCGGCCCGATTCAGCGCGGCCCCGGCACCATCAACGGCTGAGCGCATCGACGTTGCGCCGGCGGTGCGTCGGGTCAGACGGCGTGCAGCACCTGCCCGCCGTAGACCAGCGGGTCGTCCGGCTGTAGCAGGTCGGCCAGCCGGTTGAACTCCTGGAATCCGGGATCCGCGTCATGCTCGCTGTGCGCGGCGTGACTGGGAACCTCGACCGCGACAACGTACTTGACCACGTCCGGGCGGTTGTCGGTGCCGAACGCGACCCGGGAAAGCCGCGCACTGAGGAAGGCGCCTCGTGCCTTGAACTCGCGCCAGCGCGGCAGCTCGCGCTCGGCAAACAGGCGCTCGTACTCCGCGGCCTGCTCGGCACGGATGTGGATGACGATGACATCGAGCTCGCTCATGACGCCATGATGCACCGGCACGACCGGGATCGGCCCGGCGTGACGACCTCACCGCCCTCGCGCGGTCCCTCGCTGTTGCTATGGGCGTGCTGGTGGCCAAAGATGGTAATGCCTAAATCTGGAGGGCGGCTGGCGCACATGCCGGACATGCGGCTGGCACACTTGCACCCGCTGCGGTGGCTCGGCCAGCGGGATCGCGGTTTTGCCGCGCTGCGCCGTGCCACCCGGACGGCGATCATCATGCCGGCCATGTTCGCCCTGGGTGACAAGGTCATCGGTGACCCGCAGCTGGCTACGTTCGCGGCGTTCGGGTCATTCGCCATGCTGCTCCTTGTCGACTTCGGCGGCACCATGGCCGAACGGCTCCAGGCGCAGGTGGCGCTGGCCGTGACCGGCGGGGTGTTCGTCTGCCTGGCCACGCTGGCATCGCAGACCGCGTGGCTTGCGGCCGTTGCGATGGCGGTGGTGGGGTTCGGCGTGATCTTTGCTGGCGTGGTCAGCTCGGTGCTGGCCGGGGCGACCACGGCGCTCCTGCTGGCGTTCATCTTGCCGGTGTCGCTAGCCGCTCCGGCGTCGGCCGTGCCCGCCCGGCTGGCCGGCTGGGGGATGGCCGGAGGCGTTGCGCTGGTCGCGACGGCGCTCCTGTGGCCCGCGCCCGCGCGCGACCGGCTGCGTGGCGCCGCGGCCGCCGCCTGCCGGGCGCTGGCCGCCCGGTTGCGCGCGGGGGCCGCGTACCTGCTCAGCGGCATGGACGAGCGATCCGCGCGGGATCGTGATCAGGCGGCTGCGCAGGCGGACCGGGCAGTTGAGGCGCTGCGCGGCGCCTTCCTGGCGACGCCCTACCGCCCAACCGGGCTGAGCACTCCCGCCAGGACGACCGTGCGCCTGGTAGACGAGCTGATCTGGCTGAACAGCATTGTCGTTCAGCCCGGGCTCCACCGCGACGGGGTCAACCGCGCGGCGCTGAGCGTCAAGGAGGCCGCTGCGGCGGTTCTCGAACGTTCCGCGGATCTCCTCGACGCCAGGGGCGGGAGCAGCGGTGAGCTCGACGCCGCGCTGACCGGCCTGGCCGCCGCGCGCGCGAAAATGCAGGAGGGCGTGGTGGCCGACCTGCCGGTCCGGTCCCTGCGGCCGGCGAGCGGCAAGGGCCTGAGCGCCCCGGCTGTGGTGGGCCCGGCCGTTGGCGGTCCCACTGAGGGCGGTCCGCCGGCCGGGCCCGAGCCGCCGGCAGGGGACCCGGCCGCGGACGGGGGACCGGTCGGTGAGTTCATCACCTCGCTCGACCCCGCGTTCCGCGCGGAGGAGCTGAGCTACGCGGTCTCGCTCATCGCGCGCAACGTCGAGCTGACCGCGGCCGCCGAGAGGCGGAGCTGGCGGGAGCGGTGGCTTGGCCGCCAGCCCGAGGGCGTGCCGGGGACGCTGTCCGCGGCGCGGGAACGGATCACGTCCTACCTCGAGCCGCACTCGGTCTGGCTGCACAACAGCCTGCGCGGCGCCGCCGGGCTGGGGCTGGCGGTGCTCGCCGCGAGGCTGACCGGGGTCCAGCACTCGTTCTGGGTGGTCCTCGGCGCGCTGTCGGTGCTGCGCTCGAATGCGCTGAACACCGGGCAGGACGCCGTTCGCGCGATGCTCGGCACGGTGGTGGGTTTCATCGTCGGCGCGGCCCTGCTCGTGGGGATCGGCACGGACACCACGCTGCTGTGGTTCCTGCTGCCGCTGGCGGTCTTTCTCGCCGGGGTCGCCCCGGCGGTCATCTCGTTCGCCGGAGGGCAGGCGGCGTTCACGCTCACGCTGGTGATCTTGTTCAACATCCTCCAGCCGAGCGGATGGCGCGTCGGCCTGGTGAGGATCGAAGACGTTGCCATCGGGGCCGGCGTGAGCCTGGTCGTCGGCGTCCTGTTCTGGCCGCGGGGCGCGGCGCCGGCGCTCCGCCAGGCGCTGGCGGAGGCGTACGCCGACGGCGTCGGCTACCTCGCCAGCACGGTGCGGTTCGGGATGTCACGCGGCGACCCAAGCCCGCCTGCGCCCCTCGCCCTGGCCTATGACGCTGCCCGGGCCGCTGCGGCATCGCGCCGGCTCGATGACGCGTTCCGCACGTACCTGGCCGAGCGCGGGGCGAAACGGATCCCGCTTGCCGACGTGGCCGGGCTGGTCACTGGGGTCGTCGGACTGCGCCTGGAGGCTGACGCGGTACTGGACCTCTGGCGGGGCGACGACGGCCACGCGGACGGCGACGTGGCCGCCGCGCGCCAGGAGCTTCTGGGCACGGCCGAACGCGTCACGGGCTGGTACGACGGTCTCGCGACCACCATGATCACCGGCGGTGAGCTGCCCCACCCGCTGGCTCACGACAAGGCCGCCGACGGCCGGCTCGTCCGGGCCGTGCGCCGCGACCTGCTCGGTGACGACGGCAGAGCCAGCGCCACCGCGGTCCGGATGATCTGGACCGGCGATCACCTCGACGTCGTCCGCCGTCTGCAGGCCGCCATCATCTCACCGGCGCGCGCCACCGCCGGGCAGCCCACGGGCGAACGCGTCATCCCCCCGCCTTCCAGGCGGTTCCTGGCCCTGCTCCGGTAAACCGGGGCGCGTCAGCCCATCGTCCAGGCGGAGCTTGCCGGGGCTGCGTATCGCCCATGCCCTACCCTGAGCACGGCCGGCTTTCAGCACGGCCGCTGCCGAGATCTTCCCGGAGGCATCATGACCGATCTGACGGTCCCGGGCCGTCTTCCCGCCGGCGCGACGGCGGAAGGCGATGGAGTGATGATCGGGCACGGCGCGGTCCGCGTCGATGCCTTCATCGACTTCCTGTGCCCGTTCTGCCGGCGGTTTGAGGTGTCAGCTGGGCCGGCGCTGGCCGGCCTGGTGTCCGGCGGGCAGATCAGCCTGGTCTACCACCCCATGAACTTCCTGGACGAGGCGTCGACGACGAACTACTCCACGCGCGCGGCCGCGGCGTCGGGCTGCGCAGCCGACCAGGGACGGTTCGCCGAGTACGCGCACGCGCTGTTCGCCAGCCAGCCCCCCGAGGGCGGGCCGGGGCTGAGCGATGCCGAACTGACCGCCCTGGGCCGTGCCGCGGGGCTGGATGGCGCGGCGTTCACCGCCTGCGTGTCCGACGCACCGTACCTGGACTGGCCGCCGTACGTGACCGCGCGCGCCACCGCGCTGGGAGTGGACGCGACGCCGACCGTCCTGGTGGCAGGCGCGGTCGTCAGGCCGGAGGCCCGGCCGATCGGGGCCGCGGTCGCTGCGGCCGGCGGCGGCCGCTGACCCGCAGGCCGGCGGCCACGCCCACCACCATGGGAAACGTGGGCCTGCAGCCGGAGGCCCTGAGCTAGTGGATGTGGAGCTGCCAGTCCCGCGGTACCCGGCCGGCGGGCCCGGGCACCGGCTGGCCGGCCGGGTGGTGCGTGGGCGGGGCGAGCCGGGGGCCGGTGAAGCCTTGCCCGGTCTCGTAGTTCCAGAACCAGTCCTCACCGGGCTCGAAGCTCTGGACGACCGGGTGGCCGGTGCCCTTCCAGTGCGCGGTGGCGTGCTGCGACGGTGAGGTGTCGCAGCAGCCGACGTGCCCGCATTCGGCGCAGCGGCGCAGGTGCACCCACCACCCGCCGGCGGCGTCGCACTCGACGCATCCCGTCCCGCTCGGCGGCACCGCAGGATCGATGCCCGGTATCTCAGTCATTCGTGTGCTCCGTGTTTTCGACGGTCACCGGCAGCCGCACCCGGAACCGGGTGTCGCCGGGAGCCGACTCGACCGTGATGTCGCCGTGGTGCTTGTTCACCACGATGCGCCAGGAGATGTCCAGCCCGAGCCCGGTGCCCTGGCCGACCGGCTTGGTGGTGAAGAACGGCTCGAAGATCCGGTTCCGGATCTCCGGCGGTACCCCCGGGCCGGTGTCGCCGATCTCCACGAACACTTGGCCCCGGTCCAGGCCGGTGCGCACCGTCAGCACGCCCGCCGCTCCCATCGCCGACACCGCGTTGTCGATCAGGTTGGTCCACACCTGGTTCAGCTCGGCCGCGTACGCGGGGATCGCGGGCAGCGACCGGTCGTAGTCCTTCACCACGCGGATGCCGGGGGGCATCTTCCCGGCCAGCATCGCGAGCGTGCTGTCCAGCAGTTCGTGCACGTCGACGACCTGGTGCGGGGCGCGGTCGAGCTGGGAGTACTGCTTGGCCGCGGCGACCAGAGTGGAGATCCGCGCGGCGGAGTCCTCGATCTCGTTCACCAGCAGTTCGGTTTCCGCGGTGTAGTACAGCCAGCGCAGCGCCTCCTCGAGCCCCGGCGCGTCCAGCTCCGCGGCGGCGTGCTCCAGCCAGGCGACGTCCAGCCCGGCGGCGACGAAGGTGGGTGCTAGCTGCCAGCCGTCGGCCAGCCCGTGGGAGTCCAGCCAGTCGGTGATGGCCTCCTCCCGGTCGGAGGCCTCCAGCGGCGAGAGGGTCTGCGCCTTCGGCACCCGTTCGGCGGCCTCTTCCTGAAGCCTGGTCAGCGTCTCCAGCTCGGCCCGCTGGTACGGCCCGCCCGCGATCGTCCCCAGCTTGCGCCGCATGCCGGCGATCCGCTCGCGCAGCGCCGCGGTCGCCCGGACCGCGGCCGCGGCCGGGTTGTTCAGCTCGTGGGTCAGGCCCGCGGACAGCGACCCGAGCGCGAGCAGCCGCTCCCGCTGCCCGGTCGTCTCCAGCAGGTTCCTGGTGCCGAAGAACGCGCCCTCCAGCAGGTGCACCGCCATCGGGAACCACTCGGCCATGAGCTCGGCGAACACCTCGGCGTCCAGCACGAAGAACCGCGACGGCTCGGTCACCCGCATCGAGCTGTTGTAGACCTGCGGGACCCGGTCGCCCAGGTAGGCCTGCCACGCGCCGGCATACACGCCGCGCTGCGACGTCCGGCCCACCTCCACGTCGTCGGCGCCCACCCGCCGTGACAGCACCAGGGTGCCCTCGAGCAGCACGTAGAACAGAGCCGCCGGGGCGCCCTCCGTGTACACCGGCCCGGCGGGGAAGACCTCGGTACGGCCTCGCTGGCACAGCCAGTCAAGCTGGGCATCGGTCAGCTTCTCGAAAAGGAACAGCGTGCGCAGCTCACCCGGGCTGCATGGCTTCGCGGTCACAGCTTCTCCAGGTAGCGGTGCACCAGCATAACCGCCATGGCCCCCTCGCCGACCGCGGACGCGACCCGCTTGGCCGACTCGGCCCGCGCGTCACCGGCCACGAACACGCCGGGCACGCTGGTCTCGAGGTGATAGGGCGGCCGGTCCAGGGCCCAGCCGCGCAGCCGCTGCCCTCCGGCCGACAGGTCCGGCCCGGCGACCACGAACCCCCTGGCGTCCCGCACCACCACGTCGCCCAGCCAGTCCGTGAGCGGCTCCGCACCGATGAACAGGTAGAGCCACTGCGCGTCCACCGTCTCGGTCGAGCCGCGCACGGTGTCCCGCAGCGTCAGCCGCTCCAGGTGCTCGGCCCCGGCGCCCCCGGCGATCTCGGTGCAGGTCCGCACGGAGATGGCGGGGTTCTCGGCGATCCGCCTGATCAGGTAGTAGGACATCGACTGTTCCAGCGACGGCGCGCGGACGAGCAGGGTCACCGACTTGGCGTACCGTGACAGGAACAGCGCCGCCTGCCCGGCCGAGTTGGCCCCGCCGACGATGAAGACGTCCTGGTCCCGGCTTTCGGCCGCCTCGGTCAGCGCCGACCCGTAATACACCCCGCGCCCGGTCAGCTCGTCCAGCCCCGGCGCGCCCAGCCGCCGGTAGGACACCCCGGTGGCCAGCAGGACGGTGTGGCCGTCGATGAAGGTGCCGTCCGCGAACGTCACCCGGCGCGCCGAGCCGCGGACCTCCAGGCCGGTCACCTCGCGCGTGGTGAGCACCTCGGCGCCGAACCTGATCGCCTGCCGGCGCGCCCGGCTGGTGAGCTGTGCTCCTGACACGCCGTCGGGGAAGCCCAGGTAGTTCTCGATCCGCGAGCTCTGCCCCGCCTGGCCTCCGGTGGCCAGCCGCTCCACCAGCACGGTGCGCAGCCCCTCCGAGGCGCCGTACACGGCCGCGCCCAGCCCGGCGGGCCCGCCGCCGACGACGATCAGGTCGTAGAAGTCCTGCGACGGCGTGGTGGCCAGCCCGACGCGCGACGCCAGTTGCGCGTCGGCCGGCTCGACCAGCGGGTCGCCGTCCGGGGTGATCACCACCGGCAGCGCGCGCCCGTCCACTCCCGCGGCGGCCAGCAGCCGCTGCCCTTCCGGCTCGTCGGCCGCGTACCAGCGGTACGGCACCTGGTTGCGGGCGAGAAACTCGCGGACCTCCGACGAGCGCGCCGACCAGCGATGCCCGACCACCTTGGTTTCCGGCACCGCCCGGTGATCCGACTCGCCCCACGCCTCCAGCAGCGCGTCCACCACCGGGTAGAGATTTTCCTCCGGCGGGTCCCACGGCTTGAGCAGATAGTGGTCAAGGTCAACGACGTTGATCGCGTCGATCGCCGCGCCGGTGTCGGCGTAGGCGGTCAGCAGCACCCGCCGCGCGCCCGGGTAGATGTCCATCGCCTGCTCGAGGAATTCGATCCCGTTCAGGTCGGGCATCCGGTAGTCGGCCAGGATCACCGCGACCAGGTCGCCGCGGAGCTTCATCTGGCGCAGCGCATCGAGCGCCTCGGGCGCCGACTCGGCCCGCACAATACGGTGCTGCTCGCCGTACCGCCGGCGCAGGTCCCTGGCCACCGCCCGGGACACCCCTGGATCGTCGTCCACCGTGAGGATCGCGGTGCGCGGCCCCTGGGCCTGGTCGGTCATGGCGCTCATACCGGGTTATCAATCCAGCCGATGAGTAATCTATTCCAGATAGGCATTGGGAATGAGAGTTGCCGATCTTGGTCCCACGGCCCGGACCGCCGGACCATCCGTCGGCCGCGCCGCCAGCGGCCGTGGCCGGCCGGGCCGTCCGCGCGGTCTGGACGTGTGGTCCCAAACTGGGCGAAGATGACGGCGCCGGCCGATCGTGGAGGTACCCATGGGCGCTGAGCCGAATCCCGCGCAGCGGCTGCACGCGCTGGGGCAGAGCCTGTGGCTGGACAGCATCAACCGGGTCATGCTGCGCACCGGGGCGCTGGCACGGTACGTGCGTGAGCTGGCGGTCACCGGGCTGACGTCCAACCCGACGATCCTCGGGCATGCCATGGCCGCCGGATCGGATTACGACGGCTCCCTGGCCCGGCTGGTGGGCGAGGGTGTCACCGATGCTCAGGACCTGGTGTACGCCCTGGCGCTGGAGGACCTGGCCGAGGCGGCGGCCCTGTTCCTGCCGGAGTGGGAGCAGACCGAGGGCGCGGACGGGTACGTGTCGCTGGAAGTCCCACCCGTTGTCGCCTACGACGCCGCGGCGACGGTCGCGCTCGCCCGGCGGCTGCACGACCAGGCCGGCTTCCCCAACCTGCTGGTCAAGATCCCCGGGACGCCGCAGGGCCTGACCGCCATGGAGGAGGCAATCACCGCGGGCATCGGAGTGAACGTGACGCTGCTGTTTTCCGACAGTCACTACCTGCGCACCGCCGACGCGTACCTGCGGGCCCTCGAGCGCCGCCGCCACGCCGGCCTGGACCTGGCGGTTCCCTCGGTGGCCTCGGTGTTCATCTCCCGCTGGGATTCCGCCGCCGACCCCCTGCTGCCGCCCGCGCTGCACGGCGCCCTCGGGCTGGCGGTGGCGCAGCAGACGTACGCCTCGCACGTGCAGTTGCTCACCGATGAGCGCTGGCGGTCGCTGGCCGAGGCAGGTGCCCGCCCGCAGCGGGTGTTGTGGGCGTCCACCTCGACCAAGAACCCAGACCTTCCCGACACCTACTATCTCGGCCGGCTAGCCGCCCCGAACACGATCGACACCGTCCCGGAGAAGACGCTGCTCGCCTTCGCCGACCACGGGAGCCTCGACGAGCGGCTGGAGCCCGACTACGCGGCCGCCGAACGGGTCATCTCAGCGGCCGCCGAGGCCGGGATCGACGCCGATGCCCTCGCTGAGCGCCTCCAGCGCTACGGGGCGGGCGCCTTCACCGCGGACTGGACCGCGCTGCTCACCGCGATCGAGGAAAAGACAGCACAGTTCACGGGCTGAGGCCGCCGAGCGGGGAGCCCGGCCGGGCGAGTGAGACGGCGGCCGGATCGCCGGCCGCCGGCACCGAGCACGTCGAGCTGAGAAGGGAGCCGGCTGATGGCAGTCAGCTTCGCGCAAGACATCAGGCCGTTGTTCACCGCGATGGACGTCGCGCACATGAAGGGCTTCGGCGTTTTGCTCGATGACTTCGGCTACATGCGCGACCCGGCCCACGCGCAGCGGGTCCTGGACGCGGTCAGCGCGCAGGCGATGCCGCCGGGCTACAGCGGCGAGCCGCCCTGGCCGCCGGATCGCGTCCAGCTCTTCCAGGACTGGATCGCCGCCGGCTGCGCCGCCTAGCGGCCGCCTCGCCCGTGACCTTCACCGGCTAGAAGCCGTCGACGTCGATGACCGCCTGGGCGAAGGCCCGGGGGGCCTCCTGGGGGCAGGTTGTGCCCAACGCCGCCCTCGATCACCCGGTGCTCGTACCTGCCGGAGAACTTGCCGGCGGAGGCGCTGGCGTCCGCGTGCGGCGCGCCGTTGGCGTCGCCCTCGAGGGTGATGGTGGGCACGGCGATGGCCGGGGTGGCGGCGAGCCGGCGTTCCAGGTCGTCGTATTGCGGCTCGCCCGCGGCCGCGCCGAGCCGCCACCGGTAGCCGTCGGTCCCGCCCGTCAGCGCCTCTCGCCGGAGAAGATCTCCAGGAAGAACAGGAACACGTTCAGCACGTCGAGGAAGATGGACGCGGCCAGCAACGGCGCGGCGGCGACGTCGGCGTTCGTGCGCAGCCGCTGGAAGTCGAACATGGTGAACCCGGCGAAGATCACTAGGCCGAGCACCGAGTACACGAGCTCCCCGCCCGGGATGTTCACGAAGATCAGCACGATGCCGGCCACGATCAGCGCCACCAGCGCCCAGAAACTGACCCGCGCGATCGCGGTCAGGTCGCGCCGGGTGGCGTAACCCGCGGCGCCGAAGGCGGCGATGAACAGCGCGGTTGCCCCGCCGGCCTGCCACAGCGCGCGCGGGTCCATGCTGCCGTAGTAGGCGACCGTCGGCGCCACGGCCAGCCCGATCAACAGGCCAAACGCGGCGAGCAGCCCGACGGTCAGCTCCGTGGACCGGCGCGCCGCGAACCGCATGCTGATCAGGGCGGCGAAGCCGGCGATGAACGCGACGATGCCCACGCCGCCGGTGAGGTTACGGCCGAGCCAAGCGCCGAGCGCGAACAGGCCGGCGGTGGCCGCGACGTAGCCCATGGTCTGCGCGAACAGCGCGTGGACCTGACCGCGGGCCGCGGTCCCCATCTGCTGATAGGGAACGGTCGGAGTCATGTGCTGCCCCCGTTTCTACCGGTGTCGGCGCCCTGTATCCTGCCACCCCGCCGGTGCTGATATCCACGGTCGGGTTCCGGAGCGGTTGCCGCACCAGGGAGGAACCCTGGCCGGTGCCCCGGGCCTGACCGCGGGCAGGCCGCCCGCCGTATCCGAAGGCCTGGCCACCGCCTCCTGAAATCACCAGCAGGCCAGTGTCCCGGCCAGGGCTTCCACGGGTGCGGCGGCGCGCAACTGGGCGAGACGGTGGTTCCCGGAGCGCCAGGTCAGCCGGTCACCAATCGGAAGGTTCACCGAGGATGCGCACCCACCAGCCGCGTGGGCTTTTCGAAGGATGGTGTCGGCACGGCCCGGACCCGGGAACGTGCCACCCGCGGCTGCGGGAGATTGACGTGGCGTAGCGGTACCTGCCTGTTAGGTAATTCCGGCCCGGTGGCGGGCCGGTGTGGTGCAGCCTTGTGCAACAGCACCCGGCTGGGGTGCCTGCCAGCGGCTTGGCCACGGCCAAGGCCCGCGCTGCGCCAGGCCGTGGCGGCAGGGCGGGCCCCGGCTGGCTGCCGTGGCTACTGGCCCAGCGCCAGAACGAGGGAGCGATCGTGTCTTCCGCGCGCGTCCGGCACTCGAAGCCTCCCCGGGCACGCCCCGGCGAGGCGGCTGAGCGCCGCAGGCGGTCACCGGTTGGCACGGCGAGGCCGAGCACGCTCGCCCTGGTCGCGGCGATGGCGGTTGCGAGCGTGGTCGCGGTGGCCTGCACCTGGGCGGGTGTGCTCCAGTTGAGGGCGAAGGCGCCAGGCTGGGCGGGGACATGGCTGGCGACGGCAGCCGACGGGCTGGCGGCGTGGCCCGCTACCTGGGCCGGCCGGCCCCAGATCATCAGCGCGGCCGTCGCCGGCCGCGCCCGGGGCAGCTATCGTGACCCGCTGCGCGCGGTCCAAGGGCTGGTTGCCGAGCGCATCGACGAGGGCGTCGACTTCGCCGGGGTGGGCCCGGTCTATGCCCTCGGCGACGCGGTCGTCACCGGCGCCGCTGGGGACAACTTCGGCTGGCCCGGCGGGGGATGGATCACCTACCAGCTCACCGGCGGACCGGGGGCGGGGCTGGTGGTCTACGTGGCTGAGGACATCATCCCGGCCGTCACGGCCGGCCAGCGCGTGTCGCCCGCCACCGTGATCGGCACCATGTACGACGGCGGCGACGGCATCGAAACCGGCTGGGCGCAGCAAAGCGGCCTGGGCGCCGAATCGGAGCTCCCGCCGGCCGGCGGTATCGCCGGGCTCGGCCCGTTCCCGACCAGGATCGGGGTCAACTTCGACGAACTGCTCCAGTCGCTGGGGGTGCGCGCCGCGCCCAACCGCGCCCAGTCTCAGTACGGGCTGCTCCCGGCCGGCTACCCGGCCAGCTGGGGATAGCCCGTGCCCTGGACGCGCAGCGCCCAATCCAGGCAGCGCGTGTTCTTGCGGCAATCCGCGCTGCGGGGCAGGGCGCGCGGCTGGGAGCGGTGGGTGCCAGGCCTGGGCCTGGCACCCACCGCTCCCGCTGGAGTGCCTCTCTCAGCCGGTGCTGTCTGGCGCCGACTTCAGGTGGTTGAGCACGAACTGGGCCACTTGGCGGCCGAGGTGCTGGCCGGCCACGAGGTCGATCATGGTGTGCTGGCCGGCGAAGAGCCGGCTGAGCGTTGCCTCGTTGGCGGCCGCCTGGAAGCTGTCGAAGAACCGGGTGACGCCCGGGTCTCCGTCGGAGGTGACGGCCAGGTGATGATGGTCGCCGTAGAAGGCAGCGAGCACGGTCGCGGCCGCCTCACTGATGGTGGCGTGGGCACCTGGGTAGGACGGATCGGCCGCGGTGACCGCGAGCGGGAGCCACGTCGGGTTACCGGTGATGCCGGGGTTCCCGATGGTGTTGCCGAGCTCGATCGCGGTGACCGGGCGCCAGACCAGGTAGTGGTACTTCGCGTCGTACATCGCGATGGTGGCGTCGGCCAGGGTGAGGTCCAGGTTCTCGAACACGGTGGCCGTCCGCTGCAGGCTGGCGTGCCGGGCCACAGCGAGCCTCTGGGCGATCTCATTCCACACGTTCCAGATCGGCGACGCTCCCCAGAACAGTGCCTGCGTGGTTTCGTCAGGTGTGCGCGTAGTGCTGGTGTCCTGGCCCAGGCTCTCGACCTGGTTGAGCGCCCGGGCGTAGGCGGCGCCCGTAATCGGTGGCGGCGCCGGCGGGCGGAACTGCGACCCGCTGTCGAGCACGAACGGCCTGATCGTGCCCCAGTTGGTGAACACCGGCGTCGGGAAGTTCGGCGGGGTCGGCCGGTACTGGCCGGGCTGGGTGCCCGGGATGAACGGTGGCGGGATGACCGCGGATCCGTCCGTCGAGCGGAGCTGAACGAGCGATTCGGCCACCCGGGCCCCCACCTGGATGCCCTCCTGCTTGCCGGCCGAGTTGGGGATGGCGGCGAGTTCGGTGGCGAGCAGCTGGTCGATCCCGGGCTTTTGGGCGGGGTAGAGCGCGGCCAGCACGTCGTGCGCGGCCTGGTCGGCCGCGGCGTCCGGCCGGGCGTCACGCGCCGCCGCAGGCACCAAGAACTGGTACGGCTGGCCCACACGGGTGATGGAAGCCACCGCGTCGTACTCGGCCGCTTGCAACATCGCGAAGCTGCGGGTGGGATGCACGGTCGCGGGCTGAGCCCCCGGCGTGCCGAGGATCGTGATCAGCTCCTTGTTCCAGTCGACCACCGACTGACCGGAACCCGGCAAGAAAGCGACCGACGCCGGTGGACTGGCCGCGCCCCGGCCGCTGGCCGCCGCAGCCGGAGCAGCCAGGCCGGCGGCCATCGCGGCCGCGGCCACCAAGACCGCAGCCTTTCCTGTCTTGCGCATGCTTGTGAGTCCTCTCGGGGCTGGGATTGGCTGGCGGTATTCACCAGCAAGGCCCCGAGCCACGGCGGCGCAGGACCATCTACTAACACGACTAGTACCTGAGCGGTGTTCAGCCCAGCCCGGCGAACCTGTCCAACGGCAGGCTCGACCAGGTCTAGCTCGCCATCTCGTTGCGCAGCGTGTTAGCTAGCTGCACTCGTGACTGGATGTCGAGTTTCGCGTAGACGGCGCGCAGGTGAGTGCCGACGGTGTTGATCGACACGCCGAGGGCGGAGGCGGCCGATTTGTTGGTGTGACCGGCGCCGATGAGGGCGGCGACACGCCGCTAGGCCTCGGTCAGTGACGGCCAGCCGGTTGCCGGTGCCGACGTGATGGTGGTCCGCTTGACCCAGACCTCCGGCGTCCCGGCCTGGCAGACGATCCCGTCCTGGGCCGTGATCGGCACCGCCGACCACGCCATCCCGCCCGCCGAACTGCTGGCCATGGCCCGCCAGGCACACGCCCGCATCACCCTGGCACCCGGCGCCCCCCACCTGTCCATGATCTACGACCCGGGCCTGGTCACCAGGGTCGTCCTCAATGCGGTGCGCGCCACCCGCTGACCGCCTCGCCACCACGATCACGACCACGGGCAGGTCACGGACATCCCCGCTCCCCGTGAAACCACGGCCATGCCGAAGTCGCGGCAGATAGGCCGTTTGCCCGAATGGCCCGCACTGGACTGCAGTCAGCATGCGGATACCGGCCAGCCCTCAACTGGGATACGCCGGTGGGGTGGAAGTTGGTCGCCTTCCTGGCTGGCTGAGGCTCACAGCCGCGGCCCTGCTGCTCGCCCTCATCGACTGGCGCCGGGCCAGCCACGCGAGCGACGGCAAGGCTCGCCCGGGCTGGGAGCCCAGGAAAAGCCCGAACACCCGATCTCCTACGGCGCGCGGTCACCCTGGCCTCGGGGCGCGGATCGCGGCTACCACAAGGTTCTTCTGGCCGCCGGGGAGGCAGCCGGGGAGACTCGGGTGTAGGTGGAGCGGGGCGCTGGAGGTGCGCAGATGAGCAGCGAGGTGATCATTGGGCACGACGGGAAGCCACGCTGCGCCTGGGCCGGCGCCGGCGATACCGCCTTCGGCCGCTACCACGACGAGGTCTGGGGGACCCGCAGCTACGAGGAGCCCGCGATGTTCGAGGCGCTCACCTTGGGCGTGTTCGAGGTCGGGCTGAGCTGGTCGATCGTGTTCGGGAAGCGGGAGGCGTTCCGGGCGGCCTTCGGGGGCTTCGACGTCGCCAAGGTCGCGGCGATGACCGGGCGGGACGTGGACCGGCTGGTCGCAGACCCCTCGATCATCCGCAACCGTGGCAAGATCCAGGCCACCGTCGACAACGCGCGCGCGATGATGTCCGCGTCGCCGAGCCTGGCCGCGCTCGCGAAGTCCTACGAGGTCACCCGCACGAGGGCCCCGCGGTCGGTGGCCGGCCTGCCCACGTCGACCCCGCAGTCCGAGGCGTTCGCCCGCCAGTTGAAGTCGCAGGGGTACCGGTTCGTGGGGCCCACGAGCGTGTACGCGTTCATGCAGAACGTTGGCGTGGTCAACGACCACGTCCATGGGTGCTTCCGCGCGGCCGACTACCCCACCACGGCCCGGAGCCATTGAAGGTAGGCGTTCGGCAGGTGGACCAGCCACGCGTATCGGGCGCGGGACGCGGCTGGCCTATGGCGTGATGTCGATGCGCCGTGCGGCGGCGGCGGCCTCGGTGCGGTTGGTGGCTCCAAGCTTGGCGCTGATGCTGCGCTCCGGCGGGCCGGTCCCCGTCCGGGGTGTTGATGCTTCAGGCTGGTGAGTTGCATGGTTGACCAGACCCCTGGGACCGATGCCCGTCTCGATCCCGAGTCAGCCGAGTGGTCTCAGGCGCTGGCCGGTACGGGTCGCCTGCGAGAGGAGGCCCTCGCCACGCTCCGCCGCGCCGTTGATAACGAGCTGACCCAGCGGCAGCGGGAGGTTTTCGTCGCGATCGTGGTGAACCAGGTGCCGCTGGATGCCCTGGTCGTTGAGCTTGCCCCCAGCCGCAACTCCATTTACTTGCCCCCAGCCGCAACTCCATTTACAAGAGGGTGTTCCAGGCCCGGCGTAAGCTACGGGCCGCTCTCGCCGCTGACGGCTTCCTGGGCTACGAAAGCTAGGGCAGCCCGCGGAACGTCCAGCTCGGTGCTGGGACTGAACGCTGGCCAGCCAGACGGGGTTCTGGCCGTCGTCGGGGCCGGTGGCTGGACGGGCCGCGCCGCGACCCACTATGCGCCCAGCCAGGCTTGCGGCCGGCTGCTGACCGCTACCTCCTGATCCTTCAAATTGGGTAGCCGGAACCACCCATCCGGCGGAGGGCGGCAAACTTCATCGCGCCTAGCTTGACCTTGAAGTCAAAGGCAGGCCACGGCAAATAAATGAACGCCAGGGGCCCGTGCCCTGAAATGAGGCGGCGCGCAATGAGGGCCCTGGTTTCAGCGCTCGGAGTAGCTCTTGTGATGCTAGGCGCGGCCACCACGCAGGCGAGCGCTGAAGGAGCCCGGACGGCATCATCTATTCCGCGCGGGATTACGATGGACGGCCTTCAGGACTGGCTGCCCCCTCAGGCGGCGTTCGAGCGTAACGTCGCGCTGCCACAGGACCGGATCACCTTGATGGAGCAGCAGATCCACGCGGCCCGCTATGACTGGAACGCTAATATCGTGCGCTTCCAGATTATCCAAGATAAGCTGGTCGGGGTGAACGGCCAGGTGTTCTCGGCTGCGTATATGCAGGATATCAGGACGGTCACCGATTATGCCCTGAGCATTGGCCTGCAGGTCGTCCTGAACGCGCAGACTGAGGTTTCTTCCGGGTTCCCGCGCAACGAGCCGCTCCCGACGCAGGCCACGAGGTCTTTCTGGCAGCACATCATGACCTATTACAAGAACAACCCGCGGGTTATCTTCGACCTGTTCAACGAGCCCCGGCAATGCACCTGGTCACAGTGGCATGCGGCAATGCAGGGGCTGCTCGGCTACGTGCGCCATGCCGGTGCCAGTAACACGGTCTGGGTGGAGGGCCGCTGGTGGGGGAGCACCCTGGCTGGTGTTCCCCTCTTGCACGGCACCGGCATCGTTTACAGCTTCCACCACCCGGGCAGCCCGTGGCCGAGCCAGGCGCCGGTGACACGGCGGACCTGGGACCGGGCGTTCGGGAACCTGGCCCGCCGTGGGATCCCGGTCGTGGACGGCGAGTTCGTGAACTACTCGGGCGGCTATCACTGGAAGAACCCCGCCGTGATGGTCCCCCGGTACCTGCTGTACCTGACGGCACACCACATCGGGATGACGGCCTGGACGCTGGGCCTGCCCGGCGTCCTGAACTCCACGGGCAACCTCGCTTCCACCAGCGTGGAACCCGCTGGCTGCGGGCAGCTCATAAAGTCCTGGTTCTCGCGGGTGTAGCCGGCGCGCCGGTCTGCCGCTTTATCCAGCACGGGAGGAATCATGCAGCAACGCGACCGTGGGCTACTGCGGGGACGACACGGCAGGCTGATCGCGGGTATCGCCGCGGTCACCTGCTGCCTGCCCGCCACGGCCCTGATGACCACACCGGCGCGAGCCCAGACGGGCCCGGTGTCCGCCACCCCGGCCGTCGGCACGCCCACACTAGCCCCGGCCAGCACCACCGAGCAGATCCGCCAGATTGTGCAGTGTGGCGGGACGATGTACGCGGTGGGCACCTTTGCCGCGATCAGCTGGAACGGCACCACCTACACCAGGAACAACGTCTTCAGCTTCAGCGCGTCCGCCCCGTTCACGGTCACCTCGTGGAGCCCCAACGTCAACGGGGAGGTCAACTCGATCGCGTTCAACGGCAGCAACTGCGCGGATGCCTACATCGGCGGGCAGTTCACCTCGGTGAACGGCACCACGGTGGCCAACCTCGCCGAGATCGACACCACGACCGGGAACGTGGTGCCCGGGTTCGGCGACCGCGTCGGCGGCGGGCACGTGGACACGATCCTGGCGTTCAACGGGCACCTGCTGGTCGGCGGGACGTTTACGTCGATCAACGGCAGCACTGCCGACCCGTACTACGCGAGCCTGAGCCCGGTCACCGGCAAGGACGACGGCTTCATGCACCTGAATGTCGGCGGCCACTACGTGTACCCGAACGTGAAGGCCAACTCGACCGAGGTCTACAACCAGCAACTGTCCCACGGCGGCACGCTGGTCCTGGTGGAAGGCGACTTCACGTCGGTCGGCGGCCTGAACCGCCGGCAGATCTTCATGCTCAGCGTCAGCGGGACCACGGCCACGGTCACCGGGTGGAGTTCGCCGGAGTTCGACGGCAGCAACCCCACCAAGTACCCCTACTACTACTGCAGTCCCTCCCATCCGCTCTACATCCGCGCCGCGGCGTGGTCGCCCGATGACTCGACGGTCTACATCGCCGACACCGGGTTCCACCCCTACAACTGGAACGGCAAGTTCCCCCTGGTGGGCCTCTGCGACGCGGCGGCAGCGTTCCCGGCCTCGCAGAAGGAGGTCACCCACGCCTGGATCAACTACGACGGCTGTGACTCGCTGTACTCGGCGGCGGCCGACGCCAGCGCGGTGTACGTGGGCGGGCACAACCGCTGGTTCGACAACCCC
>Ga0070707_100000136_pt1 | contig 69086 bp, 75 predicted proteins | sample KBSK5502metaG_FD_65468 | JGI IMG/M metagenome (GOLD analysis project Ga0070707, IMG submission 65468) | Corn, switchgrass and miscanthus rhizosphere microbial communities from Kellogg Biological Station, Michigan, USA - KBS K5-50-2 metaG | ecosystem: Host-associated > Plants > Roots >... | reverse complement strand
CCGATCGGAACATGAACGCGTCCAGAATTGATGTGGAGACGCGACAAGGTCTGGTCAGTTTGAACGGGGTTGTTCCATCGCCGGACCAGAAACTGCGGGCGGAACTTCTGACCCAGGACATCAAAGGGGTCCGACAGGTGGTCAACAATCTTCAGGTGTCCACGTCACCCCCCACGCCGAGCCTCTCCACGCCGACCCAGAACGATCCGATGATCACCGCGACGATCAAGGACAAGCTCATGACGGATCGAGTGGCCAATCTTGCCCGAGTCCATGTGGATACCACGGAAGGGATCGTCTATCTCAACGGAGCCGTGCCTTCGACTGACCATAAGCTGCGCGCGGAACAGGTGGCCCGCGAGGTCAGAGGCGTCACCCAGGTGGTCAATAATCTGCAGGTGCAACCGTAAGCCGCGTGTTCTTTGTCTGCAAGGGTAACATGCTCACATGGGGGATCTCCTCGCTGTTTCCACTTGACTCTTAATTTTGCCTGCTCGCGTCACCGTCGTTATGTGTCTCCATCAGTCGATCTATGGGAGATGGAAGACATAGGCAGGTTGGTTGGGGCCACGAGCTTGGCGTAATACCAATGTTTCGAAGTTTGTCTGTAGGCAGGAACTTGCAACTAGAACCAGCGAGTCGACTTTCCAGTCAATAGTCGGTCCGAGGGGAATGCGAAAGATCCGCGGCATATGTATTCGAGCGAGTATATCGCTACCCACGGTTGAGGAAGCGGACATCCAAAGATGGCTCAGGTTCTTTGGAAGCCATGACCATCAGCGAATTATAGGAAAATGGGCTGATTGAAATGTACGTTCAGAGAGCGTCGAGCGCAAATAGCCTGCGAATAGGCGGAGCGCAGTGCACCATGCGCCCGACCTGGTTCCAACAGATTTCTTGACCGCACGCAAATCGAGTTCATACTTGCTCCAGAAACATTTCTTAGCACTCAGCATTCACCATGACACTGCCCTGCTACTCCAAGTTGGGACATTCACGGAACCGCCGCGCACCATGGTCGTGGAGTGTCTACTACTCAACCAATGACAACCAATGGCGGCCAGGCAGTCTTCCGGACGAAGGCGTGGTCTTCTGCTCCCTATGTCCACTGGCACATGTCATTAGTTGGCAGGCACAATGACCATGGCGACTCCACTCCATCTGCTGATTCTCGAAGATTGTGCGTTGGATGCCGAACTCATGCTCGATCACCTCCGAGACGCGGGATTTGACCCGCAGGGTCAGGTCGTACAGACCGAACCCGCATATCTCGCGCAGCTGAATCCAGGGCTGGACGTCATACTGGCGGATTTCTCCCTGCCCCATTTCGACGCGCGACGTGCACTCCGATTGCTGAAGGAGCAGGGTCTCGAGGTGCCGTTCATCATTGTCTCGGGCCACATTGGTGAGGATGTGGCCGTCCAATGCATGAAGGACGGCGCGTCAGACTATCTCCTCAAAGACCGACTCGCTCGCCTGGGACCGGCGGTCGCGCAGGCCTTAGAACGGAAACGCCTGCTGGAAGAGAACCGCCACGCGGAGGAACGATTACTCCATGAAGCCTTTCATGACGCCTTGACCGGTCTTCCCAACCGGGCGTTGCTGCTGGAACGGTTGGACCATGTCATCCTGCGCCGCCAACGAGAGCCCGCGTATGCCTTTTCCGTCTTCTTCCTGACCCTGGAGGGATTCGACGTGGTCCACGACAGCCTGGGGCCAGCGGCGGGCGACCGCTTGCTCATTGAGATCGGCCAGCGACTGGCTAGCCATGTCCGGGCAGGCGATACGGTCGCCCGCCTGGGGGGCAGCGAATTCGTGGTCCTCCTCGATAATCTCAAAACCGTGAGTAACACGGCCCATGTGGCAACCCGAATTCAACACGCACTGGCCAAACCCTTTGCGACGGATGGCCGCGACGTGTTTCTGATTGCGAGCATCGGGATTACGTCCAGTACGACCAGCTATGACCGGGCTGATGAGGTCTTGCGTGATGCGGGCGCCGCCATGTGTCGCGCCAAAGGACTCGGTAAGGCCGGCTTTGTCATGTTCGACACGGCCATGCATACCCATGCGATGGCCCGCTTGCACCTGGAAGCCGCCCTGCATCGTGCCGTGGAGCATCAGGAATTTCACCTGTGCTATCAGCCGATCGTATCCCTGGAGACCGGACAGATTTCCGGTTTCGAGGCCCTGCTGCGATGGACACATCCACAACGGGGCCTGGTGTCGCCGGACGAATTCATTCCTGTCGCAGAAGAATTGGGCCTCATCATCCCCATCGGAGCCTGGGCACTGCGTGAGAGCTGTCGCCAACTGCGCGCCTGGCACAGGGAATTTGTCGATCTCCGGCACTTGACCGTGGGTGTGAACCTGTCGGGTCGGCAGTTCGCCCATTCGGACCTTCTCACGGTCGTCGATCAGGCGCTGAAAGACACGGGCTTGGAGGCCTCCAGCTTGAAACTTGAGATCACCGAATCGGTCATGATGGAGAATACCGAGCTCGCGGCCGCGATCTTGCTCGACCTGAAAGCCCGCCACATCGCCACCTGTATGGATGACTTTGGAACAGGGTACTCTTCATTGAGCTTTCTCCAGCACTATTCCGTGGACATCCTCAAGATCGATCAATCGTTTATCAGGAGCATGGGGGTGCGGAAGGAGAGTGTGGAAATCGTGCGGACCATCGCGACGCTGGCGCACAACTTGGGTAAACAGGTGATCGCGGAAGGGGTGGAAACTCCGGAACACGTCACCGTGCTCCGGGCACTGCGCTGCGAATATGGGCAAGGATATTTCTTCTCCAAGCCGTTGGACGGGAAGGCTGCGGGGATGTTCCTTGCGGCCACCCGCGCCGGTGGGGCGTCGGGTGAGCTCCCTCCTAGAGACCAATGATGATGAGCGGTCAGAATCATGAACGTTCTTGCGCTATGTGCCGTCTCATGGCACACCTAACTAATGAGCGCTGTGCGTAAACGGGCCTGGTGCAGCCTGGGATGCGGACTGCTTTGGGCCCTCGCCATGAGCGGGTGTGGAATCTCCCATCCCTCGTCCACGCCGCCTTCAGGCTCGGTGGCGAATACACGCAATGCGGCTGTGGACGCGGGGCTCGTGCAGTCTCTCCAGAGACAAATAAAAGAGCAAAATAAGCGTATTGCAGAGTTGAGGTCTCAGTTGGACGCCTTGAAGGTGATTGAGCAAGACACGGAGGAATGGAAAAAGTCCAACCGACAGCCTGCCACGTTGACGCCCGCAGCGACCGGTCGCGGTCATTAACCCGTGTGGCTGCATATTGCGGAGATCTCATAGCGCTCTTCTTGCACACTCCCAGAGGGAAGTAGCCAGCCCGACGATTGTCAGTCATGGTTTGATCACGAGATGGCCACGGCGATTCTGCTGATGGCAGGACTCAGAGTGGTCATTGCAGAACGGCCGTTCTTTGCCATAGGATACGACCATTAGGCGTTCACCCTTGACCCCCAACTCCATTAAATAATTTCGTACCGCTTTGGCCCGCTTCTCAGCGAGTACGAAGTTATAGGTGGCACTCCCTCGTTCGTCGCAATGGCCTTCCACTTTTACTTGAGTCATGCCATGCGCACGTAGCCAATCAGCATCCCTGGTCAGGAACTGTCGGCCTTCCTCGTTGATCGCCCAGCTATCGTACTCAAAGAACACATCCTGAAGCCCGGCGGTAGCCGTAGCGGTTTGTTCAGCTCGAATTTCCTCCAGCTGTCGTCTGGTCCTGGAGGGGTCGGCCTTAGCTAATAACGGATTGGGATTGATCCGCTCCGTGCCGTTGGAAGACAAATTGTTCCCAACCGAGGGAGGTAGGCTGCCACCCCCCGATTGCACGGATTTATTTGCACAGCCAACAACCAACAACGTCACACCGCTGATAGCACAACAACAGATGATGCGAGCAAAGCTCATTCGTGTCTCCTTGGTGAATCTATTACTTCCTTCCGGCAGTCTCCCCCTTCAGCACAACGGTCATCATCCGGCACTCGACCCTGCTTTTGCCGTCTGCTCGTCTATTTTGAACGGCATACCAATCAATTCCGCAAACAGACATAGAACGATCATCAGAGCCGTCGTGAGGCCGCATAATATCAATCGAGTTTCCTATAGGTGACTCAATCCATCATTTCCCATTGGTACACCATCAATGCGGGGTCTTCCGACCCTTCTTCTTAGTAGCCCACAGGGTCTCCCCATTCAGCCTGCAAAATACGATCTATGAATCGAGAGAATTTAGGCAGTGGGGGGATCTGTTTGAGAGGGGCTGGACGTGTAATGATCTCTTATATGGGGTCGGCAGAATCTGCATCGAACTCTAAACATTGCGCTACCTATACCCGCTTCTGCTGAGGGCTAACTTCCGAGCGTGGACCATGTTGATGGAGAAGGGCTCCGTTTTACTCGAACGACAAAACGGTTCGTCGAAAAAGTCTAGAAGAATAGGGTGAAGCTTGTCAATCAAATCCGAGCTGAAACAATGAGCTGGTTTTGATGCTGTACCTCGAGGCTCAGTTCAAACCCCATGCCGGTCCCTGCTTGTTTGAGTTTCAGCGCGACGGCATGCCGTCGCGGGAGCCCTATTCACGGCTCGATGGTTTCTTCGGCCAACTTCCAAAGGACTTGCACATGCTATGGAAATTCCCAACGTCGTCCTGCTTGGTCCTGAGCACCACAAAGTGTTTCAGACCCAGGGCGTGGGACACGGCTACAACCACTGGTCCTCAATATCGTCATCGATCGCCGAAAAGCTACAAGTCTTGGTGGCTTCACCGCTCCTTTCACCGTACTACGTTCGCTAACAGTCCAAATCCTCGGTACGTGGGGGATGCCGACATTTACAGAATTTTCATATCGAACAAAACACGGACAGAAACAAACACGGACAATTGTGATGTGTTTAACTAGGGTGTTCACTAGTCCTATCGCTCGGCGCCCTCGCTTACTGTTAGGTAGCGCATCTCACTTCAGTCCATGAGAAGGAGAGAGATTGTGAATGCAGTGGCAGGAAACACGCACGCAGTGTCAGGCGGAGTATCGGAAGGTGAAGCAGCGTCTGGACTGACTGCACCCTCAAGCCATGTCGCACGGAGTGGTTCCCGACTGAACAGGCAGTGGGGGGTGTTGTTGGTGGATGATGATGCGGTTGTTCGTACCCTCCTCAGAGCTCTTCTCGAAGAGCATGCGGATCTCCAGGTGGTCGGTGAGGCGTCTGATGGTGAAGAAGCCGTTGTGTTGGCGGAAGGATATCGACCGGATGTCATTCTGATGGACATTCATCTCCCCCGTGTCAATGGAGTGGAAGCCACACGCCACATCAAGAAGAAGCTGCCGCAGAGCGTGATCATCGGCGTGTCGTGCCTGTACAGCCCCTACACCTATAATGCAATGCTCGCTGCAGGAGCGGTGGCCTTCGTTTGCAAGGAAGACGCCGTGGGGGCGTTATACAAGACCGTCGAGTTTGCCCTGCGTACCTGTCCTCCCAATCGTGTCCCTTCAGGCCTCGTGACCGAGCCGATGGAACAACGACCTGAACTTCGCTAGTTGCCTCCGAATTCCCGAAAACGCTGCGGACTTCAGCAGAGCCCGAAGAAGTTGGCCATTGATGACAGGGCAACAGTAGGCCATGACTAACCTTCTGTCACTAACCGGGCTGATCCTGGTACTCAAAAACTCCCTGTGGACGATTAATCTTTATAAAGCCCAATGAGGCACAGACTGTTTCTGTGTTCCAAAGGTTAGGCTAGGGTCGTACCTAGTAGGAGAAACCGTTTCGGGGTTTTACCATATGCTCATCATCAGGATCACCCCCGTAGGTTCCTGGTCCCTGCAACGATTGAACAGGGAAAAAACGAGGTGATGTATGGTTGTTACAACCCCGTTTGCCCAGATCATTCATGAAACGCCCTCCATTCAAACAAGAGAGAAAAATCCGGCCGATTGCCTTCTCACTCACACCTACTGTCTGAGGTGTTTCATCCAGGTAAGGGATACCATGAGGGCAGTCGAGGTTATGGACACGCTGGCAGGATATCTAGCGGGAGTTCGGTAGGCCTGTCTGGGCAAGCTGGTGTTACATGTGACAAGCTCGGAAAAGTGTCGGAACAGGAGGAAGCAAAAAATTGCGTTGGCCTAATCTCACAGGGGCGGTGAGGCATTGGTTGGCGAGCGAAGACGAACCTATCTCGGAACAAGTTGATGTACTCCCCGATCGCCTCGCCCCGGGCAAACTGTATTTTGTCGGTGAGGGTATACATTGTTGGGGAATGGCGATGCTGTGTCCCTGTGGATGTGGAGAGAGCATCCATCTGAATTTCCTCTCTGATACACGTTCAGGCTGGCAAGTGACGTATCACCCTGATGAAACTGTGAGCCTACACCCTGCAATTCGGCGTCAGAACGGCTGCGGAAGCTATGTATTTGTGAGAAGAAGCCGGGTTTATTGGTGGAATATAGAGACCTTGGACCCTCGCACATGTTCCGCTGACATAGCCGTCTGATGTGTACAGACCTCCGCACTTCAGTCTGAACACTATGAAGCAGGCGTTCATCTCGATTCGATTGACGAGATTAAGACCCCGAAGCAGGCAACGCCTGGCAAAGCGCTTGAAGGGGACATTGGGAAAATGACGGCTGCATTGTCTGCAAGATTGAGATCATGGATGGCGAGGAGGACCTTAAAGTCCATGTCGAGGCCATGATCCATACCTTGTATTTGAAGAAGACAGGAGAGGGGCGGTGAAGTCGTGCTTCATCGCGAATGAATCCGACGAACACATAGCTACGGTCTTCGCACATAATCTCTTATTAGGTCATACCGCTCCCCGAGGCTGATTCTCACCTGTCGATGATGTACTTGCAAGTCGCCCTCCTCCAAAGATCTCAAATGCCAGAGGGATGGTGCTGATTGCTCCAATGGCAAACATTGTCTATCCAACCGCCTTGCGTTGATCGGGGTTCAGGCAATCAGCGAGGAGAAGTCCGATGCCAACGCCGAGAATCGCTCGAGTCCCCGCGATGAGACCGAGTTCAGGTACACTTATTGTCGTTTTTTGGAGGGAATGTTTCATCTTTTCACGCTTTCACATTGCCTTTTCTGGTTTTGGCGGCCTTCCTGGCTTCCTCTCTGAGCATCTTAGGTCCTTTAGTTCCTACAGCCTTCATTGCGGCTCGATGTCGCGCACTGGGACCGCGCTGACGAGCGACACGATAAGCTTGGGTTGAAAGCGCCTGATGGGAGGCGGCAGAATGGGGTTCATGCCTCAGAACATCAAGAATCGCTCGGGAGCGCCGTGCGGAAGGCCGGTTCTGAGGGCGACGTGTCTTTCCTGTCGTAGCTTTTTCCCCGCGGGGCGGCAGAGCAACCCCTGCCTTTCTGGCTTTCGAGAGACCAATCGCGATGGCTTGCTTGGTTGAACTTGCGCCATGTTTTCCTTGCCTGATGTGTTCGATCTCCTCGCGGACAAATTCCCCAGCCTGAGTGCTCGGGGATCGCCCTTCCCTGGCCTTTTTTCTCGTGCGTTGGATCGTCTTCTGTTCTGGCATGGAGTTTTCCCTTTCATTCTCGGCTGCCGGCACTGAATGTGCCACAAGGCTCAAGCCCGGATGTGATAACTATCCTGGTGACCATGTGAAAGAGCTTTCATTCTGGCATCAGCGCGATCCGCCACGGAGCTGGGAATTGCCCTAGCCAGCCTTGCAGACAGAAATTGCGAGGGGTATGCTGTTAACTAGCAGGAAAAATGGAAATTCCTGTTCCATCTCGCTTAATATCCTTCACTTCACATGGGATCTGCTGCTCAGTCAGGATATTGCAACTGAGCCGAACTAGGGCACGGTGAGAGACGAAGGCCTTATGGAAAGACTCCTGCTACTCGGAATAACGACAGTCCTGGGATTGTGGCCGGGAGTCGGTCTGGCGGGAGATTTGACGCCGCGCGAAATCTATGAGCTCAGCTCGCCAGCCGTCGTGATGATCATAGGGTATTCCAACAGCGGCCAACGGGGCAGCGCCAGCACCGGCTCCATCATCCGACAGGACGGGCTCGTATTGACGAACGCTCATGGGGTGATTGAGGAGCAAACGGGGAAGCCTTATCCCCGCTTAACAACTTATCTGAAGCCGGACCATGTGACCGGCGACCCGAAGGTGGATTTGTCGCGAGGGGGCAAGGCTCGCGTGGTGGCCGTTTCACTGTCGTTGGACCTGGCGCTGCTCCAACTCGATGGGGCGCCCGGACCGCTTCCGGTTCTCGAACTGGACGACTCCGATAAAGCCGAGATCGGCGATCGCGTTGTGGCAATCGGGCATCCGGAGCAGGGTGGGCTCTGGACCTTGACGACCGGTACCATCAGCGCGGAGTTCGAGAACTTTAATGCCACGAAGGGCAAGTCTGTGTTTCAGACGGAAACAGGACTCAACCGCGGCGACTCCGGCGGACCATTGCTGGATGCTTCCGGTCGCATCATCGGGGTCAATACGGCAATAGCCCGCGTTGCGTCGGACGGCATGCCCATTACCAACATCAGCTTCTCTCTCAAGTCCAACGTGGTCAAGCGGTGGTTGCGTGAGCAGGGTGCTTCGGCCCAGGAGGCGCTGGCTCCATCCGACAGGCCGACGCCGGACAAATCCGCCGGTCGTTCTACTCCCCTGCCTAGCGGGCAAATGACCCAGGCTGCGAAATCGCCCACCGCTCCCATAAGCGCCTCTCCATCTTCTCCCCCTCAGTCCGCTGCACAGACCGTGACGCCGCCTCGGCCATACAATCTGGACCGACTCATCAGTGAGCGGAGCCGCGCCGAGGCCGACCTGGAGGATATGATCAAGGAAATGCGCGGCAAATTGGACGGGCGATGAGGACCTCGCCATTCACGTGTTGACCAACCATGATCAAGAACTGCGCGACCGACATAGGGTGGGCGGGTGTCCTCAACCTGCTAGATGGCTGTGACCGCCTCCAGTTGTAAGGCCACTGCGCAAGTTACTTATCGATAAGGATGAGGGTGCTGACCAGGATGCGCAAGCGGACCTCTTTCTCCAAAGTGTTCGGCATGTCGATTCCGTTTACTTTGGGTTCACCGTCAGATAGTCAATGATGAACCGTTCTAGAACACCTGAGACCCTGCTGCGAATGTCGAGCACTCTAGGGGCACTGAGCGAACTGGGAGGTGCAGGGCCTTCCCATGTAGTCGCAAAGAGTTCTGTCGTTGGACTTCGTGAGAGTTGAACAAGTTGTTTCAATGTGAGACCGATGGCGTATGCATTGACATTCACGGAGGGACCTGTGATCGGGTATACGGCGACATAGAGATAGGGGGCTCCGGGTGACGTCGCTATCTCTGAGATTGTCAGGACGCGCAGACCTGCCTGTCGAAGTCGCGCTTCGATGTCGTGTGTAAGGTGTTCTCGGCTCAACCCTTCCCGTTCAACATCGTCAGGAAGAAACTCAACGAGCACCGAGACCTCTTTCAGTCCTCGTAGCGTGTCACGTTTGTCAGCAGTAAAGGCGAAGCCGACAGTTGGCCAACACAGCGTCAGGACCAACAGCATAAGTACTCTCAGCCGCATTGGCCATCTCCTAGTCAGTGGCTCGCACGATAGCCGCCCGCCTACGTAAAGACAAGAGCAAGGCTGCCACTAGTCGCTGAGGCGCTTCCGCCATTCCAGTTGGTATCGCGATCTTCTTCGCACATTCCCGTCCGAGGGTAAGAGTAAACCATTCCACGAACGGCCGCTTCCTGTGCTCAGAAGGAAGCCTTCTCACATGAGTCAATCGGCGGTTGATTCTGAATGAGGGTAGTATAGTTGGCACATTCGGCTAATGATGCTGGGCTCGAGGCCGGGACCGAATCCGCTGTAAGCTGTTGAGAGAAAAGAGAGAAGGTTGGTTGCGGGGGAAGGATTTGAACCTTCGACCTTTGGGTTATGAGCCCAACGAGCTACCGGGCTGCTCCACCCCGCGCGCGAATGCTAACAAAGCGTTGAACGGCAAGTCAAGCCAAGGTCCATGCCCCCAATTGCTTTCGCTCATCTGCAATGCTAAAGCGATACCATGCGTCTCGTGTTTATGGGCACGCCAGACTTTGCGGCGGCTTCTCTTGAGGCTTTGTTGAGATCGGACGATGCCGTTGTCGGCATTGTGACCCAACCGGATCGCCCGAAAGGGCGCGGACACATCCTCACGCCGTCACCAGTGAAACTCCTGGCCCAGCGAGAGCAGATTCCTCTGCTACAACCGCTCAAGATGAAAGATCCTGAATTTCTCCATGCTCTGACTGTGTGGAAACCGGACTTGATTGCGGTCGCGGCATTTGGGCGCATCTTGCCGCCGGTGATCCTCTCGCTTCCCCGACTTGGCTGTATCAATGTGCATGGCTCTCTTCTTCCCAAATATCGCGGGGCTGGTCCGATCCAGTGGGCCGTCATCAATGGTGAGGTGGAAACAGGCATTACGACTATGCAGATGGATGAGGGAATGGATACGGGCGCCATGTTGCTCCAAGAGGCGATTCCTATTGCTCCGGACGATACTGCCGGCACCCTTTCGCCCCGTTTGGCGGAACTCGGAGGCAGACTGCTGGTCGAGACAATTGCCCGATTCAAGGCCGGCACTCTCATGCCGCAGTCCCAAGATTCCTCACGGGCAACGTTGGCGCCATTGCTGAAAAAGGAAGATGGTGTGATCGATTGGGCCTTGCCGGCCTCTGCACTGGCCAATCGGGTCCGCGGGCTTTCTCCCTGGCCCGGTGCCTACACCACCGTATCTGGAGACAACCGCTGGACGATCTGGCGAGCTCACTCGCTCCCGGGACCCACGAACAAGCCGCCGGGGATGATTGTAGCCGTCACACACGAGGCGCTTCATGTTGCAACCGGGGAAGGAGTTCTTGCCGTGTTGGAATTGCAGCTGGCTAATAACCGTCGTATGGCAGTATCTCAATACCTGGCAGGTCATCACGTCGCTGTTGGATTGCAGTTGGGAAGACCGGATCTTTCCTAGCGTCCTGCCCGTTCGTCAAACAATCGATGCGTTATCATCCTGAGTGAGTACGGTATGACTTCTGGTTCTCGATCTTTATTCACTGCCAAGACCGCATCGTCAGCGCGCACGATTGCCCTCTCGGTGTTGGTGGAATCCGTCAAGAGCGAGGAAGGGGTTGATGTCTTGTTAGATCGCACTCTGGCGCGCTGTTCGTTAGACAGCAGGGAACGAGCCCTCACGGTAGAGCTGACCTATGGCGTCTTGCGGCGTCTTGCGACTATCGATTGGCGGCTTGAACCGGTCTTGGACAAGCCGCTACCTCGACTGCCTGTTGCCGTACAGATGGTGCTCAGGCTTGGTGCATACCAATTCCTGTTTCTTGATCGTATTCCACAATCTGCCGCAGTCAACGAATCGGTCAACCTGGTCAGGGCCCTTGCCGGCACAATTGGCAGAGACTGGAGTGGGTTCGTCAATGCGGTTTTGCGTGCACTCTTGCGCCATCCTTCTCAGCCCTGGCCCAGTATGGATATTGATGCCGCGCAGGCCCTTTCCGTACGGTACTCGGTTCCGAGCTGGCTTAGCCGTCGATGGGTAGAGCGTCTGGGCGTGACCTCTGCGGAGGCGGCCTGCGAAGGGGTCAGTGTCGCGCCCTTGCTAACGGTTCGAGCGAACCAGCTGATCACGACCAGAGAAGTTCTCCTTGCAAAATTTGCACGGGCGGGGATCGCGGCCAAACTGACTAGCGTGAGTCCATTCGGTATTACGCTTGAAGAGGGAGTCTCTGTGCTCTCACTTCCTGGATTTCACGAGGGTGCTTTTTATGTGGAAGATGAAGCAGCGCAATTAATTCCTTCCCTCCTCGATCCTCAACCTGGCGATATCGTACTTGATGCCTGTGCGGCGCCGGGTGGCAAGGCAACCCATTTGGCCGCTCTCATGCATAACAAGGGAACCATTTACGCCGTCGATCGAAAAGGGGAACGCCTGGATTTGCTGCGAAGCAATTGTCGTCGACTCGGGGTCAAGACGGTCGTGCCGATCGTCGGCGATATTCGACAGCGACGTGAATGGGCTCCCACGATCGAAATAGCCGGGCCTTCCATGGAGAGGGCTAAAGTTGGCGAACTATCAATTGATCGGATTTTGGTCGATATGCCCTGCAGTGGGCTCGGCGTGTTACGGAGACATCCGGAAGCAAAGTGGCGAAAAGATGAGCAGGCGCTCCCGCGACATCAAGCCCTCCAGTGTCAGATCCTCGAGTCGGTTGCCCCATGCTTGCGACCCGGCGGGGTGCTGGTCTATAGTACGTGCTCGACGGAACCGGAAGAAAATGAAGACGTCATCGAACGGTTCTGTCGTGCCCATACGGAGTTCCAGCGTGAGTCCGTTGTTCCCTGGCTTCCCCCTCCGGCACAGGGATTCGTCACCGAACAAGGGGCTCTCTCGACAATAGGTAACCGGCTCTCGATGGACGGATTCTACGCGGCACGACTGAGGAAGATGTTGAGATGACACGCCCAGTTTTTATTGCGCCCTCGATCTTAGCTGCCGACTTTGCACGCCTGGCCGACGAAGTGGCAGCCGTGGAACGCGCGGGAGCCGACTACCTTCATATCGATGTCATGGACGGGCATTTCGTCCCGAACTTGACCATCGGTCCACCAATCGTGGCGGCGCTCCGAAAAGTCACCAAAATGCCGCTTGAAGTCCACCTCATGATCACGAACGCCGATGCCTTCATCGCCGAGTTCGCCGAGGCTGGAGCGGACACCATTACGGTTCACGTGGAAGCCTGTCCGCATCTCCATCGCACGGTGCAATCGATCAAGGAACGTGGCGTCAAAGCCGGGGTGACCTTGAATCCGGCCACCTCGCTCAATACGATTGAAGAAATCCTTTCCGATGTCGATGCGGTCTTGATCATGTCAGTCAATCCCGGCTTTGGAGGTCAGACGTTTATCACCTCCAGTCTTCACAAGATTTCCTCCGCTCGTGCCATGATCGATCGGGCTGGAAGTCCTGCGTTGCTCGAAGTGGACGGCGGCGTCAAGATCGACAATGCAGCTCAGGTGCTGGCTGCGGGAGCCGATGTATTGGTCGCCGGATCGGCCATTTTCTCTAGTCGGGATTATGCTGCGACGATCGCTGCGCTCCGCATAGCTGGCCAATCTTCTTCCACGGCGCCGCAACGCGTCTCCGCTCACCGATAGGCCTCGCGGGTGGACATTTCTTCCCTCATCGATAGCCTCCATCCTCTCGAAGTCAAAGTCCTATCGTCCTTTGAGGGGAATCCCTCCGTAGTATTCCAGACCGAACAATTAGCGCACTCCACTGGGTTAGAGCCCTCGCAGTTAAGTATGGCGGTCGAATGGTTGCTCGCCAAGTCGCTGCTTTCAGTCGATGCCGAGACCGTGACGCCGATTGTTTCTCTCACCAAAACCGGCGAGCTCTACTTTGAACAGTACGCGCCCATCGAACGGGTGCTGTCCGCTGCTCGAAATGCGGCCAAAACGGGCAAGCGCCTGACCGTTCAGGACATTCAATCACGCGAGGGGCTCGAACCGGCCGAAGTGAGCGGTGCGATCGGACGGCTCAAAAAAGAAGGCGCCCTCCTCATCATTCAAGGTGGCTGCATCGAATCGACCGGCCGGGCGAGTCAGACGGCTGAAGCGATGCGGGGATTGTTGCAACAACTTCATGGGGCGCCTCGTGAGCTGCAAACATTTTCCGAAGCACAACGGCAGGTCATCCAAGACCACGCCGTGAAGCGCGGGAATGCGCGGGAGCCTTTTCGCATCGATGATCGAGTGGCCAGAGCGCTCAAGCTATCTGTTGCCGGAATTGAGGTCGCCCAGCAGCTCCGGCAAGGAATAGCGGAAGAGGTTTCCCAGTTGACGCCTGAACTGTTGAAGGACGGGAGCTGGCGGTCAAAGCGCTTCCGTAAGTACACGATCAGTCTTCGGGCGCCACGCATTGTGCCGGGCAAACGGCATCCGTATCGCGAGTTTCTTGATACCGTGAAAACGAAACTCGTGAGCATGGGATTCCAGGAAATGCAGGGCTCTCTTGTGGAGACAGAATTCTGGAACATGGACGCCCTCTTCATGCCGCAGTTCCATCCCGCACGGGACATTCATGACGTCTACTTTGTCAAGGAGCCGACGCATGCCTCGTCGATTGCGGAACCGTTCTTGTCCCGCGTCATGCAAGCGCACCAGAACGGAGGCGAAACCGGATCAACCGGTTGGAACTATCCCTTCAATGTCGAGCGCGCGCGCCGGCTGGTCTTGCGGAGCCAGGGGACGGCTGTCTCTGCCCATACCTTGGCTGCACAACCAGCGGTGCCGGGAAAGTATTTTTCCATCGCCCGTTGTTTCCGCTACGATCAAGTCGATGCGACACATGCAACCGATTTCTTCCAGGTGGAAGGGATCGTGCTCGGTGAAGACATCAACTTTCGCACGTTGCTCGGCCTGTTGAATCTCTTTGCACGCGAAGTGGCGCAGGCGAAGGAAGTCAAATTTCTTCCAGCCTACTTCCCTTTCACCGAACCGTCGGTCGAGCTCCATGTACGCCATCCCAAGCTCGGATGGATGGAGCTTGGGGGAGCCGGATTGTTCCGGCCTGAAGTCACTCTTCCCCTCGGCGTGACCGTTCCGGTGATCGCATGGGGGCTGGGGCTCGATCGCATGGCGATGGTGGCGCTCGGCATTCACGACATTCGTGAATTGTTCACCGACAATCTTGATCTGATTCGTTCCACCAGAAGGACTTCCTAGGCTTCGTATGCCCACGATTACTATTTTCAGGCAGGATCTCGAGGGATTGCTCGCAGGGCCAGGACAGGCTCGACAACCGATTACCATGGAGCAGCTCGAAGAGTCGTTGATGCTGGTGAAAGGTGAGCTGAAGGGGCAGAATCCCGACACCGGCGAATTGCGAATCGAGCTACAAGATAGCAATCGTCCTGATCTCTGGTGCTGCGAAGGGATCGCGAGGCAGATTCGAGTGAAGCGGCAGGGTGCTCTCGCAAGGTACGATTTTCTCGCGCCCACGTCGAGATCGCCCAAGCGATTGAACGTGACCCCAGGCCTGGAGAAGGTCAGGCCCTATGTGGCGGCCTGTACAGCTACCGGTTACCGCGTGACGAAGGATGGCCTCGCGCAGCTGATCCAGACGCAAGAGAAACTTGCCGAGATGTTCGGCCGCAAACGTCGAACCGTGTCGATCGGACTCTATCGACTCGCGGCGATCGAGTTTCCTGTCACCTACGACTTGGTGAAACCCGATGAAGTCACATTCACGCCGTTGGGCATGGATACGACCATGACGCTCGGAGAAATGCTGCTTGTCCATCCCAAAGGGCTGGAGTTCGGCGGGATTCTCGCCGGTCACGATCGCCTGCCCTTCCTCCGTGATGCGACACGGCAAGCACTCTCTTTCCCGCCGATCATCAACAGCCGCGAAGCTGGGGAAGTGCGGGTGGGCGACGATGCCTTGTTCGTCGAGGTGACGGGCACTGACCTCTCGATGGTCGTCCTGACCCTCAACATTTTTGCAGCCAATCTGGCAGATCGTGGCGCAGTCATTGAACCGATCGAAGTGCGGTATCCCTATAAGACCGACCTGGGGGAGGCAGTGATGACTCCACAAGATCTCGGGAAGTCACGCACGCTTCCCGTCGGCACCATCGAACAGGCCCTAGGACAGGCCTTAGGTGCTCACGAAGTGGCCAAAGCTTTAGCGGCCTATGGCTATGACGTGATGACGATAGGTGAAGAGGTGACGGTGACGCTCCCGTTCTATAGGCAGGATCTGATGCACGCGATGGACGTGGTCGAAGATGTCGCGATCAGTCGCGGATATGGGGAGTTTTTGCCGGTGATGCCCTCGCAGTTCACGGTCGGTGGCATATCGCGGATCGAAGAAGTGTCCGACCGTGTCAGGGCCCTCATGGTCGGCATGGGCTTCCAGGAAATTATTTCCAACATTCTCGGCTCACCCAAGGATCTGCGCGATGCGATGCGATTGGAAGGGACCGAGTGGGGACAACTCGTCGAAGTAGACAATGTGATGTCTCTGAACTTCTCTGCCCTTCGACAATGGATGCTCCCCTCGTTGCTTCGCGTGGAGGCCGCATCGAATCGGGCGTTTTATCCCCATCGAATATTCGAGGCGGGTGAAGTGGCACGTCCTGATTCCACGCACCATCTCGGATCACGCACCGTGATGGTGCTCGGGGGGATGATCGCCCATGCGGATGCACATTTCTCCGAAATCCACTCCTGCCTGGACACGTTGTTTTACTATGTGAACCAAGCGTACAGCCTGGAACCGATCCAGCATCCTTCATTTCTCGCGGGACGAGCGGGGGGTATCGTGTCTGACGGGAAACAGGTCGGTGTGATCGGGGAACTGCACCCCGAAGTTCTTGAACGATGGCAGATCGGTGTCCCAGCTGTCGCGTTCGAAGTCGATTTAACGCGACTAGCCGACCGGTCTTGAGGCCTACGCCCGTTGGCGCATTCCTCAAGATCCAGGTTCCGACCCAATTTTTCGAAGGGTATCTTCGGCAGGACTCCGCTTACGCGCCGGCAGGGGCGAGGTGCTGTTTGGCGAGACCGACCAGTTGCTCAAACCCCGTGGCATCTTTGATCGCCATATCGGACAAGACCTTCCGGTCCAAGAGGATATTTGCCTTCTTCATGGCGTTAATGAATCGGCCATAGGTCAGACCATGCGCTCGAACTGCCGCATTGATACGTGCAATCCACAACACGCGGAAATCCCGCTTCCGATTCTTCCGGCCAGTATAGGCGTATGCCTGACCCTTATCGACTGATTCTGTTGCGGTACGGAACAGCCTGCTCTTTCCTCCATACTGTCCCTTCGCCAGTTTCAGCCGTTTCTTCCGTCGATGTCTTGTTTTGGGGCCACCTTTTGCGCGAGGCATGGGTCAGTACTCCTTTTGGTTGACGCGATTCGTACAGTGTAATTAGTTGTAGGGCAATAAGCGATCAAGTGCCTGAGTCTTGGTCTTATCGACGAGCACCGTGCCGCTCAATCGGCGCTTCCGGTCCTGCGTTTTGCTGGTGAGGATATGGCGTTTCCCCGCCTTTCGCCTGACCAATTTTCCAGAGCCAGTGCGAGTAAACCGTTTTTTGGCCCCGCTATGCGATTTCATTTTCCTTTTCATGATCGGTGATTCCTTTGGTTAATAGCGTTCCGGCCGACCGTCTTACTTCGGGGCCACAATCATGATCAGGCTTCGGCCTTCCATGCGGGGGGCATACTCGATCGTGCCCGACTCTCCCAATTCCGTGATGACCGAACTCATGAGTGTGCGACCCATCTCCTGATTAGCCATCTCGCGACCGCGGTAGGTCAAGACGATTTTGGTCTTGTTACCATCGGCTAGAAAACCCTTAATCTGTCGAATCTTGATCTCCAAGTCATGTTTATCTGTCCGAGGGCGCAACTTAATTTCCTTCACCTGCGTCGACTTTTGGTGACGTCGGTTCTGGTGGTCCTTTTTGCTCAGCTCGAACTTGTATTTCCCGTAGTCCATAATGCGACACACGGGAGGCACCGATGTCGGCGCGACCTCGACCAGGTCGTAGCCATTGTCTTGCGCTTGCTTGAATGCATCCGCCGTGAGGAGAATACCGAGTTGTTCGCTCTCCGGACCGATTACCCGGACTTCGCGCACCCTGATTTCGCGGTTAACTCGTAGTTTGGGGACGATAAGACACCTCTTATTGTGTCAGTGAATGTTGCTGCGTTGCCGGCTTGAGATCTGCACGGAGCAGGTCGAGCGCTCCTGCGACGGTCATGCTGCCGAGGTTGGCTCCGTTCCGGCCCCGTATCGCCAGAGTCCCACTCTGCACTTCTCGGTCGCCAACCACAAACATAAAGGGAACCTTCGCCTTTTCCGCTTCTCGAATTTTGAGCCCGATTTTTTCATTCCGAAGGTCTGCCTCAGCGCGGAAGCCTGCCGCCTTCAATTGAGCCACGACCTCGGCGACGTAGGGCCGCTGGTTGTCCGTGATGGACATGACCATCGCCTGAACCGGGGCGAGCCAGGTTGGGAAGGCGCCGCCGAAATGCTCAATCAGAATGCCGAAGAACCGTTCGATCGATCCCATCAGGGCTCGATGGATCATGATCGGTTGGTGAACTTTGCCGTCTTCCCCGATGTAGCCTAATTCAAACCGTTCAGGATTATTGAAATCGACTTGAACGGTGGAACATTGCCAGGAACGTCCCAGGGCATCTTTTATTTTGATGTCGATCTTGGGTCCGTAGAAGACGCCCTCGCCAGGATCGATCTCGTATGCGACTCCTCGGCCCTTCAATGCTGCTTCGAGCGCGCTCGTGGCTTGGGTCCACCGTTCTTCCGAGCCGACGGACTTTTCAGGCTTCGTCGAAAGGTACACTTCAAATTCGGTGAATCCGAAGGTCCCGAGAATAAAGAAGGTGAAGTCCAGGACCTGGCTGACTTCGCTCTCGATCTGATCCGGTCGGCAGAACAGGTGTGCGTCGTCCTGTGTGAAGCCGCGAACCCGCAGCAGACCATGAAGGACGCCTGTCCGTTCGTATCGGTACACGGTCCCAAGTTCGCCATAGCGGATGGGGAGGTCTCGGTAACTGCGCAAATGCGACTTGTAGATCATGATGTGGAACGGGCAATTCATTGGCTTGAGCTGGTACTCGCTGTTTTCAACCTTCATGGGAGCGAACATGTTATCGCGGTAGTAGTCAACGTGCCCGCTGGTTTTCCAGAGGTCTAGTCGAGCGACGTGAGGGGAGTACACCAGCTCGTAGCCGTTTTGAATATGCTGGTCGCGCCAAAAGTTTTCGATCAATAGCCGGACCGTTGCGCCCTTCGGATGCCAGAGCACCAAGCCTGGTCCGATTTCATCCTGGATCGAGATCAAGTCGAGTTCCTTACCGACTTTCCGGTGGTCTCGTCGCTTAATCTCTTCCAGTCGTGCGAGATGCGCGTCGAGTTCCGCCTGGGTCGGGAAGGAAGTCCCATAGATCCGTTGTAGCATGGGATTGCGTTCATCCCCTCGCCAGTATGCTCCGGCCGTGTTCAAGAGCTTGAATGCCTCGACATGACCTGTCGTTGGGAGATGCGGACCGCGGCAGAGGTCGGTGAAATCCCCTTGCGTGTAGACTGAGATGGCCTGCCCCTCTGCCAGTCCTTGGATAAGTTCAACCTTGTAGGTCTCCCCTCGCTCCTGGAAGAACTGTACTGCTTCTTGCTTCGAAAATTCTGACCGTTTCACAGGAAGGGCGCGCTTAATGATGTCTTTGGCGCGTGCTTCGATTTTATCGAGATCTTCCGGCGTAAAGGGGCGCTCAAAGGAAAAATCGTAGAAAAACCCATCCTCAATCGCCGGGCCGACCGTCAGTTGTGCCGTGGGGAATATTTCTTTGACGGCTTGCGCCATGATGTGGGTACTACTATGGCGGTACACATCGCGGCCTTCTGCACTGTCGAATTGAAGCGGAATCACCTCAGCATCTTCCGTCAAGATGCTGGAGAGATCTACGGTCTGGCCATTCACCTTGGCAGCAAGAATGTCAGGGCCAAGCATCAGGCCGAGAGCCGACAGGGCAGAGCCAACGGTCTGGCCGGCTGGAATCTCCCTGCTACTACCATCTTTGAGCGTAATTTTCATGACCTGTAACTTCATCAAGCAAGCGCTAGAAACAACAAGGGCACCCTGCCTACGAGGCAAGCGGATGCCCTCAGCTGGATGGTAGGCGCGGACGGTCTTGAACCGTCGACCTCTACCGTGTCAAGGTAGCGCTCTCCCCCTGAGCTACGCGCCTATCAGTCCGGAGGCGCATGCTAATATAGCCCTGCCTAACGTGTCAAACGCATAAGTGAGAAGGCCGCACCTTTGAGTTGAATATGTGCCGCCTCCTCCTCTTGCTTTCCAGCCGTACGATCTGATGATCGTGCGACGTTATCTGACGGCTGACTTCAGGATTTTTCCTGCCGAGAATTTCGGGACTTTGGCTGCAGGAATCCGTAATGCCTCACCGGTTCTTGGATTGCGGCCGAGCCGGGCTTTCCGCTTGGCAACTGTAAAGGTCCCGAAATTCACCAGCGAGACACGCTGCCCCTTCTTCAGGGAAGTAGTCACCGCTCCGGTGAAGGCTTGTAACGCCGTGCCTGCTGCAACCTTGGTAATACCCGCGGACGCCGCCATCTTTGCGATCAGCTCTTCTTTCGTCATCGTGCCCCTCCTGTTGTTGGTTGAACTACGCGACTCCTTACCGTCAATGTGTGCCGTTACCATATTTCATATGATTCCGGCCCTTCGATGCATCAGGCCTCTCGTGTCTGCGCGATGCGGCTCCGTTTCACGGGAATGTGCAAATCATGGATTTTCTTTCTCAGGGTGTTTCGATTCAAACCCAAGAGTTCTGCTGCCTGGATCTGGTTGCCCTTGGTTTCCTGAAGCGCCCTGGTGATCAAGGGACGCTCAATGGCATTGATCAACATGGGATGCAGGTTCCGTCCCGAACCGTCTCGCATCCCTTTCACAAAGTCTCCCATCTTCCAATCAAGGTAGTCCTCAAGGGATAAGGCCTCCTTTCCATTCGCTCCTGTGGCGCTCTGCCGCGCCATCACTTGCATGAACTTGGAGGCCCGTTTCAACACAGTTCGAGAACCGGTGATGACCAAGGTGCGCGTGAGATCGATGTTGCCGGGTAGAGCGGCGGCTCCGCCAGATGACCCTGGTTTCAATTCAACGATGACCGCATCAAACGTGCGACGCGCCACATCCTTCGGCAGCATAGACGCGTCTTTCGCCACTGTCACAGAAGCATCTTTGAACGCGTGCTTGAACTGACTCTGGATGTCCGAGTCACTGCTGAGCAACAAAATACTGAAGACGGATGACGTAAGCGACATGAAGGTTCCAGAAGAAGAACGGAGAAGAGGTGCGGATTATTGCCCAGAGCCAATTTGATGTCAACGAGGAAAATGAAGCGGGAGCAGTGTTTATTAGCCCGAACATAAGGAAGCCGGATGGGTCCGACTGCTGATGTACGGGCAAACGGGATGTACCCGGTACGAGTGAGCCACATCTTCTTAACTGATTTGTGCCAGGTGAGGTCGCTACAATTCCGAAAAGCCTTGCTCTCGGAATTTTCAGAGAGCAGTCGCTTGACAGTAGAGCCTTTTAAAGAGTATGAGATAGAGAGCGTGTCTTAATTCCTACCGGAATACTCATGTATGAAAGTATCTCTCAGAGCAACCTATGGAATTATGGCGGCTGTGGACTTAGCCATGCATCTCGGAACAGCGCCTGTCCAGGCGAAATCTATCGCACGCCGACAAGCTATCCCTGCTCGCTTTCTTGAACAGGTCCTTCATGGCATGAAGAAGGCGGGTCTTGTGTCGAGCCTTCGAGGCGCCCAAGGGGGATATGTACTTTCGAAGAAACCGTCCGAGGTATCCGTGGTCGAGATACTCGAGGCGCTTGATGGTCCCCTTTCCCCTCCCGGTGACAGAGCCGGTCGCGCACAGGTTCGACGACTCAGTAAACCGGAACTTTTGCTCGGGAAGGTGTGGGAGCAGGTCTCTCAAGCGGAGCGCCACGTACTCGAGGCCATAAGCGTGGAAGAATTAGCCGGACAACAACGAGTCCTCGAGCAAGAGCGATCGTTGATGTATCACATTTGAGGTCACCTATGAGTCGCATAACGCTCCTCAGGACTGTTCCGATTAAAACAGAACCCATTCCTTCTGCCATCATTGAAGAGATCGAGACCTTTGAGGCCGAGGCGATGCGCATGGTCTCCGGAGACGTCTCAGGCGAGCTGTTCAGGCCATTCCGTCTCCAGTACGGCATTTACGGCCAACGGCAAGCGGGCGTCCAGATGGTCCGAATCAAAGTCCCTTTCGGGGGACTGACGGCGAACCAGCTTCGTCGGGTTGCGGAATTGGCCGAGCAATATGCCACCGGTGTCGGGCATGTCACGACACGCCAGGATATCCAGCTGCATTTTGTTGAATTACAGGATGTGACGAGCATCATGCGCGGGCTGGCTGAAGTCGGCTTGACCACCAGAGAGGCTTGCGCCAACACGGTCCGCAATGTCACGGCCTGTCACCTTGCAGGGATCTGTCAGGGAGAAGTGTTCGACGTGACGCCCTATGCGAAGACCGTCGCGCTCCACCTCTTGCGGAACCCGCTCAACCAGAGCCTCCCTCGCAAATTCAAAATCGCCTTCTCCGGCTGCAAGCAGGACTGCGCGCTGACCCCGATTCACGATATCGGGCTTCTTGCCGCAAAGCGTGCGGATGGAGTCATCGGCTTTCGAATGGTCGCAGGTGGTGGTCTCGGTTCAGCCCCCCGGCTTGCGCAGGTCCTTCGAGAGTTCACTCCGATGGATGAACTCATCCCGAGCGTGGAAGCCGTGATTCGAGTGTTCGACACCCTGGGCAATCGAAAAAATCGCACGAAGGCCCGGATGAAGTTCGTCATTGAAAAGCTGGGCTTCGAGGAGTTCAAACGGCGATGGGAAGAGGCCTATGTGTCGATGGGACATGCCCGTCCGAACCATGAGCCGATCAAGCTGCTTTCCTACCCGGATGAACCCGTTCCCTTGATCATGCCGACGTCGAATGGGTCGAAGCAAGCCGCGGTGCAGACCAATGGTCATGCTCAGGGTACGGCAGCGGAGACGCCGTTTGAGATGTGGCGACGCACCAACGTCGTACGTCAGAAGCAAGTGGGCTATGTCGCCGCAGTGACCAAGTTGTTTATGGGCGATCTCACGGCAGAGCAGATGCTTCTCATTGCCGATCTAGCGGATCGCTATTCCAATGGCAATATTCGGACGACGATCAATCAAAACATGATCGTTCGATGGGTGCCGGAGTCGCGGATCGCCGATCTCTATGCCGATCTTGCTTCACAGGGCTTAGCCGATCCCGGGGCCGAATTGGTCGAAGATATTATCGCTTGCCCAGGCACTGATACTTGTGGCCTGGGAATCACGTCCTCAAAGGGGCTTGCGCGAGCGTTGGCAGAGGTATTCCCGGCGGGGCGGGTTCCCGAGGATCTGAGCGATGTCAGCGTCAAGATCAGCGGGTGCCACAATTCCTGCGCCCAGCACCATATCGCCACGATCGGCTTGCATGGGGTGGGGAAACGCATCGGCGAGCACGTCGCGCCCTTTTATGAATTGCATTTGGGCGGGAGGGTCAATGGAACCGCGAAAATCGGACAGATGGTCGTCAAGTTGCCGGCCAAGAGCGTGTCGGCGGCGATCACGCACCTGATCGACGTGTATCGGCGTGACCGCCTCTCCGGCGAAGGGCTGCCGGCATTCATTGATCGTGTCGGCAAGGTTAAGCTCAAGGATGAGCTGATTCCCTACACCATCGTTCCGTCCTTTCACGATGATCCGACGTTCTACTACGATTGGGAAGGCGAAGAAGAGTTTATTCTGGAAGATCTCGGACCTGGCGAGTGCGCGGGGGGCGCGCTTGAAATGATCGAGAACGGCATTCTCGAAGCCGACCAAGAGCTCTATCAAGCGAAGCTTCTTGTGGATAACCATCAATATTCCGTGTCGGTGAACAAGTCCTATCGCGCTGTGCTGGCCGCTGCCAAGGCCTTGCTTGTGACGGAAGGACTTGAACCCTCGACAGATGCAGAAACCTTCATCGAATTCGACAGTCGTATTGCACAAAAGGGCATTGTTCCTGCGATGTATCGGGAATTGAGGAAGCGGGTCGGCGATCTCGGGCCCAAGGAGACCACAGGCGTATCAGCCCGCGACAAGATGGCATTTGCCAAGGGATTTGTCGATGCTTGTCGGGCCGCCACGGAGCAGATGGGCAAAGATCTGAAGTTGGCGCCGGTGGGCAACGCAACAGTGGCTATGGCCAGCACGACGCCCGAAGTCCAGCCGGCTGCGCTTTCTCTCACCACCCCTGCCCCGTCAGGCTCGCCGGTGTATGATCTGCGAGGAGTGGCCTGTCCGATGAATTATGTGAAGACCAAGCTGAAGATGGAGATGATGGATGCGGGCGAACGGTTGGAAGTCTGGCTCGATGCGGGCGAGCCCATTAAGAATGTGCCCCTGAGCTTAAAAAACGACGGACATAAATTGTTGCTGCAGGAACCACTCGAACCCGCCGCTGCGCATTATCGGATTCTGGTCGAAAAAGTGGAGTAAATCAGGAGTGGCACCAGGTCGGTTTGTGCTCCCGGAGCGCGCACGATGAAGCGGTGCTCGCTCGACGGGCGCATTTGACCGACTCTGGTGCCCCTCCTGTGTGTGATGGAGTGAGCAAGAGACAGGAATGAAACTATCAACAGATGAATTGAAGACCTGGGGTGAATCGTTCGAGGCGAAGCAGCCGCAGGAGGTGTTGGTTGCTGCGATCGAGCGTTATGCGCCGAAGATCGTGCTCGCCTGCAGTTTCGGCGCCGAGGATGTCGTGCTCGTGGACATGGTCCACCGCATCAATCCATCAGTGCCGCTCTTCTATCTCGACACGGAGTTTCTCTTTCCCGAGACCTATGCCACGCGCGATCGAGTAATTGAGCGTTATGGATTGCAACCGCAGCAGGTCATACAGGTGAAGTCGTTGCTCACGCCGGAGGAGCAAGCCGCTCAGCATGGCGAAGCCCTATGGACGCGCCATCCCGATCAATGTTGTGAATTGCGCAAAGTGGAGCCGCTCACCCGAGTCCTCAAGGGATTTGACGCATGGGTTACCGGGATCAGAAGGGACCAGTCTCTCACGAGAGCCCATGCGAAGCTAATCGAGTGGGACCAGAAGTTTCAGTTGGCTAAAGTCAATCCGCTCGCAAGGTGGACGTGGGAGGATGTCTGGACCTACATTCGTGTCTATGAAGTTCCCTACAACGAATTGCATGACCGCAACTATCCCAGTATCGGTTGTACCTATTGTACGAGTCCGGTGTTGCCCGGCGAAGACCTCCGCGCGGGACGGTGGAAAAACTTTACCAAGACTGAGTGCGGGTTACACAAGGCCTCGTAATGTCGATGCAGGAATTTATCGCCAAAGTCGCCAAAGGGCCAAGGGTTGCCAAGGATCTCACCTGGGACGAAGCGAAGCGTGCGATGAAGGCACTCATCGAAGGAGACGCGACGCCGGCACAGGTGGGGGGCTTCCTGATGGCCATGCGGATCAAGATGGAGTCCGTTACCGAACTGGCCTCGATGACCGCGGCTGCGCGTTCCTACGTGGCGCCTGTGCCGATCCCGCGAGAACTCGGCGTCGTGGACCTGCCGAGCTATGCCGGGAAACAGAAAACGTTTCACGCCCTTGCAGCCGCCGCCATCGTGGCCGCGTCGGCAGGCGCATCGGTCTTGATGCATGGGTACGACGGGATTCCCGGTCGCGCGGGGAATGCCGGGGTGCTCAAGGCCTTGGGCTTGCCGATCGACATGGAGCCGAAAGTAGCAGCAGAGGCGGTGTCGCGGCATGGATTCGCCTATCTCGACATTGCCCTCTACCACCCTCCGATCTATCGTTTCTTAGAGATGCGACAAGAGCTCGGAGCACGGAACGTCTTTCATCCGGTTGCGAGGCTCTTGAATCCGGCTCGTGCCGCATCGCAGGTCGTCGGCCTGTCCCATCCTCCCCACTTTGAAAAGACTGCTGAAGTATTACGGATGCTGGCTTGTCCTCGGGCGCTGGTGGTCAGCGGCGTCGAGGGTGATCCGGAGCTCTCGATTGCCGCGCTCACCAGGGTCTTGGAATTGCGAGACGAGCGGATTACCCCCCTCTCGTTCGCGTCAAAAGATGCCGGATTACCGCAGGGGTCGCCTCGCGACATGGCTGGGTTTCCATCGAGCCAGCGAGACAAGGAAGCGGATCTGCTCCGACAGATTCTCCACAATCAACTGCAAGGCGGGCCGTGCAATTGGGTGCTGATGAATGCGGCGCTGATCCTCTATGCCGCAGGCAAAGGGGCGACATGGGCCTCATGTCTTCCACTGGCGCGTCGCGCGCTCGAAGAGGGGGCGGCGGCACGCAAGTTAGAGGAACTGACTCAGGAGCCGGTGGGTACAGGAGTGACCGGCCGAATCCATTGACCCCACGAGAGGACCGAGTCCGTGCGACACCTTCGTCAATTAGAAGATCAGAGCGTCTACATTCTCCGGGAAGCCTACAAGCATTTTGACAACCTCGCCATGCTGTGGTCGATGGGGAAGGATTCGACCGTATTGCTTTGGTTGGCCAGAAAGGCTTTTTTCGGCCATGTCCCGCTCCCTCTTCTGCATGTCGATACGAGTTACAAAATCCCCGCCATGATCGAATATCGAGATCGAGTGGCCCGTGAGTGGGGCCTTAAATTGGTCGTCGGACAAAACAAGGAAGCGCTCGCGGCCGGGATGAATCATACGCTGGGCCGTGTCAACTGCTGTACGGCCTTGAAAACCAACGGACTCAAGCAGTTGATTGAGCAAAAGGGCTACACGGGCATCATTCTCGGAGTACGAGCAGACGAGGAAGGAACGAGAGCCAAGGAACGTTACTTCTCGCCCCGCGACAAACATGGCGATTGGGATTTCCGCGATCAGCCGCCGGAGCTGTGGGATCAATTCAAAACGACCTTTCCTCCGGGAACACACATCCGGATCCATCCGCTGCTGGATTGGACGGAAATCAATATTTGGGAATACATCAAGTTCGAAAATATTCCCTTCATCGATCTCTATCTCGACAAGGGGGATGGGACACGCTATCGCAGTCTCGGTTGCGCGCCCTGCACGACGCCGATCAAATCGACCGCGAAGTCCGTGGACGACATTATTGAAGAGTTGCGGCACACTACGGTGGCAGAGCGATCGGGTCGTGCGCAGGATGAAGGGCGTGGAATGGAGCTGCTCCGCAAAGATGGCTACATGTAACGGCAGAATGTTGAAACGGGCATCCAGCTTCGTTCTCGGGTCGGAACAATCCTCAACGTACCCAAGAGGGTACGCCTGCGGTTTTTCCTCCCCTGCGGCCTTGCTGGGTTGTCTGTTTGAACATGCTAGAGTTTAAAAATGGCGGAAACAGTCTCCAAGCCATCTGAGAATATGAACATCGTCATCGTCGGGCACGTGGACCATGGGAAGTCCACGTTGCTGGGGCGTCTCTATGCCGACACTGGATCGTTGCCGGATGGCAAACTGGAAAAGGTTCAAGCCATCTGCCGGCAGCAGGGGAAGGAATTCGAGTATGCGTTCCTGTTCGATGCGTTTCTTGAAGAACAGGAGCAGGGAATCACCATCGATACGGCGCGGACGTTCTTCGGCTGGAAGGGCCGGCAATACATCATCATCGATGCGCCGGGGCACAAGGAGTTCCTCAAGAATATGATCTCCGGGGCGGCCCGGGCCGAAGGGGCGCTGCTGCTGATCGATGCCTTGGAGGGGGTGAAGGAACAGTCCAAGAAGCATGGCTATCTCTTGTCTCTCCTGGGCGTGCGCCAGTTTGCCGTTGTCGTGAACAAGATGGATCTCGTCGGCTATCGGCAGGATGTGTTCGACGGGATCGAAAAGGAATATCGAGAGTTCCTTGGGCAGTTCAAGGCGGTTCCACAGCAGGTCATTCCGGTGAGTGCCAAGCTCGGAGATAATATTGCCATCCGGAGCCAGAAGATGCCGTGGTATAGCGGTCCGACCGTGTTGGACGCGCTCAGTGCCTTTCGGAAGGAACCGGGACGATCCGAACAGCCGCTTCGCCTACCGGTTCAGGATGTGTACAAGTTCGACGCCCGTCGCATCATCGCCGGCCGCGTGACGGCAGGGCGATTGAAGGTCGGCGACTCCCTCGTCTTCTCACCGTCGAACAAACGGGCGACGGTGAAGTCCATTGAAGCGTTCAATGTTGATCCCCCGCCGGTAGAAGGCTGTGCAGGCCACTCAGTCGGTGTCACGCTCGATGAACAGATCTTTGTCGAGCGAGGAGAGGTCGCCTCGCATCAGGAGCAACTCCCACTGGTGTCAACGGCCTTTCGAGCCAATGTGTTCTGGCTGGGCCGGAAGCCGCTAGAACGGAGTCGACGATATCAGCTTAGAGTGGCGACGAAGGAAGTGGATTGTGAAGTGGCCACCATTCACCGGATCATCGATACGATGGATCTGGCCCAGCAGCAAGGCAGTAACGTCGTGAACAAGAATCAGGTGGCTGAGTTGACGATTCGGGCCAAAGCGCCGGTCGCGTTTGACCTCTCGTCCGCATTTGAATCGACGGGCCGGTTTGTCCTTGTGGACGAGTATGACATTGCCGGCGGCGGTATCGTAACAGAACTGGTCCATGATGATCAGGAGTTTCTCCGCGAAGAAGCGCGGCAGCGCGACTTTGCCTGGGTGAAGGGTGAGGTCGGCGTCGAGGATCGCGCGCAGCAGTATGGTCACCGAGCCGCGATTGTATTGGTGACCGGGGGGCGGCATACAGGGAAGTCCTTCCTTGCCAGGACAATCGAGGCCAAGCTTGTGGCAGACGGCCGGCATGCGTACTTGCTCGACGGAGAAAATCTCCGCCGCGGGCTTGATGCAGACCTCTCGGAGGGAGAGCGAGGACAGGCAACCGAGATGGCTCGCCGCTATGGCGAGGTGGCGAGGTTGCTTGTTGATACCGGGTTGATCGTGGTTTCAACGACGAATCCCTTCGGCATGGCCTATGCCGAAGCGGCCCAGGCCATTCGGACACTCGTACACCCGGTCCCGGTCATAGCCATTCACATGAGCAAGGTACCAGAAGAAGTACCACTGAATACGGATATTGTGCTATCAGGCCCTGCAGACTTTGATGCGGCCACTCGCCGGATTCTTGAGGAGCTTAAACGACGTGGAGTCTTGGCTCAGGCGATCGGGGCAAAGCCGATCTTTCAGTATTCAATCTAGCAGGATGCTGAAATGTCTACCAGCGGCGGTCTCGCATCGTTCAGACCCTCAACGGGGACCCGGCCGCCTCACCATTGCGGCGCGCACAGACTTGGTGCTCCTTATTCGTCGCACCGTGCGCCCCAGAGGGTCGCCCTCTGCCCTTCACTCGCTGCGGCCTTGCTGCCGGTCTTTTTGAGCACCCTGAGTCCCATTCCGTTTGGTTTGCAACCGGTTCCCTCTCGTTTGACTCTCCAGAAACCCCTGTGGTACCGTTCAACCTCTCTGTATTCGCGCAGTTAACGAGGGGTACCATTCATGGCGGTCGAGAAAGATCTCAAGGTCATTCTTGGAAAATTGAAGTACTCCGACGACGCCAAAGTCGTTCAGCAGATCACCGAGCAAATGCGGCAGGTGCAGGCTCGCATGGCCGGCATCAAGCACAAGCTGGCCGTCATGAGTGGAAAAGGCGGCGTGGGCAAGAGCATGACTACGGTCAACCTGGCGTTGGCGTTTGCACGGCAGGGAGCGAAGGTCGGACTCTTGGACGTGGATCTGAACGGGCCCTGTGTGCCTCGCATGTTGGGCTTGCACGGTCAGTCGTTGACCATGGGGCCTGAGGGAGCGATCCCCCCAGTCGGGCCGCTCGGGGTGAAAGTCGCGTCGATGGATTTTTTCCTGGAGGATGCGTCGCCGGTTCGTTGGAAGGGGCCGATGGATCTCAGTCCGGTCTGGTTGGGGCTGATGGAAATGAATGTCATTCGCGAATTCTTAGCCGATGTTGTCTGGGGCGAACTCGATTATCTCTTGGCCGATCTGCCTCCCGGGGCCGCAGCGGACAAGCCGCCAGTCATCGCCGGGTTTATTCCGGACTTGGCGGGAGCGATCGTCGTCACGACTCCGTCAGAAGTGGCATCGGACGTGGTGCAGAAGTCGGTCACCTATGCCCGCGACATGGGTATCAAGGTCATGGGTATTGTCGAGAATATGAGTGAGTATCGCTGTCCCTCCTGTGGAGAAGTGAACGAGTTATTCGAAGGCAATACCGAGGCGATGTGCGAAATGTTGGACCTGCCGTTACTCGGACGGATTCCCTTCGACCGGAAACTCGCGCGGACTTTCGACAAGGGAGAGCCACTGCTCGACGAAACATATCCGACGATTCAGCGCTATCAGGAAATTGCCGGACGCATCAGGACGTTGCTCGATTACAAGAAGGTGCTCGCAGATAAATTGTGATGTCACGCACCTAAAGAGGAGACGCCATGAAATTCGTGTGCCTCAACTGTGAAACCTACATGAACTTTGAGAAGGTGGAGAAGCCTGGGGAAGGCACGCTCGGCGTGTTCTTCGGCTGTCCGTCTTGCAACGCCAAGTTCTCCATGGTGACGAATCCGGGCGAAACCCAGATGGTGAGTTCTCTCGGGGTAAAGCTGGGCGGGCGAACGGTGGCGGCCGAGCCGTTTGAGATGACGCGGAGTACGCTGAAAGACGAGGCCACTGCAGGCTCTGGTCAGATGACGGCATATTTGAATGAAAAGATCCAAGGTGGTCAGCCGGCAGTCGCAGCCGCCACGGCCGCACCGACTGCCAAGCCTGGAGAAAAGTCCAGTAGTGGCTGCCCTTTCTCCGCGGTGGTGGCTGAGATGGGACTGACCTCGGGCGGTAAGTCCGGCAACGGTGGAACGGTGACCTCGGAGTTCACCTGGTCGGCCGATGCGAAGGAGAAGCTCGACCGCCTGCCCTCGTTTGTGAAGCCGATGGTGCAGAGCAGCGTGGAAGCCTTTGCTCGGAAACAGGGGTATCAGACGATCACGTTGCAAGTTATGGACGATTCCAAGAATGAATCGAGCAACGGGATGACCTGGACGCCTGAGGCGGAGAAGCGGCTTGAGAATATTCCCGACTTCATCCGTCCAATGGCCCGCAAAGAGGTTGAGCGTGTGGCGAAGGAGCGCGGGATGGCGACTATTACGGCTCAAGTGATGGATGACGCGAAGGATAAGTTTATGAAGTTCATGTGAGCGGGTAACGCGATAATATGAGGATGATGGCGCGAGGGCCCATCCGGTCAGCCGGATGGGCCTTTCCTTTGTGCGGCAATCGTAATGGCCGGATCCGGCAGGGACTGCACCGAGATCGCTTGGTGGCATTTCTTGTTCTGGTATGCCTGTTCTTGTCAACCGCGCCGTTGTGGGCGCAGCCCGATGGCCTTGATCAAACATTGGTGCATGAAGCCGTCAGCATCGACCACGAACATTATGGGACCGTGGGTTATCAGCCAGGGTGGGAAGGATCGGTAGCAGGGGTCGCCTATTCCGAGTTCAATCATCACCTTACCGGCATGTTGGTACTCATCATCGGTCTCAGTGAGCTGCGGCAGGCGCTGGCTGTACCATTCTGGGCTTGGACCAGGTTTCTTTTGCCCGGGGCCTTGCTCACAGCAGGCTTCTTTCTTCTTGTCTGGAGCGACCATGATGCTTGGCCGATCGGCTCGCTCAGTCTCATGCGGACGTTCTTCGGAGGTGAGTCGGAAATCTTTCAGCATAAGAGTTATGCTCTGTTGTCGTTGACGGTTGGGATTATCGAGCTGCTCCGTCGACTTGGGAAAATTGGTCATGCAGTCTGGGTTACGCCCCTTCCCGTCTTTGCGATCATCGGGGGGCTCATGTTGTTCGGCCATTCGCATGGCGTCCATCCCTCAGCCCACAAAATCGCGATGGACCATGCGCTTATGGGTACCATGGCGGTGACAGCTGGTTCATCCAAACTATTGTCTGACTGGTTCCGCTCTCCGTCCCACGCGCGGGGTTCAAAATGGGAATTACTCTGGGCCGGGTTGATTGTGCTTATCGGAATGCAGCTGCTGCTGTATTCAGAGTAATTGATCCAGTGCGCGACGCACCTCCGGCATAATTGACACCTTTCCAAGCCCTGTGCTACGAGTACAAGCTCTTATCGATTGACATCACATTCTTGCGCAGTCTGCCTTTTCAGTCCGGCTGCATGGAGCGAGCATGGGTGGACATAGCCACTGGGCGACGGTTAAGCGGCACAAAGGGGCCCAGGACGTCAAGCGTGGGAAGATCTTCACCAGGATTATCCGCGAGGTGACGATTGCGGCTCGTTCAGGTGCCGACCCCGATGGTAATCCGCGGCTCCGGCTGGCCATCTTAAAGGCAAAAGAGGCCAACATGCCCGGCGATACGCTGAAGAAAGCCATTCAGCGGGGCACGGGAGAATTGCCCGGCGTGGCCTATGAAGAATTCCATTTGGAAGCGTATGGGCCTGGAGGGACTGGCGTATTGATGGAAATCACGAGCGATAACCGCAATCGCACCGTCGCCGAGCTACGCAATCTCCTCACGAAGAATCACGGCAACATGGCGGAAGCCGGCGCCGTCTCCTGGCAGTTTCACAAGAAGGGACTGCTCACGATTGAGAAGAGCAGGGTCGACGAAGATACGCTGCTGTCCCTCACGCTCGACGCGGGAGCGGAGGACGTGAAGGTAGGGGACAAGAGCTTTGAAGTCATCACGGATCCGCACCACTTTGAAGCAGTGAGAAAAGCCCTCGTCGATGCGAAGATCGACACCGTGTTCGCAGAGGTCACCTCTGTTCCGCAGAATACGATCAAGCTAGAGGAAAAGGCAGCCGAACAAATGCTCAAGCTGATGGAAGTCTTGGACGAGCATGACGATGTGCAGAAGGTTCATGCCAACTTTGATATTTCCGACGAGGTGATGGAGAAAGTGGCCGCCGCTGGATAAGGTGTGAGGCAGCAGCGCTGCCCGACCGTACGTTGTCCACTGGCGGCATTCAACCGCATGATCGCCTCACTGACAGGCCGATTGGCCTTCAAGGCGCCGACCTATCTGGTCCTCGACGTGCACGGGGTCGGATACGAAGCTTTTATCCCTCTCAGCACCTTCTATGGGTTGCCTAATCTCAGTGAAAGCATTTCGCTGAACGTTCACACTCATGTTCGCGAAGATGCGATTCAGCTCTTCGGCTTTCTGACGTCACAGGAAAAAGACGCATTTGTGCTGCTGACCAGCGTGTCCGGGGTCGGGCCAAAATTGGCTCTCAGTGTATTGTCGGCTCTTCCGGTGTCCGACTTGATCTCGGCGATTCAGTCGGGAGATGTCGAGAAGTTGACGACAGTTCCCGGGATCGGAAACAAATCGGCCAGCCGTCTCGTATTGGAGCTCAAGGATAAAGCCGGAAAACTCCATCCTGGCGTCGTGCCCGCAAGTGATTCACCCAGGCAGGGGCAAGATGCGACCTTCGACGACGCGCTCTCGGCACTCGTGAATTTGGGCTATCGTCCCCAAGATGCCAAGGAAGCGCTGAAGCAGGTGAAGAAATCCAATTCTGAGTCCATCCTGCTCAAAGACATGATTCGCGAATCCTTGAAGGAACTGGTAAGAGGGTAATGGATGAAGACGAGATTGATTCAACGAATAGTCCAGGTTCAATTATCCTTCGGACTCGTCATGCTCCTATCGGGGCTGGGGGCTATGCCAGTGCAAGCCGAAGAGCCGAGTGAGCCAAAAAGTATTCGCAAGACTTGCGGCAATTGCCCTGAAGGCTATGCGACGACAGGCGTGACCGAGTCCAAAGAGATTTGCAAGGATGGCGATCCTACCCTTGTTCAATGTTCCCCACTGGGGGCTAATTTGCTGTCCGTCTGTGGGTCCTGCCCCGAGGGCTACCGCGAGATTGGCAGCTCATCTCTGCCGGCTCGTTGCGGAAGCCAGGATGGGGGGCGAGTCACGCAATGTCAGCTGGACAAGATGGAACTGAACCTTCCTGATCCAACCCAAGGCGGAAAGATTTGCCCGCCGGACTGCGGTAGCACGGCAACGCCCGGGCAGGGCGCCTTGCCGCTTCCACCCAAATACCTCCCAACACCTGAGAAGAAATAAGACCAGAGCGAGAGGTCCCCTCACGATGGCCGAGCGAGTTGCCAGTGCGCAGATCACGGACGAAGAGCGAAGTATCGAGCAGGTGCTGCGTCCGCAGACCTTGGAGGAGTACGTTGGTCAGGAACGGATGAAAGAATCCCTGCGGATCTGTATCGAGGCGGCGAAGCAGCGGAGCGAAGCGCTCGATCACACGATCTTTTATGGCCCCCCTGGATTAGGGAAAACCACCATCGCCCACATCATTGCCCACGAGATGGGGGCTGCGCTCCGCTCGACCTCCGGGCTTGTCTTGGCCCATGCGGGGGACTTGGCTGCGATCCTGACGAACCTCCAAGAGCACGACGTCCTGTTCATCGACGAGATTCACCGCCTCCCTTCCTCTGTCGAAGAGGCGCTCTATCCAGCAATGGAGGATTATCAGCTTGATCTCGTGATCGGCCAGGGGCCCGCAGCCAGAACGGTGAAATTGGATCTTCCACGGTTCACATTGATCGGGGCCACCACCAGGGCCGGCGCTCTGACCTCCCCACTCCGGGACCGATTTGGCCTCGTCCACCGCTTGGAGTTCTATTCTCCAGCAGAGCTGCAGACCATTGTGACGCGCTCAGCGGGGGTGCTCGGGATCACCATCGATTCCGAGGGAGCGCAAGAAATTGCCTGTCGTGCTCGCGGGACTCCCCGCATCGTCAACCGGCTTATCAAACGGGTGCGCGACTATGCCCAGGTTAAGGCGGAAGGACGAATCACTCAGTCAGTAGCCCGGGACGCGCTTGCATGGCTGGGCGTCGATACGGCCGGGTTTGATGAGATGGATCGGAAGATTCTTTTGACCGTCATCGACAAATTCGCCGGAGGACCAGTGGGGGTTGAATCTCTGGCGGCGGCGGTTCAGGAAGACAAAGGCACGTTGGAAGATGTCCATGAGCCCTATCTGATTCAGGCCGGCTTCCTCGAACGAACCGGTCGGGGCCGCCACGCGACGAAGCTGGCTTTCGACCATTTCAAAAGGCCGACCTCACGCCTCTTCTCGTAACGTTTCGGACTTCTGTCCGGTCCTCTGACGACAGGTCCGAACGCAGGTGTGGATTGTTACGCAAACTCCTGAAACGCCAAGGGTCTCCTTGCATTGCCGGGAATGGTTCCTGTATCATTTCCCACTTGGTTTAAGCATTCCAGCCGACGGACGGGTGACCGCCTCACTGGGCTGGAAAGAGGGGGTCGGCTATGTCCGGAGACCTTTCCGGGTACCGGAAAGAAATCGATCGCATCGATGACGAGATCTTGCGCCTGCTGAATGAGCGGTCCAAAAGCGTCGTCGAGATCGGCAAGCTCAAGAAACAGCAGGATGCGGATGCCAATCTTCACACCCCGGCGCGCGAAGCGGCGATAATCGAGCGCCTGATATTGCAGAACCCCGGGCCCTTTCCATCCGAGGCGATTCGGCCGGTCTATCGAGAAATCATGTCCGCCTCCCTCTCCCTCGAGGGCCCACAGAAGGTGGCCTACCTCGGTCCCAGAGCGACGTTTACGCACATGGCCTGCATGCAGAAATTCGGGTCGTCCGCTCAATATATTCCGGTCAATAGCATCAAGGACGTGTTCAGCGAGGTTGAGAGAGGGCGGGCCAATTTTGGCGTGGTCCCGATCGAGAACACGACAGAAGGGGTGGTCAACCATACGCTCGATATGTTTATCGATTCCAATCTCCTGATCTATGGGGAAATTCTCCAAGAGGTGTCCCATCATTTGATGTCGAAGCCTGGCGCGATGGAAGAGGTGAAAAAAATCCACTCTCATCCCCATGCCATCGCCCAATGCCGAAACTGGTTGGAAACAAACCTGCCGAATGTGCCCGTGTCGGAGGTGGCAAGCACGGCACGTGCGGCGGAGCTGTGCATGGAAAATCCCTCTGCCGCCGCCATTGCATCGGAGTTGGCGGCCCAGCTGTACGGACTGAAGGTCATCAAAGCCCGCATTGAAGACAATATGAACAACATGACCCGCTTTCTTGTCTTGTCTCAGAAGCCGCCCCAGCGTACGGGAAAAGATAAAACTTCATTGATGCTCTCTGTGAAAGACAAGGTCGGGGCTCTGTACGATCTCCTCCGGCCCTTTGCCTCGCACGGCCTGAGCATGACCAAAATTGAATCGCGTCCCTCCAGGCGAAAAGCCTGGGAATACATTTTCTTTGTCGACATCGAAGGGCATATTGAGGAAGATCGGGTCAAGAAAGCCGTCGAAGAAATCACTGGTCGCTGCCTTTTCATGAAAGTCCTCGGGTCATATCCGGCCCACAGTTGATGCCATGTCACTGAAGGTCCATCCAGATATCGCCTCGCTGAGTCCCTATGTTCCCGGGAAGCCGATTGAGGAACTCCAACGGGAACTAGGTCTGGTACGCGTCATTAAACTGGCGTCCAATGAGAACCCGTTGGGCTCCTCTCCGAAGGCGCTCACCGCTTTGAGCGAGGGGGCCGCGACTCTGCATCGCTATCCTGATGGCGGTGCGTTTCGCCTGCGCGAAGCCCTGGCAGACCGTTGGAAGGTCACTCCGGATCAGGTCGTTCTCGGGAATGGATCGGATGAGATCCTGGGCCTGCTCGCCCGCACTTTTTTGGCCCCGGGCGACGAAGCGATCATGGCCGATCAGACCTTCGTCATTTACAAGATGGAAGTCACGGCAGCTCACGGTAAACCTATCATCGTCCCGTTGAACCAGATGCGGCACAACCTTCGAGCGATGGCCGACGCTATTACGGACAAGACACGGCTCCTGTTCCTCTGTAACCCCAATAACCCTACCGGAACGATGGTGTCGACTGATGAAGTCGAGCAGCTGCTCTTGCGCGTGCCGGCGCATGTCGTCGTGGTATTTGATGAGGCCTATTTTGAATATGTCAGGAGTCAGCAGTTTCCGGATTCAATTGCTTATGTGAAGCAGGGGCGGAATGTGATCGTGCTGCGTACGTTTTCGAAAGTCTATGGTCTCGCAGGGTTGCGGATCGGGTACGGCGTGGCGACATCGGAGATCGTTAATTTCTTGAACCGAGTCCGCCCCCCCTTCAATGCCAACAGTCTGGCACAGCGTGCCGCGCTTGCCGCCCTCGGCGACGATGAGCACCTGGCGCGAAGTCGAGCGGTGAATGCTCTTGGGATGGAGCAGATGGTGAAGGGATTGACCGCGCTTGGGCTTGCGCCGATCCCGAGCGAAGCGAATTTTGTGTATATCGATGTTGGACGAGATGGCCGTGCCGTGTTTGACGCCATGCTGAGGGAGGGCATCATCGTTCGTCATATCGAGGGGCCTATGGTCCGAGTGACTATCGGTCTGGAAGAAGAAAACAAGGAATTTTTGGCTGCACTCAAGCGGGTAACCCTTTCACATTGAGTGCATGGTGAGGGCAATATGATCATCGTATTGAAACCAGAGGCAAGCGAACGGGAAGTCGACCATATTATCGACCGGCTTCGTGAGTTGGGGTTGAAGTCACAACTCTCGACGGGTCAGGAACGGACGATCATCGGAGTCATCGGCGACGATCGGATTCTCCATAACCAGCCGCTCACGGCCTTGCCAGGTGTTGAAAGCGTCTTGCCGATTCTCGCGCCCTGGAAACTCGTCAGCCGGGAATTCAAGCATGAAGGCACGATCATCGATGTGAGCGGCGTGAAGATCGGCGGTAACAAACTGGTTATCATGGCTGGGCCTTGTGCGGTGGAGCGGCTTGAATTGACTGTCGGCATTGCCCATGAGGTGAAGGCAGCGGGAGCGAGTATCCTGCGTGGCGGAGCCTACAAGCCGCGCACATCGCCCTATTCCTTTCAGGGGCTGGGGCGCGAAGGATTGGATTACCTGGTTGAAGCGAAGAAGCAAACCGGATTGCCTGTGGTCAGTGAAATTCTGGATACCCGCGACATCGAATTGTTCCTCGAGAAAGCCGACATCATCCAGATTGGCGCGCGCAACATGCAAAACTTCGAGCTTCTGAAGGAAGTCGGGGCGTACGACAAGCCGGTATTGTTGAAGCGTGGGCTTTCGGCCACGATTAAGGAATTCCTCTTGTCGGCGGAATACATCATGTCCCGCGGGAATCAGAACGTTATGTTGTGCGAGCGAGGGATCAGGACCTTCGAGACGCAATATCGCAATACGCTTGATCTCGCTGCAGTTCCAACCTTGAAGGAGCTCTCGCATTTGCCGGTCATTGTCGATCCCAGCCATGCAACCGGCAAGTGGAACCTGGTGGCGCCGATGTCGAAAGCGGCGGTGGCCGCGGGGGCGGATGGCATTCTCATCGAAGTCCATTCAAACCCGGAATGTGCGCTGTGCGACGGTGAAGAATCCATTAAGCCGAGCAAGTTCAAGGAGCTGATGCAGGATATGCGAAAGATTGCAGTGGCGGTCGGTCGGGAGCTGTAATCGGAAAACCCGTGCTTGAAGGACTTAGGATTGAGGTTCGGCCTCGGTCCGGCTTGAAGAATGGCGCTGCATTTCACGCAGGTAACGATTGTCGGAGTCGGGTTGATCGGCGGATCGCTCGGCATGATTCTCCGCCGAAAGGGGTTGGCGACAAGGGTCATCGGGGTTGGAAGGCGTGTCGAAAACTTGAAAACTGCGGTCGATCTGGGCGCGATCGATCGTTACGTGGTGGACCCCAAAGAGGGAGTGCGGGAGGCCGACCTGGTCGTGTTGGCCACGCCGGTCGACACCTATGACCGGCACCTGACGGAGTGGGCCCCCTGTTTGAAAAAAGGCGCGATTGTGACCGATGTCGGAAGCGTGAAGGGTCTGCTGGTGGAAGAGGCTGAACGGGCTATGCCGGCTGGTGTCCACTTTGTCGGGGCTCATCCGATCGCCGGCAAGGAAAAAACGGGCGTGGCTGCCGGATCGGATCAGCTCTTTATGGGTGCGCGCTGCATCATCACCCCGACGAAGACGACGGACCCCCAGGCGCTTGAACAGGTTCGAACAATGTGGCAGGAAACCGGTTCGGTGGTGCTCACGATGGATGCCCATCTGCATGACAAGATTCTTGGAGCGGTGAGCCACTTGCCCCATGTGGCGGCCTTTGCCTTGATCAATGCTCTGGTTGAGATTCGCGATCAACAGATTCCCTCTCTCGATCTTGGGAGCCATTCGGGCGGCGGGTTGCGGGATACGACCAGAATTGCTGCCAGTTCGCCTGAAATGTGGCGCGATATTTTCCTATGGAACCGTGACAACGTGGTGACGTTCATTGAAGCCTATGAGCGATCGCTGGGCCGACTGAAGCAGCTCATTCAAGTGGGCGATGCCGCAGGCATCGAGAAGGAGCTCGAACGAGCAAAGCAGGAACGAGACACGCTCTCCATGAGGCCCGCAGTGTCCGCATAGCATCCATATGGCGTCATTGACTATCACACCAGGCCATCCGTTACAGGGAACGATTTCAGTCCCCGGCGATAAGTCGATCACCCATCGCGCCATCATCCTGACAGCGTTGGCGAACGGGATCAGTACGGTGGCTCGCTATTGTCGAGGCGAAGATTGCCTCAATACGATTCGCGCATTCCAGGCTCTTGGCGTGCGCATCGATGAATCGGTCGAGGAACTGCGTGTGTATGGTAAGGGACTCTGGGGCCTGACCGAACCGAATGGGCCGATTGATTGTGGGAATTCAGGAACGGGCATTCGGCTCCTGACCGGCCTGCTGGCAGGACAGGATTTTTTTACGGTACTGACCGGCGACGAATCGATTCGTCGCCGTCCAATGGGACGGATCGTCAAACCGTTGCGGGAAATGGGGGCGATCATCGCTGGACGCAAAGGGGGTGGATTTGCGCCCTTGGCTGTGACAGGCAGTCGCCTTCGCGCAATCACTTACGCCTCGCCCGTCGCGAGTGCGCAGGTCAAATCGGCATTGCTCCTGGCTGCCTTGTTTGCCGAAGGGACCACCCGCATTACAGAGCCACGGTTCTCGCGAGACCATACAGAACGGTTGTTCCAGTTTTTTGGTATTGCGCTTGGACGGGAAGGGACCACCGTACTGATCGACGGGCGACCGTCGATCGGATGGAATGCGGCGCCACGATTGGTCGTCCCAGGCGATCTCTCTGCTGCTGCATTTTTCATCGTGGGAGCGACAATTGTCCCTGATTCGGATATAACGATCCAACATGTAGGGATTAATCCCACCAGGACGGGCTTGTTGGAAGTCATGACGAGAATGGGTGCGGATATCCAATTGCTTAATCGGCGTGAAGAGGCAGGAGAGCCGGTTGCGGACATACGGGTAAAGTCGGCACGGCTGTGCGGGGTGGCGATCGGGCCGGACTTGATCCCACAGACCATCGATGAATTTCCCATCCTGTGTGTCGCGGCAGCAGTAGCTGAAGGTGAGACGACTATTTCCGGGGCCGAGGAATTGCGGATCAAAGAGAGTGATCGGATCGCAACAGTCTCGGCTGAATTGCGTGCGATGGGGGCGCAGATCACGGAAAAACCCGATGGGATGATTGTGCGAGGGCTTGGCACAATAGAAGACAACGGTCGATTGCAGGCTGCACGTGGCCGCAGCCATGGAGATCATCGAGTGGCGATGTCACTAGCTATCGCAGGATTGACCGCTTCGGCACCGACCGTCATTGACGAGACGGCTTGTATTGAGACATCATTCCCGGACTTTCATCACACACTTGGTGAATTAACGGGCGAGCGCCAGTGACGGTCATTATGCGGAGCCACGACGTGGGAACTGTGACAGAAGAAAAGCAAGCGAACCGGCTGATTGTTGCGATCGATGGCCCGGCCGGTGTCGGCAAGAGCACAGTGGCTAAGTTGCTGGCCTCTCGGTTGGGCTATTTGTATCTCGATACAGGCTCCCTTTATCGGGCGACAGCCTGGGCCGTCATTGAGTCTGGTCGGGACCCGGCGGATGCCGAGGCGGTCGCCGCGTTGCTGTCCACCCTCTCACTCCGGATGCAGTTCCATCACGGAGCCGCGACGGTGCTGGTCAATGGCAAGGACGTGACCGGCGACCTCAGAACGCCTGCCGTATCGGGTGCGGCATCGGTGGTCTCTGCATTGCCTGCGGTTCGGGCCTGGCTATTGCCTATTCAGCGACAAATTGGGCAAGGCGGAGCAGTGGTAGCCGAGGGGCGTGACATGGGTACGAAGGTTTTTCCTTCCGCAGATGTGAAATTTTTTCTCGAAGCGGATCCGAACATCCGGGCCCAGCGCCGACATCGTGATCTCGTTGCGGCGGGACATTCCAGGGCGCTTGAAGAGACAACTGCCGACTTGGCGGGACGTGATACGCGAGATCGTTCCCGTTCAATCGCCCCGTTGGTTTCTGCTGAGGATGCCAGGTTTATCGATACCTCGAACCTGTCCGCTGTCGAAGTAGTGGACCAGATGATGGCTGTGATTGCGGCTAAGTTGTGAGTTCGGTTGTGTATGGGATCCTGTGGATCCTTTCCCGCATCATCGGCTGGTTCTGTTTTCGGTATCGAATCGTTGGGAAAGTTCCTCGGACAGGCGGATTCATCGTCGCGGCGAACCATGCCAGTTATTTGGATATCCCTCTCTTGGGTTGTGGGATTCGGCGGCGGGTGTGGTATCTCGGGCGTAGCGATCTGTTTCCTGTTCCAGGTCTCAAGGCGATCTGCCAATGGTTGGGATGGATTCCTCTGCGGACCGGTCGGTTGGACCGTGAGGCATTTGGTAAGGCGGTTCGTCTGATTAACGAAGGAAAAGTCGTGGTGATCTTTCCAGAGGGCAGTCGCAGCTTGGACGGCCTGTTACAATTTCCCAAACCGGGGATTGGTGTGATTGTGGCCCAAACTGGCTGTCCGGTGGTTCCGGCCTATCTCAAGGGGACGTATGACGTGCTGCCGTCGGGGACCATGTGGCCGAGATTCAGTCCTGTGACCGTTCTCTATGGGGATCCCATCACGTTTCGACGGAGCGGAGAGAATGGAGAGGCCAAACGGTTTTATCAGGAGGTAAGTCGCACGGTAATGGATCGCATCGCCTCCTTAGGTGCCGTACAGTCTCCGATTAAGCAGTCCAGTGCCGGCATTCGCAACGCTGAGTGAATGTCGGTCTATAACCATCAGCACCCGACTCCTGTCGGAAGAGTAGGATTCACACCATGAGTATGGTTTCGCCATCGAGTGACCAGCAATTAGACCGAGCGGCATTAGCGGCCCTGTACGAGGAGACATTCAAGAACCTCGAAGAGGGTACCATTACGGAGGGCCGCATCGTCGCCGTGACCAAAGATAAGGTGGTCGTCGACATCGGCTACAAGTCGGAGGGCATGATTCCGAACGATCAGTTTTCCACCGAGGAACTTCAAAACATCAAGGTGGGCGATCGCCTTCAAGTCTATATCGAGGAGTGTGAAGACGCCGACGGCAATCTGGTTCTCTCCAAAGAAAAAGCCGACAAGATGAAGATCTGGGAAGAGTTGGAAAAGCTCTTCAATGAAGGGAAGGGCATCGATGGCAAGATCGTGGCGCGGATCAAAGGCGGCATGATGGTGGATATCGGGGTCAAGGCATTTTTGCCTGGGTCGCAGATCGACCTTCATCCAGTGAGGGATCTTGATGGGCTGGTCGGACGCACGTTCCCGCTCAAGATTATCAAGATCAATCATCGGCGCGGCAACGTTGTCGTGTCCAGGCGCGTGCTTTTGGAAGAGACGAGGGATTCGAAACGGAAGACGACTCTCTCTACGTTGAAGGAAGGACAATTGATCCAAGGCGTGGTGAAGAACATCACGGATTACGGGGCATTCATCGACCTCGGCGGCATCGACGGGCTGCTCCACATTACGGACATGTCCTGGGGCCGTGTCGGCCATCCGTCGGAAATGTTCAACATTGGCGACAAGGTGGAGGTCAGCGTTCTCAAGTACGATCGAGAGACCGGACGCATTTCACTTGGCTTGAAACAAAAGAGCGCCGATCCCTGGACCGGGGTGGCCGGCAAGTACCCGATCGGTACCCGCGTCCGAGGTCGTGTCGTAAGCCTGACCGACTATGGGGCGTTTATCGAACTTGAACCTGGCGTTGAGGGACTGGTCCATGTCTCTGAGATGTCCTGGACGCACGAAGTGCGCCATCCGTCACGCGTCGTCTCCATCGGGGATCAAGTTGAAGCTGCGGTGCTGAACGTGGATCCGGCCAGCAGGAAGATTTCGCTCGGCATGAAGCAGACTGCGCCGAACCCCTGGGATATGGTGGAAGGGAAGTATGCCATCGGCACTCGCATCGAGGGGAAGGTGAAGAGTCTCACCGATTTCGGGGCGTTCGTCGGACTCGAAGAGGGGATCGATGGATTGATCCACATTTCCGATATGTCGTGGACGAAACATATCAAGCACCCCTCTGAACTCTTCAAGAAGGGCCAGAAGGTCGAGGCTGTGGTCTTGCGGATCGACAAGGAGAAGGAGCGGCTGTCGCTCGGATATAAGCAGCTCGGAAACGATCCTTGGGACGACGAGATTCCAAGCCGGTATGCGGTGGGGGATGTGGCGGTCGGGAAGGTCAGCAAGGTCGCCGACTTCGGCATCTTCGTCGAATTGGACGGGGGGGTCGAAGGGTTGATTCACATCAGCGAGGCTGGTCTCGACTCGCAGGCCAAGCTCGAAGAGAAATTCAAGCTGCAGGATGAAGTGACGGCCAAGATCATCAAGGTCGATCGTGAAGAGCGGAAGATCGCGCTCAGCCTGCGCGATCATCAAATGGATTCCGATCGCCGGCAGGTCGATGAATATCATGCCACGCAAGGCACGTTGGACCAGAGCTTGGGTCGTGCGGCGAAGCAGAGCCGAAAACGAGGACAATCTGAGGACGATAAGTAGGTCCGATACACTGAGCCGGGGGCACATATGCGCCCCCGGCTTCGATGAACAAGCAACACAATGAGTAACGAAACAGCAGAAAGACCGGCCAGGCGAGGGATATTCCGCAGAGTGCTCTGGGCGCTCGGCATCGGGCTGGGGTTGCTTTTTCTCATGAACCTATTTTTTCCTGATCTCGACATTTCGATGGAGGACCGGGTTGGATTGATACGTATCGAAGGGGTCATACTGGATGCGCAATCTACGATCGGCGAGTTGAAGCGTTTTGCCGACAACCCCTCCGTCAAAGCAATCGTATTGCGGATCGACAGCCCCGGCGGTGGGGTTGTGCCGTCGCAGGAAATCCATGATGCGGTCCAGCGGGTTCGCAATAAAAACAACAAGACGGTGATTGCCTCAATGGGTTCGGTGGCAGCGTCGGGCGGATACTATATAGCGGTTGCGGCAGATCGGATCATGGCCAATTCAGGGACGTTGACTGGGAGCATCGGGGTGATCATGGAAATGGCCAACGTCGAAGGGTTGCTCAAGAAGATCGGGGTTGAAGGTGTCGTGATTAAAAGTGGACGATTCAAGGATGTTGGATCGCCGCTCCGGAAGATGAGTGATGAGGAACATGCGTTGCTCCAATCCGTCATGGACGATGTCCATAAACAGTTCATTGAGGCGGTGGCAGAAGGGCGCGGGCTCGACTTGGCGGATGTGCAGGCCTTGGCCGATGGCAGGATTTTTACGGGACGTCAGGCTAAGACTTCAAAACTTGTGGACGAACTCGGGGATCTCGACGATGCCATCCAGCTTGCGGCCGACGTAGCCGGCATCGAGGGCGAGCCGAGAGTCATTGAGCCGCGCCGGCGATTCTCGTTTCGGGAATTGATCGAATCGCGATTGTCGGTGCTCTTCCCCAAGTTGGACTTTTACTCCGGGGTCAGTCTTAAGTATCTCATGGCGTTCTAGCACGGCCGGATCGACGCGCGGATCGATCCATCACCGCGAAAGGGGGGTCCCATATGACGAAGGCCCAAATTATCGAGCGTGTATCCGAACAGATCACGACCTTGACGAAGCGGCAGGCGGAAGTCGTCGTTAATACGATTTTCGACTGTGTGCGTGATTCGCTGAAGAATGGTGATAAGACGGAGATTCGAGGGTTCGGCAGCTTTCGGCTGCGGGCACGTCGGATGAAAGAAGGTCGGAATCCCAAGACCGGCGCGACCGTGGCGGTCCCTGCCAAGAAGGTGCCGTTTTTCAAGGCCGGCAAGGAATTGAAGGAACTCCTGAACCAGTCATAACAGGAAGCGCACCATGAATTCACCAGACTCCCAGGATGCAGTCGGGATAGAAGTCCGTTGGACGGACGAGGCCTCCAAGCGTCTAGAGCGGGCACCGCTATTTTTGCGCGGGATGGTCCGTCGTCTGGCCGAAAAAAAAGCCCGAGAACTTGGCTACGCTGAGATTACGGGAGTGATTCTCGATCAGTTCAAAAACCAAATGATGGGCGGTATGGGCGGCGAATCCGGCATGGCGGAGGCTGCGGAGCAAATGGCGCAAGGCCATCTTCCCTGGACTGCCGCCGCCAAGGATCGGCTGAGTACTGTTCCGGAATTCATGCGCAACATGACCAAGCAAATCGCCGAAGAGATCGCCAGAGAGCGGGGCCATCTCGAGGTGAACGTCGAACTCTTCGAAAAGGTAGAAGCGTTGGGCGATCTCCGTGATGCTACGGTTCCTCCGTTGGAGTGGAGCGACGGGGCGTTAGCCCGACTTCACGAGAAATTGAAACAGTCTCCGCCGATCGCCATTGAATTCGTTACCGACATGTTGAGACGAGACACTGAGGATCTGGCGAGGGAGAAAGGGGTGACGCGGATCGACGAGTCGATGCTGCTTCAGTTGTGGGACGCACCCCAGGAACGAGTTGCTTGGACCGATGAGGCATGGAAGCGACTACAGACGTCTCCGGATTTCGTGCGTAGCGGAATTCGCAAGGCCGCTGAGCGCAGGGCGCGAAAGCTTGGGCTCAAAGAGATCGATTCGGAGCATCTGACGACCTTTCGGAATCAGGCCATGATGAAAGCCGTCAAACGGATTCGTTCATTCGGGTACAACGAGCTGACGTTCGAGGCGTTCGATACAGCGCTGGAGAAGACTAAGCGGTTGCAGGGGAATGAACAGGCGGAGAAACGCCTCCAGGAAATTCGTGGACATTTTGCCGATCCGGACGTGAAGAAGCCTGAAGGTGGGACCCTCGGTGCCGACTTGATGGGCCGCTTTCGCCGGTACCTCAAGGGAGAAGGGACGCTCTAGTAGGATATCGCGAAGGCTGTCGTGGTCGTACTCCCATCGTTGAAATTCTCGACGAAGCATATGAGGAGGCTTGCCGCTTCTCGAGGCCTAGTCGGGCTTGATTTTTCAGCATGAAATGTGACTGCTCAGATTTCAGCGGTCGTGAGTGGATTGTTCTCCAACTTGCCAGGGTCGCTCCCCCGCAGGCCGTATTCCCATAGGCTCATACGAACAGAGCGGGTTCTTCACACCGCTCTCGCCATGTCTTGGCCGATAAGGATGAACGAATCGCTATGAGGTAGAGGCAGGGGCCGTTTGAGGACGGCCCCTGTTGTGTCAGTGAGCAGCCGTCTGTTGCGGCCAAAACTTATGGCGGATTTGCGGGAGAGGCTCGCTGTCGAAATTGGGGATATCGTAGAGACAGCGGTCGATCGTCGCCACCTCATCTTCGGTCAAGTCCAAGGTGACCCTCTTCTTCCAAAACTGATCGAGGGTAAAATAATCTCCGGACTGCGGCTTCTCGGCCAAGAGCGCCTTCATCTTATCGAAGCCTGCCGTGTCCACTCCGGGGACCCGGCCCTTATTGCGGTCGTGACACCAATGCAGTACCTCGGCGATTCCGTACATGGACAACTCAATCTTCATCATCTTGCTCATGGATTCCTCCTTACCAAGAGGGGCATTGTACCCTAAACCCTGCGCCGTTTTCAAAGCTCTCGCTGAGTAGCCCCAGGACTGGGGAAGCCATGTTTTAGCGGGGATGGTTACACGGCTAGATTGATTGCCAGAAGAAAGCAGCGGTCTGTATACTGACGCGACTCGCTTCGATTGGAAGGCCTTGTTAATGGACACTTTTATGCGGACGGCATTCATGTCACATGTTCTCTGGCCAGTGAGTCGGGCGTGATCAGATGGCCTGACGGATATAGCAGGCGTGGAGGACGGAACCATGTGGCCATGGCAACCAGCCTCTTCCTGCTTATCGCAAGCGGCTGTACCAAACAGGATCCCTACACCCCTCCGGATCTTTTCTATTATTTTGCCAGTTATAAGGTGGGTAAAAACCCGACGACTGTGACCCCCACTGATGTGAATCAAGACGGGTTTATCGATTTGCTGACGACCAATATCGGAAGCAATACCCTTTCGATTCTCTTGGGTAACGGTGATGGCACCTTTCGGGATCACGTTCAGCTGAACACCTGCAAAGAGCCCCGCTCGCTTTCCCTCGGAATGTATAATCACGATCCCTATCCCGATGTGGTCTTGGCCTGTTCCGGGAGCGACGAAGTAGCCGTGCTCTTCGGTCGCGCAGACGGAAAATTTGAAGAAGGGCCGCGCTATCCCGTGCATCGAACTCCCATCGCCATCGCAAGCGACGATCTGAACGGCGATCAGGCCCCTGACCTCGTGGTTGCGCTGAGGAATGACAAGATCAAAGTCTTCTTGGGAACCGGCACCGGCGAATTCACCCATGGCCCTCAATATGAGTATGGTGATACGCCCACGTCGGTGGCATTGGCCGACTTGAATGGTGATGGAAAGATTGATCTGGCCGTGACGAATGGGGGACCGATGTCAAACGCTGTTTCCATTTGGGTAGGGAATGGAGATGGCACGTTTCGTCCGCCCACCGACTATCGGACGGGGAAGCGTCCGCTCGGAGTGAGTTTCGCCGACTTCAATAGTGACCAAATTCGCGACCTCCTCGTGATCAACGGCGAGCGGGATAGCTTCACGACCTTTCTTGGCAACGGTAATGGGACTTTCCGTTCTGGGCATGACTCTGGTGCCGATGCGGGACCGAATTTCGGGCTCGCCCGTGACTTCAATGGCGATCATCGCATCGACGTGGCCATCGTCAATATACAGTCAAGCGATCTCTCTATCCTCTTCGGGCGTGGCGATGGGACATTCGAATATCCGCCGAGAAACTATCGCACAAAGCCAGGCCCCTTCGCCCTGGCTACATTTCGCGTTACGACGAAGGAGGCCGAAGAGCCAGGACTCGTGACGGCGGACAACGGCAATGGAAGTGTCTCGATCTTTCTCCATCGAGGATTGAAAGCGGCGTCGGCTCCCATTGCAGCCACCCCTCCATGATGTATATATGCGCCTGTCGATGGGCGGAGTGAATCAAAGGGCAGTCTTCTTGACAGCCTGTAGACCCTCGGCTACAGTGACCGATGGGCGCTGCTTTCAGGCCCATCGGCGCTCTGTTTCGAGGACACCAGTGAGATCCTTTGGATGGTGGTTTGCTATCGGTGCAGTGCTCACCCTCTCCGTATTGATGGTACAGGGGGGCGTGCGAGACCTGCTCGATGGGGCCCCTCCCGGCAGTGGGGCTAGCCCATACCTCTCATTTGGCACTACGATTTTCGGCGGAGGGCTGTTGGCGGGTTGCTTGGCCCTGGTGATGAATCGACTCCGGTAGAGACCTCGACTGAAAACGGACACGCCGATGCACTGTTTGAAATGCAAGGGCTTTATGATGGTCGAGCGTCACTATACGCTCGTAAATCGGCGCCTCTATGCGCGTTGTTTAAATTGCGGCTTCTGGATCGACCTCGCCGATCTGCTCCGTTTCTTTCATAAAGTGATCGACAGCGGATTTCGCGGAGGAAAGGTACGGGAGTCATTTACACTTTGAGTGAGGAGTCTCGAATTCATGATGACAAGAAACGGCGGGAGGTCCTCTCAGATGACATCCCTTGCCCGCATTGTGGGGGTGTTCATTGGTTTTATGCTGATGACTACCGAAACTGCCACTCCCTCCATCGCCTTTGCGAAGAGTATAGCGACTCAGCCTGTGCAAGTCCGAACCACGATTGCCACGCGCCAGTCCCCTCCGTGGCGAATTGTTCCAGCCCATGGCATACTTCTCAAAGAACTCACTAGTGGCCGGGTGTTGTATGAACACGATGCTGGGAAGCGAATGTCCCCGGCAAGTCTCACGAAAATCATGTCGGCCCTCGTCATTCTTGAAAAGGGTCGGTTGGATGATCTCGTCACGATTAGTCCCAACGCCGCACGGGCTCATAAGACGCACTTGCGGGTGAAGGCAGGCCAAGTCTTTAGACTGGAAGATCTGCTGAAGGCCATGTTGATCGTGTCTGCTAACGATGCCTGCCTTGCAGCGGTGGAACATGTGGGTGGCGACGAAGCCCAGTTTGTGACTCTGATGAATGCCAAGGCCTCGGCGCTCGGCTTGGTTGATACGCATTTCAGCAACGGCTGCGGGTTCGATAATCCTGAACATTATTCGACGGCTGAAGATCTTGCCACATTGAGCGTCATAGCCCTCGATCAGCCGATCTTCCGGCAGTTGGTCCGCGAGGAACGCGCGATCATCATTCCTGTCAACGGTCACCATGCGTATATTTTGCATAACACGAACCGATTGCTGGGGCGGGTTCCCGGCGTTGAAGGGATTAAGACGGGATTTACTTCCAAGGCCGGACGATGCCTTATTGCCAAAGTCTCTCAGAACGGGAGCGAGCTTCTCCTCGTGATTCTCAACTCCAAGCGTCGCTGGAATACCGCAACGAACCTCATTACCTACGGGCTCCAGTTAGCTGAATCTCCCCACTGAATTCTCCAGCTTGATCAAGCCGACATGCATGCAGGAAGAGAGGGGGGTAGACTATCGCAGCCGAAGAGTTGTCCGAACCTTCCGGCTCGACTCTTCCAGGGGTATACGGTTCCCCAGCTGGGACAGCGAATAAAACCGAGAAGAAGAAACGGAGAGGGAACGAATTCAAGATAACAACCGCAAGAGGTGTAGAAGTGTTTAGATTGACAGGCAAGTATGGGGGATGAAAAGTCAGACACGTATCGCTACCGAATCGCGGAAAACTCCACATTGACATCTTTCCCCAGATAGTTGATGACAAACCCCTGCTTATCATAAGCCAGTATGGCCCCCATCACGTTTTCATCCCCGTACTCTTCCTGCCCCAATAGTTTCCGCACGTCATCAGGGCTTTCGCTGTTCAACACGTTGCGAAAGATGCCGCGGGTCTTATAGGAGAACCGGTTATTGATAAAAATCAAGTCGACCTTGCCGTCCTGGACGCGCACTCCGGCCATCGGACCGGTCGGTTTGCGTTGGTCGAGCAAGAAGATAAACAAGGCTTCCTGCTCCACTTTTACTCCTGGAATTTTCTCATTCACAAGAGAGTCCAAGGCTTTGGATTCAGAGTCTCCTAATTTGACTCCAAATAGCGAAATCTCGGCACTCTTCAAGGCCTTGGGGTCCATCACGTCGTTCTTACTCAATTCGTAGGGCTCGCTATACCCAGGGGACACCCATGTGACGACCCCCGCCATCACCATGCAGATTAGCGTGACGACTCGCAGTAAATCATTCATCGATTCCTCCTTGTCCATGGGTTCCGAGAGATGTATGGTGCGTGAAATCTATTGGCGAAAATGGTAGGACCATGCAGTCTATGGGCATTTTATCGAACAGCCTGAGAACTTGCAAGAAACGGCTAAATGCCAGGTTGGGGGGCACTTATCTGGTGGTCACAGTGCTCCGGTGATGTGCTTTGGGCGGACGAGAAGTTGGGTTATAGTCGTTCGGCAGAGGGTGCCGAATTCTTTCGCGGCAATATTTTGATATCGGTTAGTTCGGTAGGCCAAGTCAACCGAATGGCGCGGAACGGGATCGTACAACTCAATAATCCGCAATCCCGATCCCGCCAGTCTCAATCGGGCGCATAGCTCAGGCAGGATCGTGAGTCCAGCCCCTTCCGCTATCGCCTGTAGGATGCCCTCGGGGGAGGTCATCTCGACCACAACTTGGGTCTTGACCTGCGCTTCTGCGCACTCCGCTTCCACCATCTTCCGCAGGCAATAGTCGACCGGCATGAGTATGAGCGGAAACTCACCAAGACCTTGCATTCTCAGGCGAGATTTAGGCAAGGGATATCGGGCTGGCGCAACCAAAACAAGCCGTTCATCAAAAAGCGGGACGGTAGTCAACTGATCGTGCGGGACAGGGAGGAGGCAGATGCCCAGATCCAGTCGATTGGCCAGGAGGCCAGTCACGATGTCTGCCGAAGCTTGTGAGTGTACTTGGAGATGAACCCCTGGAAAGCGCTGTTTGAATTGTGAGACCAATGGCGCGATGAAATACGAGTTCACGGCGGTGGCAGGATACTGACGACGAGGCGGCCGCGCTACGCACCATATAGTTCTTCTAAGTCACGAATCTGCACCGAGAGTGAGGGTTGCGACACATGCAGGGTCTCGGACTCCTTTGTAAAGCTCTCTGCGGCAGCCATGGCGAGGAAGTATCGAAGATGCCGGAGTTCCACAATGTTCCCTTGCACACGATCAGAATATAGGAAATAGTCATAGATAATATTAGGGAGAGGTTATATGACGAAGCAATCTGTATTGTGGGGGATGGATGGCAGGATTCAGTGTCGCGGTGGCCCTGCTTGGCTGTGCGGAGCCGGAGCGGATGCCGGCAGGAAAATCTCTCTATGCCGGCTTGGCGGGAAGCCCTCGATTTCCACGGTTATTGATCAGTTTGTGGTCAATATGGCTACTGATACCAGGATCAATGGCCAATTCGCCACTACCGATATTCACAAACTCAAGGGTCACCTCGTCGATCAAATCTGTATGGCGACAGGAGGGCCCTGTACCTATAGCGGGCGCGACATGAAGACGACCCATGCCGGGATGAAGATTTGCAATGGAGACATTGGGGCATTAGTCGGAGACCTTGTGAAAGCGTTGGATACGTTCAAAGTGCCGACGCATGAAAAGGAAGAACTCTTGGGTCTCTTCGGGCCAATGAGGAAGGATATCGTCGAAGTTCCGTAACCGACCCCGTAGCAATGGGGACAAACTGATCCGTCCCCCTCGGCTCTACACGAAAGAGACTAGCTGGTGTGCTGAGTGGTGATGAGGAGGGTCCCGAGATGCCGGAGGCGTTGAAAATATGGCCGACAATCTTCTTCAAGGTCGTCGGTCAGGTTATCCAGGTCCGCGACACAATCTTTGACGATTCCGAGTCGCTGCGGATCAAGACCGTCCGGACTGTCAAGGAAATATACGACGCATCCGCTGATTACGGTGTCCAGTGTCATCAACGGCCCTTCATACTGGCTTGCCACTCGGGGCCACCGCTCCTCCTTATGGGCTTCCCAGAGTGACAGCACGGTTTCTCGATCCATCCTGAAGTCCTCTACGAATCCAAATGACTCAGCTTCGACCAATCCACCCTAGCGCATGGAGTAACAGGACCGCAAGCGTATGGAGACCAAGTCCCCGGAAACGGTAGTCGATGCCTTCTCTGCCCGCACAGCAATCAATGCTGGTTTGCGCATTGAGTGCGGTCCGATTGACAGGAAGACCCTTTGCCGATCATACCCATCGCCGTCACTATCCAGAGTGGTATGGGGGAACTCTAGCGCGCCGGAGAACAAGACGGTGCCTCCGATGATCTCGAGAATCTCCCATCGGAATATCGCAGAGGAGTAATGCACCACTCACGGACCTGCGTAATGATATGAGTAGGAGACACGAGAAGGGCAATGCCGTTGGCCAGCCAAACCCCGGCGAATAGGAGCGACACGTAATCCTTCAAACTAGAGCCTCTGACTGTATGAGATCTCTGCCCTCATGGTGTTGGAGTCTCACGGGTAGAGTCCCCGATGAAGGTGGGCCTGGGCAACTTTATCGATCCCGCCCATCAGAGCGGCCATACGCATGGAAGTTTTTTTAGTGATGGAAAACTGTAATGTCCGATGGAAGGCGGAGGTCAGAATATCCTGCAGGCGCTCTTGAATATCCGTAGCTTTCCAGAAAAAACGCTGCACATCCTGCACCCACTCGAAATAGGACACGATTACGCCCCCGGAGTTGGCCAGGATGTCCGGAATGATAAAGACCCCCTGGTCCTGTAGCATGCGATCCGCCTCCAGGGTCGTCGGACCGTTCGCCCCTTCAGTGAGAATCCGGCAGCGCAGCTTCGCGGCATTACGTTCAGTGATCTGCTCGGATAGCGCGGCGGGAACCAGCACGGTACAGTCCAGTTCCAGCAATTCATCGTTGGATAGCCAGTCTCCGAGCTTAGTGTCACGGAGGGATTGACCTGTGGTTTTATAGCGTGTGAGGAGCTCCGGAATATCCAAGCCCCTGGAATTGTGGATGCCCCCATTCACGTCGCTCACTGCGATGACGCGTGCGCCACATTCCTGCATAATGCGAGCGGTATGGGACCCGACATTGCCAAATCCCTGGATAGCCACGGTAGTGTTGCGAATGTCGAGGTTGAGGTGATGAAGCGCTTCCATGGTGACATAGACCACTCCGCGACCGGTGGCCTCCTCACGTCCGAGGCTTCCTCCAATCGACAAGGGCTTGCCTGTGACGACGCCTGGCACTGAATACCCTACTTGATGACTGTATGTGTCCATGATCCAGGCCATTACCTGGGCGTCTGTGCCGACGTCTGGGGCAGGCACGTCCTTTTCTGGTCCGATCAATGGGAAGATTTCCGCTGCATAGCGTCTCGTTAATCGTTGTAATTCCGGTCGCGACAACCGTTTCGGGGCGATTGCCACACCACCTTTGGCTCCGCCATAGGGGAGGTCGGCTAACGCACATTTCCAGGTCATCCACATCGCGAGTGCCGCAACCTCCCCAAGATTCACATCCGGATGATAGCGAATACCGCCCTTCGAGGGGCCGCGTGAAGAATCGTGCTGCACGCGATAGCCGGTGTAGACTTCGACCCGGCCATCATCCATTCGAATCGGCACGCTGACAATCAGTGAACGCTGAGGCAGTTTAAGCCGCTCACGTAAATTGCGATCAAGCTCCATGGCCTCGGCTGCTTGGTCAAACTGCGCAACTGCCAGTCGGAAAGTCGGCGTGTCGAGTTCATGCATTGGGTGTTCCTTGGTCATGTTTGCAGCATGGACGTTGATGTGGTGTGGTTATCATTGTGCTCCCGTTTCATGATGTCGGGAGGTGACCCATCCATTGAATGTTGAATGTTCGCGCGAATTCCTGCGCCACCTGTTGCGCGACCATTGCAGGCGCCACGGCCGATTGCCTGATCTCTGCCATGGATGTGACATGGCACTGTGCCAAGCCGCAGGGCATGATATGGGAGAATGGGGATAGGTCCAGATCGACATTGAGGGCAAATCCGTGAATCGTGACCCCACGATTGATCCGGACCCCGATCGCGGCAATCTTCGCATCAGCATGATTCCAGCGAACCCAGACCCCAGGTTTCTTCTCCAGGCGATGGCCTTCAATCCCCCATCGCGCCAGTGTGTGGAGCAAGATCTCCTCTAACATTCGTACATACTGTTTCGGTCCTGAGCAATATTGTGAAAGTTTGAGGATGGGATAGCCCACGACCTGTCCCGGTCCATGGTAGGTAATCGATCCGCCACGATCTACGGCCTGTAGGCCGGCGCCTGTCCGGCGAAGGACCTCTTCCCCGCAGTCCCAATGCGTTGGTTGGGTGCCACGGCCCATGGTATAGATCGGGGAGTGCTCAAGTAGCACCAACACATCTCCTTGTCTCTCCGCAATCCGTTCTTCCTGTAGCTGTTTCTGGAGTGCCCATGCCTCGACATAGGGGATCGGTTGCGAAAACTGGACAAGGGTACCTACCTGTGGGGTGAGCGTCTGGAGAGAATCACCTCCCTCTCTTGGAAAACCGTGAATCGTGTGCAATCCATCAGCGCGATTCACGGACCAACCTTCGGGAGTGAGGGGTTCTGAAGCGAGATCGTGGATTGGGCATTCTTCCTCTGAATCGTCAGCTGCAAGGTCGGCTGATCGACGGACCGTCGGAGGAAATGCCAAAAGTCTCCGAGATTGTAAACCTGGTGTTGATCGATGGCAGTAATGCTATCGCCATTCTGGAGGCCTCCGACGGCGGCTGCTCCTTTCGGCTCGACATTGAGAGCCAGGACACCGCGGTCGCCTTCGAGTCCGAAGCTGGCCATGATGCTCGCGGTAATGGTAATAGGCGTGAATCCGAAGTCGGGACGAAGGACCGATCCGCGGACGATCATCGATTGAATATGGGGATATATCGCCTCCATCGAAATCGCATAGCTAATGGCTTGCGCGGATGGGGCGATAGCCACGTTGATGCCGATTACATGACCCGAGAGATCGACGAGCGGACCTCCGCTATTGCCGGGGTTGATGGCGGCATCGGTTTGAATCAGGTTATAGAGTGTTTCGCCGTCCGGCGTGAGCACCGAGCGATCTACCGCGCTGACGACTCCCACCGTCACGGTCGAGCCTCCCTTGAGCGCGAGAGGATTTCCGATCGCGACGACCGACTCGCCAATCTCAAGCGTCGGTGAAGGGCTCAGCATGGCAGGAACTAATTCCATTGCCGTAATCTTGACGAGGGCCAGGTCGAGCAGGAAGTCACGGGCGACGACACGGCCAGGGGTGAGTCGACCGGTTGAGAGGCCCACCACAAGACTCTTGATTCCTGTAACCAAATGATTGTTCGTCAGGATATATCCGCCTTCATCGATAATGACGCCCGACCCCGACCCTGATTGGGCCTGCATGGGAGTTGCCGGCACGCCGCGTGTGAGAATGGTGACGACCGAGGGGCGTACCTTCGCCACGACTGCGGGGACCGTCAGGGACTTTTCCTGGGCGGGGGCCGATCCCATCACTGGTTCAGCGAAGGCGATCTGCCCGTCAAATGCCAACGCGATCAAGAGAAAGAATGGAGTTAGGAAGAAACGAAAGAGGATGCAACTCGTCTGTGGTATGCGCACACTCGTCATGTTGCCTCGTCTGCTCGAGTCGGCATCATTGTCGCACAAGTGTTCTCTGGGTGAAAGCCATAGAACAGAAAAGGGGCGAGGATTTATCCTCGCCCCTTTCCGTCTTCAATGCTCGATGCTTTATTGGATAGCGGCAAACATTTCCTTAATTTCTTGAGTCTTCAGTTTCTTGAGGGCTTTCGCTTCGATCTGGCGAATCCGCTCCCTCGTCACTGACAAACTCTGCCCCACCTGCTCCAGCGTACAGGCCTGATCGTGGCCTATACCGAATCGCAGCCGGATAACGGTTTGCTCTCGCGGTGTGAGTGTGCTCAGAATGCGTTCAAGCTGGTTCGACATTTCCGTCCGGTGCACATGGGCATCGGGTGGGACGGCTTGCAGGTCAGGGAGTAGTTCCCCGAATTCCGTGCTCCCGTCACCTACCGGCTTCTCCAGGGCGACCGGTTCTTGGAAAGCCTGTACCGTTTCATGGAGTCGTTCCGGCCGCATTCGGAGCACCTGAGCCACTTCTTCGAGTCGAGCCGGACGGCCCAGCTGTTGTCCCAACCGTCTGGTCACGCGGAGGATGCGGTGCGAGGCTTCAGTCTGGTGAACCGGAATGCGAATGGTCCGCGATTGATCCGCCAGCGCCCGCGTGATACCTTGACGGATCCACCAAGTTGCGTAGGTGCTGAACTTAAACCCTTTGCGGTATTGATAGCGCTCGGCCGCTTTCATCAATCCAATATTTCCTTCTTGAACGAGGTCCAGTAACGTTAGGCCACGGCCCGTGTAATGCTTTGCGACATCCACGACTAGTCGCAGATTGCAGCGCACCAATTCGTCCTTTGCCCGTTCGAGCACGATCCGAGCGGAGCGGAGAGTAGCCAACCCATCCTTTAACTGTTTGGCGATGGTAATCGGAAGCTTCTGCCCCGTCCACTCCTTGATCATCTCGGCGAGACTCTGCTCCGCTTTATCGAGCGCGGTGGCGGAGAGTCCACTCAAACCTCTGACCGTTTGGAGTGTGCGTTGCGCCTCGAGGATAGAGTCCGAACGCTTGAGCCGGGGGAAGACTCGTAAGGCATGGCGTAACGCTTTCCGAATGGTACTCGTTCCATAATCGATCTTCTTCGCGAGTTCGACCTCTTCTCCTCTTGTCAAGAGGGCACGTTCGCCGAAGGAGCGAAAGTAGAGGGACTCCAACATGAACGGGCCGCCGCTCACGGCTGTACGAGGCGCTGCCTTCGTCGGTTCCTCAGGTTGTTCCTCTTCGGATGTATCCCGGCCGATCACGTCCAAGAGGTCGCTTGCCTCGGGATCATCCGCATCAACGTCCTTTGCAATCGTGACAAGCTCTTCCGGCTCAGGGGATGGGAATAGGTTCTCTTTCATGTCATCGCCCCTCCTCTGACTATCTGAATTTTTGCTCCGCATGGTCGGGATCTCCGTAGCCGTAATCTTCCTTCCGTTCTTTTTCTTCCTTTCTGTGAGAGCCAGCTATTTGCCAAACGATTCATTCTGGGCTCTGTATTGAAGTATTGTTATCTTCCTACGCAGCAAATCCTGTGCTGGATTGCTCATGAGAGCGTAGGATTCTCATCTCGCAGAAAAGGCAGCACTATTAGAGTGCTTTAATGAGGAAATAGGAGAGAAGGTGAGGCAACCTTGCTGCAGGTGTGTAGGTATGACTATAGAGCGGTAGGCTCATGTGCCACATCTATTTCTGGGTCAGCCCTTTCAGAAAGGGTGCGATCGTATCGATGGGAATCGGGAAAATCGTGGTGGAATTTTTCTCCGCCGCGATCTCGACGAGCGTCTGGAGATAACGCAGTTGCAATGCGGCGGGGTTTCGACTGATCACGTCTGCCGCATCAGCGAGGCGTTGAGAGGCTTCAAATTCGCCTTGGGCATGGATGACTTTTGCGCGACGTTCGCGCTCAGCTTCTGCTTGACGTGCGATGGCCCGTTGCATTTCCTGCGGCAGGTCCACATTTTTGACTTCCACTGCAGTAACTTTAACGCCCCATGGTTCGGTTTGTTGATCGATGATCCGCTGTAGATCTGCATTGATCTGTTCCCGTTTCGATAGGAGGTCGTCGAGCTGGCTTTGTCCCAGCACGCTCCGGAGCGTGGTCTGAGACATCATGGATGTGGCGTGCAAATAATCTTCTACTTGGATGATCGCTCGTTCCTGGTCCACCACCCGGAAGTAGATAACGGCGTTGACCTTGACGGTGACGTTGTCCTTCGTAATGACATCTTGGGGCGGCACGTCCATCGCCACGGTACGCAAGCTAACTCGGATCAGTCGATCGATGAAGGGCACAATGATGACGAGACCAGGACCATTGCCGCCATAGAGGCCTCTCGCAATGCGACCCAGCCGGAAAATCACGCCCCGTTCGTATTCGGGGAGGACATTGAAGGTCAGTTTAATGGCTATGACAACAAGGATAATGCCTAACAGGACCCCGATAGGACTGAACAGCATGATTAGGCCTCTCCTTTTTGGAGCACAGGTTTGACGTAGAGTGTGAGTCCCTCCATTCTCATGACTTCAGCCTGATCCCCGGGTTGAAGCGGGTGTTCGCTGACAGCCTCCCACAATTCACCATGGATCGCGAGCTGTCCCTGCGGGGCTAACGCCGTTTTTGCCACACCGATCGATCCGATCATCCCCTCGCTGCCCGTCATGGGTTGCCGATGCATGGCACGCACGGCCATCCCGACGATGAACATCGTACCCATTGAGGCGAACGCCACCACAGGCACGATCATGCCCCACGAGAGTTGCAGAAACTCTGCGTCAGATTTAATGAGCATGAGCGAGCCAAGAACCATCGAGATTATGCCGCCGATCGCCAGGAGGCCGTAACTCGTGACCGTGGCTTCAAGAATAAAGAACACAATGCCCAGGACCATCAGCAGAACACCGGCATAATTTACCGGCAACGATTGCAGGGAATAAAAGGCGAGAATGATGCTGATCGCTCCGACAATTCCCGGTAGGACCGCACCAGGACTGTAGAGCTCAGCCATGATGCCAATGGTGCCGATCGTCATAAGCAGGTAGGCGATGTTCGGATCGCTCAGTGCCTTGAGAATTTCGAGTCGAAGACCCATCTGGAATTCACGAACTGTGGCACCGGCCGTTCGCAGCACCATGGGGCCGGTTTGGATCGTCACTGTGCGGCCGTCTAACCGCTCCAGCAGCGTCGGCACATCCTCCACCACGAGATCGATGATTTTCAGTTTCAAGGCCTCCCGTTCGGTGACGGAGACGCTCTTGCGGACAGCATCTTCTGCCCAGGTTATGTTTCGTCCCCGTTGCTCGGCAAGTGATTTGACATAGGCAACGGAATCGTTCTCGATCTTCTCCTTCATCGTCTTGTCCATCTCACCACCGCCCATTGCGACTGGATGTGCGGCACCGATATTTGTCCCCGGTGTCATGGCTGCAACATGGGCCGCCAATGTGATGAAGACTCCCGCTGAGGCGGCACGTCCGCCGGAGGGGGACACATAGACGACCACGGGAAATGCGGCCGCAATGATGTCCTTGATGATCAGACGCATAGAGGTATCCAAGCCACCAGGCGTATCTAATTTAATGACCAATGCGCGGGCCCCCACGCTGCTGGCTTCTGACAGGGCATCATGCAGATATTCTGCGGCGACGGGATTGATCACTCCTTCGTAGGTCGCAACGATTACGAGCCCTCCGGAAGAGGGCGCCTGTGCATGGCCTGGAACCACACATAGAATCATTGTTATGGCGATGATTGTAACGAAGCTGAGGGAGAGAGGATAGCGGGGAACAGGTCCACGCATTTGACACTCCATGCGCGGGAAGCAGCATAAGCTGCAACGGTGTGTGCAGCGATCATACGGCCCACTTTACTGGGTGTCAAGAAACGAGCAACGAGACTATTCGAACAATGCACCGATTCGGGTTTCCTTCGGAGACTGCCGGTTTCCGCAGATGCGCACTTAGTTGGAAGAGAGTTAAGTCAGGCCTTAAAAAAACGAATGCTTGAGGTCGAGAATCCCCTTATTGTGATCGTTTGGCTTATTGAAAACCAGGCGTAGCGCTTCTAGAATGGGATCCCAATGTCACATTTTCAATCAGGCGAGCGCATACACTTAGTTGACAAGAAAGGGCGTCAGTATGCCCTGACCTTGAAGGCTGGAGATCTCTACCAACTGAGCGGTCACAAAATTGCCCATGACGGCCTCATCGGAAAGCCTGATGGTTCCCTAGTCACACTCTCCGGGAACAAAGCGATGTTGGCCCTCAGGCCTACGTTTGGCGACTATGTGCTGAAGATGCCGCGTGGGGCGCAGGTGTTGTATCCAAAGGATCTTGCGCTCATTCCCATGTGGGCGGATATCTATCCTGGCGCGCGCGTGTTCGAAGCGGGGACTGGCTCCGGGGCTTTGACGATGGCCCTCTTGCGTGCCGTGGGTTCGCGCGGCTTGGTGGTAACCTATGAAGCCCGCGAGGATTTCGCGCGAACGGCGATGACGAACATAGAACGGTACATGGGCCAGGTGCCGAATCTCATTCCGCTTCGTAGAAACTCGTATGAGGGGATCAGTCTGCTAGAGGATGGTCTGCCCTTCGATCGTCTTGTCCTCGATCTTCCTGAGCCCTGGCAGGTGGTGCCGCATGCCGCACAGGTCCTTCGTTCTGGCGGCATGTATTTGAGCTTTGTTCCCACCGTCCCTCAAGTGGTGCAGACGGTTGAGGCCCTTGAGCGAGCGACGGTCTTTGGTATGGTCGAAACATTTGAAACGCTGTTGAGGACCTGGTCGATTCAAGGACGTAGTGTACGTCCGGACCACAGAATGGTCGCCCATTCGGGCTTCATTACAGTGGCCAGGAAAATCGAATCTGGTTTGTGGCCCGCAGTTCAAGCGGTTGAGGCTGTAGGTGAAGCCACTGATGCTCATGAAGAGCGAGAGGATGACGCGCGATGAATCGATTGCGCGGAAAGGTCGCGGTGGTCACGGGGGGCAACGCGGGTATCGGTGAAGCGATCGCGAAAACCTTTGCGCGCGAAGGGGCATTGGTCGTGATCACGGGGAGGCGGCAAGGGGAGCTAGACCGGGTCGTGAGCGACATTGTGAAGGAGCAAAGGGAGGCCTTCGCCGTTGCCGGATCGATAACAGATGAACTCCATGTCCAGGAGACGATGCGTTGGACTGTACAGCAGTTCGGGCGGCTCGATATCCTCGTCAACAATGCCGGGGTAGGGGACTTTGGGAAACGTCTGCATGAGATCGATGATGCAACCTGGGCACACGTTTTCGACGTCAACCTGACCGGGGTATTCCGCATGACGCGAGCCGTCTTGCCGCAGATGTTGAAGCAGGGGAAGGGAGCGATCGTCAATATCTCTTCAATCGCGAGCCTGGTCGGGATTCCCACGTTGCCGGCCTATGCTGCCTCTAAGGGGGCGCTCGATGCTCTGACCAGAGCCGTCGCGATCGATTACGCCAAGGAGGGCATTCGCTGCAACGTGGTGAATCCTGGACTCATCGATACACCAATGGCCGCTCCTCTGATGAGCAACCCTGAACAACTAGACCCCATTCTGTCTCACTATCCTATCCGTCGAGCCGGAAAGCCAGAAGAGGTGGCCAATATGGTTCTCTATCTGGCTTCCGACGAGGCAGCCTGGGTCACAGGCGGAACCTTTCCTATCGATGGCGGGATGACCATCTCGTGAGGGGGGCCTCCCACGCTTATTGTGTATAGCACACTCGTAGCTATGGAGCGCGCCAGTTGGCCTGAAGACGAAATAGAAATTGCGACTTCACGAACCTATGGAAATTAATGCACATACTCAGTTCTGCGGGGTAATCGGCAGTCCAGTCGAGCATTCGCTCTCACCCGCGATTCACAACGCAGCGTTTCAGAAACTCGGGTTGAACTTCGTGTATCTGGCATTCCGCGTGGAAGCGATCGGCGATGCGATAAAAGGTCTTCGCGCCTTGGGAAACTTTCGGGGTGCCAGCGTGACCATTCCCCACAAGGTGGCGGCCGTTCCGTTTCTTGACTCTGTCGAGCCGACCGCACGTCATATCGGCGCAATTAATACCATTGTGGCTGAGGATGGGACCCTCACAGGTTATAACACCGATGCGACCGGCGCCTTGCGCGCGCTTCGTGAGGGCGGTGTGGCTTTGAATGGGCGTCGAATAATCATGCTTGGGTCCGGAGGCGCTGCTCGCGCGATTGCCTTCGCACTCGGGACAGAAGCCGGGATCGATCGCTTGACCATACTAGGAATCGATGACCAGGAACGTACAGCCTTGGCCCGAGATCTCCAGTCAAAGACAGGGATGACCGTGCAGGAATCGCCTCTAGATGAGGGTATATTGCGAAAGGTTCTGCCGGATACTCATGTACTGATCCATTGCACACCGATGGGCATGTCGCCCAAAGCGCACGAGACATCAGTACCGGCGACGTTGCTCCATGCGGGACTGACGGTCATGGATATCGTCTACAACCCTCGGGACACTAGGTTGCTGAAGGATGCGAAGGCGGCACGTTGCCGCGTGATTCCCGGGTTTGAAATGTTCCTTCATCAAGCTGCGGCGCAGTTCGAGCTTTGGACCAATCAGTCTGCTCCAGCCGACGTCATGCGCGCTGTCCTGGAATCCCGCTTCTCATGAACATCGTGCTGATTGGCTATCGAGGGACCGGCAAGAGTACGGTAGGCAGGCTGCTTGCGGCGCGATTGGGACGAGTACTGGTGTCAACCGATGCGGAGATTGTTAAACGTGCAAAGCGCACAATTCCGGAGATCGTTGCCCAAGAGGGATGGGAATACTTTCGCGATCTGGAATCCGATATCTGCAGGGAACTTGCCAGCCGTGACCAACTCGTGATCGATACCGGCGGTGGGGCCATACTTCGCGCGCAGAATGTTGAGGCGCTGAAGAAGAATAGCACCGTGTTTTGGCTGACGGCCTCCGTCGAGACGATCGTGAAACGAATCGGCAGCGATAATCAGCGCCCCTCGTTGACGGGGACCAAGTCGTTTGTCGATGAAATTCAGGACGTGTTGCGGGAGCGGACACCGAAATATCAAACGGCCGCCGATTACGTCATCGCAACCGATGATCGATCGATCAACCAGCTGGTTGAGACTCTACTTGCTCTGGTGTGAGCAGGCTCGGTCACTGTCCTGTCAAAACGAGGATGTATGGTCGTCTCGTCCTTGACAAGGTCTCCTTCGAAATGTTTGAAATGGCTGAATGCGCCCGTAGCTCAATTGGATAGAGCATCGGACTTCGGATCCGAGGGTTGGGGGTTCAAGTCCCTCCGGGCGCACCATCCATCCTGCCGATGAAGACTCAGGGCGCATTCATCAATGTATCAGTAACTTATAACTTGAGCTGTCTGCCCCTTTCGAGTTGGTCATCACCCCACCAAAGCTGCATAGATTTCTCATGCCTTCGGCAGTATTCTTAAAACAAGAAGCCGAATCCATGGGGTGCTCGAATGGTGCTATGCTTTAGTCAGGACCGCACGAGACTTCTTCGCACGAGGCTCTTAGGGCGCGGGCAGCGGCAGGTCTGGACGAGGCATTGCCCCTGCTGCGGACGTTGGTTGACGAAGCAAGATCCTACCGCACCTTGGGTCTGTTCTTGCGGATGGCTGAGTGGATAAGAGTACCGTCACCAAAAAGAGGGGCGTATCATGAATCATGTGGTCCTCCATGACGTCCGGGCTGGTTTTTTTCTGATGGTGGGATTGGCCATGTTGGCCTTCATTTGCGCCGTGGCAGCGTTGAGCACCGTGATGCGTCCGGCTCGGTGGGCTGATCGCAAATAGTCTCAATTCTAAAAGGTTTTTTCTCTGGCCCACTCTTTCGCCGGTCTTGATAAAGGAGTACCTGCCTCCTCACCTACCGTGCCCATCCCTCAAGGGTCATTTCCAACCACCTGACAATTCAGGAGAAATTTCCACTGGCCGAGGGTGAGCCTCGTCTTTTCATTCAGGTGCTATATTTGATCCACGCAGGCGAAGTCTTATTCCAAAAAGATGGGGGAACAATCATGATCGGAAGTTCGATGAAAATCAGTGCCGTGGCAGCTATAGGGCTCGTCCTGTTTGTTGGTCAGGGTTGTAGCATGAAATGGCTGCAGTCCGATGGAGGGACGGGAGCTGGGTCTGCTGGAGAGACGAGAGCAGGGTCTGCGCAAAACGGTGCAAATTCAAACTTTCCTGGTATGGTTCCGGGTGGCTCAGGCGGAGGGCTAAGTGGCTTCTCTCAGAATCCCCCGGAAGAGCGCCTTGGGAAGAGCGGCGATATCGCATCGCTTTCGTTCTCTGGGATGAGCGACCGTCAGCGTGCAGAATTAAGTAGAGAATTAACCAGAGAGGAAAAAGCGGCCATCGAAGCTGGCTTGCAAGACGTGTTCTTTGGATATGATCAGTGGACGCTTTCAGATACAGGAATGGAGGCACTGAACCGCGACGCACTGTGGTTGAAGGCCCATCCTGGTTCGGTGATGAAGGTTGAGGGTCATTGTGATGAACGGGGCACGACTGACTATAACGTCGTCTTGGGGGATAAGCGAGCCAAGGCTGCACGCAGCTATCTGATCGAGTCGGGTGTGAGCCCCAAGCAGGTGGCAATCGTATCGTACGGCAAGGAACGTCCGTTCTGCACGGACCCTGCTGAATCCTGCTATCAGCAGAATCGACGTGACCACGTATTGCTGAAAGTAAAAAAATAGCAAAGCGAATCACGGCCACTAAGGAACCCTCAGCGCTTCTTGATACGAGCCCGGGGTTCCTTGTTTGATTGGGATACAGCAATGGCTCTTGTGAAGATTCAGCAGGATTCAAGTACGAGGCATCCTCAGGCTCGCATGACCAAAGAGGAGCCTCAAATGGAGAAGCGCCAACAGCCACGGTTTACATCACAGTTCAGAAGCACATTTTCGGGCGGGCAACGGGAGGGCCAGGGTCGGACACTGGACCTCTCTACCGGCGGCTGTAAGATCGAAACGGATTTTCCGGTTGTTGTGGGTGCGTCGTTTGAGTGCCGGATCTATGTCCCTGGACTCGACTGGCCTTTACGGATAGACGAAGCCCATGTGCGATGGGTCAAATCCAAGACGTTCGGCATCCAGTTCACGAAGATTCAAACCGATGAACAGGAGAAACTCAAGCAAGTCATTGCCAGCCTCAATGAAGAACTGAAGGCCTAGCCTTTTCTCATTTCTCCTCCATTCTTTAGATTCGGAAGTTTGGATGCCCTGCCTATAACCAGGGGTGAGGGGTCCTGCTCGTTCGTCGGAACATTTGCGGCCTCATTGTGTCTTATGGTAAAGCCGTAGTACGCTCATGAAAGAAACCGAACATGACTCATTCTCAGCCTATAAGCAGAGATTTGCACCATGGAACAAATAGGATTTCCAGCAAAGACCGACCTCAATATTGCGACCTTTGCCGGTGGCTGCTTTTGGTGCCTCGAAGCGGTCTATGACCAGATGCAGGGTGTGGTAGCGGTTGAGTCCGGCTACATTGGCGGTCAGGTAGATCATCCGACGTATGAAACCGTGTGCAGCGGCAGAACTGGTCACGCAGAAGCAGTACGCATCACGTTCGATCCTCGCGTCGTCAGCTATCGCGAGCTGCTTGAAGTGTTTTTTGTCATCCACGACCCTACGACACTCAACCGGCAAGGTCATGATGCCGGCACACAGTACCGCTCGGCCATTTTCTATCATACTGCGGAACAGAAGCAGGTCACGGACGATGTTATCGCGGCGATTACGAAAGAGGGGATTTATTCCGGGCCAATTGTGACGCAAGTTGAGCCTGCGGGAACGTGGTTCGAGGCCGAATCCTACCATCAAGAGTATTTTTCGCGAAATCCATTCAAGGGATACTGTACTGCGGTTGTCGCACCAAAGGTCGCCAAATTCCGCAAGCTCTTCACCGCAAAACTCAAGACGTAACGAGCCTCGATTCCTCCTCGCTTACGGTACCGAGCAGATCATTTCATCAGAGCGATCACGAGACCGATCGACCACAGAAGCGAGCCTATGCTCTGGTGGTTCTCATATAGATGGAACGAACTCACGCGAGAATCGTGGCGTCTTTTCCTGGGAACCGAGCTTTGTAGAGGGATCGAGGAGAGAACTCCTCAGGCGTTGCTCTCGTGGTCGAGCCAGGCATCCTCGTGCCCCTCCGCCTGGTCGGGTGTGCGCAGAGTCTCGAAGTCGAATAGCCGTCGGTCCAGGAGAAGCGGTGGCGCCACGTTTGACAGGGCGGAGAACATACTGTCTGTACAGCCAGGTGACCGTTGTTCCCATTCGCGCAAGAACTCCTTCACTTGTTTCCGCTTGAGATCCTCTTGTGAGCCGCAGAGATCGCAGGGAATAATGGGAAACGCGCGCAGTTCCGCGTACCGAGCGAGATCGCTCTCCCGCACCGCTGCCAGCGGGCGAATGACCACATGCCGACCGTCTTTCGAGCATAATTTCGGCGGCATCGTCTTGAGCTTGCCGGTATAGAACAAGTTCAGGAACAGGGTTTCAATAATGTCATCGCGGTGGTGGCCCAGTGCGATCTTGGTCGCGCCCAATTCTATGGCGACGCGGTAGAGATGGCCCCGGCGGAGTCGGGAGCAGAGCGAACAGGTCGTCTGCCCTTCAGGGATGAGTCGCTTGACGATTGAGTAGGTGTCTCGTTCCTCGATATGGAACGGCACTCCGATATTTGAGAGATAGTCGGGGAGTACATGGGCAGGAAACCCCGGCTGCTTTTGATCCAAGTTCACTGCGACGAGGTCGAAATGAATGGGAGCACGCCGTTGCAAGACAAGTAATAAGTCGAGCAGTGCATAACTGTCTTTCCCGCCTGATAGGCAGACCATGATCTTGTCGCCGTCTTTGATGAGGCCATACTCGCTGATGGTCTCCCCGACGAGGCGAAGCAGTTTGGTTTGCAACTGTTCCGTGGCTTCGTCCAGTTTTAGAAATGCGCGTGAGGGGCTTGCCGAATGTGACATAGGTTGGCATTCTACTCGGTCAGTCGCGTGGCTGTCGATCTTCAATCGGGGGCACTATGGGGAAGGATGAGGACCAATCGGGCAGGAAACTTCAGTCAGTCCTGTTCGTGTGCACGGGGAACATCTTTAGGAGTGTGACAGCAGAGTACGCGCTCAAGGCCAGACTCGGCGCCGGCACATCATGTGCTGTGCGCTCGACCGGGATCGATGCCAAGCCTCAGTCGATACATGCCTGGGTCCAGACCCGATTGCACGAGAAGGGCTCTGATTCAAACCATCCACGCCCAACGACAACTCAGCAAGGAACTAGCCGAGGCTGCCGACCTCGTCATGGCGATGGGATGATATCGGATATATTCGTTCAAACACAATTTGGCCATGCCATTTCCTCGTAGCAGGTCTCCCTCGGTGACGACAAACGGAGTCAGAACGGGATTGCTCCTCCATTGTTCTGTTGTTGTGCCACATATTCCTTGTGGTGGTTCATTCTTGGACTCGAACGGACATTTTTCTTCCACTTATGGCGACAAGTTAGCGAAAAAGACTTCCTAAATCAGGCAATCTTCGAGTCACGTGCTATATTTCCCACAGCACCTCATGCAGTTGACTGCGCGGAACTTGGCATTAATGCAACGATCACACACAGGCTCAGGTCATGACATCGTCTGACAGCCATGATCACGAGCCGGAATGGGTCTCGTGGTCGAACGAGAATCTCCTGAACCTTCCCATGAACCAACTCGCGGTCACCCTCGATGGAGCGTTCCTGTCTGCGCAGATCCAGCAACTCTACGCCGAACTCGAAGCCCGGCAGCTCCTGTTCCGTCCCCACTTCTGGTTGTCCAACGAATGGTTCACGCCGGATGGGGTGCCGGGAATTGCCGTGCCGTTTTATCTGGCCCATCCGCGCCTCATGAAACTGGAACGGGAGCAGATGCTCGAGGTCGAGGGCGGGACGCCCGACTGGTGCCTGCGCATTTTGCGGCATGAGGCCGGCCACGCCATCGAAAATGCCTATCGGCTCCGGCGGCTGCGCCGGCGGCAACAGATCTTTGGGCGCTCCTCCGAGCCCTATCCCAAATATTACAGCCCCAAGCCCTATAGTCGGAGCTTCGTGCGGCATCTCGATGTGTGGTATGCGCAAAGCCATCCGGATGAGGACTTCGCCGAGACCTTCGCCGTCTGGCTCACGCCCGACGCGACCTGGGCCGACCGCTACCAGGGCTGGCCAGTGCTCAAGAAGCTGCAGTATGTCGAGGCGCTCATGCAGGGGTTGGCGGGGGTGCCACCCCCGGTGGTCACGCGGGAGGAGATCGATCCGCTGTCCGCCCTGAAGAAGACCCTGCGCGAGCATTATGCGCGCAAACGCACCCACTATGGGACGGCCCGCTCGGCCTTGTACGATCCGGACTTGAAACGCTTATTTTCCGACGCGCCGGCCTATGCCGCGCACCTGCCCGCCGCCACCTTCTTGCGCCGCTTCCGCAAAGAAGTGCGCCGCAAAGTCGCCGCCTGGACCGGCGAATATCAATACACGATCGATCAGGTCCTGGAGGACATGATGCAGCGGTGCCGGGCCCTCCACCTGCGGCTGCCGCTCGCGGAAGAGCAGGCGAAGTTGGATTTCACGATTTTGCTGACCGTCCACACGCTGAACTACCTGCGCAGCGGGCGCCATAAGGTGGCGCTATGAAACGGCTGCGCATCCTCGTCCTGATGCACGAAGACCTGGTGCCGCCGGAGCCCCTCACCGGGCAGGACGTGACCGGCGCCGAGTGGAAGACGGAATACGATGTGGTCGCCACGTTGCGCACGCTCGGACATGACGTGAAGCCGCTGGGGGTCAAGAGCGATCTCGGGGTGCTGCGGGCGGCCATCGAAGACTGGAAGCCGCACATCGCCTTCAATCTGCTCGAAGAGTTCGATGGGGTGGCGGTGTACGACCAGAACGTCGTATCGTACCTCGAACTGCTGCACGTGCCCTATACCGGGTGCAATCCGCGCGGGCTAATGCTGGCGCGCGACAAAGTCCTCGCCAAGAAGCTGTTCTCGTTCCATCGCATCCCGTTCCCGGCGTTCATGGTGGTGCCGCAGGGACGGCGGGGCACACGGCCCAAGGGGCTGGCCTTTCCGCTCATTGTCAAGTCGGTGACCGAAGAGGCGTCGCTCGGGATCTCGCAGGCCTCCATTGTCGAGGACGACGCCAAGCTCAAGGAGCGCGTGGCCTTTATCCACGCGAGCGTGGGGACCGGCGCCCTCATCGAGCAATACATCGAGGGGCGCGAACTCTATGTCGGCGTGCTGGGCAATGGGC
>Ga0070707_100000135_pt1 | contig 69147 bp, 54 predicted proteins | sample KBSK5502metaG_FD_65468 | JGI IMG/M metagenome (GOLD analysis project Ga0070707, IMG submission 65468) | Corn, switchgrass and miscanthus rhizosphere microbial communities from Kellogg Biological Station, Michigan, USA - KBS K5-50-2 metaG | ecosystem: Host-associated > Plants > Roots >... | reverse complement strand
ATTATCAGATCGTTTACGAATGCATGACCTTGATTTATACAACGTTATTTTAGGAGTCTGTGCTGGACTCTGGAATTTTAGGTTAAGTTGTTGAGCGTAAACATCACAACAACTCTATTGATCCCCTAAAGCTCAGCTCCATCCTATGGGCCTTCAGGCGTAGTCTCTGCGATGTAAATAGATCTTTATGTAGATCTATCGCTATGATTATTTGATCTTCAGCACGCGGCGGGCATTCTGGTAAAGAATCTTTCTACTCACTTCCTTGCTCGGGGACAGCCGGCGAATGGCCTCCAGGCACTTGGCGCCGCTGCACCCTTCCCCCCGGCCATCCTTGTCATTGCAATCGCTCCCGTACATCAGCTTGTTTTGATGCCGGGCCAAGAATTCCCGCGCGTGGTCTTCATCACGCAAGAGAGCATTCAACCCGGAGCCGGCGGAGAGATCGCCGTACACGTTCGGGTAGTCAGAGAGCAGCCGGTCGGTAATGCCCCCGGGCGTCACTTTCGTCTTAGGGTACATGACCTTCTCGTCGTGATCGCGGTCGATGTTGCCCCACCATGTTTGGGCGTGCCCGATGAAGTTCACCTTCGGGAACTTCTCTAGCACTTTGTAGAAGCGGGCGAAGCCGAGGTTGTACTTCCCTTCCTGGAAGTGGATGAGCACCGGCACGTGGAACTCCTGGGCGATTTCCGCAATGAGGTAGATGGGCGGCGAGTCGCACTCGACGGGAAACTTTTGCTCGCCGATGCCGATGGCGCCGGCCTTCAAATACTTCTCCAGCACCTGGCGAGTCTCAGGCAGGTCGGGCAGCTCGTTGGCGAAGAAGACGAACTCCTTGGGGTATTGCCGGGCGAGTGCGACGACCGAGTCATTGCCGTAACAATCGGCCTCCAGCCCGTACTTCGACCCGGCCGGCAGCAAGACCGTTTTTTTCACGCCGAGCGCCCGCTGATGCGCGACGAGGGCTTCGTCGCTGCGGCCCGAGTAGTGGGTGTGTTGGTGGATGTCAATGATTGGCTCCGCCGCTTCCCACTCAACCGTGCTCGCCAGCAGGCCGGAGCACGCGGTGGCAATGAAGCTGCGGCGCGAAACAGACTGGTGCGTCATCTTAGAGCTTCTCTTCCTTGGCGATGATCTCCTTCATGATCTCCGAAGTGCCGGCCCCGATCGTATGCAGCCTGACGTCGCGCCAGAACCGGCTGATCGGGTACTCGGTGGTGTAGCCGAAGCCGCCGAAGATTTGCATGCAGTCATAAGTCACCCGCTGTGACAGGTCGCTAGCGAAAAGCTTGGCCATCGTGATTTCGCGCACGGCCCGCTGCCCACGGTTCACCAAATCCAGCGCCCGGTAGGCCAGCCACTTGGCCGCTTCGATGCTCGTCAAATGTTCGGCGAACTTGTGCTTCCACACCTGGAACTGGCCGACGGGTTTGCCGAAGGCCGTGCGCTCTTTGCCGTAGGCGATGGCATACTCCATCGCCCTCTCCATCTGAAACACGGCCGAGATGGCCGCCGCCAATCGCTCGCCCTGAAAGTTATGCATCGTGTAGTAGAAGCCCCGATCCATCTCTCCCAGGACATAGCGCAGAGGCACCCGGCAATTGTCAAAGAACAACTCCGCCGTGTCGGAAGAAAGGTTACCCACCTTATGGATCTTTTTCCCAACGGAGAAGCCTTTGACGTCGGTCGGGAAGAGGACCAGCGAGACGCCGCGATGGCCTTCCTCCCCGGTGCGAACTGCGAGAATGATAAAATCAGCCCTGGTGCCATTAGTAATCCACAGCTTCTGGCCCGAAATCACCAACTCATCTTCCTGAAGCCGCGCGCGGGTCTTGATCGCCGCCACGTCGGAGCCGCCTCCGGGCTCGCTAATGCCCAGCGCGGCGACGCGGTCGCCGGCGACGGCCGGGGCGAGGAACTCCTCTTTCTGGTCATCCGTCCCAAGCTCAGCCAGGACCGGCAAGGTAATGTCGGATTGGACCATCAGCCCCATCGCCACACCGCCGTTGTTGCAGTGAGAAAGACCTTCCAGATAAGCAGCCGTGGCCCACCAATCCAGACCGCTGCCTCCCCACTTCGGATCGATCCGAATTCCGAAGAGGCCGAGGTCCGCTGCTTTTTTGAAAATGTCTCTGGGGAAGATGCCGGCCTCATCCCACTCTTCGGTGTGCGGGGCGATCTCCGTTTGGCAGAACTTCTTGACCGTTTCGCGGAACATGTGGTGTTCCTCGGTGAAATAGGGGTAGGTGGTTTCCGCAGCCGTTGCCATGATGTTCTCCTCCAAGTAGGTGTTAGGTGCTAAATCAGACCACACGACATTGGGAGACTGGCCGTGTCAGAAGCCCGACCGTGAGGGAGGGCGCGCCCGCCTCACCGCGCCCTCCCTCACGGTCGGGCTTCTGACCCCTTCTGCGCGACTGTCCCAATCTTTGGTGCTTCGATTTAGGTGTCAGGTAGCCAAACCTGACGCCTGCTTTAGTGCCGAAAAACGCCCCACTCCATCGTGCCTTGGACGGGCCGATTGTACGCTGCCGACAATGAGATGGCCAGCACGGTTCGAGTCTCGCGGGGATCAATGATGCCGTCATCCCACAACCTCGCGGTCGCAAAGTAAGGGTCAGACTCTCTTTCGATCTGGTCTTCTAAAGCTTTCTTCATCGCCAAGTGCTTCGCCTCGTCAATCGCCACTCCCTGCTTGGCCGCGGCCTCGCGCTTGATGATGTCCATCACGCCGGACAACTGCTGCGGCCCCATCACGGCGATCCGGTGGTTCGGCCAAGTGAAGAGGAAGCGCGGGTCGTAGGCCCGCCCGCACATCGCGTAATTGCCCGCGCCGTAGGAGCCGCCGATCATGACCGTGATCGCAGGTACGGTGGAATTGGAGACAGCGTTGATGAGTTTGGCCCCGTTGCGGATGATGCCCTGCTCTTCGTAGGCGCGGCCGACCATGAAGCCCGTGATGTTCTGCAAGAAGATCAAAGGGATGTTTTGCTGGTTGCAGAGGTGAATAAACTGTGCGCCCTTGTTCGCCGCTTCGGAGATCAAGACGCCGTTGTTGGCGAGCAGGCCGACCGCAAAGCCGTGAACGTGAGCGAACCCGGTGACCAGCGTCGTCCCGTATTTCGCCTTGAACTCGTCAAACTTCGACCCGTCAACGACGCGGGCGATGACTTCGCGGACCTCGAAAGGAATCCGGAAATCGGCCGAGGCGATGCCTAAGAGTTCATCCGCCGGGTAGAGCGGCTCTTCGACTTGAGCGAGTCTTGGCTTGGCAGGGGGCTCCGAGTAGTGGCTCACGATGTCCCTGGCGATCCGCAGCCCGTCCAATTCATCTTCGGCGAGGTAGTCGGAGAGGCCGGAGACGCGGGAGTGCATCTCCGCCCCACCTAGCGATTCCTCGTCCACCACCTCCCCGGTCGCCATCTTCACCAGCGGCGGACCGCCCAAGAAGACCTGCGCTTGCTTCTTGACCATGACCACGTAATCGGACATGCCTGGGAGGTATGCTCCTCCGGCGGTCGAGTTACCGAAGACGACCGAGATGCTCGGGATGCGCTGTTTGGACCGGCGGGTGATTTCACGAAACCCTCGGCCGCCAGGCACGAAGATTTTGCTTTGGACCGGCAGGTCGGCGCCCGCGGATTCGACCAGGCTGATGCTCGGCAGGCGGTTCTCGGTGCCGATGTCTGAGAGCCTACGGTTCTTGAGCTGCCCGATTTCGCTCACCGCCCCGCCTTTGACCGTCGCTTCATTGGCGATGATCAGACACTCCCGGCCTGACACCAGGCCGATGCCGCCCACGACGCCGGCGCCGACGAACTCACCCTCCATGCCGATGCCGGCCAGCGGGGCGATCTCGAGGAAGTAGGAGCCTTCGTCGAGCAGCATCTCGATGCGCTCGCGCGGCAGCAGCTTGCCCTTGGCCAAGTGGCGCTTGACGTATTGCTCGCCGCCGCCTTGGGTGGAGCGGGCCAGTTCCGCCTTGAGGCTTTCAATACCGGCCGCATTAGCGGCGTAGTTCGCCTGATAGGATTCCGACTGCGGGTTGATGATCGACTTGATCGCTTGCATGCCTCTCCTGCTCCGGTGGCGGCACACCCAAATGATTGACAGCCTGACGAGGTTCTGAGACAGTAATCAACGCCTGATTGCTTGTCAAGACAGAGAGGCAACCGAAGTCACACAGCCCTCGCTCCAGCGATTATTGAAGGAGGTCCCCCGATGACCATCGCCGCCGGCACGCGTCTCGACCGTTACGAGATTCTCTCCCTACTTGGCAAAGGCGGCATGGGTGAAGTCTACCTCGCCCGCGACACCCGCCTTGACCGCCAGATCGCGCTCAAGCTCCTGCCCGCCCGGTTCACGCAAGATGAAGAGTGCGTGCGCCGCTTCGAACGCGAGGCCAAAGCCGCCTCGGCGCTCAATCACCCGAATATCATCACCATTCACGAAATCGGCGAGATCGATGGCACTCATTTCATGGCCACCGAGTTCATCGACGGCCAGACGCTGCGCCAGCAGATGAAGCAGGCGCGCATGATGTTGGAGGCAGCGCTCAATGTTTCGATTCAAGTGGCGAGCGCCTTGACTGCCGCCCACGCGGCCGGGATTGTGCATCGTGACATTAAGCCGGAGAACTTGATGTTGCGGGGCGATGGCGTGGTGAAGGTGCTCGATTTCGGCCTCGCCAAACTCACCGAAGGGCCAAAGTCTGCCGTAGGTGCGGATGCTGAGACGCTGCTAGAGAAAGTCACGACTCACCCCGGCGCGGTGCTGGGCACGCCGCAATATATGTCACCCGAACAGGCGCGCGGAGAGAAGGCCGATGCGCGCTCAGACATCTTCAGCCTGGGCATCGTGCTTTATGAAATGATCGCCGGGCGTCCGCCGTTTAAGGGCGCGAATGCGATTGACGTGATAGGCGCGATTCTGCGGGCGGAAGCGCCGCCGCTCAAACCGGCGCTGGCCGAGGCGCCGGAGAGCTTGGCGCACCAGTTGGAACACATCGTCACGAAGGCGCTGCGCAAAGATCGCGAGGCGCGCTATCAAACCATCAAGGACTTGCAGATTGATCTCAAAGACCTCAAAGAAGAGTTGATCTATCAGGCGAAGAGCCGCGCCGCCAGTCAGGTTGAGAGCGGTGGCGGAGCGATGAGCGCAATGAATCTCAATCCAGGTCTTGAAACCGACAAAGTGGCGGGCACGCCGACCAATGAGGTCAGCCCGGCGCGTACAACTTCGAGCGCCGAGTATCTGGTGAGCGAGATCAAGCATCACAAGCTGGGCGCGGGTCTCGCGCTCGCTCTTTTGGTCATCGCCAGCACCGCTCTCTACTTTTTCTTCCCTCAAAGTCACAAGCCGATTGACTCGCTGGCGGTCTTGCCCTTCGTCAACGTCGGCTCTGACCCCAACACGGAATACCTCAGCGATGGGATCACCGAAAGCCTCATCAACCAACTCTCGCAACTGCCGCAGTTGAAGGTCATCGCGCGCAGTTCCAGCTTCAAGTACAAAGGGAAGGAAACTGATCCGCAGGAAATAGCAAAGGCGCTCAGCGTGGAGGCCATCGTGACCGGACGAGTGACGCAGCGCGGCGATCATCTGCTGGTGAGTGCCGAACTGGTGAACACGCGCGACCGGACGCAGATGTGGGGCGAACAGTATGAACGACCAGTCTCAGACCTCTTAGCAGTGCAGCGCGAGATTGCGAAAGAAATTTCTGGCAATCTGCGGTTGAAACTATCGGGCGCAGAACAGAGCCGTGTGACCAAACATTACACAGAGAACCCGGAAGCCTACCAGCTTTACCTCAAAGGGCGCTTCTACTTGAACCAGCGGGCTACTGAAGCGCTCAAGAAATCAATCGAGTATTTCAATCAAGCAATTGAAAAAGACCCAAGCTATGCGCTCGCCTATGCTGGAATGGCTGAGGCTTACGTCTCGCTTCCCGGTTATTCCGTCGCCTCGCCGCAGGATGCTTACCCGAAAGCGAAAGCAGCGGCCAAGCGTGCGCTAGAACTGGATGAGGCGCTGGCCGAAGCCCATACCGCGTTGGCTGATGTGCTCTTTCGCTATGATTGGAACTTCCCGGAATCTCACCGCGAATTTCAACGAGCGATTGAACTCAATCCGAATTACGCGACCGCTCATCAGTGGTATGGCCACTGGTACTTGTTGGCGATGGGGCGGTTCGATGAAGCGATTGCGGAGGGCAAGCGGGCACAGGAGCTTGACCCGCTCTCGTTGATTATCAACAGGGATTTAGGGTCAAATTACCTTCTTGTACGTCAGTACGACAAAGCCATCGAGGTATTGCGCAAAACCATCGAGATGGATCAGAGTTTTCCCAATGCGCACTGGACTCTAAGCTGGGCTTACGCGTTGAAAGGCTCTTTCCCAGAAGCTCTCGCTGAATACAGGCGGGGGCAGCAGTTGGATGATAATCCAGCACAGCTAGGGTATCTCACCCATCTCTATGCGGTGTCGGGCCAGAGAGACGAAGCGCTCAAAACGCTCGACCAAATGAAGGAGTTGGCCAAGCAACGCTATATTCCGGCATATAGCTTTGTGCTTGCCTATGCAGGACTCGGCGAGAAGGATCAGGCGTTTGCGTGGCTCGAACGGGGCTATCAAGATCGCGATCCGAATATGACCTATCTTAAAATTGACCCGTTTCTCGACAATCTCCACTCAGACCCACGCTTCGCCGACCTCGTGCGGCGCATCGGACTCCCACAGTAATTCGGCTGGGCAAAATGGTAAGCTGAAAAAATCACTGCCGTCCACACCTGCTCTCAGTGCTGCGATGTCATTGGCAGTATGCACTCTCGGAGCGCATCGCTAACAACGCCACGTCACCACACCGCTACTTCGCCAGTGTCGCTGCCTTTGCCGAGAAGGGGCTTGGTTACGCGGTTGTATTGCGTATTGCCTTAGCGTCTCACGGCGAGCGGGTAACAATAAAAAAGGGGAGCCGCGAAGCTCCCTTATCAAATCAGTCTTCCTCATTACTCACCGGCATCACCCACCAAGTCTCGTTATCCTCTGAACACTCAATGCAGCACCACTCCATCCCTTCGCCGCAGTGCATACAGAACGCGATTGGTTTCCTCAAAGCAGTAGACCCGCCACGAACGCGGCTTTTAGGATTGGCGCGAGCGGCGGCGCTTAGTGGTGACGTGGCCAAGAGTCGCAAGGCGTATCAGGATTTCTTCGCGCTGTGGAAAGAGGCGGACATGGATCTGCCGGTGTTCATTGAAGCGAAGAAAGAATATGATAAGCTGAAGCAAGAGCCGGATGTGATTTCAGGCTTCTTTACACCGAGCTGTTTCTTTCCGGGAGTCCAGCTGATAGACGCGGAGGATACGCCATGCAGACGAAGACGGTTGATGTAGCGGAGGCGCAGACCAATTTCGCCGAGTTATTATCTTTAGTAGCCGCCGGCACTGAAATCATTCTGACGGAAGACGAGAGGCCGTTGGCGCGTCTGGTGCCGATGACTTCTCCCACCCCCCCGCGCGTGGCCGGGTTACATCGTGGGGCTGCTTGGACCAGCGACGATTTTGACGAGCCGTTGCCAGAGGAATTCTGGACAGGGACGACATGAAACTGCTGCTGGATACCCATACTTTTATCTGGTGGGATAGCGAGCCTGACAAACTTTCGCCGCCAGCTCTGGCCTTATGTCAGGATCGGACGAACCGCCTGCTCCTCAGTGTGGCAAGCGTCTGGGAAATGCAAATCAAACTGCAACTGGGCAAGCTGCAACTCACACTCCCCCTGGCCGAAATGATCAAGGGGCAGCAGCAACACAATGGCCTTGCAGTGTTGCCGATCACGCTGGCGCACGTTCTGGCGCTGCAAAACCTCCCGCCGCATCACAAGGACCCATTCGACCGATTGCTGATCGCGCAGGCGAACGTTGAAGATGCCACTTTGGTCAGCCGGGACCCTTTGTTCTCAACTTATCCTGTCAAAGTGCTTTGGTAACCAGGAGGCGGTTGATGAATGCGCGGCACTCACTTCAGGCCTGACCGAAGCCGCTAGGCGGATCAGGATTTCCTCGCGCCGTGGAAGGAGGCGGATGCGGACCTGCCGATGCTGATCGAGGCGAAGAAAGAGTTCAAGAGCATGAAATCACCGTCAGGTCGGCGAGCCGCTGATACAATTTGTCACCAAACTTTAAGTGGGGGGTGAGCGCAACCATGCTGACCGTTGAGCTGATCCGCCGGGGCGCGCGGCAATTCCCGCAGCGCCCCGCCATTCTTTTCGCCGACCGGTCGTTGACCTTCGCGGAGGTCGATGAACTGTCCAACCGCTTCGCCCGCGTGCTGGCCCGCCACGGCATTGGCCGCGGCACGGCGGTGGCGCTGCTGGTCAATAACGGTCTCTACAGCATCCCGCTCGATTTCGCGTGCGTTAAGGCTGGCGCCGCGCGGACGCCCTTGAATGCTCGGCTCTCGCTCGACGAGCACGAGCGGATGCTGCGTGAAGTCGGGGCGCGGCTGTTGGTCTATAGCCCCGATCTGGCCGAACGTGCCGAGGCGCTGGCGGCCCGCTTGCCTGAGCTACCGATGTTGAGTGTAGGTTCGGTGCGACCCAAAGGCGACCTCTTGGCCGAAGCCGCGTCAGTGTCGGCCGACGACCCGCAAGTTCCGGCTGAGCCTGATGACGTCATCCTGACCGTCTACACTTCAGGCACGACGGGCCGCTTGAAGGCCGCCCAACACACGCAGGCCAGTTACGCGGCGATCTGCCTGAATATCCTGACGAACTTCCCGGACATCGGGCCTGATGACGTGATGCTCCATGCGGCCTCGCTCATCCACGCGAGCGGGACCTTCGTGCTACCGTACTGGATTCGCGGCGGGGCGGCGGCGGTGCTGGCCCGCTTTGATCCAGGCGAATACCTGGCCGCCATCGGGCATTGGCGCGCAACGGCTGCCAACCTCGTCCCGACGATGCTCACGATGCTCTTCGACTACGCGGGCGTTGAGCGGGTTGACGTCTCATCGCTCCGGACAGTGTTCTACGGCGCCTCGCCCATGCCGCTGCCCATCATCCAGCGTGGGCTCGCGCTGTGGGGTCCGCGCTTCGTGCAGTACTACGGGCAGACTGAGGCGGCGCTGTTCATCACGATCTTGTCGAAAGAGGATCACGTCTGCCCCGGCGCCGAACGCCGGCTTCTCTCCTGTGGCCGGCCCGCAGTTGATGCCGAGGTGCGGTTGGTTGACGAGGCCGGTTACGACGTGGCGCCCGGAGCGTCAGGCGAGATCGCGGTCCGGGCGCCGTTCACGATGGCCGGATACTTCAACGCCCCCGACCTCAACGCGGCGACGCTGATGCCCGGCGGGTGGGTGCGGACGCGTGACGTCGGCCGCTTCGATGAGGCAGGCTATCTGTATCTGGTGGATCGCACCTCCGATATGATCGTCACTGGCGGCTACAACGTCTACCCGCGTGAGGTCGAAGATGCGTTGATGGCACACCCGGCCGTTTACGAATGCGCGGTCGTGGGTGCCCCGCACGAGAAGTGGGTCGAGGCCGTGACGGCCTTCGTGGTGCTGCGCCCGGGCGTGAGGGTTGAAGAGGATGGGCTGATCGAGTTTGTCAGAGGGCAGTTGGCGAGTTATAAAGTCCCGAAGTCGGTGCGATTCATCGACCAGATTCCGAAGAGCCCCGTCGGCAAGGTGCTACGCCGCGCCTTGCGCGATCCGCTGTGGGAAGGGCGCGAGCGGCGTATTTGAGTAACCAAGCAAAAATGCTGCGGGAGATTTCATTTTCCGTTTTCCATTTGTCATTGGTCATTGCCTTCCGTGGTGCTCGATCAATGACCAATCGCAAATGATCAATGGAAAATGAAAAACGATTGCCCCTCAGAATTTTTGCGCTCGTACTTAGAAATCGGTGAGGTGCGCAATGCCAGTTGTGGGAGAGAAGAATGGTCCGGTCACTACTGTTATTTTGAGCCGGCCCGAAATGCGCAATGCCGTTGATCGCGAGACGGCCGAGGCGCTGGTCGAGGCCTTCCGCGAATTCGAGGCGGACGACACGGCGTCGGTCGGCGTGCTCTACGGTGACCACGGCACTTTCTGCGCGGGGGCAGACCTCAAGGCCATTGCCGCAGGCAAAGGCAACCGGACCGAGCCGACCGGTGACGGCCCGATGGGGCCATCGCGGATGGTGCTGAGCAAACCTGTGATCGCGGCGATTGCTGGCTACGCGGTGGCGGGCGGGCTGGAACTCGCGCTCTGGTGCGATCTGCGCGTGATGGAGGAGGACGCCGTGCTCGGCGTCTTCTGCCGCCGCTGGGGCATTCCGCTGATCGACGGCGGCACCATCCGGTTGCCTCGCTTGATCGGCCTCAGCCGGGCGCTCGATTTGATCCTCACTGGCCGTCCCGTCGGTGCCGCCGAAGCGTTGAGCATCGGGCTCGCCCATCGTGTCGTGCCGAAAGGGACGGCGCGGCAGGCGGCCGAAGGCTTGGCCCGCGAGATTGCGCAGTTTCCTCAAGTGTGTTTGCGCGGTGATCGGCTTTCGGCCTATGAGCAATGCGACTTGAGTTTGATTGAAGCATTGGCCAACGAATTCCGCCACGGCTTGCGTGCCTTAGAAGCCGAAGCTACAGCCGGGGCGACACGGTTTTCGCGCGGGGCTGGGCGCCACGGGACTTTTCAATAGGAGGGCCGCAACATGGGGGTCAAAGGCGACCACGCCATTTGGGAGGCTGAAAGCTGCGGGATCGAATTGATCAACCTCACTATCGGCGACCTGCTCGACCGACAGGCCGAGGCAATGGCTGACAAAGAGGCGCTGGTTTATCGATACCCCGAGTTGGGCCTTGATCTGCGCCTGACCTACCGCCAGTACCGCGATGAGGTCAACCGGCTGGCCAAGGGGTTGCTGGCGCTCGGCGTCGAGCAGGGTGAGCACGTCGCAGTCTGGGCGACCAACCTGCCGGAATGGGTCATGCTGGAGTTGGCCCTCGCCAAGATCGGCGCGGTGCTGGTGACGGTCAACACCGCCTACCGCGCCGCTGAGCTGGAGTACGTGCTGCGCCAGGGCGACATCACTACGCTCTTGATGATCGCGGAGCACCGCGGCAACTCCTTTCTCGATTCAGTCCACACGGTCGCGCCGGAGTTGAAGCAATTGGCCGACCCGCTTCACGAGCGGCTTGAGAGCGCCGCGCTGCCTCGCTTGCAGCGAGTGGTTTTGATCGGTGATACTCCGCAAGCCGGTCTGTTGCTTTACTCGCAGGTTGCAGCTTTGGGCGAAGGGATTTCCGACGAAGCGCTCAAGGCGCGGCAGGCGGCCGTCTCGCCGCAGGACGTGGCGCAGATGCAGTACACCAGCGGGACCACCGGCTTTCCGAAGGCTGTCATGCTGACTCATGACAACCTGCTCAACAGCGCCCACGTCGGTTGCCAGCGTTCAGGTTTGCGGTCGGATGAACGCTACGTGACGCCTATGCCGTTCTTCCACGTCGCCGGTTGTTTGGGGGGCGTGCTCTTCGCGCTCTATCTGGGGTGCACGTTGATCCCGCTCGTCACCTTCGATCCAGCCAAGCAGTTGGAACTGTTCGCGACGGAAAAGGCGACCTTCTCTTTCAACGTCCCGACCATGCTGATCGCCATGCTCAACCACCCGCGTTTCGTCGCCGGGGAGTTCGACCTCTCATCCCTGCGCCAGATTATGACCGGCGCGACGCCGGTGCCGGTGGTCGTGATGGAAGAGGTGAAGAAGAAGATGGGCCCGGATTGTCTGATCACCTTCGGGATGACCGAATCCAGCGGTGGGATCACACTCACGCTGCCCGCCGACAGCTTCGAGCTCAAGGCGGCGACCGTCGGCGTGCCACAGCCGCATATGGAGGTCAAAATCGTGGACCTGCAAACGGGCGAGCCCGTCGGCTTGGGCGAGTCCGGCGAACTGCTGGCGCGCGGCTTCCTGGTCATGAAAGGCTACTACAACCTGCCGGAGAAGACCGCCGAGGCGATTGACGCCGAAGGCTGGCTGCACACGGGCGACCTGGCGACGATGGACGCGCGAGGCTATATCAAGATCGTCGGGCGGGTCAAAGATATGATCATCCGCGGCGGCGAGAATATCTATCCGGCCGAGGTTGAAGCGTTTCTCATGCGCCACCCGAAAGTGGCCGAGGCCCAAGTGGTGGGCGTGCCCGACAGTTTTATGGGTGAAGAGGCAGCGGCGCTCTTGCGGCTCAAACTGGGTGAGGACGCGAATGAAGCGGAGATGCGGGAATACTGCCGGGCCGGCATCAGCCGGCACAAGGTGCCGAAGTACGTCAGATTTGTGACCTCGTTTCCGCTGACGGCGAGCGGCAAAGTGAAGAAGTTCGAGTTGAGGGAACAGATCATCAAGGAACTTGGGCTGGAAGATGGGACGAGGCCGAGAACGGCTTGACCTGAATCAGACTACCAATAGGAGTCTCTCGCCAAGGCGCCAAGGCGCAAAGAAGGCTAAGGTAACCGGGCAACTCTCACTTGGCGCCTTGGTGAGAGACTTTTTCTCGCCGTGGATCATTACTATGAAGACCGTTAGAATTGCGAATGGGCAGGGCTTTTGGGGCGACTCGCTGGAGGCGCCGATCCAACTCGTGGAACGCGGGCCGATTGATTACCTGACGCTCGACTACCTGGCTGAGATCACGATGTCGATTATGCAAAAGCAACGGTCGCGCGACCCGCGTGCCGGCTATGCGCGCGACTTCATCCCGGTCATCGAGCGCATCTTGCCCGCCTGCGTCGAGCGCAATATCAAAGTGGTGGCCAATGCGGGAGGCATCAATCCACAAGCGTGCAGCGCCGCGGTGGCCGAGGTCGTGCGCAAGCTCGGCCTGTCCGGCAAAGTGAAGGTCGGGATCGTCGCCGGCGATGACCTGATGGGGCGGCTCGATGACCTGATGGCTCGCGGCATCGAGCTGAAGAATATGGAGACGGGCGAACCTCTCGCGACGATTCGCGACCGTGTGCAGAGCGCGAATGTCTACTTCGGCGCCGCGCCGATTGCCGAGGCTTTAGAGCAAGAAGCGCAGATCATCATCACCGGCCGCTGCACCGATACCGGGCTCGCGCTCGGCCCGATGATCCATGAGTTCAAGTGGGCGCGCGACGATTGGGACCGGCTGGCGGCCGGCACCATCGCCGGGCACATCATTGAATGCGGGGCGCAATGCACGGGCGGCAACTGCCAGGTCGATTGGCGGTCGATCCCTGACGTGTGGGACATCGGCTACCCGATCGTTGAGGCGCAGGCGGACGGCACCTTCGCGGTGACGAAGCATCGCGGGACCGGAGGGAGGATCACCGTGGCCGGGGTCAAAGAGCAGTTGATGTATGAGATGGGCGACCCGCGCGAGTACATCACGCCGGATTGTGTGGCTGACTTCACGACCATCTGGCTTGAGCAGGCGGGGCCTGATGTAGTGCGGGTCTCGGGCATCGAAGGGGCGCCGGCCACGGACCTCTACAAAGTTTCGATCAGCTACTCCGCGGGCTTCAAGGCCGTAGGGGCGCTCATCTACTCCTGGCCGGACGCGTACGAGAAGGCCAGGGCGGCCGATGCGGTGTTGCGGCGGCGGCTCGATGCATTGGGCTTGAAGTTCGACGAGATGCTTTCCCAATTCGTCGGCGCCAATGCGCTGCACGGCGCAATGGTCGGCCAGCCGTCGTCGGATCTGGCCGAAGTCCTCCTCCGCGTCGGCGTGCGGTCTGATGATAAGGCCGTAATCGAGCGCTTCACGAAGGAACTCGCCCCGCTCGCTCTGAATGGGCCGCCGACGGTCACCGGCTTCATTAGCGGGCGGCCGAAGGTGGAAGAGATCGTGGCTTACTGGCCGGCGTTGATGCCGAAGTCAGCCGTCGCGCCGCAGGTGGAAGTCATCACAGTTTAGCGGGCCATCAGTCGTCGGCAGTCAACGCCGGAAGAAGCAGTGAGGAGAGCAGAAGGCAGTTGCCATGAGTACTAAGCAGTGGTCGCAGCGATTACAGAAATGGCGTGGGACGGAGTCGATTGAAGAGGACCTGGCTCCTTACCGGCTGGTGTTGGAGGAGATCAACCGTAGAGGAGAAAGCCTCACCGCAGAAACTGACGGCCGGCTCCAGGAGATTGCAGCCTCCCTGAAAGAAAGGGCGCCAGAAGGCACGGCATTGGATGAGCTGCTCATTGAGGCTTTCGCCTTGGTGAGAGAGGCGGCTCATCGGGCTTTGGGGATGCGGCCTTTCGAGGTGCAGGTGGTGGCGGCAGTGGCACTGCATCGGGGGAAGCTCGTCGAGATGCAGACCGGAGAGGGGAAGACCTTGGCGGCAGTGCTGCCGGCCTGTTTGAATGCCTTGGCGGGGCGGGGAGTGCACATTTTGACTTTCAACGACTATTTAGCCCGCCGGGACGCCGCCTGGATGGGACCGGTGTATCGGTTCTTGGGGCTGAGTGTGGGCGCCGTTCAGGAGGGGATGGGGATCGACGCGCGACGGGCGGCATACGCGGCGGATGTCACCTACGCCACGGCCAAGGAGGCGGGGTTTGATTTCCTGCGCATGCACCTGTGCCGCGAGCCCGGCGAGTTGGTCCATCGGCCCTTCAACTATGCGATTGTGGATGAGGCCGATTCCATCCTGATCGATGAGGCGCGGGTGCCGTTGGTGATTGCCGGGGAGCGGCTGAGTTCAGAAACCAGTCCCTACCAGACCGCCGAGGTGGTGGGCGGGCTTGAGGAGGGAGTAGATTGGGAGACGGACGAAAACAGACGGAATGCGAACCTCACCGAGCGCGGCTTTGATCGGGTGGAGGAGGCGTTGAGATGCGACAATCTGCACGGGCCGGAAAACTACTTGCTTTTGACTGAGGTGAATCAGGCGCTTCACGCGCGGGCGCTGCTGCGCCGGGATGTAGACTACATCGTGCGCGATGGGCGCATCGAGTTGGTGGACGAGTTCACCGGGCGGGTGGTGGATGACCGGCGCTGGCCCGATGGATTGCAGGCGGCCTTGGAGGCTAAGGAGGGGCTGCCGATTCGGCCGGGCGGGCAGATTCTGGGCTCGATCACCTTGCAGCATTTCTTGAAGCATTATCCGAAGCTCAGCGGCATGACCGCCACGGCGCAGCCAGCGGCCGAGGAGTTGGAGGGTTTCTACGGCCTGAAGGTGGTGGTGATTCCGCCCAATCGGCCGTGCGTTCGGGAAGACCTGCCGGATGTGATCTTCACCCACAAGGAGGCGAAACATCGAGCGCTCGTCGAGGAGATCGGCCGGGCACACGAAACGGGGCGGCCGGTGTTAGTGGGGACTAGCAGCGTGGAGGAATCTGAGCTGCTCGCGGGCAGGCTGCGGGAGGCGGGCGTCGAGTGCCGGGTGCTCAATGCGAAGAATGACGAAGCCGAGGCCGAAATTATTGCTCGGGCGGGAGCTGTCGGGGCAGTGACTATTTCGACGAATATGGCGGGCCGGGGCACGGACATCAGGCTGGGAGGGGCCAAGGAAGAAGAGCGGGAGCGAGTGGTTAAGCTCGGCGGGCTCTATGTCATCGGCACCAACCGGCACGAGAGCCGGCGGATCGACGACCAACTCAGGGGCCGGGCCGGGCGGCAGGGCGATCCGGGGGCGTCGCGTTTTTTTGTGAGTCTGGAGGATGATCTGATGGTGCGCTTCCGTCTAGACCATTTGATTCCGGCGAAAATCCGTCCGGCCCCGCAGGCAGAGCCCATCGATCATCCGGTCGTCCGCGGCGAGGTGGAGCGGTTGCAGCGGATCGTGGAGGGGCAGAACTACGAGATCCGCAAGACCCTGCATCGCTATTCCTCGATCGTGGAGAAGCAGCGCCGGACGCTTCAGGAATGGCGGATGGAGGTGCTCATGGGGCGGGCAGAGTTGGAGGTGTGCGCGGAGCGGATGCCGGAGCGCTACGACGAACTGCGTGATCGTTTTGGGGTGGAAGTTCTGCGGCAGGCCGAGCGGGCGATCACGCTGCACCACATCGATCAGTGTTGGGCCGACCATCTGGCTTTGATTACTCAGGTGCGAGAGGGAATTCACTTGGCGGGTCTAGGCCGGATGGACCCGCTCTATGAGTTCCACAAACAGATCGCCGAGGCGTTCTGGAAATTGCAGCAGACCATCGAAGAGCGGATCGTGGAGACCTTCGCCGCGGTGGAGATCACCGCGGACGGGATCGACCTTGATCAGGCCCGGTTGCGCGGACCTGCATCGACCTGGACCTATCTGATCAACGACCGGGCGCTGCCCCAATTACAGCAGATGCTCTACGGGCACGGCAGCACCGCCTTTGCCATTGCTGGGGTGCTGACGACGTGGCCGCTGTTAGCCGCCTGGGGGGCCTGGCGTTGGCTAACGAAAAGAAGAGACTGATAGCCTTTCTGCCAACGCCGACGCCAACGGCCATCTGCTAAAACACGCGAACGAGAACTAAGTCAGCGCGCCCGGCGTATGACCCTATCGATTGGAGGTCATCTATGTTTTGCCCTCATTGCGGAGCGGAAGATAATAAGCAAAGTCAGTTTTGTCGCGCCTGCGGCACGGAGCTGCGTCTCGTCCGCACGGCGCTGGAACGGCCTGACGCGATCACCAGCTCTGCCGTGACCGCCCGCGATGAGATCGGGCAAGCCATTGCGGCTCGGATCAAAGAGCTTCGACATGCCGACGACCTCAAAGAAGTAGTCGAAGACGTCCTCCCTCAGGTGGAAAAGTTTTTGGAATCTCCTGAAGAACGGCGCCTGCGGCGTTTCCGTGAAGGGATTATTACCGCCGCCGTCGGATTAGGCGTGATCCTGTTCTTCCTGCTGATCAGCTCCATCACCCATAATGATAAAGGTGAGCTCCTAACTTTTGTAGGCGCAGGCGGCGGCATCGTCGTCTTACTGGTAGGTCTGGGAAACATCATCAACGGACGCTGGCTGACCACTCTCCCCAAGAGTATGGAGCAATCACCGCGGATCGCTCAGCAGGTCGGGTCCGGTGAAAAGACGAGCCAGATTTCAGACCGAGAGCTTTCATCAGGAGAGTCTGCCAATTCAGCCTCCGTCATCGAAGGGACGACCCGCCAGTTGAAGTGAGCATATTTCATTTGACCGCTTATCGGTCAGCATCATGGGGGTAGCTATGTATTGTTCGTCTTGCGGATCGGCCGTCAAACCAACCTTGAGCTACTGCAATCACTGCGGAGCCAGATTGAATGGAGCGAAAGGTGATGACCTCACCAGACCAGCAGCAGCCTCAACTGAATCCCTCGTGTGGGCGATGGTCTCAGTCTTCGTCGTCGGCCTCGGAGCGATCATCGGTCTGATGGCGGTGATGAAAGAAGTGCTCAACTTCCATGAGGGGCTGATTATCTTTTTCACGCTGCTGAGCTTTCTGCTGATGCTGGCAGTCGAAGGTGTGTTCATCTGGCTGGTCTTGGGCAAGCCCAAACTTGTTCATCATTATGAAAGTCGCCAGCGGGGTGCTCAAGAAGTGGGCGAGACTGAGCGATTGAAGGAGCAAGCGGCGAAAGAGCTTGGCGCGGCACCGGCGCGAGTGCTGCCAGAACCCGTGCCGAGCGTCACCGAGCATACCACCCACGCGTTTGAGCCGGCACTACCAAAGCGGCCAAAAATCCACGAATAGTCTGCCGCCAGATGCTCCTCGCTCACCTGGCCGAAATTCGGGGCGCTGGACATGGCCCACTACTCACAAATCATCTACGCGCCCGAGGGGGCGGTCACGACGATCACGCTCAACCGGCCGGACAAGCGGAATGCACTCGGCGAACGATTGATCGGCGAACTCAAGGACGCGCTGGCCGAAGCGGAGGCAGACGATCAGGCGCGGACGGTCGTGCTGCGGGGCGCAGGCAAAGACTTCTGCGCGGGGGCAGACCTCGCCCAACTCGAAAAGGCTGCACGGGCTTCGGTGCTTGAGAACCGGGAGAGCGCCGCACGTGCCGCCGAACTCTTCCTCCAGCTTCGTAAATTGAAAAAGCCGGTGATTGCGGCCGTCCACGGGCGGGCGCTGGCGGGCGGGGCGGGCTTGGCTTCGGCCTGTGACCTGATCATTGCCGCCCGCTCAGCACAGTTCGCTTACCCGGAGGTGAAGATCGGTTTTGTGGCTGCGATGGTCATGACCTTCCTGCGGCGCAACGTGGGCGAGAAGCGAGCCTTTGAACTGCTCGCCACCGGCGGGGCTATTTCAGCGGAAGAGGCCGAGCGCCTGGGTCTCGTCAACCGCGTCTGCGACGACGCAGATTTCGACACCGAATTGGATAAGTTTGTCACCGAGGTGGCGCAGGTCGGCGCTTCAGCCGTGATGCTGACGAAGTCTCTGCTCTATCACATCGACGCGATGAACTTCGAGCAGGCGCTCCGCGCGGGCACAGGTCTTAACGCCGTGGTACGAACGCGTGCGTAAACTCGTGGATAAATTTGCGGTGCAGTGCTACATTCACCCCGGAAATAGTGGAAGAGTTCAGTAAGTGGCGCTGGTGCGGTACGGGGAGCGTCAGCGACCTGAGCTTCCCGGATTATGCGGGTAGCCGAGGCGCAGGTCGCTGACGCTCCCCGTACTGCACCGATTTCAAAACCGACAGCACTATGGCACTCAGCAGTGAAAGCGAGAAATACATGCTCGAAAGCGAGGGATACCTCGTGTTGGAGGATTTCATGTCGGCAGAGCTGCTCGCAGCAGTGCGCGGCCGGGTCGAAGAGTTATTCGCCCTGGAAGGCGACCGGGCCGGCTCCGAATTCAAGCAAGAGCCCCAGACACGCCGCCTGGCCAACCTGGTCGATAAGGGCGAGGTCTTCCTTCAAGTCATCGCCATGCCGAGAGTACTCGAATGCGTCGGGCAGGTGCTGGGGCCTGAGTTCAAGCTGAGCAGCCTGAACGTCCGCTCGGCCAACCCGCACTCCGACTCGGCACAGCCGCTGCACTGTGACGTGGGCGCGGTGGCTGATGAAAAGGGTTACTGGGTTTGCAACACGGTCTGGATGCTCGATGATTTCACGACGGACAACGGGGCCATTCGCCTCATCCCCGGCTCGCACCGCTGGGGCAAGCTGCCGCAAGAGGTCTTGGCCGACCCGGCGGCCCCTCACCCGGACGAGATTTTGTTGACCGGCCAGGCGAGGACGGTCGTCGTGATGAATACTCACCTGTGGCATGGGGCGGCGGCGAATCGCACTGGGGCGCCACGCCGGGCGATGCACGGTTTTTATTGCCGCCGGGACAAGCCGCAGCAGCAGTACCAGAAAACACTGATTCGCCCGGAGGTGCAGGCGGGCCTCAGCCCCGAGCTTCGCCAACTGCTCGCTCTGGATGACCCGCTCAACGATGAACTCAGCTCGCAGCTGAGCGGTCAGAGCGGATTCTTGAAGTAGGCAAGGCTGACGCCGACCGGAGTCTTGAGCGTGACCGGCCCGGCGATTTCTGAAATGGAGGATGGCGATGAAAGTGGGAACCCTCATCATTTTACTGCTGGCCCTGAACACTTCTTTCTTCGCGCTGCAAGTAGGCCTGGTCAGGCAGAAGAACTATGGCCTTGACGTTCGCCCTGCCGCCTCAAGGGTCGAGGCCCAGGCGGACGGGCAGCGCTGGTGGTCGCACGTGTTGTTCCTGGCCGACGATAAGTTGGAGGGGCGCAACACCGGCAGCGAAGGCCACCGCAAAGCCGCCGCCTATGTCGCCGATCATTTCAAGCGTGCCGGGCTGAAACCGGCGGGGACTTCCGGCTACCTCCAGCCGATCAAATTCATCTCCCGCCGGATCCTGGAAGACCAATCGAGCCTCGCGCTCATCCGGGATGGCAAAGACGAACCGCTGGCGCTGGGGGATGATGCCTTCTTCAACATGCGCATTGAGCCGGCCCAGGCGGTGGAGGCTCCGGTCATCTTCGCGGGCTACGGCTTGACCGTGCCGGAGATGCAGTACGATGACCTGGCGGGCTTGGACCTGCGGGGCAAAGTCGTGCTCTACCTCAGCGGCGGGCCGTCAGATATCCCAGGCCCGCTGTTGGCACACTACCAGTCGGCAGGCGAACGGTGGGCGTTCTTAAAACGCCGCGGGGCCATCGGCACGATCGCGATTCAAAATCCGCGGGGCACCGACATCCCCTGGGAGCGTTCGACCCTCGCCCGGTTCCAACCGTCGATGGTCCTGGCGGACGCGTCGCTGGACGAGACTTCCGGCCAGACGCTGTCGGTGACCGCGAACGCGGCGCGGGCCGAGAAATTCTTTACCGGCTCGGGCCATTCGTTCAAAGAGATACTCGGCCTGGCTAATGAAGGAAAACCCTTGCCCACGTTTTCTCTTCCTCTCTCGGTCAAGGCCGCGGTCCGGTTCGAGACCGCCAAGGTGGAATCGCAGAATGTCGTGGGGGTCCTGCCGGGCGTTGACCCGGGATTGAGAAACGAATACGTGGTCCTCTCAGCGCACCTTGATCATTTAGGCGTGGGCAAGCCGATCAAGGGCGACAGCATCTACAACGGGGCGATGGATAATGCTTCCGGCATCGCCACCCTGCTCGAGGTCGCGGCGAAGCTGCACGAAGCGAAGAAGGCTCCCCGCCGGTCAGTGATCTTTCTGGCCGTGACGGCCGAGGAGAAGGGACTGCTCGGCTCAAAATATTTCGCAGCCCACCCGACCGTCAAGCCGGAGGCGATCGTGGCCAACCTGAACACCGACATGTTCCTGCCGCTCTTCCCGCTCCGCAGCCTGATCGTTCACGGCCTCGATGAATCCGACCTCGGGTCGCAGTTGCGCGTGGTCGCGAGTTCGCTCGGTCTTCAGGTCCTGGCCGACCCGGAGCCGGAGCGCAACGCCTTCATCCGCAGCGATCAATACAGCTTCATCCGCCGCGGCGTGCCGGCGCTCTCGATGAAAGTTGGTTATACGAAAGGATCACCCGAAGCGGCGAAGGTGGCGAAATGGCGGACCGAGCGGTATCACGCCCCGTCCGATGACGTGCGTCAGCCGGTCGATCTCACGGCGGCGGCAGATTTCAACCAGGTGATGCTACGACTGACGGAAGCCATCGCCAACCGGACCGAGCGGCCCAAATGGAACAGCGATAGTTTCTTCCGGCGCTTCGCCGCGCCGCAGTCAACAGTCAAGGCGTTGCCGGGAGAAGTTCGCTTTCGCGCCTCGCGTTTCTTCCAGCGCTTTACCGCGTCACGGTGACGAGCGCCCTCGGCCTCTGAAGTAAACTGCGGGTGAAGCTTCATCTCCGCGCTACTTCACCCCGAGCAGCTCGACGTCAAATTTGAGAGTCGCGTTGGGCGGGATAGTCCCCTTCCCGTTGGGACCGTAGCCGAGGTCCGGCGGGATGGTGAGCTTGCGCTTGCCGCCGACTTTCATGGTCATCACCCCCTCATCCCACCCCTTGATCACCTGGCCCTGGCCGATGACGAACGGAAACGGCTCCCCTCGATCAACCGAGCTGTCAAACTTCGTCCCGTCCTCCAGCCGGCCCGTATAGTGCACGGTGACGGTCTTACCCGGCTGCGGGCTCTCCCCTTTGCCGACGACCTCATCGACATACTTCAGCCCTGAAGGGGTGGTGACCTCGCGGCCCGAGCCCCAGCGCAGAATACCGCTTGAACTCAGATAGGCGACGAGGCCGACCGCCAGCGCGATGCCGACCAGGGCGGCGAGCGCTTTGATTGTCGGGCTCAACTTCTTCTTCGAAGGGGATGAGCCACGCGAATAGCCTCCCCCTTTTTTAGTTTTTCTCCGGCGGCTTTGCGGCAACCTCGTTTCTCCTCCCCTGGGCTGCGAGCGAGCATGACCACGACCAGGATGGCGGGCAATTTATGTCAGGTAGGCTTATGGTGTCAATACCTCCCCTCGCTTCCTGATCGGCGCTGTTCGCTATTCGGCGATGCCCAGTAACTCGCGCCATGAAGGATTCAATGGACCTGGAACTACGCTGGCTTCTCAACAGATCGCCGCGCGGACTTGACCATCGGCCGAGGCCGTCTAACGCGGGGCTGGGCGGCAACTGGAGCGCCTGCATCTCACCTATGCCAAGAGATGAAACCGCATAAACGCCAGGATTTGTCTGATGACCTCGCGGGAGGTCTCGCTATCGTGCAGTACGTCAAACGAGTGCGGAGCAGCAGGGAGATTCGCGAAGGTAATGGGCAGATTGCAACTCAACGCCTTGCCCAGGAAGCGGTCAATCGTTTCGTTCAGTTGAGGGTTGTCCTGACCTGCTCTGACAATGAACAGCGGCAGGTCAGGCGGGAGATCAGCGACTGATTTCCCCGCGCTCGGGTTGGCGAATCCAAACATCTTCGCCGCTTGAGCGACATTGGTGGACCCGTCGAGGTCGAGCATGAGCCCATAGCACAGGACCGCGCACTTCAGATAGCCACTACCTTCCTGCATCAGCACCGATAATGCGTTCGGGACATTGCCGGAGCAAGCCCACACGCCGATCCGGTGCTCGTCAATCCCCCATCCGGCGGCGTTCTGCCGAACAGATTGAAGCAAGGCGTGAAGATCTGTGATTGGTTCTCTCGTCGTGTAGGTGATGGCCACTAACCCCGAGGCCGCCGTCAACTGTCCCCAGGAGATGTAGGAGCCCATCTCTTTGAGCTTGCAGCCGAGCATCTTCTGAAATCCCACATCAGAATATCCGGACACAAAGACGACAGCGGGCGTCCGCGCTCCACTCTTCGCATCAGGTGGGTAGTAGATGTCCATTGTGAGAACACCAGCATCGGTTACTCGGTATTCGACGTCTCGCCGAATGGTCACGGCATCGACGCCAGGGATTTGGTAGACCACCCTTTTCTTCGATATGTGCTCTGGCTGAATTTCTTGGCTCATGTGTGTTTCTCCGTTGCCGCCCCACATTAAGTTGCATGCGAGCGTCCGTTCGCTGCGCTCACGTCCGACGCGCGAACCCTGGCGGTAGGGCGCCGACAGTTCCACTACCTGGCAACCCAGGCGTGGCCAGAGTATCCTGAACTCCCTGCGCGGTCAAACTTGATTCCCCTGGCATTTTATTCCTCCGGCTGTCCGCTCAATGCCGCTGGAGCCGCCCGGTGAGGCTGGCCACAACCGTCACCAATTCGGCCGGCTCGACTGGTTTGGGCACATGGATTTGGAACCCTGCCTGAAGCGCTCGCCGGCGGTCTTCGGCCCTGGCGTAAGCCGTCAGCGCCACCGCCGGAAGCTGGCCGCCGAACTCCGGCGCCAGCGCCCGAACTTTGCTGATCAGTGAGTAGCCGTCTTCGCCGGGCATGCCGATGTCGCAGATCAGGATGTCCGGTTTCCACTGCGGCAACGACTTCAGCGCTTCGGCGGCCGAGGCGGCCGTCAGCAACTGAGCGCCGCATTCGGCGAGCACGGCACTCAGGATCTCAAGCGTGTTGGCGTCGTCATCGACTAAGAGCACCCGCAAGCCCTCAAGGATGGCGGATGGCGAATTGTAGGTTGCGGATTGTGCATCAGCCGCTGTTTCATTCCGCAATCCGTAATCCGAACTCCGCAATGGGGAGAGCGGCAGTTTGACGGTAAAGGTCGCCCCCTGCCCTTGCCCCGGACTTTCAGCGTGGACGGTGCCGCCGTGCAGTTCCACTAAATGGCGCACGATCGCTAGGCCCAGGCCGAGCCCGCCATAGGCCCTGGTGCTGGAACTGTCGGCTTGGCGGAAGCGCTCGAAGACGTGGGGCAAGAACTCCGGGCTGATGCCTTGGCCGGTGTCGCTCACGGCGATCTCGAGGTGAGAGTCAACGCGCGCGAGCCGGACCTCGACTCGCCCGCCGCGCGGCGTGAACTTAATGGCGTTCGAGAGCAGGTTCCAGACCACCTGCTGCAAACGGCTCGGGTCGCCCGAGACTTGCCCCGCACGGGAGTCGAGCAGGGGCTGGAGTTGGATCGCTTTGGCCTCCGCCGCCGGGCGCACGCTCTCGAGCGCGGCCTCGATGACCGGATGGAGTTCGACCGGCCGGGCTTCAAGGTGGAGCTTCCCGGTGATGATGCGCGAGACGTCAAGGATGTCGTCGACGATCTGCGCCTGCGAGTACGCATTGCGCCGGATGGTCTCCAGCGCCCGCGCCGCAGCCGCCTCGTCGAGCTTGCCAGTGTGCAGCAGGTAAATCCACCCGATCATGGCATTCAAGGGCGTGCGCAGTTCGTGCGAGACCGTGGCCAGGAACTCGTCTTTGATGCGGTTGGCTTCCTGGGCTTGCTGGTAGAGCCGGGCGTTGTCGATGGCCAGGGCGGCGCGGCGGGCGAGGTCCATCGAGAGATTGAGATCGGCCTCGGTGTAGCGGCGGCCTGAAGATCCGGTGACGAAGGTGATGGCGCCCAACGTCCGCCCGCGGGCCACGAGCGGGACGACGATGGCGGATTTGAGCCCCAGGGCGCGGATGAGCGAGAGGTGCTCGGCATCACGCGCCGCCGCGGCCAGCATCGAGTTGGAGAACTCGGGGTAGAGTTCCGGCTGACCGGTGCGCAAGACCTGGGGCACGCCGTAAGTCGCATGCGGGTCGGGTGGGTAGCGGCGCTGCAGCTCTTTGACCAACTCAACCTTTGACGGGTTGAGGTGAGAGCTGGCGACACGGCGGAAGGACCCGTCTTCCGTCGCGAGATCGACCGCGCACCAGTCGGCGAAGTAGGGCACCGCCATGTGCGCCACGCTGGTGAGCGTGACTTCGTAATCGAGAGAAGAGGTCAGCGCGGCGCTCGCCTCAGAGAGGAAGCGGAGCGCGGCTTCTTCACGCTTGCGCCCGGCGAGGTCGAGCAGAAAGCCGGCGACCAGTTCTTGAGGCCCGCCGAGGTAGGTCGTCCCAATCAAGACCGGGACGCGGGTGCCGTCTTTGCGGAGATATTCTTTTTCGACAGGCGGGTGGCCGCCTGTCTGTCGCATCTCTTCGATCGCGCGCTCGTCCAGATGCCGGTGCTCGGGCGGGGCGAGGTCCGCCCAGTTGATCTTTCCCGCCTGCAAGTCTTCACGCGTGTAACCCACCAGCTTCAAGCAGGCATCATTGGCTTCGAGCACATGACCGTGGACATCGGCGATGAGGATGCCGATGATGCTGGCATCGACTAGCCGTCTCAGCCGCGACTCACTCTCCCGCAAGGCCTCTTCGGATTGGCGCAGGTCGGCGGCGATGCGCTCGGCCTCGGCGCGGGCGCGGGCGAGCGACCGGGTGACACCGAACAGGACCAGGCTGATGGCCAGGCCGCCGAGTAAAATCAGTGGCCCCCATCTTCTTTCCGAAGCCGACTCAAGTTCCGGCCGCGAGACGAAGAAGAAATTCCAGGGGCGCCCGCCGATCTCGATCATCGTCGCGGCGGTGAAATGCGGGCGGGATGAATGACGGCCCGGCCGACGCGTGCGGCCGGAGTCATGCAGCAGGTTCGCCGGGCTGGGCTCTCCGTCGAAGACCTGGAAGTCAACGCCCTGATCACTCTCGTTACCCAAGATTCCCCCTAACAGGTCGTCGGTTCGAAAGGGGCTGTAGACAAACCCCTCCAAGGCCGCCTGGCGTTCGGCCGCGGTCCCGAGCAACCGGCCGTGGCGGTAGACGGGAAGATAGATCAGAAAGCCAGCCTGTTTCTCCGGATCGATCTCCTGGACGAGAGTGACTTTTCCCGAGGCGGCAGGTAAGCCGGTGTTGCGCGCACGCTCCATCGCCGCGCGCCGCACTTGCTCGGTGAACATGTCGTAGCCGATGGCGACTTGGTTGCGGCGGTCGAGCGGCTCGAGGTAAATAACCGAGTGATACTCGGGGCGGGCGCCTTCCGGCTTAACCCTGAAATCATTCAGGCCCTGGCTGCGCATCTGCGCTTCCAGCGCGTCTTTTTCTTCCGGCCTCACTCGGATGGAAAACCCGATGCCTTGGACCCCTGGGTAGCGACGTGGCAGCTCCAGGTGATCAACGAAGGTCCGGAACTCATCGCGGGTGACCAACTCGCTGGCGGCGAAGAGCCCGCTGGTGGCGCGGAGCAAGGCGACATAGGTTTCAAGGCGATTCTCAATGCTGTTCCGCGTCTGCTGAACATAATTCTGGAACCGCAACTGGTCTTTCGCTTCAGCCGTCACCGACACGTAGTAGGTGACGGCCAGCGTGAGCAGGGCAGCGAGGATGAAGACGAAAAACGGGGCTGAGGTGCGGAGCTGTCGCTCGGGTTTAGCGACACGGTGGCGCGACACCTTGGCTCGCATCATTTTCATCAGGTACCTCTGGGGGAGCTCGGTGGGCGCACTTTAAGCAATAAGTATCTACCCTGTCAACGTGATCCTGAAGCATCAGCGGCAGACTTTTGAAGGAGCCCATCATAATGATCAGGCCGCGGCCTTGATTTATCCGCCTGGCCTGGTCATTGTCGCCGTTGATGGCGTACTCTTTTCAGAGTACGCTGGGAGTGTGATGGTTCAGTACCGCGACCGTGAGGGAGCGGCGGCCCCGCCAGGGGCCCTGGGCAGAGTCATCGCTCCCTCACAGTCGCGGTACTGTATCGTAGATCAGAAAGTGGAGACGACTAATGACTGTTCCCAGACCTATTGATCTGAAGCGCCGAGCGGTCGGCGACAATGTTTGGCTGGCGCACAGCGCCATCAATGACGCGGAGGCCGAACTCGCGCATCTGCCCGTCTATGACCTGCGCCCGGAAGTCATCCAGACTGAGGAAGCGGTCGGCCGCGCGATGCTGGAGGAGCTTGAAGAGGCAGCGCGGGCCAAGCCGGGTGAGCTTGTGATCGCGCTGCTCGGCGGCCGTGGCGCCCAGGCCTTGCACCGCCTCCTGGGGGAGCGGGCCAAGGCCGGCGACCGCGAAGGATTGCTCGGCCGCCTCCACGTTTTCACCCAAGACGCGTTGGCGCCGATGCGCATGGATAATAGCTTCAGCTTCGTGCGCGATTTCGAGCGGCTGTTGGGCGAGCAGTTTTTCCGGCAGGTCAAGAGCTTCACCCCGATGCGCACCGACACGCCTGACCTCGAGGCCGAACTCACGCGCTACGTGCAAAAGCTAGAGGAGCTGGGCGGGCTCGACATCTTCTTCCTCGGGCATGGGCCGGAGCCGGGCGCGGCTTCACACCTGGCCTACATCAAGCCGCAGGCCGGCGCCACGGCCGCCGACGTCGCGGGCCTGATCCCCATCTCGGCGAGCATTCTCGAACACCACGTCACGAAATTCAAAGCGGGTGGGAGCCGTGTGAACGCCGCAGACGAGGCCGAGTGCCGCCGCGCCACGCACATCCTGACGCTCGGGCCGGCCGCGATCCTCGGCGCGAAGCGGATTGTGCAGTCGATTGTTGACGCCGACACGGCGCCGGCCAAGCGGGCAAGCTACCGGCGCGTGATGGAGACTCAGATTGCCGCGACGGCCGAGGAGCGTGCACGACAACTCGACGAGAATCCGGGCCTCTGGGTGCGGCTGCACCCAAACGTCAGATCGCTGATTCTGCCCAATGTACTTGAACGCCAATAATAGACCGCGGATGACGCGGAAAAAACGGATCAACGCGGATCGATTATCTGCGAATATCCGTTTTTTCCGCGTCATCCGCGGTCTATCAGGCCCACCCGAGACAGGCTCAGGGGCCGATTCCCATTTGACTAGAACCCGGATTTAAGGTTTCATGCTTGCCTGCAATCGCGAATTCGACGCCTTTCGAGCGGGATAGGCAATAAGTATTGTCTCCACTAATCGATCAGACTGGACTACGAATCTTGAAGTTCGCCCCGAACGCCGCCCCGAATTCAGAGCACTCCCCTGCCAAGATCTTCTGGCGGGTGGAGGGCAGTCTCCTCAACCTCAGCGCCGTGCGCCCGGTGGGCTTCTTCACCTGGAACGCGCAGAGTTTTTCCGAGCGCTGGCAGCGGCGCGGCGGGCTGGGCCTCTTGGCGCTGGTCCGGCCCTTGCTCTACGCGAGCAACCGCGTTTTCGCGACGCGGGTGCTGCACACCTTGCTGCGCGGAGTCAGCCAGGACCGCCTCGACCTGCTCGGCGAGGAATACTTTCACTACATCCTCAAGCCCCGGCTCAACCGGCCGAGTGTCGAGAGGCTCAAGGAGCTGATGGCCGCCGGTGAATCGGTCGTTCTCGTCAGTCAGGCGCTTGATCATCTCCTGCGCCCGTTGGCTGACTACTTGGGCGTCGAGCATCTGATCGCCAACCGCCTAGAGTTCCGCGACGGCCTGGCCACCGGGCGCCTGCTCTCCCCCGTCATCCGACCCAGGGGCGGTTATGCCCGTCTTGTCAGGCTGAAAGTGGATGGTCGCGTTGTGCCGGAACAGCTCGTTAAGGACCTCGGCTTCCCTGACGAGACGGAACTCCTGGACCAAGCTGTCATCCCTGCCAAGAGGGCGCCGTCGCCGAAAGTCTCTCCTAGAGTGCTCTTCGACGCTCACAAGCGGATCGAGCGGCTCTCGGTGCGCGCATCACTCGCCGGCAAACAGATTCTCCTGATCGGCACCACGGGATTCATCGGCAAGGTCTGGCTCGCCAAGTTGCTCAAAGAAATTCCCGAGGTCGGGAAGATTCATCTGTTGATCCGCCGGCAGCGCTCGACTACTGCCCAGCGCCGCTTCGAGAAGATTGTCGAGGAGTCGCCGATCTTCGAGGCTTTCCACGAGCGCTACGGCAGCGAGCTCGCCACATTCATCGGTGACCGGGTTGAAGTCGTCGAGGGCGATGTCAGCCGGCCGGGCCTGGGGCTCGCCCCGGAGGTCAAGCGGCGTTTGGCCGCCTCCCTCGACCTCGTCATCAACAGCTCAGGCTTGACCGACTTCAACCCGGACCTGCGCGACGCGCTGTCGATCAATGTCGATTCCACCCTCAACCTCCTCGACTTCGTCCGCGAGTGTGATCACGCCGGGCTGTTGCACCTTTCCACCTGCTACGTGGTCGGCATGCGGGACGGGCGGATCGCCGAAGAGCTGCGCGCCAACTACACCCCGAAGAATATCGAGGGCTTCGACGCCGAGCGGGAGCGCGAAGCGCTGCACGCCTTAGTCAAAGAGATCGAGGCGCGGTCTGAAAGCGCTGAGGTCACCGAAGAACTGCGGCAGCAAGCGCGTGAGAAAGGGAGCAAAAGCCTGACCGGTGAGGCGCTGGAAACCCAGGTGCGCAAGCATCGCACGCGCTGGGTCCGAGGCCAGCTCACTGAAGTGGGCATGCAGCGGGCCAGGGAACTGGGGTGGCCCAACACTTACACCTTCACCAAAAGCCTGGCCGAGTCGCTCATCGCCAAACGCGGGGCCGACCTCCCCGTTGCGGTCGTGCGCCCCTCGATCGTGGAGACATCCACTCAAGACCCCTTCCCGGGGTGGAACGAAGGGGTCAATACTTCGGCGCCTCTTTCTTACTTACTCGGGACGTACTTCCGGCAGCTCCCGTCCAACGAGCGCAAATGCCTGGATATTATTCCCGTCGATCTGGTCTGCCGGGGGATGGTGCTGATCGCCGCGGCGATGATGGGGCGGCGGCACGAGCGGCTTTACCAACTGGCGACCTCGGCCGTCAACCCCTGCGACATGCGGCGCTCGATTGAACTGACGGGCCTCGCCCACCGCAAGCATTACCGAGGTCAGGAGGAGTTCGAGTATCGATTGCGGGCGATGTTCGATTCGATCCCGGTCTCCAAGGAGCGCTATCAGAACCTCTCGGCGCCGCGCCAGAAGGCCGTCGTGCAGGCGATCAAGCGGCTCAGCACGCTGCTCCCCTTCGCGCGCCCGTCGCTCGCGCGGGCGGAGCGCGGCCTGGACCGGGTGGAGAAGCTGATCGAGTTGTACGAGCCCTTCATTCTCCACAACGAGCACGTCTTTGAGGCGGAGAACGTCGAGTTGCTGGCCGGGGCGCTCGCGCCCGAAGAACAGGCAGCCTTCGGCTACGACCCGCTGGCCATCGACTGGTGGGAGTACTGGATCAACATCCATATCCCCGCCTTGCGCAAGTGGGCTTACCCCCTCATCGAGGGGCGGCCACTCGAACCTCGCACCCGCCGCGCTTTCCAGTTGCCGGCGCGTGAGCACACCTTCGCCGCCATGAGCAAGAGGGGTCACCTCGCTGACGAGACAGTAGGAACTTAAAACTTTTGGTCAGTGGTCAGTTGTCCGTTGTCAGTTGTTGGTGGCCAGCGGCAACTGACCACTGACCACTGACCACTGACCACTGACCAACATGGCCATTTTTCTCACCGGCTCCACAGGGTATCTCGGCGCCCATCTCGCCGCCGGGCTCTTGGCAGATCACGCCGACTCGCTCAACCTGCTGGTCAGGGCCAAGGACCACCACGCAGCGGAGGTGCGGTTGTGGCGTGCCCTGCAATTGCACCTGGACTTCCCGCGCTTCTACGGCTTCCTCAAGACGCGCGTCAACATCTTTCTGGGCGACCTGACCGACCCGCAATTCGGCCTGTCCGCAGAGGACTATCGGCGGCTGGTCAAATCAACCGATTCGATCATCCACTGCGCGGCCTCGCTCAACCGCAAGTCCGAAAAGAGCTGCCTCAACGTCAACCTGCGCGGCACGCTGGAAGTCATCAAACTAGCTGCCGCCGCCCGCGACGACCACGGCCTGCGGCGCTTCAGTGACATCAGCACCGTGGCCGTCGCCGGCCAGCGCAGCCATGAAGTCGTGCGCGAAGACGAGGCCATCGACTGGAACCACTCCGACTACGATCCGTACGCCCGCACCAAAAAATTCTGCGAGCACATGGTCAGCGAGCTGCTGCCCGACGTGCCGCACACCGTCTTCCGGCCGAGCATCATTCTCGGCGACAGCCGCCACGCTGAGACGACGCAGTTCGACATGGTCCGCTCGTTTGTCTTCCTCGCGAGCCTCCCGGTCTTGCCCTTCCGCCCCGAGGACCGGATCGACATCGTGCCGGTCGATTTCGTGGCCGGCTCGATTGTGACGCTGCATCAGAAGGAGCGGCCCGAGCACGAAATCTATCACCTCTCGTCGGGGACCGGCTCTCAAACGTTTCGCGAATTGACCGGCGCGCTCGCCCGAGCGCAGGGAAGACGCGGGCCGGTGTTTGTGCCCAGTCTGGAGCGCCCGTTCACTTCCGTCGTCAATTTTCTGTCGAACCGGCGCGGCACCGCGATTGGCTACGGGGCCTCGCTGCTCAAGGTATTCATCCCTTACCTGGTCTGGAACACCGTCTTCGATAACACGCAGGTGGTGAGAGAGACCGGCCGCACCCCCGCCCCATTCTCCGAGTACTGCTACCCGCTGCTGAAATTCAGCCAGGAGGGGCATTTCACTTACCAGTATCAAGAGTGGCCGAACGTCGTGGGAGAGTTTGCGCGATGAGCATGGATTTGGTTTTAGAAGCGTGGGTCAGCAGCCTGATCGAAGCCTCGAAGCTCGGCTGGATGATGGGAGACGGCAGGCGCTGGCAGCCGGGCGAGAAGCTCAAACTGCTGTTTGCCGGCTACAACGGCACACGCAACACCGGGTCGGACGTGCGCGTCGAGGAGATGCTGCGCCAGGTCCGGCACATCCTCGGCGACGAGAACGTCAAGCTCAGCGTGATGACGCAAAACTTCGCGCTGACGCACGGCTATTTCGACAAAGCCACGCAGGTCAAGCTGCCCGACATCTTCCCACCTTTTCTTTATCGCGAGGTGCGCCAGTACGACGGCGTCGTGGCCTGCGAAGGCTCGATGTTCAAGAGCAAGTTCGCCAATGCGCTGACGACCATGATGATCGGCTCGCTCGCCATCGCCTCGGCGCAGAACAAGCTCTCGGTCGGCTACGGAGCCGAGGCCGGCGACATGGACCCGTTGCTTCAGAAGATGTGCCGCCGCTATTGCAGCGAGTCTTTGGTCATCACGCGCAACGAGGAGTCGCAGTCGGTGCTCGGCAAACTCGGCGTCTCGACCGAACTCGGCACCGACACGGCCTGGACCTTCGAGCCCCACGGCCCCGAATATGGCCGCGCCGCACTGCGCCAAGCGGGCTGGGACGAGACCACGCCGGTGCTCGCCGTCTGCCCGATCAACCCCTTCTGGTGGCCGGTCAAAGCTTCGGTCGCGAAGGCCGCGGCCAAGACCCTGGCCGGGGCTTACAAGGACAGCCACTACCGCTCGGTCTACTTCCACAAATCAGGGCCGGAAGTGACACAAGCCTACGACCGCTATCTGGCCGCCATCGCGAACGCGGTTGATACCTTCCGCCAGGAACACCACGTCTTCCCCGTCCTGGTGGCGATGGAGATGCTCGACACTGACGCGTGCCAAAGAATCTCCGAGCGCCTTGGCGGGGTGCCCGTGTTTTCTTCCGAGCAATACGACATGTACCAGCTTGTGAGCATCCTGCGCTCCTGCCACCTGATGGTCTCCTCGCGCTACCACGGCATCGTCACGTGCATGCCGGCGATGGTGGCCTCGGCCGGCGTGACCATGGACGAGCGCATCCGCAACCTGATGCGCGAGCGCGGGCACGAGCACTTGCTCCTCAGCGTGGACGACCCTGACTTGGAAGAAAAGCTGCTCGCCGTCATGGAGACGCTCGAGCAGGAGCACGAAGCGATCCGCGACGGCATCGGCCGCACCGTCGCCAAGAACCTCAAGCTCATGGCCCGGATGGGAGTCTATTTCGAGCAGCACGTGCAGCGGCGCTACCCGGAATTCCCGATTCGCAGTGGATTGCTCTCCTGGGAGGATTATCTGCCCCCGCTCAGTCCAAGGCTGCGTCAACTGACGGAGACGTACGGCTGATGAAGAGCGCGGCGGCGGAGCCATCAGCTTTCAGCAAGCCAAGCTGAGCATAGTTTATCTGCGGGCGAGACTGATACAATGAAGCGCAGATGGAGGCAGATGGGTATGACCACGATTCATGCGCAACTCATTGGCGATACCGCGCTACTGCGGCGGAGTGATTTGGAACGGCTCGTTGAGCTGGCACGGCAGAGCGAAGAGATCCAGGTCCAGATGCACGAAGATGACCTGCCGACGCTGACCGTCATGCGACTGGCGGAGCAGAGCGGAGCGTTCGACTTCTGGAAGCAGGAGGGTGAAGACATCTATTCGGCGGAGGATGGTGAGCCGGTGTGACGCCATTAACATTTTCACGCGGGGATGTAGTCTTGACGCGATTTCCGTTTACAGATTTGACCGGCGCGTCACTACGTCCCGCGCTGGTCGTATCGACAGGGCAAATTGGCCAGGACCTCGTGCTAGTCGCGATCTCCAGCGTCGTGCGCGGCCCCCTTGCTCCTACTGACTGCACCGTGGACACCACACACCCTGAATTTGCCTTGACCGGCCTGCGTGTCACCTCAGTCTTTCGAGCACACAAATTGGTGACGGTAGAGCGGTCCGTGATTGTCCGCCGCCTGGGACGTACCGGCCCACAATTGCAAGCAGAGGTGGACAGGCTTTTGCGCCTGGTGTTGGCGTTATGATGATGTAAGCTGGTCGAGGTGCACAGTTCATGAATTTTATCGAAAACATCCTACATCGCCTGGGCCAGACGCCGCAGAGGGCCGTGCTCCAAGAAGCGCGGGACGGCAAAATCGTCGGCGTCACCTGCGCTGAACTCTCGGCGTTAATCCGCACGGCACGCGCTTTCCTGGTCAAGGCGGGTGTCAAGAAGGGCGACCGGTGTGCGTTGCTGGCCCACAACAGCATCCGCTGGGCGGCCCTGGACCTGGCGCTGATGGCCGAGGGCATCGTCGTCGTCCCGCTCTACGCGCGACAGGCCCCGAAGGAACTGGTCGGCATGATGCAGGACTGTGGCCCGTCGCTCATCTGCTGCGGCGACCAACAGCTCCGCGACGGCCTGGCGCAAAGCTGGCCGGAGGCGCCGCCGATGCGCTTGTTTGCTGAGGTCTTCGCCGCGGGCGCTGAAACCGGCAGCACCAACGACGCCCCCGTATCGCTGACAGATGAAGACCCGGTCACCATCATCTACACTTCCGGCACCTCGGGCGAGCCCAAGGGCGTGGTCCTCAACATGGGCAACGTCACTTACATGCTCGGCTGCACCAATGCCCGGTTGGACCTGCTGATGGGCCCGCAAGAGGCCGCCGACCGGGTGTTCCATTACTTGCCCTTCTGCTTCGCCGGCTCGTGGATTCTGCTGCTCACCTGTCTGACTCGCCACAGCCTGCTCACGATGTCCACGGACCTCAACAAGCTGGCTGACGAGTTGAAGCTGGCCGCGCCCCAATACTTCCTCAACGTCCCGGCCTTGCTTGAAAGGATTCGCACCGGGGTTGAAGATCAAATCTCCAAAAAAGGAAGCGCGGTCCAGACGCTTTATCAGAAAGGCAAGGCAGCTTGGCTCCGCCGGTACCACGGCCAGTCAGCCGCCTTCGACCTCCTCTGGCTCGCCTTGGCCGACGCCGTGCTGTTCTCATCGATCAAGAAGAAGATGGGGCCGAACCTCAAAGCGCTGATCTGCGGCTCGGCGCCGCTGGCCAAAGAGACGCAATTCTTTTTCTTCATGCTCGGCATCCCGGTCCTCCAGGTTTACGGCCTCACCGAGACCACGGCCATCTGCACGATGGACGACCCGCGCGAGGTCACGCCCGGCCGCGTCGGCCCGGCCATCCCGGGCATCGAGATGAAGCTCGGCGAAGGCGATGAGGTCCTGGTGCGCGGCCCCAACATCTTTCCTGGTTACTGGAACCGGCTCGAAGCGACGGCCAAGACTTTCGCCGACGGCTGGTTCCGCACGGGCGACCAGGGCGAGGTGGATGAGCGTGGCAACTGGAGCATCATCGGGCGGATCAAGAACCTGATCATTCTCAGCTCCGGCCACAACATCGCCCCGGAGCCGATTGAGGAGATGGTGCTCAAGCATCTTCCCGGCGCGCAGCAGGTCGTGCTCATGGGCAACGGGCGCGGCTATCTTTCTGCCCTCATCACCGGCGACGTGACCAGTGATCGGGTGGAGAAGGCGCTGGAAACGGTCAACGCGCAACTGCCCCACTACAAGTGCGTCCGCGCCTTTCATCTCGACACAGCGCCGCTCACGATTGAGAGCGGTCTGCTCACGGCCAACGGGAAGCTGAAGCGGGACGCCATCGCCGCGCATTTCCAGGCGCAAATCGAAGGTTTGTACCGCACGAAGAAGGCATCCAGTTGAAACGAAGAGACGCTCCCCCGCGAAGGAAAAATTGATGAGTACACTCAGGTCGCTGCGAAGAAAAAAGATCAGGGAGTCTCAAGACCGGCTTAAGAAAAAGGTCCAGGCCGATCTGTCCGGTCAACAGGTGGTCGTGCGACAGACCCAGGGCGAGAAGATGTCTGAGGTCTTATTGGATTTTGTCCGGCCCCACCTTGACCTGGCGCAAAACGATGAGCAACAGCGCAAGGCGATCGCCCTGGCCGTGCTGGCTTGGAATGTCGCGCTGCTGCCGCCGGAAAAACACGCGGAAGAGATCGATCAGATCGTGAGCGGCTTCCCGGATGTGGCCGAGGAGATGAGGACGCTGATGCAAGCGATGGTCCAGCGCAAGCTGATGCTCTTCCCTGACCATCGGCGGGTGATCCTCAACTACGAGATTGCTGACCTGGGCGGCAGCCAGCTTCACTTATCCGTGATCTCGACTTCGCCTGGGCACACGGGCTGAGGGAGACGCAGGTCTGCCCTCACCGCTGCGCCGAAAGGACGGTCATTGTGTGGTCATTACTTAGCCTGATCGCTTTTTACCTGCTCATCAATGTGCTGCTGCTCGCGGCGGGCGTTGGCATCGGCTACCTGCTGCGCTGGCTGTTGCCAGCGGTAGACTGGGGGGCGGGAATTTTGATCGGTGTGGTCACGACGGCGATCTCCGCTTACGTTTTCGGGCGCGTCCTGACGGCCCGCGTCACGGAGCCTGAGCCTGAAGACGAGACTGATGAGGAGCCGGAGGCAGAGGACGATTCGCGGGTCTTCATTTATCCGGCGTCTCCGTTCCCGACGAGAAGGCGGAGAAAACGGAAGCGGCGCTAACGCCCTGGCGCCCCGACAGCACGGCGTTTGAGAAGCAAAGCATGCAGAATTTCAGCGGCGACACACTCTCCTGGGAATTGATCGACGGCGTAGTGGAACTCGCGCTCCACCGCCCGCCGTGCAACGAAATCGGGTCTGCCACGCTGCAAGAATTGGAACAATTCGCCGAGGCGCTACAGGCGGTCACCGGGGAGGCTCACGCCTTGATCATCCACAGCAGGCTGAAGCCCGGCTTCTGCGCTGGCGCCGACCTGCGCGAGTTGTACCATCGCTCTCAGGAATTGTCGGCGGAAGAGAGCGAGGCCGGGGTGCGCGATTTTCTCGAGCGCATTCACCGGGTGATGAACACCATCGACGCCTCGCCCCTGACGACGATCGCGGCGGTTCACGGCGTGACCTTCGGCGGGGGATTTGAATTGGCCCTCACCTGCGATTTGATTGTCGCCGATAAGATGGCCCGCTTCTGCTTCCCCGAGCTGCGGCTGGGATTGATCCCGGGCTTCGGCGGCATCCCGCGGCTGAAGCGTGACCTGGGTAACGGCATCGTCCGCGACCTGCTGCTGACGGGTCGCAGCATCAATGCGACTAAGGCTCAAGCCATCGGGCTCGTCAGCCAACTGACGGCGGAGGGCGAGGCCTTGCGGGTGGCGCGGCTCACGGCGGCTCAGGTCGGAAAGTTCGATCGGGCGACGAGCGCGGCGGCGAAGCGGTTCATCAAACCGATCCCCTACGCGGAACTGCGTCAGGAGATCGAGACTTTTTGCAACCTCTTCACCAAGCCCGCGGTTGAGGCGGGCCTGCGCAAGTTCGTGGAGAGCACTGACGCTCAACCGTACCTGCCGTGACAAGTGAGGTGGGACTCGCCTGAATCCGGGTATGGGGATGGCAGCGCGACCCGGTATGCTAAAGATTATTTGGAGTAACTTGCATGCGGACACTGGAACAAACGACCGATGAGATCCTCGGCTTGGCGGCCACTCATTTCAAGGTCTCCCCAGACGAGCTTTCCCCGGACGACGACTTTTTCAAAAAACTCGGCATCGACAGCCTCCAGGCGCTGGAGCTGCTGACCCGGCTGGAGAACCACTTCCAGGTTGAGCTGCCTGATTATGAAGTCCAGGGCGTGACCGACTTCCGCACCCTGGCCGAAAGAATCCAAGCCAGACTCTGATGCTAGACCTGCGCCCATACGATTCGCTCGGAGCCGCGTTGCGCGACGCGCTGGAGCGTTGGCCCTACGAGACCTGTCTGATTGAAGCCGACCGCGAGCGGGAGAACTGCCGGCTGACTTACCGGCAGTTCAAGGAGGCGGCGCTGCCCCTAGCCAGCTTTCTCCAAGCGGCAGGGTTTCAGAGCGGCGGCCGGGCGGCGATCATTATGACCAACCAGTCGAAGTGGCTCATCTCCGCCTACGCCATCTTCTATGCGGGCGGGGTGCTGGTGCCGCTCGACTACAAGCTCACTGCCCCGGAGCATCTGCAACTGCTCGCCCACTCCCAGGCCGAGGTGCTCGTGACCGAATACCACCTCTGGCGGGCCATGACGCAGGCCGAAGGGTTCAAGGACCTGAAGGTCAAGGCGGCGCTCGTCACCGAAGCGCCGGCAAACGCGGACCTGAAAGGAGCCCGCCGGTGGGAGGAGGCCAACGGCGGCCAGGAGCCGGAGTTCGTGCCGCGCGGGCGAAAGGACTGGGCTTGCATCGTCTACTCGTCGGGCACCGGCGGCCGGCCGAAAGGGTGCGTGCTGACTCACGAGAACTATCTCGAGCAGTGCCTGGCGCTCACCTCGCTCTACCCGTTCTGGCCGGGCGTGCGCTACCTGAGCATCCTGCCCACCAACCACGCGATTGATTTCATGGTGGGCTTCATCGGCCCGTTCACCTGCGGGGCGGCAGTCGTGCACCTGCGCACGCTCCGGCCGGAGTACGTGCGTGAGGCGTTCCCGCGCTTCAAGATCACCTACGTCAGCCTCGTGCCGCTGATCATCAAAAACCTGGAGAAGGGCTTGAGGACACGCTTCGATGAGCTGCCGCGGTTCAAGCGGCTCGTCTTTGACCGGCTGGTCGGCGTCAATCGCGCGCTCACGCGCAAGCAGCCCAACCTGAATTTGAGTCGCCGCCTGCTCAAGCAAGTGCACGAAGCCTTCGGCGGCGAGTTGCGCGCGATCTTCACCGGCGGCGCCTTCACCGACCCGGCGACCTTGCAGTTCTTCTACGACCTCGGCCTCCAGGTCAGCAACGGCTATGGCCTGACCGAAGCGGGCACGGCCGTCACCTTGAATGACTTCAAGCCGTTCCGCGCCGACACCGTGGGCCGGCCGCTGCCGGGGATGGAAGTGAAGATCGTCAACCCGGACGCGGACGGGATCGGCCAGGTGGCCGTGCGCAGCCAGACGGTGATGTCTCACTACCTCGACGATCCGGATTTGACCGCCGAGACGGTCGTCAACGGGTGGCTGATGACCGGCGACCTCGGCCGCATCGACGGCCTGGGGCACTTGCAACTCTTCGGCCGGGTGAAAAACATGATCGTCACCGAAGAGGGGAAGAACGTTTACCCCGAAGACATCGAGACCGCCTTCGAAGGGCTCCCGGTGAAAGAGTTCTGCGTCTTCGCGGCCAACTACATCTGGCCCGAACGCTCGATGCTCGGCGAGAAATTGATCATCGTGCTGCGCCTGGAAGAAGGGCAGAAGTTCACCGAGGCGCTGCACCGGGAACTCAATGACCGCAACCGTCGCCTGCTGAATTTCAAGCGCGTCAGCGGCTACGTGATCTGGCCGGATGGCTTCCCGCGCACGGCCTCACTCAAGATCAAGCGGAACGTGTTGGCGGGGGAGATCCGGAAGCGCTTCGACCGGCAGACGGCAATCAAGGAACTATGATCGTTCGGAGTACCGAGGCGGGTTTTGGCTTGGATGAAGGAACACCCCGCCTCGGTACTCCATGCTTAGGGAGCTATGACGACTTCGACTCTAGCGGTGGTCAACCCGGCGGCGGGCTTTGGGCGGTGCGGCAAGCTGCTCGGCCCCGCGTTGGACCGTTTGCGCGCGGCGGGCGTCAAGTTTGACCTCGCCGAGACGCGCCGCGCCGGACACGGCACCGAGCTGGCGCGTGAAGCCTACCGCAACGGTTACCGCCGCTTCATCGCGGTCGGCGGCGACGGGACCGCTTTCGAAATCGTCAACGGCCTGTTTCCCGAGGCGTGGTCCGGAAGTTCGAATGGTGTGCCGCAGAGTGAGCGCCCGACACTCGGCTTCCTCCCGCTCGGCACCGGCAACTCATTCCTGCGCGATTTCACCGATCAAGGCGTCGAGTACGCGACCAGCGCGATCATCGAAGGTCGCCAGCGCCCCTGCGACGTGATCCGCCTGAGGCACCACACAGGGGTGATTCATTACATCAACATCCTGAGCCTGGGTTTTGTCGCCGACGTCTGCACCCTCGCCAACCGCCGATTCAAGCGGCTCGGCGCGGCGAGCTACGGCCTGGCCGTGGTCCTGTGCCTGGCGCGGTTCCAGAAGCGCGTGTTCCCGATGCGGGTGGACGGAGTTGAAGAGGCCGACCCGCCGCGCACGGCCCTGCTCATCTTCAACAACAGCAAATACACCGGCGGGAACATGATGCTCGCGCCCACGGCCGACATCGGCGACGGGCAGATTGAGATCGTGCGCTGGGCGGCCGACCGCTTTGACTTCATCCGCAACTTCCCGAAGTGCTACGACGGCTCGCACATCCATCACCCGCTCATCTGGCAGGGCCGCGCCAGACGCATCGACCTCGATTTCGACGGCCCGGTGGATATAATGATTGACGGTGAAGTGATGACCGTGCGGTGCGAGAGTCTGGAAGTCTTGCCCTCGGCGCTCAATGTCATGGTATGAGAAAAATCTACCTCGTCATCCGCAGCCTCACGCTGTGGACGATCAGCATCATCCACTTCTTCACGGTCTGCACCTGCCTTGTCATCCTGGGCGTCTTCATCGACCCGCGCCAGAACGACCGCCCGCAACGCTGGTTCTTCCGCAATATCCTGCGGCTGGCCGGCGTGGGCTTTGAAGTGCGCTACGCCTCCGGCTTCGACCGCACGCGCACGAGCTTCTTCGTCTGTAATCACGTCGATATCTGGGACGCCTTCATCATCTACTCGGCCATCCCCCAGTTCGTGCGCGGCCTGGAGAATGAATCCCACTTCAAGGTCCCCGCTTATGGCTGGATGATGAAGCGCTTCGGCAACATCCCGGTCGCGAAGAGCAGCAGCCCGTCGGACTTCAAGCGGATGATGAAGCGCGTGAAGGAGGCGCTCGAGAGCGGCGTCAGCCTGATCGTCTTTGCCGAGGGGACGCGGACCCTGGACGGGCGAGTGGGGCCTTTCAAGGAAGGCATCTTCCGCATGGCAATTCAGTTCGGCTACCCCATCGTCCCCATGAGTATGGTCGGGGCTTACGAATTCAGCCGGAAAGGGAGCTTGATGCTTTACCCATCGAAGATCGTGGTGCATCTGCACGACACCATCGAAACCAAGGGGCTCGGGAAAGATGATGTTCGCGGGCTGGCGGAGCAGGTCCACCGGATCGTTTCCAGACCCGTTGATGAGGCCTATGGCATGGATGAGGGCTCTTCAGACCGCCTGAGTGGTTCTAGAACGGTCGAGCGTCAAGCGACGAGGTAAGGCATAGCCGCATCATGAACCAACGCTCCCTCAATGAAGTCTATTCCAAATCATCCATGCGTCGCCGCTACGAGGTCTGGTTCCTCAAACTCATGCTGGCCGACGGCAGCGGCGCCTGGTGGTTTCGCTATCTTTTGCTGAATCTCGGACGCTCAGGTAGCAGTGGCTGTCCGAACAATTCTAGGGGGATGCCCGTGCAAGTATGGGCCACTTGGTTTCCGAAGGATGGAAAGCCGCAAGGCTTTATTCAAGGCTTATCTCAGGACCGACTCTCCTTCAGCGCACCCGGCACCCAGCCGTTCCACCTTCGCGCGGGCGACAATCGCATCGGTGAAGACGCTTGCGCCGGCCGCGTCGCGGCAGACGGCCAGGTGATCACCTGGGACCTGCGCTACCGCTCGACCGTCGGCGTGACGATGAGCGACGTGGGCTGGATCGGATTTTCCCGCACGCCTCACTCGGACGCAGTCTTTTCGGGGGAGATCACCTTCGACGGCCGGAGCTTTCGCGGCGAGCCGCTGGGCTACGGACTTCAGGGGCATAATTGCGGCTACCGTCACCGCAACCGATGGAACTGGGCGCACTGCGTCGCGCTCGACGCGGCCCGCGGTCTGAGCACGTTTGAGGCGCTGGAGTATGAGATCGGCCTGGGTTTGAGGTTCCGCAGGGCGCTGCTCTGGCACGAAGGGAAGCTTTACACCTTCAAGAAATTTTCGGACGTCAGCCGAGATCCTGAACGCCTGCGGTGGGGCTTCAAGTGCTCCAGCCCCCGTGAAGGGTTGGTTCTCACCGTTGACCTTGATGGCGGCGGCCCTTCGCTGCACCGGCTGCCGTATCTGAAGACTGACTGCTCCGGAAGCTTCGAGGTCGCCAACAACAGCCTGGCCCAAGCCACCCTGTACCTCAGCCGCCGGGGCCAATTGCCGGAGCAGATCAGCGCCAATGGGGGCGCGGTCCTCGAAATGGGCGGGGTGTAGCGGCGGCCTTTTCAGTGAACCCCGGCGGGCAGCAGCGAGCCCTGGCGGTCCATGGCGGTCCCCCACCCGTTGCCTACCTCTCGGATCATCCCGTGAAAATGGATGTCACTGCCCGAGAGGACGACGAGCGAGTCGCCGAGCCGGATGTTAGGGTTGTGGAGCCGGAAGCGGACGACTGTCGCCCGCCCGTTCTCTTGCTCGACGGTCTCGAACTGAAACTCGTCGGCCTGAACGATGACGGTCTGAGCGTTACTACCTTGGGAAGTAGAATCTGGCATGATGAATACCTCGGATCGATGTTAATCTTGAGCGTGACTGTCAGAACCTACACCTCAAATGGCGGATGACAGTTGCGCGAGTCCTTTGCGCCTTGGCGAGAGATTAGACCTCACGCCAAGGCTATGCTTGATCCCCGTGCTGAGCGATAAACCAATCGATCAGCCGGCGGGCGATGCTCAGCTTCGGAGGAATGGCGGGCAGGCGATCAGCCGCATACCAACCCGCGTCTTCGATCTCGACTTGGTCAATCTGGATCTCCCCCGCCTCGTACTCGGCCGTAAACCCAATCATCAGGGAATTGGGGAAGGGCCAGGGCTGGCTGCCAAAGTACCTGACGTTTTTGATGCCCACGCCCACCTCCTCCATGACTTCGCGCTCGACGGCCTCCTCCAGAGATTCGCCCGGCTCGACGAAACCGGCCAGCACACTGTACATCCCCGGCGGGAAACGCGCGGAGCGAGAGAGCAGCACCTCGCGTCCGCGCGAGATCAAGACGATGACGGCCGGCGAGAGGCGGGGGAAGTTTTGCAAGCCACATGCCGGGCAGACTTTGGCCCTGTCAGTTTCGCTTGATCTTGTTCTCGTTCCGCACTGGCCGCAGAATTGATGCGTCCGGTCCCAGTTGACGATTTGGATGGCCCGGCCGGCGAGGGCGAAGAGGTCTTCATCCAACCGGCGATACAACCGCCGCAGGTTTTCAAAGGCCATCCCGGCCGGCGGCTCGCTCGCCTCATCCAACTCCACCGAGTAGCAGTGCCGTTCTTCGAGGGACCCTAGATACTGACTCCGCACCGCGGTCAATCCTAACTCGGAGAAGTCGGCCAACAGAGGGACGCTCGCCGCCTTCTCCTCCTCCGAATGGACCAGGAGCAAGTCTCGGCAGAAGGCGAACCACCAAGCTGGGCGCTCATTCTGCCCTGGTGGAATGATGGCTGGAGTGAAGGATTTGGGCATGGATCGAGATGCTGTGCCTTGAGTCTTCCACCTTCGATACCTGATCGAAGCGTTCTGTTTGCTAATCGCAGCGTGAGCATTTTACCGGCGGCGATGAGATAATGCCACTCGCCGGCCGCCCACTGCCGGGCGGAAAAATAGTCCGGCAGCACTTGCGCCCTGTTTTTGCGCCAATCTATATTTGGCCGCGGAACACTTGCCGCCCCGGCCAAGACGAGAAGGGACGATCAACCGTGGATGTCATACTGAACGATGTCGAGGTCCGAGTGCTCGGCTCGCTGGTCGAGAAGAAGATCACCACGCCCGAATACTACCCGCTCACCCTCAATGCGCTGGCCAACGCCTGCAATCAGAAGTCGAGCCGCGACCCCGTCGTTGCCTTCGACGAGAAGACCGTGGTCCGGGCCTTAGACGGCCTCCGCGAAAAGAAGCTGGCCTGGGTGGTCACCGGCGCCGACCATCGCGTCCCGAAGTACGGGCACCTCTTTCCTGAAGCCTTCGACCTCACGCCGCCGGAAGCGGCCGTGCTTTGCGTCATGATGCTGCGCGGGCCGCAGACGCCCGGTGAAGTCCGGGGGCGCACCGGGCCGCTCTACAACTTCGAGGGGCTCAGTGAGGTCGAAGCGACATTGCAAGGGTTGATGGAAAAAGAGCCGCGCCCTTTGGTTGCGAGGCTGCCGCGCCAGCCCGGCTTCAAGGAATCCCGTTACGCTCACCTGCTCTCCGGTCAAGTCGAGGTCGAGGAGCGAGAAGTTGCGCCGCGGCCGGAGCCTGCCACCGCGGAGGTGCGCGCGGAAAACGAGAGGATCGCTCAGCTCGAAGCGGAGGTAGAACAACTCCGCCAGGCGATGACGGAGTTGCGGCAGCAGTTCCTGGATTTCAGGAAGCAATTCGAGTGATTCGTCCGTCCCGGCCGCGCCCCTACTGTGAGCGCTGGACCGATACATTCCCCGCCTTCCTGATGTCATAAGCGGCAGTGACGAAAGTTTGGAGGTAAGCGAGCGCGGCCACTGCTAGCAGAGCGTAGACCATCAATCCCCAGCTCACCGAGTGCGTCAAGACAATCGTTCCCGCCATCAGTAAAAGCATGGCCGCGACAATCATTCGGTAGAAAACAATCCGATACCACAGGCTGAAGAGGATAATCAACCCGAGGGCCGCCACCAACATTCCCATCGGCTCCGGCCAGCGCAACAGGAGCACGAGCGAAAGGTAGTAAGTCACCACCAGCCCGCGGACAAATTTCTGGAGCGTGTAGTAGTCCTCATAGAAGAACGGGAAGAAGGCGGCCAGCGTCGCGCCCACGAGTAACGCGTTCATCCCTCCCGCCGGCACACCGAACGCCTGCGCGAGCGGGTAGTGCCAGACGAGGATCAGCCAGATCGGCATCGAGTTGCGGAGCCATTTCGCCGGGCGGCCTGGCCTGATCAAGCTCAGGTCGGCGATCAAGTAGAGGTAATAAGCGGCGGCCGGCAGCCAGATGCCGAGCCAGTGTGCGCCGAATGTCCGGTGCCACAGCGCCGCCAGGGTAGCGATCACGGAGGCAGCCAAAGGCGCCCACTCGTAACTGCGAATGTGAGAGGGCGGCTGCCGATACCACCTCTCCAGATTCTCGGCCCCGCGCAGGGCCGGCTGGAGCGAGCGATTGATGCTCTCACCCACGGCTTGCATCAACTGTTGGTGGAAGTCGCGATCATCGCGGCGGGCACTTCGTTCGGCCTCGGTGAGAGTGATCGGTTGGTGGTATCGCACGACGACCTTGGCGGGCTTGGGCAGCAGCCGCCACTTCGGCCAGGCGCGTGAGGCCCCGCCGATGGTCACCGGCACGATCGGTGCCCCGGTCTCGATGGCCAGCCGCGCCACCCCGGTGCGCAGCTCGCCCATCGGCCCGCGCTCGGAGCGCTGCCCCTCAGGGAAGATGCCCAACGCCTGACCGCTTTTGAGGACGCGACAAGCTTCGAGGTAGGCGGCCTCGCCCTTCCCACGGCGGATGTCTACCGGGAAAGCGCCGAGCGCTTTGATCACCTGCCCGAGGAGCGGCACTTGAAAGAGCGCATCCCACGCCATAAACCGAATGACTCGCCGAATCGGGAGCATGACCAACACGGGGTCGAGGTACGAAGGATGATTGCCCGCGATAATCACCGGCCCTTGCTCCGGCACGTTCTCAAGGCCGTGGTACTCGACCGCGAACAGCACTCGGAACAGCGGCCGGCCGATGAACTTCAAGAAGGAAAGCATGATTGGGTTGTCTGCACGCTCCGGCCCTACAGCCCGGCAGCCGCAGCGAAGCGCTCGCCGGCTCAGGCACTGTCAATTATCCATTGTCCATTGTCCATTATCTTGCAGAGAGGTTTGCCGCTGAAATCAACAGATGGGTCACGGCCCGGGCTTCAAGAGCATCACGCCTTGGCCGCTGCTGAAAATTCCGGCCACGCAACCCGTCATCAGCGTCGCCAGCGTTGCCGCCAGCAAAGCGCGCATGCCGAGGCTCGCCAGGTCGTCGCGGCGCGTCGGCGCCAGGGCCGCCGTCCCCCCGACAAAAATCGCGACCGAGGCAATGTGCGCAAACCCGCACAGAGCATAACTCAAAACCACCACCGTGCGCGGGTCAGTCAGCTTACCTGTCGAAGCAAGCTGCGCCAGGTCTTGATAAGAGACGACCTCGGTGAGGATCACTCGCTCGCCCAGCAGCCTGGCCGCTTGCGGAATGTCGGCGCGCGCCAGCCCGAGCAGCGCGGCGACAGGGTAAAAAATCCAGCTCAGGATTCTCACCAGCGACAACGGCGTCTGAAGCCCGAGCCACGCGCTCGGCAGCGCCAGGATTTTATCGACCAAGGCGACCAACCCCAACATGGCGATGAGCAGCGCCGAAATTCCCGCGGCAAGTTTCAGCCCATCCATCGCCCCTTCGATGATCGCGCTCATCAGGTTGCGTGACCGCGTCGCCGGGTCTTCCGGCGGGACCTTGGCCAGCGTCTCCGGCACCTCCATCTCCGGCAGCAAAATCTTGGTCATCACCACCGCCGCCGGGATCGCGATGATCGAAGCCGAGAGCAAATGCCCGGCGATCTGCGGGAAGAGGCCGGTGAGGAAAGCGACGTAGATGCCAAGCGTGCTCGAAGCCACGGTGGCCATCCCCGTGGTCAGCACCGTCAGCAACTCCGAGCGCGTCATGCGGTCGAGGTAAGGCCGGATGACGAGCGCCGACTCCACGCCCACGAAGATGTTGGCGGCCCCGCACAGTGATTCGGCGCCGCTGATGTTCATGGTGTGGTGGAAGACCTTGGCGAAGAGTCGGACGATGAATTGCAGCACCCGCAAATGATAGAGCGCCGCCGTGAAAGCCGAGAAGAAGATGGCGACGGGCAGGACTTGAAAGAGCAAGATGAACCCGACCGACCCCGGCTCGCCGGGGCTCGCCGCCAGCGGGCCAAACAAAAACGCCGTGCCGCTCTTGGTCACATCGAGCAGCGCGACCACGGCGTCATTGAGCCAAATGAAGACTCGCTGCGAGCCGGGGAAGCGAAACACCAGCAGGCCGATCAGGAGCTGCAACCCAAGCCCCCACGCCACAGTCTTCCAAGGCACCTTCCGGCGGTGGGCGGAGAAGAGCCAGGCAATGCCCGCGAAGGCGAAGAAGCCGAGAGCAGAGAAGAGATGGAGAATCATCAATGATCCTTAAGCGTCAGGGTGATCCTTGGATTATTCGGTCTGCACTTATTGCGACCATTTCGTCGGCTGCCGGTCCCAACGGTGATGGCGCAACTGTGCGTGAAGATCATCGGGGAGCGGGCCGGCGTCACTCGCGGCGAGATTTGATTCGACGTGTCGCACTTTGCGCATTCCAGGGATGATGGTGCTGACCGCTGGGTTGCTGAGGATGAAGCGCAGAGCCACCTCCGGCATCGTCCTGCCAGCAGGGATCAGCGGCCTCAACGCCTCGGCGCGATCAACGCTCGCGTTGAGGTTCTCCGACACGAAGTAAGTGTTGCGCCAGTCGCCTTCCGGCCACTTGCTCTCTTTAGTCAGCGTGCCGGTGAGTGTGCCTTCGTCAAACGGCACGCGCGCAATTACGGCCACGTCCCGCTCCTGACAAGCCGGGAAGAGTTCGTCCTCCGGGCTCTGCTCGAAGATGTTGTAGATCACTTGCACGGCGTCAACCAATCCGCTCCGCACTGCCCGCACGCCGTTCCAAGGCTCCCAGCGATTGATGCTGATGCCGACGGCACGCAGCAAGCCCTGACTTCGCAGCTCATCCAGCTTCTTGGCCCAGCGATTATCATCCACCCACCCATCTTCCCACACGTGAAACTGAAAAAGGTCGAAGCTCTCAAGCCCGGCATTCTCCAGGCTGCGGTGGACGTACTCCTCGATGTGGTCGGGCGGGAAGCAATCATCGAGCGTGTACTCCCGGCGGCTGGGCCACTTGAAATTCTTGGGCGGCATCTTGGTCGCGGTGTAGAGCTTCTTGTCCGAGTTGGCCCGCACGAGCCGCCCCAGCAGACCCTCGCTGTGGCCGGCGCCGTAGCCCCAGGCCGTGTCGAAGAAGTTGCAGCCCAGGTCCGCCGCGCGCTGCAAAGAGCGCATCGACTCCTCATCATCCGACCCGGTCCAGCCCCCCATGCCCCACATCCCATAACCGATTTCGCTGGCCATCCAGCCAGTGCGCCCGAACCGACGATATTTCATTGCAGCCCCTCCTTCTTTGGGTCAAATAATAACGGGAAAAATTGACCGCCCATCTTTTCGCCCTTTGGTATCGGCGGCACCCCTTCGAGCAACGGGTCGTTTGAAGCGGACTCGACGCCGTCACGAAAAACATTGATCACCGTCGCCCGGCGCGACCGGTCGGTCGCGTTCTCAAAAGAGCCGTGGACCATCAGCGGGTGATGGAAAGAGGCTTCGCCTTTTTTGAGCACCACCGGGACCGGCTTGAACTGCCGCTTCTGCTCATCCGAGAGCACGGTTTGAATCGCCTGCATATCGCCGGCCAGCCCCGTGATCGGAAGCAATTCCCAGCGGTGGCTGCCCGGCACGTATTGCAGACAGCCGTTCTCCACATCCGCATCGTCCAACCCGATCCAGCACGAGAGGTGCGCCATCGGCCGCGTCCGCGTCCAATAGGAATAGTCCTGATGCCAGGCGACCACGCCGCCGTGGTGCGCCGGCTTGCAGAAGAGTTGATCGTGCCAGAAACGGACCGCCCCCCCGAGCAACTGTGAGGCGGGCACGACGAACGCCGGGTTCCAGAGCAGGTCGTGAAAACCGGGCGTGATGCGCCATGCCCCCAAGGCGTGGAACAGCACCCTGGCCGGGTCCTTCGATTCGTTGGAGTGGTACTCGTAGAAGAGATGGTGTTGGGGATGTGAAGGGTCAGCCAGCCCGCTTAGCTCTTCGCGCAACACCTCTACTTGCTCCTCCCTTAGCATCCTGATGCCTGTGAGATAGCCGTACTCTCGAAAAAATTCCACCTGTTCATCACTCAACCGGTAACGCGTCCACTCTTCCGGAGTCGTCGGCCGGATGAAAAGATCGCTGATCAATTTGTGGTGGACAGACAGGTCCTCAACCATGCGATGCATTCCTCATCGAGAGCGATGCGGTCCGGGGAGCGCGAGCGACCTGATGCTCCCGGAAAGAGCTGGTTGAGCCAGCATCAGGTCGCTCGCGCTCCCCGGACCGTACCAATGTCGCGTGTTTTGATTTAGCATTAACCTCTTCGATGCCACGATTCTTTGCCATAATAGAACACAATCATCGGAACTGGCGAGCGCTCTTCATCCAACTTGCCCTCGCCGGCGAACCGAGCAAGGCTGAAGACTGAAGGAGAAACCATCATGGCTCAACCGAAAGCAGCACCGTACGGCTCTTGGAAATCACCGATCACCTCCGACCTGATCGTCTCCGGCACCATTGGCCTCGGGCAGATCGCACTCGACGGTGAAGACACCTACTGGGTGGAGATGCGCCCGGCAGAGGCGGGCCGCTACGTCGTCGTGCGGCGGACGCCGGACGGGCGGACGACCGACATCACGCCCCCGCCCTTCAACGTTCGCACACGCGTGCACGAGTACGGCGGCGGCGCTTTCACCGTGGCCGACGGCGTGGTCTACTTCTCGAACTTCGCCGACCAGCGCCTCTACTGCCAAGACTCTGGCGCCGAGCCGCGGCCAATCACTCCCGAGGCAGCCCTGCGCTACGCCGACAGCATAATTGACCGACGCCGCCACCGGATGATCTGCGTGCGCGAAGACCACCGGATTGCCGGACAGGGGGCGATCAACACGCTGGTGAGCCTCAACCCTGAAGGCGACAGCGAAGGCGGTCAGGTGCTGGTCTCCGGCAACGATTTCTATGCTTCGCCGCGCCTCAGCCCCGACCTCTCGCGCCTCGCGTGGCTCACCTGGAACCACCCGAACATGCCCTGGGACGGGACCGAGCTTTGGGTCGGTGAGGTCAACGCCGACGGCACGCTGGGCCAATCCGAGCGAGTCGCCGGAGGCCCGGAGGAATCAATCTTCCAACCAGAGTGGTCGCCGGACGGGGTCTTGCATTTCGTCTCCGACCGGACCGGCTGGTGGAATCTCTACCGCTGGAAAGACAGCCGCGTCGAGCCGCTCTGCGAGATGGAGGCCGAGTTCGGCCAGCCGCAGTGGGCCTTCGGCCTGTCCACCTACGGCTTTGAATCGGCTAGCCGCATCATCTGCGCCGACACCGAGCGCGGCACCTCGAAGTTGGCGAGCCTCGACACCACGACCCGTCAACTCCAGTTGATCGAGACGCCGTACTCCAAGATAGACTACTTGCAAGTCTCCCCCGGCCGTGCCGTGTTCGTCGCCGGCTCGCCGACCGAGATGTCGGCCGTCGTCCAACTCGACCTTGCCACGCGGCAGCCAGCATCTTCGATTGACGTGTTGCGGCGCTCAAGCGAAGTCACGGTTGACCCCGGATACATTTCCATCCCGCGGGCGATTGAGTTCCCGACCGAGAGCGGGCTGACCGCTCATGCCTTCTTCTACCCGCCGCAGAACCGCGACTACGTGGCGCCCGCCGATGAACGCCCGCCGCTGCTCGTGATGAGCCACGGCGGGCCGACGGCGGCCACCTCCCCGGCACTGCGCCTGACGATTCAATACTGGACCAGCCGCGGCATCGCCGTCCTGGACGTGAACTACGGCGGCAGCACCGGCTACGGGCGCGAGTACCGCGAGCGGCTCAACGGACGGTGGGGCGTGGTGGACGTGGATGACTGCGCGAACGGGGCGCGCTACCTGGTCGAGCGCGGCGAGGCGGACGGCCGCCGGCTCGCGATCACGGGCGGCAGCGCGGGCGGCTACACGACGCTCTGCGCGCTCACTTTTCGGGATGTCTTCAAGGCCGGCGCGAGCCATTACGGCGTGAGCGACTTGGAGGCGCTGGAGGAGGACACGCACAAATTCGAGTCGCGCTACTCGCACAGCCTCGTCGGCCCCTACCCGGAGCGGCGCGACCTTTACCGCGAGCGCTCGCCGATCCATTTCACCGAGCGGCTTTCGGCCCCGGTGATATTCTTTCAGGGGTTGGACGACAAGATCGTGCCGCCTAATCAGGCTGAGATGATGGTGGAGGCGTTGCGCAAGAAGGGCCTGCCGGTCGCGTATGTCGCGTTCGAGGGTGAGCAGCACGGATTCCGCCAGGCAGCGAATATTAAACGGGCGCTTGATGGCGAGTTGTATTTCTACTCGCGGGTGTTTGGCTTTGAACTGGCCGAGCCGGTGGAGCCAGTGACCATCGAAAACCTATAACTCATCAACATTGACGAAACATATGGAAGACCAACGTGAACCAACTGCCCAGCCACCAAAGGTCATACCTTTAAAGGCAAAACTCTCGCCTGAAGCGGCCCGGGAATGGAACGAGACGATGGAAGCTGGGGTCAAAGCTCAACAGCTCATCAAGGAAGCAGTGGTAGTCGGCGGGACAGCCTCAGCACTCTACGCCGGCCACCGCATCTCTTTTGATACGGACCATCTGCTGACCTCATTGCCAGAGAACTTTGACGAAGTGCTGGAGACTTTAAGCCGATCTTCCGAATGGAAGACGGCGCGGACGAAAAGGCCAGTGCTGATTCTCGGGAGCATCAATGGCGTGGAAGTGGGTTTCCGACAGATGAGGCGGAGTGAGCCGCTAGAGACGGTCACCCTTGAGACCCCTTATGGAAAACTGGTGGCGCCGACGCTCGGAGAGTTGATCGGGATGAAGGCTTATCTAGCCTATAGCCGGAATGCGACCCGTGACTATCTTGATTTTGCCGCTCTGTCCGAGTGTGCGACCGAAGACTTGGTGTTAAGCTCTCTGCTTAAGCTGGAGCGCCAGTATGGGGAGCTTCAGACGGCTTCCATCTGCCTTGAAGTCGCCAAAGCGCTGGCGCAGCCTGAGCCATACGATTTAAGCGCCACCGACTTGTCACGCTACAAGGCGCTGGCCCCTGAGTGGCAGGATTGGAAAAAGACTGAGGAGATTTGCCGAGGCTACGGCTTGCTGCTGGGCGAAAAGATTGTGGAGGGGTAGATGCTACACCGTCACTTGAACACCGATGAATGGACGCTGGAAGCGATAGATTCCTGCCTTGAGCGCGGGGACCTGCCCGACTGGCGGGAACTCTTTTCCGCTGCCAAGCAAGACCGACGACTGGCAAAGGACATTCTCTTGATCGCCACGCGCCACGACCTGGGAGGGGCATCAGTGCTGGCGCGAGAGTTGGTGCGGAGGATATGGCCGGAGCTTACGTGCAAGTCTTAAGCCTGCTCTATACTTCAGCCTTGGAGGTCATCAGATGAAAGTAGGATTGTACAGCATCTCTTATCTGGGCATCTGGTACAGCGGCCCGGCCTTGAGCTTCGAGCAAGTCGTGAAGCGGGCCAAGGATTACGGCTATGCCGGCATCGAACTCGACGGCAAGCGCCCGCACGGCAACCCGATGGACTTGGACCGGCGGGCGCGCGACCGGATGCGCAAGATCCTAGAGCGGGAAGGAATTGAAATCCCGTGCGTGGCCGCCAACAACGATTTCTCCAGTCCTATCGCTGAGCACCGCGAGTGCCAACTGCTGATGGTGCGCGAGCTGGCGCGGCTGGCTTCGGACCTGGGGGCGAAGGTCGTCAGGCTGTTTGCCGCCTGGCCCGGCATGGCGATGCGCGACGGGAGGGCAACCTATGACCTGGTGCGGGGAGAGTTCTATACGTTCGAGCGGCAGTTCCCGTACGCCACACGGCTGGAGCGGTGGAATTATGTCAAGGAGTGTTTGAAGGAGGCCGCCCGGTTCGGCGAGGAATTCGGGGTGGTGATGGCGCTGCAAAATCATGCGCCGCTGCTGCGCCACTGGAAGGACTGCTACGACTTGGTCCGGGAGGTCAATTCCCCGTGGCTCAAGGTCTGCTTGGACCTGCCGATGATGGAGCGGCTCGACCGGGAGTATGTGCGCGAGGCGGCGCTCAGGGTGGGCGGCCTTCAGGTGCACACGCATTTCGGCGGCGAGTTCTACCGCGACGACGGCGGGCAGGCACAGCTTCGGAATCTGAATTTCGGCCAGCCGCTCCCCGATTATGCGCACTTCATCGAACTGATGCGGGAGGTCGGGTATGACGGCTACTTCTGCTACGAGCTGTGTCACCCTGTGCTCAGCGAGGCCCACGAGCGGCTCGGCCTCGATTACGTCGATGAACAGGTCAGACTGGCCCAGGAGTTCATGAGCACGCTGCTGGAAAGGGATCGCTCGAAGGCTGAGGGAGGATTATCGGCCTACGCGTCGAGCGAGGCGGTCTTTTCTCCGGTGAGTAATAAATAGGGCCGTTGGGTCATTCTGCTGGACGCGCCTCATCATTTGTGACTTCGCACCGAAACGGGCAGCCAACTCATCGCCTAACCGCGGCGCTTGCTTCTCGCTGTGGACCTCCGTTTCACTCCTGCGTGCTGAGGAGTGCTGGGCAACTTCTCGGGAAGGTCCAGTTCATCATCAATCAGTACATCCGCACATACGCCTGCCGCTCGCGCATATGCCAATAGAACCGGGAGATGAGGTTCGCGTTCCCCCACCTCAAAGCCAGAGACGTTGCTCCGATAAAGCACATCCGCGAGCCCCAAATGCACGATCAGCTCATTTTGAGAAAGGCCCAAGGCGGTGCGAATCCGGAGAAGTTTCTCAGCCAAGCGAGCCGGCCTCAAGCGTGCAGATCTGCCCATCAAGAATCTCCTTCTGATGGGCCAAGTATCCTAACGCTGAGCTTGACGCTAGCCCTATTTTGGGCTAGCGTTGCCTTGCCTATTTTTATCGCCGCGAGTTTGTACTTTTTGGACTCCGCGGCAGCGCTCATCACTCGTTTGGTGAAATGGCGTTTCGCATCGGCCGTAGCAAGTGATTGTCAAAGTTCAGAGTCACACGAGGCTCACAAGATACCAAACTGCGTGGCCAGGTGTCACGCTGAGTCGAAAGAGAAAATGACTACCCCTCGCAGTAGCTGCGACGCAATCACCTCGGCTGAAGATGACGAGATGGTCATGGTCTACTTCGTCCAGCGCTCCCATTCATTCCCGGTCGCGGTCAACGCGGCGACGCGACCGGTGCTCGCCGGCACGCACCTCGTGCAGCTCACCGGCCAATACTTTATTGACCAACGCGACAGCCAGCAAGACTATGCGACATTGGAGGCGAACATTATTATGCCGGGCCAGGTGTCGTGACTGCGGCGCCGGCTTCGAATCAGTCTGGCAACGGATTGAGGAGCGCGACGAGTTAGAGCGTGCGGGCCTCCGGATGGACTTCGCGACGGCCTGGGAGATCTTCCGTCGGGCGTGGGAGCAGGCGCGAGAGAGCCGAGGGAAAGATCCGGCCCCGGTCGAGTGTGATGACCATAATTGTCATAGCCAGGCAAGCGAACGCCCTTTGCCCAGTCTGCCGTCGCGCCTTCGGTCAAGTTCGTAATTGGAATAAACGGCCGGCTGGCCGCCGCCACATTCTCCAGCGCGCGCTTTCGGCCTCAGCGGCGCCACTCGGATTTCCTCAGTCGCTGGCGCGTCTTTTTCTCATTCGGCAGCATCAGGTTGGAATTTAGCTATTGCCTAGACACCGGGTGAAGGCTATACTCCGGCCGTTTGGCTTGAGCAATGGGCGAACTGGCGCGTACAGGATGCGCGAGCCTAGCCTCAGCCTCAGCTTTCGCGCCCCGCCGAGCAAATTCTTGATTGCCGTAGCATCTGACGCCGAGATGATCCAAGGCATACCGAAACGAAGGAGGTTGATATGATGAATGCTCAGCCCGCAATTTCTGACGAGGCCGGAGTGGTACTCAGAGCGCTTCAGCAAGCGAAGCAACCGCTAACTGCCGATAAACTCCTGAAAGAGCTTCCCAGTGCGATCCGGCCGTCAAAGGATCGGCTGGGCCAACTGCTGCAGGAGCAGGTAAACCTGAAGCAGGTCCTTTGTGGCAACAAAGGCAAATCGCCCGTCTATTGGGCACCGAACCTCGAGGGGCCTGTGCGCGAGGCGATGTTTCAGGTGCTGGCTGAAGGGCCGCAGACCCAATCAAAGCTCCTGGGCAGATTGAGAACTATATTAAGTGGCTGGCCGAAGGATCGGCCCAAGCAGATCCTAGAGCAGTTGGTGCAAGAGCGGTTGATCCGCCAAAGCACAGGCAGATCGCCCGTCTATTGGATACCGAGCCTCGAACAATCTTTACGCGAGGCGATACTTCAGGCGCTGTCCGAACGGCCGCAGACCCAAAAGAGCCTTTCGAGCCAATTGCAAACTCTGTTGAGCGGCTGGCCGAAGGATCAGCTCAAGCGAATGCTTGAGCAATTGGTGCAAGAAGGACTGATTCGCCAAAGCACAGATAAGACACCCTCATACTGGATACCAAGCGCGGAACAGCAGGCCCGCGAAAAGATGCTCACAATATTGGCTGAACGGCCACGGCCCGAGAAAGAGTTCTTGAGCAGCTTGGAACTCTCACTGAGTGACTGGCCGCAAGCTCACCTCAAGCAGATGCTAGAGCAACTAGGACAGGAAGGACGGCTCTATAGGCTGCCGCCCTTGGCTGGCAAGGCTGAGATGCTGAGTCTCCAGCCGGCTGACCCGCGCAGCTACTTGCAGGGTGTGATTCAAAAGCTGAAAGATGAGATCCGACAGCTCGCTGAGAAGCTCGAACCAGCAGGGGTTTCAAAACTACGACTGTTTACGGCAGCCCACGAACTCTTGCAGCAAGAACTGCCCATATCAGCGGCCTCAGCCTTGGTTCACCCGGTGCCAGACTTTGGCCAACTGCTCATCAATCGGATGATGCAAATCGAACCGGGCGCCATTAACGGCGCGCTGGTTTCGCTGCGCGACCTACGGCGCGCGCTGCATACCGAAATCTCTGATAAGGCCAGCTTCGACCAGGCAGCGCTTCAATTATTCCAGCAAGGCCGAGTGGATTTAACCTGGCATCACCATCCGAGCATCCTGAGCGAAGAGGAGCGCAACGAGATGGTCACCGACGGTCAGGGCAATTACTACAACGGGATCGTCTTGAGGAGTTGAGATGAATCAGATGACTGCTCTCCCCAATCCGTTTCGCAACACGGTCGCGACCGACCCTTGGCAACCCGCCTGCGCCGATGTGCCGGAGATTCATGACCGCGCTTTCACTCGCTGCCGCCAGGCGCTGGATCATGTCCGGTCGCAAGGCCAGACGGCATCCATTCTCATCATGGGAGAGCCGGGGAGCGGGAAGACCCACTTGCTGGCTCGGTTGCATTCTTATTTGGCTGCGACGCCGGCGCCCGCCGGATCGCCAGTCAAATCCGGCGGAGTTTTTATCTCGGTGCTGTTGCAAACCAGCCCACATATGATCTGGCGTTACCTGCGGCGCCGGTTTGTGGACGACCTGTTGCGGGCCGCTGACGGCGGCTCTCAATTCGAGCAGATCCTGCTGCACCGCTTGGCCGAGTGCCATCCGGCGGCGAAGGATGCGCAGTTTTTGTTGCACAGGATGAGAGAGGAGGCCCGTAATCACAATGGGCTTGGCCGAGAGTTGGAGATGCTCTTCGATCACATACAGCAACAGACGCAGGCGCCGTTCGACCTCAATCTCTGCACCGTGATCAGTCACTTGCTGCTGCAACGGCACGTGCGGGAAGCGCGGGCTTGGTTGCGTGGGGACGATCTCTCGGATGCGGCGCTCAAGCGCCTGGAGATTGGGCAAGGAGATGAGAGCGATCAAGAAGAAAAAGCCCGCGAGACCGTGCTCGCTTTGAGCCACTTGGCCGGTCCGCAAATCCCGCTCGTCTTTTGCTTCGATCAAGTGGAAGCACTCCAGGTTAACCCGCAAGATCAGGCCGGGCTGTTTGCTTTCGGGCAGATGATTACTTCGCTTCACAATCAAACGAGCAATGTGCTGTTGATCTCCTGTATTCAAACAGCCTTTCTCGATACGCTGCAAAGCGTGGTCTCAGGAATTGCCAGGGACCGTCTAGAAAGTTTTGGGCGAGATACTCTACAATTGCTCACGCGAGAAGAAGCTACGCAATTGCTCGAAGCGCGAATGAACTCTTATCCTGATCTTGCCAGCCTCCGTACCGCTCAGCCTCATTCGCTCTGGCCATTGCGAGAGATAGATCTTGATGAGGCGCTCGGCCCGGTCGGACGCTGTACCCCGCGAAAGCTGCTATCAGCCTGCGCAGAGAAGTTCGAGACCGTGCGGCGGCCCGGTGCTGTCACGGCGCGAACTTCAGTCACGGAATTCCTGGGCAATACCTGGGAAGAAAGAAGCGAGCAGGCGCTGGCCAGCAACCCCGCCGAGCAAACCGATCAGATCATCGGGCAAGGCTTCCCCTTGTTAGTCGACCTGGCCGGCAAACAATGGCAACGGCGAGAGCAGGAGTTGCCGCCGGACGTGGACCTAGTGTTCGAGGACGCCCGCGGCCGACTCGGCATCAGCCTGTGCAATCATAAAAACATGACCAGCCTCGCCGCCAAGCTGAGGCGCTTGAGAGAGAGGAGCGTGGAGAGGCTGGTGCTGTTGCGGAGCGCTCGCCTGCCGCTGGGCCGGCAGGCTGCCAGGACGCGACAATACAGCGATGAATTACTTGCCCAAGGCGTGCGCTGGGTCAAACCGACGGATGAAGCGCTGGCGGCGCTCGATGCCTTGCGCAGTCTGCTCTCTGACGCGAAGGCCGGCGATCTGGTTAATGGCGGCGAGACCATCACGCCGACCACGGTGCAAGAGTGGTTGACGGCCAATCTCTCTTGGGAATTGAGAAGCTTGATGGAAGAAGTGCTGCAACCCGAGACCCGTCCGATCGATTTCAATCTGTGTGAAGACATCGCTGAAGTGCTGCAACTTCACCACCTCGTCTCGGTAGACGATGTTGCAGTCAAATTGAGTCAAGAGAGCGCGGCCATCGAATCGTGCGCGCAGCGGTATCCTGATCGGTTCGGGCTGCTCAGCGGCCCGCCGGCCGTGTTGTTTCAGTTGGTGAGCCAGGGCATCGAAAGCTAGTAAGAGGAGATTGGATTATGGCGGTCACACTACAGGTCCGCGATGTGCGGGCGGCGATCTATCAGGCGGCGGGCGGCCCGCAGAGCGCGGGCACAGGCGAGCCGTCTACCGCGTTGCTCGGGCGATTATTCCACGAGGTCTTCGCTGATCTGGTCGGTGAAGACGGGCGGAAAAACTTTCGCGCGGCGCTCGAAGACGCGGAGCCGAGGTCGTGCAAGTGGCGGGCGGCGCTCGTCGGTCATACCTATCAGCAGTTGGTCGGCCCCAGGCTGCGACAGCATCAAGCCGTGTTGCATCACGTGACTGATCGGGTGCTGAATTTCTGGGATGCCGTTCAGGAACTGTGCCACTGGCTCGCCGACCTTTTGTGGAAGGAGCGCGAGCGCGGTGTGCTCATCCCATCTCTGGGCGCGCTGGTGAGCGTCGAGCAGCCGCTCTGCTGGGAGTTGCGCGAGCCGGGCTGGGCCGATGCGGTCCGGCTGACCGGCGTGGCCGACGCGGTGTGGCGCATCCCGGAGACGGACCGGTGGTGCGTGATCGAGCTGAAGACCGGGCGCACTTCGCCGGAGGCCGACCTCGCGCAGGCTTGTCTGTACCACCACTTGTATCACCAGATGCTGTCATCCTCCGGCCAGAATTCGTCGGGGACTTTGGTGCTGGTGAGTTTCGAGCCGCAGCGCCACGAGCGGTTGTTTGAGGCGGAGAAACTCAATCATGCGCAGGACCGGCTGAAGACTCTCATCGGCCGGCTGGCGGGCGTGCTGCCCGAGCCACATTCAATCATCAATCTTCAGCCGGGCCGGCAGCCTGAGCCGACAAAGTCGGCAGTGGTTAGCCCAAGCGTCACTCCGCCGGAGGGTCAATTGAAACCTGCTGAGCCGTCGGCAGAGCATCTGGAGCTGGGTAAGCAGTTGGTCAAGGCGCTCAGGGAGTACGGCGCAGAGATCAGGCTCGACGGCCCGCCAATTGTCGGCCCGACTTTCTTGCGCTTCCCCGTCACTCTCGGCCCACGAGTGAGGTTGGCGGCGGTCGAGAAGCCGGTGAAGGAATTGCAATTCAGACTTAAACTCGACGCCCCGCCGCGCGTCGGCACGGAGAAGGGCCGCGTGGTGATCGACCTGCAACGGCCGGACCGTCAATACGTGCTGTTCTCCCAGATTCGCGCTCAACTGCCTGAGCGCGACCCGCTGCTGGGCTGCTCGAAAATCCCGTTAGGAGTGGACATCGACGGCCAGTTGCAGATGGTTGACTTCGCGCAACCGGAGAATGCCCATTTGCTGGTGGCCGGCACGACCGGCAGCGGTAAGAGCGAATGGCTGCGCTCGGCCGTGGCCGGATTGCTGGTCACGAATACCCCCGATACGCTCCGACTCTTGCTCATCGACCCGAAGCGGAATGCTTTCCAGATGCTGCGAGATTCACCCTTTCTCCGCCGCCCGCTCGTCTTCCCGGATGAGCAGCCGGTGGTCGAGGTGTTGGAAGAGTTGGTCGAGGAGATGGAAGAGCGCTATCGGGCGATGAGCGAGACCAGTTCTGATTGTCTGGCCGATCACGTCCGCCGCACGGGCCGCCCGCTCCCCCGCATCTTCTGCATCTGCGACGAGTATGCCGACCTGCTCTTGGGCAACCGCCAGCAGCGCCGCGCCCTCGAAGAGCAGATCACCCGATTGGGGAGTAAAGCCCGTGCCGCCGGCATCCACCTCATCCTGGCCACTCAGCAGCCGAGCCGTGAAATCATCAAAGGCGTGCTCGACGCGACCATCCCCGCCCGCGTCGGACTCAAAACGCAGAAGGCGATTGAGTCGAAGATGCTGCTCGGCTACGCGGGCGCCGAAGCTCTGCTCGGGCGCGGCGACCTCCTGTTCAGGTGCATCGGCGAACCGGTCCGCCTGCAATCGGCCTACCTCCCCGTGGAAGAAATGGCGCAGGTGTTCAGCGAGGCGGCAATAGGCAGCCGATCCTATAGCTCTCAAGGCGTCGGCTGAGGTAAACTACTGCCTTCCACATTTGAAGAGTTCAGAGAACTGTTTCTCAAAACCATAAACATCAGCAGTACCTCTCCGGAGCAAAGCCATGAGAAGACCCAAGATTGATCATGCCGTTCTGGGCTCTGGGCGGTCAAGAATCCGAAGACTGATTCGGAAGCCCGGCGCTCTTCTATTCGCTTTAATGCTCTTGTCCGCCACGCCCATCGCCCAAGAATTGCCGAGGGTGATGAAGGTCGAACTCCAGCCGCTGGCCGCGCAGGCCAGGCGCTTGGTGGAGGCCATGGACTATCTGGGTGCCCCGCTCAGCCTGGCCGACAAACAGGCGCTGGAGAAAGCCGCCGGTGAATCCGATGCTGCGCGGGCCGTCGCCGAAATCCAAACCGTGCTCGACAAATATTGCCTGGCCGACATCCACATCAACCCGGAGAGTCGCGTCAAGGTGGCGCAAGGCCCGGCGAAGCCGGAACTGCTCGAACAGGGCTGGCGGTCCTTTTTAGTCAAAGTCCGCAACGAGGCCGGCGTCACGGCGCAGCTCAAAGCGGAGAGTCCTCAGGCTCTGCGTGTCTTCAGCCGCGGAGAGCGGGGCTCCAGTATGGATCCGATTCCTAAGCAATCGGTCAAATCGGGCGACGTGGCCAACCGCTGGCTGGACCTGCTCGTGTTCAATAAGCCGCCGCTCACGCCGCAGCTCACCGGGTTGGAGCTTGAATACCGGATCATTCAACTCTACAGCCGCGACGCCGGGAAGCGCGAAGCCAAGCTCAGCTTCAACGTCGGGCAGGGGACGCAGGACATCGGGTTCCGCAATGATGTGGACATCCTCTTCACTTGCCGCCCGTCGGTGGACGTGACACTGCGAGTCTTGGATGAGTATGGGAAGCCGACGACCGGCTCCATCATCATCCGCGACGCGCAGGGGCACGTTTACCCTTCACAAGCCAAGCGCCTCGCGCCCGACTTCGCTTTTCACCCGCAGGTCTACCGGGCGGATGGCGAGAAGATCAAACTCCCGGCCGGGGAATTCGACGTCGAGTTCACGCGTGGGCCCGAGTATTTGGTCAAGCACCAAAGGGTCAAAGTCGAGCCCGGCAGACAGCAGACTTTCACCTTCCGCCTGGAGCGGTGGATCGATCTCGCGAAGCTCGGGTGGTATTCGGGCGATCACCACATCCATGCCGCTGGCTGCATGCACTATGAGAGCCCGACGCAAGGCGTGCTGCCTGAGGATATGATCCGTCATATTCTGGGTGAGGCATTGAACGTCGGCTCGGTGCTGACCTGGGGTCCGTGTTACTACTACCAGAAGCAGTTCTTCGAGGCGAAAGACAACCAGCTCTCGACCGCCGACAACCTCATGCGCTACGACGTCGAGGTCTCGGGCTTCCCTTCGAGCCACACCGGACATCTGGTTCTGCTGCGGCTCAAGGAGCAGGACTACCCCGGCGCCAAAGTGATCGAGGATTGGCCGACGTGGGATTTGCCGATTCTCAAATGGGCCAAGGCCCAGGGCGCGATTGTCGGCTTCGCCCACTCCGGGTGGGGGCTGGCGGTGAAGACCGACAAGTTGCCGAACTACGAGCTGCCGAAGTTTGACGGCATCGGGGCCAACGAATACGTCGTCGATGTGGCGCACGGCGCGGTGGACTTCATCTCGACCGTCGATACGCCTTCCGTGTGGGAACTCAACATCTGGTATCACACGCTCAACTGCGGGTTCCGCACGCGCATCAGCGGCGAGACGGACTTCCCCTGCATCTACGGCGAGCGCGTCGGCTTAGGCCGCAGCTACGTCAAGCTTGACGAGAAGCTCAACTATGACCGTTGGACCGACGGGGTCCGCGACGGGCGCGCTTACGTTTCGGACGGCAAGAGCCACTTGATTGACTTCCGCGCGAACGGCCTGCTGGTCGGAACCAGCGGAAGTGAAGTCAAGCTCGGCAAGCCGGAGACGGTGCGCGTGACGGCGAAGGTCGCGGCGCGGCTTGACGAGCAACCGAACGAGGCCATTCGCAAGCTGCGTTATGATGAAAAGCCTTACTGGGAGCTCGAGCGGGCGCGCATCGGCAATACGCGTGAGGTGCCGGTTGAGGTCATCCTCAACGGCCGGCCGGTGGCTCGGAAAAACATTTTGGCGGACGGCTCTCTGCATGAGCTGACTTTCGACGTGCCGGTTGAGCGCAGCAGTTGGGTCGCCTTGCGCATCTTGCCCTCGTCTCACACCAACCCCATCTTCATCACTGTTGGCGGTGAGCCGATTCGAACGTCACGCACCAGCGCCGAGTGGTGCCTCAAGGCTGTGGACCAATGCTGGAGCCAGAAGGCGCCGAAGATTTCGGCGAAGGAGCGGGCGGAGGCGGAGCAGGCTTACGAGTTGGCGCGGCAGGTTTATCGCAAAATCCTTTCAGAGAGCGCGGCCGACCGGTAGGCGTGCCCGGCAGTGCAGGATAGGCCGCCGATGACGCGGAAGAAACGGATCAGCACGGATCATCCAATCCGCATCGATCCGTTCTTTCCGCGTCATCGGCGGCCTATTTTCATTCTTATTTGCTCGCGACCGATTGCCCATCAAAGACCCGCTCCACCGGCACAATCACCACGTTCTCCGGCTTCACGTTGATCCGATAAGCTTCGATCACTCGGTCCTCGTCCGTGATCTCTTTCGGCTTCGGCGTGAGGTAGGTGATGGGCGACGGCTTGTTGCCGACGATGGCGTCGCGCAAAGCTTCAGCCTCTTTGGTGACGATGACGACCCGCATCCGGTCCGATTTGAGGTGGCGCTGGATGGCGCGATTGACCCCTTCGAGCGTCAGCTTCGGGAGTTGCTCGCGCAGATAGGCGCTGAAATCAGTGACGCCGTAGTAGCGGCTGTCGAGCGCGTAGCCGAGTTGCGCGTCCTGAGTCTGAGTCAGGATGTTGCTGTACTTGGTGAGGAACTCGCGCGTCGCTTCAAAAGCCTCTCGCGATAACCCGTCGCGCACCAGCTTGTCATATTCGTAGAGCGCCGCCCGTAGCGTGAAGTGGCCGTTTGGCGGTTCGACGGGGCGAATCCAGATCTGGAAGATTTGCTGCCGCCGTGCCAGGTTCGGGTCGGGCGCGAATTGGAACATCCCGCGCGGGAAATATTCGACGTAAGCGTAGTCGCCGTAGTTCAGGCCGCGGGCCTCGCGCAGGCGCTGGTAGAGGTAGCTGTTGCTCGAACGGTGCTGGCCGAGGTAGGAAGCGACGAGCGCGAGCGCCGGCCAATCCTTCTCCCCGCGGACGACGTCGATGGGGAAGCCGAGCGAGATCGCGGTCGATCGCGTCTCGCGCTTGATGATCTCGACGCGCATCCCCGGTTCGAGTTTGGGCGCATCGAATTTCACTCGATTCGGCTCACCCGCCGGGAGCTTGGCGAAGTCCGCTTCGATCCTTTTCAGGAACTCCGCCGGGTAGCCGCCCGCCAAGCCCAACACCAGATTCGCCTGCGTGTAGTTCTGGCGGTAGAAGTCACGCACGTCGTCGAGCGTGAGCCCTTCGAGCGCGTGAACACTTCCCATGCTGTGATGGCCGTAAGGGTGGCCGGCATAAATGATGTTGTAGAGTTGTTCTTTACCCAACTCCTCATCATTCCCCTGGCGCAAATTCACCTTGAGAAAGTTGATCGCGTCGGTCTTCAGGCGGGTGAAGTCATCCGGGCGGAAGCCCGGGTCGAGCAGCATCTGGCCGATCAAGGAATAGTAGCGGTCCAGGTTGTCCACGTGCGTCGTGCCGCTGAAGACCGTCATCTCTTTGTCCACCTGCCACCCGAAAGAGGTGGCCATCGGGTACATCTCCTCGACGATCTGCTCGTAGGAGCGCGTGCGCGAGCCGCCCTTGGCCAGCATCGCCGCGGTCAGCGAGGCGACGCCTTCCTTCCCCTTCGGGTCGAAGGCCGCACCGGTCATGAAGAGAATGCGGAAAGTGACGAGCGGCGAGCGGTTGGGCTGGAGCACACTGGCGATTTTGTTCGGCATAGTCTTTGGCTCGTGGCTGAAAGCGAGTGTGGAATGGCCAACTACACAGGCGATGAGCGCGATGGTTAAAGTGCGAAACATTACTTCTCCCCTCCTCCATTGGCCGTGGCGCTGGCGAGCGTGACCACCGTGCGGTGGCGGTCGAGGAAGTAGGTCGCTGCCGCCGCGCGCACGTCTTCGGGCGTGATCCGGTCGTAGAGCGAAAACAGCTGGTTGATAGTCTCCGGCGTGCGGCGCAGCCCCGTGTACGGCGCGAGCGCGTTGGCAATCGCCTCGGAACTGTCCATCGACAGCGCGAAGCTGTAGCGCAGGCGCGAGCGCGTCGCGTCCAGCTTCGGCTGCGGGACGAGTTCGGTAGTGTAGCGCTTGAAGGTCGCGAGGATCTGATCGCGCACGTCGTCCACCGCCCGCGGGTCTTTGACTCGCGCGAAGACGGAGAAGAGCTCCGGGTCTCTCCGGTCACTGAACGAGACGCTGAGCAGATCGACCTTCTGCTCTTTGAGCACGAGGCGCTGATAGAGTTCGGAGTTTTCGCCGAACGCGATCGACGCCAGCAGGTCGAGCGCCGCCTTGTCTTTCTTCTCGTCGGAGTATGCCGGGCCGCGGAAGGCGACGACGAGGTAAGGCAGCGTCGGCGACGGCCAATCGACGTGGGCGGTGCGCGGGGCGGTCTGCTCCGGCTCGGCCAGGATTTGCGGGGCGTAATCACCGCGCTTCCAGTCGCCGAAATATTTCTTGACCAGCCCGAGCGCGCGGTCGCGGGCGAGGTCGCCCACCAGCACCACCGTCGTGTACTCGGGACGGTAATAGCGTTTGTAGAACTCGAGGCTATAGTCGTACTGGTTCGGCATGTCCTCGATGTCTTTGATGAACCCCATCGTGGTGTGCGAGTAGGTGTGCTGGTTGAAGGCGGTCGCGCGCAGCACCTCGTAAAGCTTCGAGGTGGGGTTCGCGCTATTCTTGTTGTACTCGCCGAGCACCGCACGGGTCTCCGTCTGGTAGGTTTCGCGCGGGTACTTGAGGCGCTGGAAGCGATCGGCTTCGAGTCGCAGGACTTGGTCCAGGTCATCCTTTGAGAAGACCTCGTGATAGACCGTGCGGTCGTCGCTGGTGTAGGCGTTGGATGACGCCCCCGCGCGCTTCAAGATCGCGTCCCGCTGCTCGGGCGTGAAATTCTCGCTGCCGCGGAACATGACGTGCTCGAACAAGTGCGCGTAGCCGCTCTTGCCCGGCTCGACTTCGTTGCGCGAGCCGGTCTGGACGACGATGTAGAGGGCGACGAGGTTCGGGTAATCGGTCGGCACGGTGATCAGCCGCAGGCCGTTCGGCAGATCGTCAATCGCGTATTGATAAGGGAACAACTGATGCTCCTTCCCTTTCTGCTGGGCAAAAGTCGCAAGGGGCAGCCCCAGCAAGAGCAGGCTTAGTAATAAAGATTTCATGGTTCGATTTCTCCTGGTACTACTTTACCAAAACAGGCCGCCCAAAATCGATGCGGTACGGGGAGCTGAAGCGACCTGAGCCTTAACCAACGGTCTCACCCGGCAAGCTCAGGTCGCTTCAGCTCCCCGTACCGCATCAGCGCGCCACGTGCCGAAATGGACTAGGCACGGAGGCGAGACTATGTTATCTCATGTCTGGAAATTACCTGACAGCAGCCCCGTCGCCGCCCCGAAGTTGATTGAGGAACTGGAGTTCTCATGCACTACAAAAATAATATCCTGGAACTGATCGGCGGGACGCCGCTCGTGAAGCTCAACAAGCTCACGCGCGGGATGGCGCCCTTGGTGCTCGCGAAAATCGAATCGCTCAATCCGGGCGGGAGCGTCAAGGACCGCATCGGCATCTCGATGGTCGAGCGGGCTGAGCGCCTGGGCGAACTCAAACCCGGCGGGACCGTGGTCGAGGCGACGAGCGGCAACACCGGCATCGGCATTGCGCTCGCCTGCGCGGTGAAGGGCTATCACTGTGTCTTCGTCATGACGGACAAGTGCAGCCAGGAGAAGGTGCGCTACCTCAAAGCGCTCGGCGCCGATGTGGTTGTCGTGACGGTTGCGGCCAAGCCTGATTCGCCTGATCATTACGTCAACACGGCGCGCCGCATCGCCCGCGAGACGCCGAACGCGATCCTTGCCTTCCAGTACGGCAACCCGGCCAACCCGGAGGCGCACTACCGCACGACCGGCCCGGAGATTTGGGAGCAGACCGAAGGGCAGATCACGCACTTCGTCGCGGGCCTCGGCACCGGCGGGACGATCAGCGGCGTGGGCCGCTTCCTGAAGGAGAAGAACCCGAAGGTCCGGGTCATCGGCGCCGACCCTTACGGCTCGGTCTTCAAGACCTTCAAGGAGACCGGGCGGCTGATGGAGGCCACGCCATACCTGGTCGAAGGCATCGGCCAGGAGATCATCCCTGAGAACGTCCACCTGAAATACGTCGATGAGATCATCAACGTGACGGACCGCGACTCGTTCAATCTGGCGCGGCGGCTCGGGCGCGAGGAAGGCATCTTCTGCGGCGGCAGCACCGGCACGATCGCTTACGCGGCGCTCAAGGTGGCCGAAGGGTTGACTGAGGATGACGTGGTGGTCTTCATCGTCTGCGACACGGGCGAGCGTTACCTTTCGAAGTTCCTCTCCGACGAGTGGATGAAGGAGAAGCGGCTGCTCGGCTTCGAGCGTATGACGCTCGGCCTGCTCAACGAGACCAAAGGCAGCGACGGGACTCCGCGTCTGGTCTCGGTTGATCCGGATGATAAAGTGGCCGATGCGCTCCAACTGATGAACACGCACGGGCTCTCGCAACTGCCGGTGCTCGACGACGGCAATTCGGTGGGCAGCCTGCGCGAGGGCCGGTTGGTGGCCAAGCTGCTCAACAACCGCGAACTGCTCCAGGCGCCGGTGAGCGAAGTGATGGACGCCCCCTTCCCGGTCGTCAACGAAAGCGTGGAGGTCGAGCGCGCGACGAAGTACCTCAAGAATTCGCCGGCCATCCTGGTCGAAGAGTACGGCCGCATCACCGGGATTGTGACCCGCTACGACGTGCTCGACATCGCGCCATAGGCTTCCCGCAGGGCTTCCAGTGGGTGCCTCCGAGTGGCGCACTGTCCACTGTCCATGATCAACTGTCCATTGTTTTGCAGAAGGTCTGTTGCGAACGGCTCTCTGCCAGAAAGGCAGTGGACAGTGGACAATTGACAGTGGACAGGGTCGTGCTCGCCCAGCCTCATTTTACTTCTGTATGCTCACCTGGTAATCGAGTGCCGGAGTCTATCTGAAGCCGATAAATACAGGCTCGGGAGTCAGACCGACGCCGAACCGCTCCCGCACGCGCTCCTGAATTTCATGCATGAGGTCTAGCAGTTCACGCGCCGTCGCGCCGCCGCGGTTGACAATCGCGAGCGTATGTTTAGTGGAAATGCCGACACGTCCGCGTCGGTAGCCCTTCGCGAAACCCGAACGCTCGATGAGCCAGGCGGCCGGCACTTTCACTTGATTGTGGGGAGCCTGATAGCGCGGCACGTGTTCGCCAGCGCCGATCACGCCGTGGGCCTCGGCGGCGGCTTCGATCTCGGCGAAGCTGGCGGCAGTGACGACCGGGTTTTTGAAGAATGAACCTGCGCTCTGGCAATCAGGGTCACCCGGGGTGAGCAGCATCGCCTTGCGGGCGCGGATGGTCCGCACCGCCTCGCGCACCTCGCGGAGTGACGGTAGTTCGGCCCGGCCCGCGAAAAAATTCTGCACGTCTGCGTAGCGGAGCGCCGGCCGGCCGCGCGGGATCAGCGCATAGGTCACCGCGAGCACGATGTAGCGATTGGACGCCGACGTGTTGAAGATGCTCGTGCGATAGCTGAATCCGCACTCAGCATTGGTGAGGTCGACCATCCGCTTCTCTTTCCGATCATAGACCCGCACGGTGACAATGGTTTCGCTCACCTCCTGCCCGTAGGCGCCGACGTTCTGCACCGGTGTGCCGCCGACCGAGCCGGGGATCCCGCTGAGGCACTCATTGCCGGCTAAGTCGCCCTCGACGCACCGGCGCACAAACGCATCCCAATCTTCACCGGCGCCAGCAGTGATCAATACTGTCCCACCCTCATCACGTGCTGAGACGCCCGTGACCGCGATGCGCAGCACAAGTCCGGGGAAGCCCTCATCGGCTACCAGGATGTTACTCCCGCCGCCGAGAATGAAGACTGGCAGCTTGCGCCGGTCGGCAAAAGCCAGCGCCTCAAGCACCGCCCCTTCACTCGTCGCCTCGGCGAAGTGCCGCGCCGGCCCGCCGATGCCCAGCGTCGTGAAGGGTGCCAGTCTGACATTTTCCTTGATCAGCTCTTCAGCCATCATCGCAGTAGCACGGGCAGCTTGATTTCGGATCCTGATCAAAGGTGAAGGATGATTTTGGCAATCGTGAAATAGATGATCAGGCCGGTGGCATCCACGAGCGTCGCGATCAACGGCGCCGAGAGCACCGCCGGGTCGATGCCGAAGCGCTCGGCCGTGATCGGAATGAGTGAGCCGACGGTGGTGGACCAAGAGCAGATGGCGAGCACGGTGATCGAGACCGTCACGGCGAGGGGCAGCGTCGCGCCCCAGAGCAAGGCCCGGCCGAAAGCCACCGCGCCAATCAGCACTCCGATCATCATCCCGGTGCTCGCTTCACGCGCCAGCACCCGCCAGGCGTCTCGCAATCGAATTTCACCCAGCGCGATGCTGCGAATGATGGTCGTCACAGTTTGCGATCCGGCATTGCCGCCCGTGCCGATCAGCAGCGGAATGAAGAAGGAGAGCGCGACCACCGCCGCCAACTCGCTCTCAAAGTAGCGCAGCACCGTGCCCGTGAAAGTCTCGGCGACAAACAGCAGCAGGAGCCACCCGATGCGCTTGCGCACCACGCGCAGGATTGGGTTATCGAAGTAGGGCTTGTCCAGCGCCCCCGGCTCAACGGCCGCCATCCGCAGGATATCTTCGGTCTGCTCTTCAATCAACACGTCGATCACGTCGTCAACCGTGACGAAGCCGACGACGCTCCCATCCTTCTCCAGCACGGGCACGGCGAGCAAATTGTACTTGGCGATCTTCTGCGCCACCGATTCCTGATCCTCAAGTGCGTCAACGGTGACCGGCTTGCGGCGCATTACTTCAGTGACCGGCCTTTCCATCTCGGCCATCACCAGGTCACGCAGCGAGACCGACCCGAGTAAGTGGCCGGTGTCAGGCTCCATGACGTAGCAGGCGTAGATCGACTCTTTCTCGCGCGCGACCGAGCGGATATGCTTGAGCGCCTCGCCGACCGTCATCTTCGGGTCGAGTCGCACGAACTCGGTCGTCATAATACCCCCGGCCGTGTGGTCGGGGTATTGGAGCAGGTGCTCGACCTCGGTCCGCACCTCGGCGCGCAGCTTCGGCATCAGTCGGCGGCGCTCGTGCTGCCCCATCTGTTGGATGATGTCGGTGCGTTCGTCGGCCGAGAGTCCTTCGAGGATGTGGGCGGCGCGCGTCGGGTCGAGTTTTTCGAGGATCGCGCTGCGGCGGCTCATCGTCGGCTGGTCGCAGACTTCGACGGCACGTGGCACCGGCAGCATCATAATCACGGTCGCCGCTTCGATCAGCGTCAGTTGATTGATCAGGTCAGCGACGTCGGCAGCCGGCAGGTCGGCGACCTGTTCGCCAATGCCGACGAAGCTCTCTTCGAGACGAAGATGGATGCGTTCCAGTAGGTCCTTTGGAGCAGGCAATCGCTACCTCCTGATAAAGAGAGGGGGTGAGGGGGCGAGGGGGCGAAAGGGAGAATCGCTCACTTTTCCTGTTCGCCCCCTCACCCCCTCTCTCCTTCGCCCCCTCGCCCCCTCTC
>Ga0070707_100000134_pt1 | contig 69611 bp, 59 predicted proteins | sample KBSK5502metaG_FD_65468 | JGI IMG/M metagenome (GOLD analysis project Ga0070707, IMG submission 65468) | Corn, switchgrass and miscanthus rhizosphere microbial communities from Kellogg Biological Station, Michigan, USA - KBS K5-50-2 metaG | ecosystem: Host-associated > Plants > Roots >... | reverse complement strand
GGATGTGTTACGCGCCGCACGGGCCGCCGATCCCAACGTGCCAGTGATTGTGATGACCGCTTACGGTTCAATAGATGAAGCCGTGCAGGCGATGAAAGACGGCGCCCATGATTTCCTGCAAAAACCGGTCGATTCGAATCACCTGCTCCTGCTGGTTGAGCGCGCGTTGGAACAATTGCGGCTGCGTACCGAAAACATTCTTTTGCGCGAAGAATGGTCAAAGCGGTACGGCTTTCCCCGCATCATTGGTGAGTCCGAGGCCCTACATCGCGTCGTCGCAGAGACCCAGCGGGTCGCACAGACTGAGGCTACCGTCCTGCTTTTGGGTGAATCCGGCACCGGGAAAGAGCTGTTCGCGCGGGCCGTTCATCACCTTTCGAAACGCCGTGACCAGCCTTTCGTCGCCATTAATTGTGCAGCCATTCCCGAAACATTGATTGAGAACGAGTTGTTTGGTCACGAACGCGGCGCGTTCACCGGCGCCGGCGACCGTCGGCTGGGAAAGTTTGAGCTTGCCGCCGGCGGGACAGTGTTTCTGGATGAAATCGGCGAGCTGCCACTGGCGGTGCAGGGAAAACTCTTACGTGTCATCGAAGAAAGAGCCGTAGATCGAATCGGTGGCCGCGGACCAGTTCCTGTTGACGTGCGTGTCGTTGCCGCGACTAACAGAGACTTGCGTGCCGCAGTTGATACGGGCGAGTTCCGCGGTGATCTCTTCTTTCGGCTGGCGGTCTTTCCGATCGAGATTCCGCCGCTGCGCGAACGCGGGGAAGACGTCATTCTGCTGGCGCGCCAATTCGCTGCTCAACTGGGAAAGGAATTGCGCGGGCGCGAGGCGACGATCAGTGACGCCGGCATTGCCGCCCTGCGCGTTCATCGCTGGCCCGGCAATGTCCGCGAGCTTGAGAACGCGATCGAACGCGCCTGTATTCTGTCTGACGGTGCGGAACTCGAGCCGCGCGATCTCGGTCTTGGAATTGAAGAAACGGGCGATCCCGGATTCTATGGCTTTGATACGACCGGCACTCTGGGGGAAGCAACCGAGCGGGCCGTGCAGCTGATAGAGCGACGCAAGATCACCGAGACTTTGGCCGAACACGACGGCAACAAGACCCGCGCCGCTGAGGCCCTCAGCGTCAGTTACAAAACGCTCTTGACCAAGATTAAGGAATACAATCTTTAGGCAGTCGTTTCGGAGTCCAAGTTTTTGCTTCTGCCTAAACAACAGGAACTCAAAGCCTAACACCCAGAAATGAACGACGAGCAGGACTCAGATCCCAAGTCTCAAGTTGCGGGTTCCAGGTCTCAGGACGGGAGTTCCCACTCCTCAACCGACACTCCTCAAGTTATCGAAAATTTTGACGTCGGCGCGAACGCGGCCGAGATCGCCGGCGAGAGTGTTAGCGTAGTAGGCGAAGCGACTGGTCGATTTCCGCGCCCGCCGAGTCTCGAACGCAGCGAACGAGAAAGCACCGGTCGACACGCCTTCATGGTCGGCGGCGGCATCCTGATTAGTCGAATTATCGGCGTGATCAGACAGCGGGTCTTCGGTCACTACTTTGGGGTTTCCCTCGCGGCCGACGCATTTAATGCGGCATTCAGGATTCCCAACTTCCTGCAAAACGTATTCGGTGAAGGCGCCCTTTCAGCCTCGTTCATCCCTGTCTACGCAAATCTCCTGGCGCGTAAGGATGAGAAAGAAGCTGGACGCGTGGCCGGCGCAGTTCTCACCGTGCTCGCGCTGGCTACCTCAGTAATTGTTCTTGTTGGAGTGCTGCTGACTCCTTACATCGTTTCCATCGTTGCCTGGGGTTTTGTTACTGAGCGCAGAGAACTGACCATTCGGTTGGTGCAGATTTTCTTTCCGGGGGCCGGTCTGCTGGTCATGTCAGCGTGGTGTTTAGGAGTTCTGAACAGCCACAGAAAGTTTCTTCTTTCTTACACCGCACCGGTGGTTTGGAATCTAGCCATCATCGCCTCGCTGGTTTTCTTCGGCAGTCAATCCGGCAATATTGAGGGATCACAACTAGGCGAGTTTCAATCTCGCCTGGCGATTCTGACTGCGTGGGGTTCAGTCGTTGGTAGCGCGCTGCAATTTCTGGTTCAACTGCCAACCGTCCTGTGGCTAGTGAGGGGCCTGCGGCCTGCATTCGATTTTGCGAACGCAAATGTTCGGACGGTCTTGCGCAATTTTTTCCCGGTTTTTGTTAGTCGCGGCGTGGTCCAGATCAGCGCCTTCGTCGATGCCGGCCTCGCCAGCCTGGTGCCTTACATCGGCGCGGTTTCAGCTCTGGCCTACGCTCAGAGTCTTTATACCTTGCCCGTTAGCTTGTTCGGGATGTCTGTTTCGGCCGCGGAACTGCCCGCCATGTCGAGCGCCCTGGGCTCAAGCGAGGAGATCGCGGCGCAGTTACGAAAACGTTTGACTAGCGGTTTGCGACGCATTGCGCTGTTCATCATACCTTCCGCAATGGCTATGTTGGCGCTGGGTGACGTGATGACTGGAGCTCTTTATCAAACAGGACATTTCAAACATGCTGATTCAACATACGTCTGGGGAATTCTGGCGGGCTCGACGATAGGATTGCTGGCTTCGACGCTCGGTCGCCTCTACGCCTCGACTTATTACGCGCTGCACGACACGCGCACGCCGCTTCGTTACGCAATCATTCGCGTGACCCTGACAACCGTACTCGGTTACTTATTTGCCATCCCGCTGCCCCCGGCGATCGGTCTGGAGCCGAAATGGGGAGTTGCGGGACTGACGGCTTCGGCAGGAATCGCAGGTTGGATTGAATTCGCGTTGTTGCGCCGGACGCTGAATAAGCGCATTGGCCGCACGGGCCTGTCGATTGGATATGTGACGAAACTCTGGCTAGGAGCCGCAGTCGGGGCTGGTGTAGGTTGGGGGATCAAACTGGCGATTGGAGATCGTCATCCCGTAATAGTCGCCGCCCTGGTCCTGCTGCCGTATGGGTTGATTTACTTTGCGGCCACGTCAGCGCTGGGGGTGACGGAAGCGAGCGCAGTGGTACAAAGATCTCTCAGACTCCTACGTCTGAAGAGATAGCACCTGCTGAATCATCCGTTAGCACTAATCTCGTAGCGCTCGAGTTTCAGATAGAGGCCGCGGCGAGTTAGTCCCAGCTCTTTGGCGGCCCGTGAAATGTTTCCCTTGTGTTTGCGCAGCGCCTCGCTAATCATGCGGCGCTCAACTTCACCTAGAGCATCGGCCAGAGAGAGGTTTGCTAACGGAACAGTGAGCGAGCCTTCCAACGTCGCACCCAGGACAGTCTCAGTTGGAAGCGGCACCGCAGGCAGACTAACCCTGCTAATTTCAGGTGAGAGATGGTCGGGAGTGATCAGGCCGCCGTTTTCTATTCTGGCTACGACTCGCTGGACTTCATTGCACAGTTGGCGCACGTTGCCAGGCCAGTCAGCTACCATCAAAAGGTCAACCGCCTGCGGAGTGATGTGAATATCTCGGCGGCCAAACTTTGCCGAGTAGTGGTTAATGTAATAATTCACGATGGTCGCTATCTCTGAACGACGCTCTCGAAGAGGCGGCACTCGCAGTCGAATCACATTCAAACGATAGTAGAGGTCCTCTCGAAAACGGCCCTGCGCAACCATCTCTTCCAGGTCTGTATTGGTGGCCGCAATGATGCGCACGTCGATCTGCGCCGGTGAACGCTCACCCAGAGGTTGGATCTCTCCCTCCTGCAAGAACCTCAATAACTTTGGTTGCACGTCCAGCGGTAAGTCGCCGACCTCGTCGATGAATAGGGTGCCGCCCGCGGCAGTTCGAATTACCCCAGGCGAGTCGGAAACGGCGCCGGTAAACGAACCGCGACGGTGGCCGAAGAGATAGCTCTCAGATAGTTCCTTTGGCACGGCCGTGCAATTGAACGGCACAAACACCTTCTGGCGCCGCGCCGAGAGTGCGTGGATTGCTCGCGCCACGAGTTCCTTGCCCGTACCAGATTCTCCTGTTACCAGCACGGTTACGTCCGACGAACGGATCTTGTGGACCTCTTCGACCAGTCGCGTCATTGCCGGGCTGGAATGGATAAAGCCGGGCATGAGGCTCGCTCCTGCAAGCCCGCCGTCTTCTTCCTTACTGACGCCTGTCTGCTTGCGACTTCGAAGGGCACAGACGTCCATGCCCAGTTCGACGACACGAAGCAACGGGTCTAGGGTCAAACCGCCGGAAAGTTGCGCTCGATCCTGCGGCGAGATTAACAGCGTCGCCGGCAAGGCATTACTGGACCTTAGTGTAATCAGCACCGCATCGTGCTTCTCGGCGAAGCGCGCGCGATCTGCATCAGTCGCCACTGAAGCGAATTCATCCGCGACCGCCGCCGCTTCCTTTTGGTCATAACCCTGAGCGGTCACCACCGCCTGCCGCTGTTCTTCGTCGGGCTCCAGAATCAAGACGCGCTGGGCCTCAGTTTCCTGGCGGATTACCGCGGCAAGTTCCCTCAGTAACAAGGGCCGCGATGCCACCGCCTCTGCCAGGCGCAAGGTAACCAGTTGAATGACGGCTTCGCGCTCTCGTTGTTGCTGGGGAACGGTTTGATCGTGGGCGGCCAAAGCCGCTTCCACCGCTGCGAGATCGAGACGCGCCCCCAGTTCGCGAAAGACATTCGCCGCTCGGGAGAGGTGCTCCGTCGCACGCTCCGGCTGCGCCAGCATGTAAGCGCGACCCAGGTCGTGATGCGCGCGTGCGCTGCGATAACGATCGCCCAGGAGATCAAAGATCGACACACTGCGACCAAAGTGCTGGGCAGCGAGATGCGCATCAGATCTTTCCAGCGCCACGAGTCCGTGCAGGCGTTGTGTTTCGCCCAGGAGTCCCATATCAGCCACTGAATCTGAGATTTGGTCCGCTATCTTTCGCAGCTTTGCTTCACAGTAATCTGAATCGCCAATGCCGAGGTAGCTTTCGGCGAGGAGCAAGTCCGATTCGCAAATAGCCTGCCGGTCGCCAATCTCTTCAGCAACCTCGCGCGCTCGTTTCGCAGTTGACTGGGCTTCGAGGCTCGCATTCATCAGAATGCAGCACCGGGCCAGCGTGCGCAGCGCCTGACCGGTATACCACTTGTTGCCGGCCTCAGTGGCCATCGCAACCGCGCGCTCAAGATAATCTCTGGCTTCTTCAAGATCACCTCGCAGCATTCGCAACTGGCCCATCGAATCCAAAAACATCGACAGACTATCGCCGCGGCCCGAGACTTCCGTCCCGAGAGCGACTGCCTGTGCCAGGGCTTCATGGGCGCGTTCCCACTGTCCGATCAGAATCAGGTTGTTGCCCAGGTTGTTATAGCCCTCTGCGGTTAGGATTTTGTGCTCGGTGCGCTCGTAGTAGCGAATTGCCTTTTCGAGGTAACGAATGCCCTCCTGAGGACGCTTCAAGAACCAGAGAGTACCGGCAATGTTCGAGCAGACTTTGCCTAACAAAACCATTGCCGGGCGGTCGCCAATCAGTTTTAGAGCCTGATCGAAATTCGCCAACGCCGATTCGTACCGGCCTTCGTTGTTATCGGCGAGCGCAATCCCGAAGTAAGCTTCAGCTAGGCCGCGCCAATCACCCGTTTGCCGATAATTATCCAGCGCTCGTTGTGAGTAATCGCGGGCAATCGGATATTCGTTGATGCTGCGGTAGACTTTCGCCAGGGCGGCGTAAACCGCGGCGCTCTGCTGGTCTGAACTATGTTCGGGTAAATCTCGCAGGGACGAGTTGAGCAGGGCGATGGCTTTTGGATGATCGCCGTTGTAGTTGAAAGCGATGGCGATCTGTACCTGAAGCCGCGTGCTGAGGGCAGGCGTGAGTGCGACACGCGCTTCCGGCGTCTCGTACATTGCAACGGACTCGAGCGACTCATGATAATGACCCTGCATCTCGAGCACCGTAGAAAGCGCACAGCGGGCCAGGGCCAGATTCAAGGGATCGTTTCGGGAAGCAGCCAGCAGCGGACGAAGAAGGGATTCCGCCTCACTTGAGAGTCCACGATCGAGGAGTGCGTTTACGGTTTCCAACTCCCGCTCACGCGATTCGGACGAAGGATCAGCGACCCGCGTTCGCATCCTCACACGGGCACGCGCCAGATCGACGATCGTACTCTCAGAATGTTCGCCTTCTTTGCCCAATGAGCCTGGTTTCACCAATCAACGCGATCAGTTGACTAACCCGACAAGTAGGATCTCAATATAGTCCGAATCAGGACCTTATTCTTCACTTCCAGAATTTTACTCGGAGACGGAGGAAAGCGCGATGGCCCAAAGCCAAGGCAGCGTAATCCGAATTCTCGGACAAAGTGAATGCCGGCGCTTTATGAAGGCGGAGAAGTGCGTAGTTTGGAAACGAGGAGGCTGAGGGGAGGTGTAACTGAAGAAAGTGAAGTGTCGGAGCGATTGGACTTCGATCGAGGCGAATGGTGATTTGAATTCGGAAAGCAAGCCGGGCGGCTGATTACTCAGGTTGCATGCAGGCCGTGTTCTCGCCGGCGACTGAGTCGCTATTAACTATGCCGTCGCTGTTAACTATGCCGTCGCTATTGACGATACCGTCGCTGTTGACGATGCCGTCGCCGACCAATACGCCATCGCCGATGAGCACGCCATCACCGATCAAGACTCCACAGCTCATCAAGACGGTTCCATCGCTCATGGTGACACCGTTGCTTGTCAGAATGTTGTCGCCGATCAGCACGCCGCGGGAGAGCTTGGTGGCGTCTGCGATAAGTACTCCGTCGCCAATTAGCACGCCATCGCCAATCAGCACTCCAAGACCATAGACGGCCTGATATTTGGTTATTAAGTCTGAGCCGGTCGCCCAGTTTTGGTTGAACAGGACTCCTTGCGACCATGTGAAAGTTTGGCCGGCGATAGTGCTCTGCGGGCTTGGGGCCGCGGAGGATAACAACGGCGAACCGAGTTGCGTGCTGGATGATAAGTCTTTTCGGACCAACTTGGCCAAACGCATCGCGCCTTCGATATTCAGTTCTCCGGCTCCTTGCTCCAGCATATCGAAGCCGGCAAGTGGCTGCGCCGTGTACATCAAGATCATCTTGACCATGCTCGGCGTGAGGCTTGGGTTAGCTTCCAACAACACCGCCGCCGCACCTGCTACAACTGGAGCCGCGACTGAAGTGCCGCTGAGGCGCATCAGGTCCGATTTTCCAGCAATGGCCAGACTCGAATTAGATTTCAGAAGGTAATTGTTGGGAGAAGCAGAACTGATGATCTTATTCCCGGGCGCAGACAGGTCTGGTTTGATAAGGTTGTCGTAGTGCTTGACGCCGGCTGAGTCTGTCCAATAACTACGCGTGGGACCGTGCGAACTATAAGTCGCCATTTTGTCATCACTTCGCACATCGGTGCCATAAGTATTCACGGCGCCAACTGTGATGGCAGAGGGCTCATTACCGGGCGAATGAATCCGGCCATAGACTTTGACGTCGTTCGTGTCCTTACCGTCGTTTCCCGCGGCAGCGATGACCACAATGCCTGCATTGACCAACGAGCGCACCGCACGGCAGATCGGATCGTTCTTATAAGAATCAATCGCCGCCAGGCCAAGACTAATGTTCACAACGCGAATGTTGTACTTGGTGCGGTTGGTCAACACTGCATTCAGAGCGGCCAGTAATCCCGACGTTGTTCCCTTACCCTGAGAATTCAGTACTCTGAAGTTGATCAACTTCGCGGCGGGGGCGATGCCACCGTACGAGCCTTTATTCTTGGCGGCCATCGCCGCAACGAATGTTCCATGCCCAAAAGGATCAGTGGTAATTCCTTCGCCCGTGAAGTCCTGGCTGAACGCGAGACCGTCAAGGCCTGCGATCTTTGGAGCAATACCGGAATCGAGGATTGCGATGCCGATTCCACTACCATCAAATCCGGAGTTTCCGCCCTGTGACCACATTACCGTCTCGCCGGTTGTGTTCTCGACATGCCCAAGTGATGTTACCAGCCGATCAAGCGACAGGTATCGCGTTGTGGAGTTGGCTGCGATCTTCTCAATTGCCTTCGTCGGGGCATCTACAGTAATGACGCCGAACTGAGGCATTTCACCGCTTATTCTTACTCCATAACGAACGAGTTGAGCCCGCAACGATGCGCTGTTTGTGCGGTCGACCTGCAGGATCGCCTGTACACGCGAAGGCGCGTTACCGCTGCCGATCAAATCGCGCAGGTCACTGGAAACGTTGTCGCCAACGAATTCTTCGCCGGACGACTTGGAAGAAGCTGAGGAACTTGTGTCAGAATCCTGGTTTTCGGCGCTGGAGGTTTCTTGCAGTTCGACGCCAGCAAAAAGAGCCGATAGCGATTCGTCGCTAATGATGTTTTCCTTAAAAGTGCTGTCTGTTGAACCGCCGAGGCACTGGATCTGGCCCTTCGTGATTGCTTCGCGCAACAGGGCAGAGGCCGCGCCATCAAAGGCAGCCGATGAACCAACCAACGCCTGAATTGGATCAATCAGTAAGATGACTTGTGAGTCAGATTCGGAAACGTCAGAAAGGATCGTCGATAGGATCTTGGCGAGTTCCGCGCCATTCGAGGCGTCATGGAACAGCAGGTCGAGGTTTAGCTTGAGCAGGCGCTTGCCATACAGATTTTCGGGTACGTCGTTCCGGGCAATGCGGCGAGCCACTCCCGCGGTGACTATGTCGCGTATTGCCGGGGAATCAGTAAGGACAACTGGATTGTTCTTCTCAGAACCGGAAAGTATCTCAATGGCCCGGTCCGTTTCTTCGCGCCGTTCAGTGAAAGTGTCAAAGCGGCCTTGCTCCGCAGCGGCGGTGATGTCCCAGGAATACGTGCTTAGCGTGTTCTGCGCCGAGGCCTTCCGAGGCTTCTGAATACTCTGAGCTTTCGCATTGTCGGCAACCACCACACCGGCGACCAGAGAGATTGCCATTCCGACAGCCGTCAGCCATCGCCAACCCATCTGTTTTCTGATTCGTTTTCCTCTGGTCATCCTAAGCTCCACTGGGCTTTTTTCTTCGGTCCTTCAAACGCAGCACCTGGAGGTGCCGGCGTCCTTCCTTAACAATGGCCGTGCCATGAGTTGATTCATCGCTTTTAGGCCTGTTTTTGAGAATTTGCGGGGAAACATCACAATCCGGGCTGTCAGTCTGAAAAACTCCGTCAATCAGAATGATGGAATCGGTCAGGCACAAAACGTCCCGAAGGGGCCGCAATTGGCAGGGTGAATCGCCATAGTCCTTTCCAGGCCTTTGAAAGTCGGGGTTTTTCTGGAGATCTAAGGGGATTGGTGCTTTAGTCGAGTATCCCGAAAAGACGGATCGGTTGGAGCAGCGGCGGCGGCGGGGAAAATCCCCTGGGCCGCTTTATTTTGTTCCGTCTGCTGCTCGCTCTATTGACGAGTCGACATCTTCGTTGCCAGTTCGTTCAATTGACCCACTCGTAAGCTTCTCCTTATCATCAGGACGTGCAACCCGTTATCTCGTCCGCGCAGATGCGCGAGATTGATCGTCTGACAACTGAACGCTACGGCACCCCGTCGCTGGTCATGATGGAGGCCGCGGCTGCGGCGACTGCCCGAGCGGTGACTGAATACCTCGGCGGCGAGGCTGGGACCAAGGGAGTTCTGATCCTTTGCGGGCGAGGCAATAATGGCGGCGACGGCGCGGCAACCGCCCGGTTACTGGCAACCGCCGGCGCCAGAGTCGATGTAGTTCTGTTTGGCAGACTCGATGACACCACCGGTGCCGCCAAAACAAATTTTGAAAGACTGACTGCCTGGAAGAATGAACTTGCGATCAGGGAAGATCGGCAAGAATCATCAACGGACCTCGGGGCGATTAATTTCTACCAATGCGATTCAGATAAGGGCTGGGAGCAACTGCGGGCGGGCCTCTTGACTGTTCCGCATGCAGTCACAATCGATGCGCTCTTCGGCACCGGTCTTACGCGTCCGGTCGCCGGAGTTTACCTTGAAGTAGTCAGATATCTCGGCCACTTACGTCAATTGCGCGATTCAGGAAGTCCGCACTCGTACATCGTGTCAATTGATCTTCCGTCGGGCCTCGACTCTGATTCACCGGCGCCCATTGGGGAAGCTGTTGACGCGGATGTAACCGTAACGATGACGGCGCCCAAGCTCGCTAACGTCCTTCCGCCGGTCGCTAATCACAACGGAAAGCTGGTCGTCGCCGATATTGGCTCGCCGCGAGAATTGATCGACGCGGCCGCAACTCAGCTATTTTTGATTGAAGAAGCCGACGCCCGTCACTGGCTGATCCAGACTCGATACACTCCCGGCTCATACAAGAAAACGCACGGGCACGCCTTAGTGATTGCGGGTTCACGCGGATTCACAGGAGCAGCCGCCCTGTGCGCTAACGCGGCTCTGCGCGCCGGCGCAGGGATGGTAACGGTCGCAACACCTGCATCGTCCCAACCACTGGTGGCAATCCAGGTTATGTCAGAAGTCATGACTGCCGAACTGGCGGAAACCGATCGCGGCGGCGTCAGTGACGAAGCAATCAAATCGGTCCTGAAATTATCCGAGCGAGCTGACGTGATCGCGATTGGTCCGGGACTTTCGTCACAAGATGAGCGCACCCGCAACTTTGTGCGAGCTGTAGTTGACCAGCGCCGCACTCCGGTGGTGATAGATGCTGATGGATTGAATAACCTGGCGCCCTGGCCTGCGGATCTACGTGGCTCGCGCGAGTATCCAATAGTTCTCACTCCGCATGAGGGCGAGATGCTGCGTTTGATGGGCGCCGAAGAGAAGAGCGCGCTCGCCGATCGAGTTCAGGCCGCGCGCGATTTTGCTTCCGCTCATCAAGTCATCGTTCTTTTGAAGGGAACCCGTTCCCTAATTGCGGCGCCTGATGGTGGCGTGTTTGTTAATCCTACCGGCAATGCGGGGCTCGGGACGGCCGGGGCAGGAGATACGCTTACCGGAATCATTACAGGTTTTTTGGCGCAAGCTTATAGTACTCTGAAGCAAGACGTTGACGCCCTGGCAACGGTGATTGCTGCGCTTTATATCAGTGGCGTAGCTGGTGATATTGCTGCTAGCAAACTTGGGATGAGGACGTTGGTGGCCTCTGATATTCGCGAGCACCTGGGCGCGGCGATCTGCTCAATCGACGCCATAGGCGAAAGGCCGTTATGAGACCCCCAAGAGTTTGAGCAGGTGTCAAAACCTTCTCGCCTCAAGCGCCAGGTCAAGATCCATGACGACTACGGCAGAGTCAATTCCTATTGGCGAATTCGTTTCGCATAACGAACTTGAAACGTTCGCCATCGGCGAACGCCTCGGGCAACATCTATCGGGCGGCGAAATCATTCTACTTAGAGGCCCCTTGGGCGCGGGCAAAACCATCCTCGTAAAGGGCATCGCGCGGTCCCTGGACTTGGATGACAAAGATGTCACCAGCCCTTCCTTCACTCTGGTTAATCCTCATCATGGGCGACTTTTGCTTTATCACATCGACTTGTATCGCCTGGATGAAGGCGCGGCTGCGGCGCACGCGGTCGATCTCGACGAGATCCTGACCGACGAGGATGCGGTGGTGATAATTGAGTGGGCTGACCGAATGGGAAACTATCCCTTGCCGTCAGGTGTCTGGCGAATTGGAATTTCGGGCGACGGCGACACTCCCCGGAAAATCTCGATCTCAGCGACCAATCTCTTGCCGTGATACAATCAAACACTAATCAAAGCAGTTACTGAGGAGATTAAGAATATGAGATATCCGGAAGAGTTTATTCAGCCGTTCCGCGAAGAGTTAACCCGGCTCGGAGTCGAGGAATTGAGAACTCCTGAAGCGGTAGATGACGCAATCAAGAATTCAACGGGCACGGTAATGGTGATAGTCAATTCAATTTGTGGATGCGCTGCCGGCAAAGCGCGTCCGGGTATTGCATTGGCGCTCAAGAATGACATTCGGCCTGACAAAGTCGCGACTGTTTTTGCCGGTGCGGACATCGAAGCCACCGACCGAGCGCGGGGCTACTTTACCGGCTATGCGCCTTCTTCGCCGTCAATTGGGCTTTTGAAAGACGGCCAACTCGTTTACATGATGGAACGCTATCAGATCGAAGGTAAGGGGCCTGAGCAGATCGCCGCGGAACTTCGAACGGCCTTCGATACGCACTGCGCAGCGGCAGAGACAGTGCATAGTTAGGACATAATATTCGTTCGGGGAAATATGACGGCGCACCTCGTAACTATTACTTTCAGAGAATAGTCATTGCGTTGGGGCACGGTACGCCGTGCCCCTTTCAATTAGTATGGTCGAGAGTTTCGTCACCGTGCTCTATTTGACTGATCTCAGCTTCTCGGTTGATTAGCCGTTTCTGAAAAACCCGCGCGGGCACTTTCAGATTCCAGGCGATAATCCGCCCGTTGAGTTCTCCTACCTGTTTGGTGAAGGAGCTCAGCGCCTGTTCCCAACGCACCCTGGCTCCTCTTTCGTTTTCACTACCACGCGCTCTTTTCAGAATCGCCCACGCTTTCGATAGTTGGTTGCGGGCGATTTCAAGCTCCGCCTCAATGTCCTTGCGCTCCTCAATCCACGATGGCGCGAACCCGGCGTTTCGCAGCACCCGGTGGGCCAGGCGCAGCTCCGGATCTTCGAATGGGTTCTCTGAAGTATCAACGGGCTCTCCCTTTCCGGGCAGGTCGTCAAATTCGCCCTGCTCCATGGCTTCACGGATTCTCTGATCGATAAGCGATTCCCAACGCTTCATTTTGATTCCTCTCAACATCAGAAACGACAAACGCCGCTTCGTGGTTTCGTGAGAATTCTTGCTAAAGCGATCGCCACCATCAGAGCAGGAGTGGTGTTATCATCGACACCATGGCGGCGGTCTCTTCCATCACGCTGGACACGCGCATCGTTGATCTTCCGGGTCGTGGCATTCCGCGCTTTGGCTCGCAGAGTGCGCGCAAACTGGCGCTGGCATTGGCGGAAGTCTGTCCCGGAAAAGACACCAATAACGTTAACCTCCAGGACTTGCTTGGCTATATCCCAACCCGCTACGAAGATCGTTCGAGCATGGTCGAGATTCGTCACTTGTATCACGGCCTGGAGGCATCACTCGATCTGACTGTGCGTGTCGCCGGCGGATTCCAGGTTCGCAATCGCCGTTCATTCAAACAACGTCTTTACAAGTTCGAAATCAGCGCCGTGGATCATCAGCGCTCCGGCCGCCCGGTCATGGTTTGGTGGTTTATCTCCGGCGCCCGCGCGCAGGCGATAATTCAATACAACGCGCAGCGTTTCGTTCCCCGGACTCGGTTCATTGCCTTTGGAAAATGGGAGTGGGACGAACGGCGTGGCACCTATTCGCTGAGGCTGAATAAGCCGGATGAGTTAGAGCTGGTTACTGTAGCCGATGACGAAGATGGCGAAATCGAAACTGATCCTACGCTGGCCGCGATTCATGTCGGCCGCCGCGTTCCCATCTATCGCAAGCTCGGAGATTTTCGTTCCAAGCGTCTGCGCGAGATCGTGCACCAGGTTCTCGCTCAGCTTGAGCCGGGATCGATCGAAGAGACTCTGCCGGCCGAATTGCTTGCGCGTTGTGAACTCCTAACGCGTTTTGAGGCCTTGCGTCACGCGCATTTTCCCAAAGAAGACGCTTCACTGGACGAGTACAACGCTATGCGCAGCCCGGCGCATCGCCGTTTGATATTCGAAGAACTGTTTTGGCTGGCACTGGGACTACAGGTAAAGCGCGGGCAGCGAATCAAGGAACGCAAGGGAGCACCAATCAAGATCGATGCCGCGATGAAGCAGCGAATTGCTTCTGTGCTGCCATTCAAACTCACTGAAGCGCAGCGAAAAGTAGTGAAGGAAATGTTTCAGGATATGAAGTCTGACGCGCCGATGAATCGTCTGCTGCAGGGCGACGTCGGTAGCGGCAAGACCATCGTCGCGTTGATCGCGATGCTGGCGGCAATGGAAAATGGTTATCAAACCGCACTGATGGTTCCGACTGAAATCCTCGCTGAACAACACGCGCGCAATATCAAGCGTGTTCTGGCGAAGAGTCCATATCGCATCGAATCGTTGATCGGTTCGCTGAAGACTGCTGACAAAAAACGCTTGCATCAAGCCATTGCTGCTGGTGAAGTTAGTGCTTGTGTGGGCACCCACGCGCTGATTCAGGAAAAGGTCAAGTTCAAGAAGTTGGGCCTGGTGGTGATTGACGAACAGCATCGTTTTGGCGTGATGCAACGCGCCGAGCTACGCGCGCGCGGGTTGAATCCAGAGGTTTTAGTGATGACAGCAACGCCAATTCCGCGCTCGTTGGCGATGACTGTATATGGCGACCTGGACGTTTCGATCATCGACGAGATGCCGCCCGGTCGGACGCCGATCGACACCCGAGTGTTTGGGGAAGAAGGACGTCAGGAAGTAAAGAAACTAATCGCGCGCGAAGTTCGCGCCGGCCGGCAAGTCTATGTTGTCTATCCGCTGGTTGAAGAGTCAGAAAAGATGGATTTGCGCGACGCCACGCGCCGTTATGAATACCTGCGCGACAAAGTCTTTCCCAAGTTCTCAGTGGGATTGCTGCATGGCCGCATGAAGGCGGAAGAAAAAGAAGGGGTAATGAGCAACTTCGTGAAGGGCAAGACTCAGATCCTGGTTTCTACCACGGTGATCGAAGTCGGCGTTGACGTGCCCAACGCTTCCGTGATGGTGGTGGAACATGCCGAGCGGTTCGGCCTGTCACAACTACACCAGTTGCGAGGGCGCGTCGGACGTGGCGCTGAACAGAGTTACTGCGTGCTATTGGCGTCGGACAAACAAACCGAAGTTGCCCGCGAACGTTTGGGGATCATGGAAGAAACGAACGACGGCTTTAAGATCGCGGAAAAGGATCTTGAGATTCGCGGGCCCGGCGAAATGATGGGCACGCGACAGGCCGGGCTTCCGGAATTTCGCGTCGCTAATCTGGCTCGCGATTTGGATATTCTGCAAGCCGCGCGCACAGAAGCCGAGTTCTATGTCAGCAAACGAGAGTCATTGCCTGAAGCCGCGAAGATGATCAAGCGCGTGCAGAGTGATGCGCGGATGAAACTGGCGGCGGTCGGGTGAAGCGGCGGAGCCGCAAGCTCAAGCCGAGTGGGCGGGGCGGCAGCTCACTTCTTCGGCGGCTTCATTTCCCAAAGCACGTTGACGATCACCCAGTGCCCATTCCATTTCGACATGTGCAAGTAATCGATCCAATCTGAGGCGACGACTTTTACGCTGGCCGCGTTTTCAAACACGTCGAGAATGGTTACGTCTTTCTGTTGTTTGTCCTTCGGTGTTTCTTTTCCACCGCCCGCGCGCGTACCTTGTACCAGGCCCATCGCGCTCATCTGACCGAGGCCGCTCCTGCCGTTTTGCGGATTGGTGCGCACGATTCTTTTGGCAAGATCGGGATGCAGAGCTTTCTCCATCCGTTCTGCGTTTCCTTCATACCAACCTTCGATGTAGTCCAGTGCGGTTTGTTTGATCGCTGACGCATCGGCCGGCGTTTGAGCCTTTGCGGCGCCGGCAAAGAGAATGATGGTAAACCCGAGGGCCAGGGTAGGCTTAAACAGTTTCATGCTTGACTCCCTTTCTGTTCATTGTGGGAAAGCGTTGCTTTGGATTTAGGTGCCGTGACGGTTGATTAGACGTGCTGCAACTCAGTTTTGTTCCAAACTGGTTCGCTTACCGGGCCATTCGCAGCGATAATGAGCTTTTCCTGAAAAACAAATTGCGTATCATCTCTGGCAAATTTCGCGGGCGAAAGCTGAAGAGCCCGCCGACGCTGGGAACGCGGCCGACATCCGATCGTTTGCGCGAAACGCTATTCAACATTCTCGCGCCGCGGCTCGCAGGCGCGCGGTTCCTCGATCTCTGCGCTGGATCAGGGGCGGTCGGCATCGAGGCGCTGTCGCGCGGCGCGACGCATGTTACTTTTGTCGATCACTCGCGCAAGATGTACGCGTTGATTGAAACCAACCTCAAAACATTGAGCGTTGATAAGGATGAGTTTGAAGTTGCTAGCAAAGAAGCGTCAGAGTTCCTGCGAAAGCACGTCCGAAACGAAGCCGAGCCGTTCGACATAATCTTTTTCGATCCGCCCTACGAGACTGTCTACGACGAGGTCTTGAATCATATCGGCGAAGGCCGGGTTGAATTATTGACCAAGGAAGGCGTGGTCATTGTCGAACATAGCCGGAAGAAAGATCCGAACGACGAGTTTGGCGAGCTGAAACGCTACCGCCTGGTAAAGCAGGGGGACTCATGTTTGAGTTTCTATGAGTGAACAGCCGCGTAGCGGCAAAATGTTTATAGAAACCGGCTCGCTAAATAAACTGTAAAGCTCAAAATATTCTTTCGCCCATAAATGGGCTGGGGAAGCTAAATCTATCGGGGTCTATAAACATTTCGTTCCTAACGGAACGAACACCGCGTGTAACGAGCCAAGTACCCGCTTGCACAGAGAAATGCCTGACGCTATCGTTGACTACTAACAACTGACCACTGACGACTAACCACTAACTACTGACATGCTTGTTCTGGGTATTGAAACTTCCTGCGATGAAACCGCCGCGGCGATCGTGCGTGATGGCCGCGAGATTGTTTCATCCGTGATTGCCTCGCAAATTGCCACGCATGCGCATTTCGGCGGCGTTGTGCCTGAACTGGCTTCCCGGGAACACCTCGACAAAATCGTTCCCATCGTCGAAGAGGCAATCGCACACGCTAACATTACCAGGGAAGATGTTGACGGAATCGCGGTTACGATTGGTCCGGGTTTGATTGGTTCGTTACTGGTTGGAGTCTCGTACGCAAAAGCGATGGCTTTTGCGCTGAACAAACCGCTGGTGGGCGTCAATCACATTGAGGGCCACATCTATTCCGTCTGTTTTGAGAATCCACCTATCAAGCATCCCGCCGTGGCTCTGATCGTTTCCGGAGGACATACGAATCTCTTTTTCGTACCGGGGGCCGGGAAATACAAAGTTGTCAGCCGCACGCGCGACGATGCTGCCGGTGAGGCATTCGACAAAGTCGCGAAGCTTCTGGGCCTCGGCTATCCCGGCGGCCCGATCATCGAAAGGCTGGCGCGGGAAGGGAATCCCAAGGCGGTAAAGTTTGCGCTTCCGCGGATGGGCGACAATCGGCCGGATTTCAGTTTCAGCGGATTAAAAACCGCGGTCACGAAGTACGTGCGCGAGTCCGGTTTGCAGCCGGTGCAAACCGGCGGCGAAGCTTCGCAGGGAATCAAGGACCTGGCTGCCAGTTTCCAAAGTACAGTCGTGCGCTCGCTCGTCTCGACGATGGAGCGCGTCGCGAAAGACTATCGGCCAAAGACTTTGATTGTCGCCGGCGGCGTTGCCTGTAACGGAGCCTTGCGCGACGCCGCAAGCAAATCCGCCGCCGAATTAGGCGTGCCCGTTTACTTTCCCTCACCGCACCTTTCCACGGATAACGCGGCGATGATTGCTGCCGCGGGAACGGTAAAGCTTGAGGCAGGTGAGCGGGCTGGCTGGGACTTGAATGCCGACGTAATGCTGCGGCTGCAGAATATTGAAGTTGAGGACGAAGAATTGCGTAAGCGTGTGCGGTACCGGCTTTGAGGTGGCCAGTGTGTCGGAAGCCCGACCGTGAGGGAGGGCAAGATCCGCGACCCTCAACAATCCAGTGCGGCGATGGTTGATCGTAATCCAGCTAGCCCTTGCTTACGCGCGGGCTTCTGACACGGTCATGCCGACTCGAATCATTCCTTCAGTGAGAATCTGCGCGCGCAAGCCGCCGCGGTGAACCAGGCCGGGTAGAACTTTCTCGTGCGAGAGTTTTTGCAGGTGCCCGCAGGGCTCGCATAAACGCAAACCACGCGCTTTCACTTCGCCAATCCAAAACTCTTTGCCCACCAGATGATTCAAAGGCACGCCGCGGGTGACGACATTGCGGCGGCTATCGCCAAGACCATAATCGACATCCAATTCGCGCTTCATAGCTTCCACAGCTTCGGCTTCGATCAAGGTCAGTTCGCGATCCGGCTGTGGCTTGGAAAAAGTCCCTTTGTGATCGAAATAACGATCACCTTCCAGGCCTTTGCCGGGAACGGCGCGCACTTCGCTGACGGATTGCATTGGCGCTGCGGCTTCCGCAGCAATGTTGATTGAGATGACTGTACCTTCGAACATTTGTGTTCCTCGTAAGATTGTGTCAGAAGCCCGCGCGTAAGCAAGGGCAACATCCTCAACGAAGCCCTCCCTTACGGTCGGGCTTCCGACACGAACTCGTCGCTTCTAAACTGAAGCCTTAATCGCCTGGTCAAAAATCTCCAGCGCCACGTCGACATTTTCCCTGGTCAAAATCAGTGGCGGGGACCAGCGAATCGCGTTTGACCCGGCGCCCAGCAGGATCAGACCGCGTTCAAAGCTGGCAATTTCAACTCGATCTCGCAACTCAACATCGGGTTCTCGGGTGGTCTTGCTCTTCACGAACTCGACGCCCAGCATCATCCCCATCCCGCGCACGTCGCCGATGCACTCGTATTTGCGCATCAACTTTTCCAGGCCGCGCTTCAGGTAGGCTCCTACTTCAGCGCTGTTGGCGACCAGTTCTCGCTCCAGCAACTCAATCGTCTTTAGCGCGGCGGCAATACAGACAGGATTTCCTCCAAAGGTCGATGCATGCGCGCCCGGCTTCCAATCCATCAAGTCCGCGCGCGACACGCAGACGCCGATCGGCAAGCCCGATCCGATGCCTTTGGCAATGCACACGATGTCAGCTTTCACGTCATAGTGCTCGCAAGCAAACATTTTTCCCGTGCGCCCCATGCCGCTTTGAACTTCATCGACGACGAGGAGAATGCCATGCTCGTCGCAAATACGACGCAGTCCCTTCAGGAATCCTTCCGGCGCCGGCACATATCCGCCTTCGCCTTGCACCGCTTCGACGACAATCGCGGCGACCTCTTCCGGCGGCGTGGTTGTTTTGAACAGACGATTCTCGATCCAATTCAACGCGCCCTGAGCTGCGCCGCCGCTGCCGCAATCTTCGGCGCTGAACGGATTGCGATACTCGTTGGGGTAAGGCACGTGGACGACATCGAGCGCCTGGCGTTTGAACCCGAGTCGCTGCGCTGCCTTTGACGAAGTTAGCGAGAGCGAGCCCAGGGTGCGCCCGTGAAAACTGCCAAAGAACGCGATGAACTTTTCGCGACCGGTCGCATGCATTGCCAGTTTCAAAGCCGTCTCAACTGCCTCAGTGCCGCTGTTGGCGAAATGCGTTCGCGTCGGTCGCGGTACCGGCACGATCTCGTCAAGTTTCCTGGCCAGGTCGGGCATCTGCCGGTAGTAGTAATCCGTGCCGCACATGTGAATCAGTTGCGCGGCTTGATCCTGAATCGCAGCGACGACTTCAGGATGGCAGTGACCGGTGGAGCAAACTGCGACGCCGGCGTTGCAGTCGAGAAAGATGTTGCCGTCAACGTCTTCGACCCACACGCCGCGGGCGCGTTCGGCGACCAATTTGAACGACGGGCGCGGATAGGCCGGGTTTACAAACTGCGCGTCGGCTTCGATGATTGCGCGGCCTTTTGGTCCCGGCACTTCGGTTTTGATTTCAGGCTTTTTTGGTGCAATAGCGGTGGCCATCATACTCTCTCCTCCTGGAAAAGTTCGACACGACACTTATTTGAGCAGTGTCAGATCAACCGAAGCGATGTCGATGAAGTACCGCTAATCCGCGAAGAGATCAGCGCGGTTCTCGAGGGGTCGAAAGTGAGTGGGTTGCTGCTTACACATAACAATCAACGTGGGCAGATAATAGCACCGAGTCTGCATCGATGCCAGAGCAGGTGCTAATGAGACTGCGGGTTCAAACTGGTAAGGGGGCGCTTGGGAAGATGGATGCTGACTAAGCCGAATACCAAAGGACGGCGAAAAAGTGACAGGTAGTTCCGGCGAGGACAAACAGATGCCAGGCGAAGTGAGCGTAAGGAACGCGATGCGCGGCATAAAAGCCGACGCCTCCCGTGTAGGCGATGCCACCGGCGGCTATCCAAGCCAGACCCGACAGCGGCATAACTCTTAGAACCTCAGGCGCCGCGATTACTACCAACCAACCCATCAATAAATACAAAACCACTGAGGGCTTGTTGAATCGAGATCCAAAAACCGCTTTCAGCGTCAGACCAACAGCGGCCAGTGTCCAGATCAGAACCAGCAACGTCCATCCCCAGGGGCCGCGCAGAATGCCAAGAGTAAAAGGCGTATAGGTCCCGGCAATTAGCAAAAAGATTGCGCCGTGGTCCATCATCCGGAAGAATTGCTTGGCTTTGTCGTGTTTGAGCGCATGATAAAGCGTCGAAGCGGAATACAGCAGCATCATACTGGCCGCGAACACGCTGACCCCAATAACGTTCCAGGTGCTGCCATAACGTATTGCAGCAATGATCAGGATCGGCGTCGCCGCAATCGCCAGCGCCAGACCGACTCCGTGGCTGAGACTGTTGGCGATCTCTTCGGCCGGACTCGGAGGACGTTCAAGCTTGGTACCCGCATCCTTCATATGTCGTCATTGTACACGATCAACTCGCGGAGTGGCACGGGCCTCCCGCCTGTAAAATCACGTGCAAGATTCGCGTCCCACACTCGACGAGCTAAGGTTTTTTGGGCAACATTTTCTCCATGGTGAGGAGCGGGGTACCGAACAGCTCGTTGGGTCCTTCCTCGATTCGATAAAAGCCGAAGCGTTCATAAAGCCGGATGGCGCGATCCAGCGCCGGAGTTGTACTCAGGAACAGCCGCATGAACCCTTCTTCGGTCGCAAACTTCTCGATCTCGACCAACAGAAGATCTCCAATATGCTGACCTCTGGCGGTGGGATGGACTGCCATTCCCCGTATGTAGAGTGACTCGCCCCGGGCGACCACCGCCACCGTGCCAACAATGCGATCATGCTGTAAGACGACCCAGACCGGCCCCTCTTTGATCCGTTTGCTGATTTCGCTGGCCGGAATAGCTGTAGACGAGAATCCTTGCGGAGTGTAGAGAAGCTTATATTCAGCGAACGACTCAGACAACAACAGGGCAATCGCCGTGGCGTCGTCAGACGTCGCCAGGCGTAGTTTAATACTCGGAGTTGAGTTCAACCGAAGAGAATTATTTCCTGGTCAGAATCTTCGTCGTGAATGAACCTTTGATCGTGGTGTCGCCCGCGGTCAGATCGACGTCGCCGCTCATCGTGTCACCGGAAACTGAGGTCACCTTAACCTCGCCGGTCAGCGTGCTGCGGTCGAGCCAAACCTTGCTGTCGGCGCCGCCTTTGCGCGAGACGAGCCCAACGGTTTCAACCTTCATGAATTTGTCCGCTTTGGCTGAGTAGGTTCCGGCTTTCGGCGGAGTCTTGCCGTCGGTGCCCTGTTCGCCGATCAAGCTGAATTCCACGCGCAGCTGGTCGTCAGCCGTCAGCGGTTTGTTCAAGGTCATCGCAAAATTCGCCGCATCCAGATCATAGTTCGCGGCATAAACGTTGTAGGCCGACGCCATTGTTATGTTGTTGCTGGTGTCCGTGAATGACTTGGTTACGGCAAAGGCGTAGCTCGATTTAATGGCCAGGTCCTTTTCACCGGTCGCCGCCGACTTAACATGAAGGCTGTTGCCGCCGGCGCCTTTGCTGCAACCTGAGATGAACAACGCACAGGCCAGCAGGATCAGGCAGAGCGCAAGGGTAAAGCACGGGGTCGTGGTCAATCTAATAGTATCTTTGTCATTTCTATTTTGGGGCATGTCTGATCTCCTTATGAAAATGTGAACGCAGAACCAAGAGCAAACACCCGGTGAGTTTCGGAGCGATATGCTTTTACGGGAAATGTGGTCTTGAGTCAACTCGGATCGATTCCGCCGTTAGAGATCGGACGGGTTCACCTTGACGTCTTTGATTTCAGTGGAGAAGCGGATGTAATTGCCAAAGGTCGAAACGGACTCTTTAGTGATCCCATCGAAGAGCTTTTGGTAATCAGCGCCGTTAATCCGTATCACATGCGGCAACCAGGCGCCTTCGGGCAAGCGCATCATCTCGACGTAGACGGCCGGAGCACTTTCGCCTGACGGTTGGGCCTGATTGGCCGGATTTGTGCCGTTGGCAGTCAGAGAGGGCCGCCCTGCAAGGCGGGTCACGATGCGATCCTGCGCGTCAATCCAAATCTCGCCGGTGAGTTGCGCTATGTATTTCTCGTTGGCATCAAACTGCGCGTCGGGACGCGGACGAAAACTGAAGACCAGCGTTTCGCGGCCGTCGATCTGAACTCGACGTACCAGAGTCAACTCACACGTCTTGAGAAAAGTATGAATCGCCAGCGCCGCGCTACCCTTACTGGTGAAACTCGAGTGGCTGTTTGTGGTGTGCGTATACATACCGAGGGGCAGCATTCCCTGTACGTTGGGGTCGCTGTCGGGCGGAGTTGCGGTTTCGCGCGCGTTCTTCTCCTCGGCTTTTTCCAGCTTCTCGCCCGCCTGGGTGCGTTCTTTTTCCAGTTCGGGCGCCGGAACGGGAACGCCGTTACGACTCGTCACCACCATTATCCCTTTGCCACGCGTCCCGCTCTTCAGAGTCGGAATGAAGACTTCGTACGTGGTGGACTCCAATTTTTCCTGCCCTTTCTTATCCTTCGAGCGTGACACGGAATTCATTGTATAGGTGTACTCGGCCATCATGTCGCCGGCGCCTTTGCAATACGCTTCCTTCACCAGTGCGGGGATGTCGACTGTGCCTTCGATTGAAGCCGGAGCTACTAACTGGCAAACCTTCGGGATTCGATTGGCTCGCTTCGCGAGAGTGACCTGGGCATTTTGGGCGAAGGCAGGGAACGACGCCAGTAACATCAGGAGAACTAGTTGGCAGACATTATTTGTAAAGTTTAGTCGCATGGTTTTTCTCGCGAGGTCTGAAGGAAAGATAGTCCAGAGTGAGCCCGGAGTATAACAAAAGCAACTTGCTCTGTCGTGAACGCTTAGGCTTGGGTAGTGGGTCAGGTTGCGAAAGTGGCAAGGGCGTCCCGCCCGTGAATCACGCGCAAAGATGCTCGTGCCACCTTCAAACTGACCCATTACCTTGGCGCCACATAACTCCGGCGCGCTTTGACGACCAGCTTCCCTTGCTTCTGCAGACCCGACGCCATGTCGATTTTCAGCTTGCGCGTGGTCCCGTCGCGTTTCTTGTTCGAGGAAACAAACGCCAGGTTGTATCGGCTACGAAGATGATCCATCAACGTCTGGAAAGTGGTGTTTAGATTCTCAGGCTTGTCGCGAAGCAATTCGCCTCCGGTCTCGTTCGCCAGGTTTTTTATGTCGAGGTAAGGCGCGCCACCGATGCGTCCAATCCGGGTCATCCAGGTCATGACGCCGTTCTCGATTGCCTGGCCTTCGGTCTTCGGAATAATGCCGCAGACGACGCTGCCCGATTCGTATATCGACTGTGACGCGGATTTGCCTGATGGCCCACCCGGACAATCAAAGTTACGCGTTACTCCCGTGATTGCGATCGCCACCCGGCGACCGGTGGGGTTGCTCGCCTTAATCATATAGTCGGCGGCGTCGGCGAATAATATGTTCAGACAATGATCGGCGTGCTCATCGTGGGGCGGAACCCGGTTGAGCGCGGCCTCGATCAATCTTCGGTCACGCGTGAAGCCCTGCAGCAGTTGAGTCGTGTTGTCATAGGTCATTACGGCGACTTCATCAGTTGACTTCAGCCGGGCAATCGCGTCACTGGCCGCGCGGTGAACCTGCTCGCCGAAAGGATCGAGACAGCCGCCGCGATCGATCAGCAAGAGAACGGAAAGCGGCAAGCTGTCCTGACTGAAGTGAGTGATGTTTTGCTTTGCTCCGTCTTCATAAAGAATGAAATCTTCCTTTTTTAGCCCGCCGAATATGCGCGCGGTGTCTTTCTGCAAAACCAGCGCATCGATGGTGACCAGATCGACGTCGACTTTGACCACCTCCGGACTTGACCGGTCGTCATCGGGCTGCGCCGGACCCTGGTCGCCGTTAGCAGGGAGCGCAGGCGCGCTACCGGCATTGACCGTCCGAGGGCGGCTTTGCGACATGACCCGGTAAGATTGAGAGAAGAAGAGAATTGAAAAGAGAGCACAAAGGCATACCAGAAAGGGAAACAACAGATTCGGGTTTCGATGTTTCATAGGCACCTCCCACCGGAAGAGTCTGCTGTTGAGACTCCGGAGAAGAATTTGGGAAGAGACTTTGATGGGCGAATAGATGCACTCGTGGAGAGCGGACGCATGACAGCTGTCCGCTCTGTGCCTACTGCCTCATGCTTCTTGCGGGGAGAGGTGTTTTCCGGCCGATCTTACGTACTGCCCGCATTGCGGGTTTCAAAGATAAACATCGAACCAGCAAGCGCGAACATAGATAAAGACGTTTGGAAGATACCAAGTGTTATCGGCTCCTCGCCGACAGGAGAATGCAGAGCTGTCTAGTTTTGTCCGGTTTTCAATTTGCGGTGCGGCGCCGATCCGAATCGGACTTTAGGTGGCGTCCACCTGACCGCGTCGCCAACGATGCCTTTCTTTTCACTGACGATCTCCAATTCACTCGGTGTCACGGCGATCAGCAAATAGCCTTTCTGGCGATCCGGATAGAAAGTCTTCCATTCATCCTTCCATCTTCTGGCCTTCTCTTTCGGATCATTGACCAGCCGGGCCGTTCCGGAAATGGTGACATAAGCCGGGCCTTCTCGATCAAAGTAATAGAGAACAACCCGGCTGTTCCGGCGAATCTCTGCAACCTTGCGGCTCCCGGGATTCGTGCCGAACCAAACCAGCATGTTTTCGTCAGGCGCAAATGGATCCATTGTTCGAGCGTGCGTGCGACCCTTCGAATCGACCGTGATCAGGGCACAGTAACGAGCCGTTTCCATAACTTCGCGAGCGGCTTTAATTAGCGTGTCGCGCGAAAACCTTTGAGGCTCTTGCCCGAGGACACCGGATGTAAATGAGGCGGCGCAAAGGAGAAGAATCCCAGCGAAAACGGCGGGCTTGATGCTTGTCGAGATCATGAGTATTTGGTGTTGTTGGCCGCGCAACCAAAACTGGTAACAGTTCGGTTCCGGTCGTTCTTCAGCTCCGCCAGGAGCGCAATGTTTATAGAACTTCGAGTCGTGCAATGACGAGCTCCGTAGGAGCGGCATGTTTTCAGCCGATGAAGTGTCTCGATCCGACAGGACATTTCGCTCCTACGGAGCTTGGGAAATATCTTGTTCGCGTGGGGCTATAAACATTTCGTCCCTCCGGGACTGCGCCCGGGCGGCCACGTGTAGAGACTCTTCCGCAAGCGACCGAGCAACAGGTTCTTCCTTAAACGAAAGCCGAATCGTTTCTTTTGCGGGCGGTTGCGGCCAGAGGGAAAGCCGGCGACCAAGGGCGTGGCTTAAGACCCGAGATCGAAAAAACAATTCATGTTCCCATTCCACTTCTGCCATTTCCAGCAAGCAGTCGATCAGATCAACCCGACCGCAGTCACGCGCATAACGCGCACCGGTTTCATACTCCCGAATGTTGCGGCTCTCAAGCTTGCCGGCACCATACATCGGCGCCAGCCAACCAGTGATATGACACATCAGCCCCAACGCTCGGCCGATGATCGTTGCGCGAATTTCGCGACGCTTGCTGGGTCCCGAACCCAGGTTCGCCAGCATCTCGCCCACGAGCTTGCGGTGACGCCATTCGTCGTCCTCGATGTTCCTGATCGCAATCTTCTCGCCTGCGTTGCGGACGGAACGCCAATGTCCGCGATAGGCATGGGCCGCGGCCAGCTCGCCTGAGTATGCCAACTGAAGCAGAGCGATTAGCTTTTTCTGACTGTTGTTTTCGGTGGCCATCTGACCCGTCACCATTATTTACGAAGTCTGAGATTCCTGCGAACCGGATGCGCCTCTGTATTAAAGATCACCTTGTCGAAGTCCAACGTCTTTGGCGGAGCAAATAATAGATAGAAGTACTTGAAGGTTTCGGCGAAAAGGAAACTCGGCATTGAATCAGACTTCTCTTTGGTGACCACGCTCTTCAGTGCGGCATAGCCTTCGTCGGTACGGCAATGCTTGACGAAGTCTTCGAACATCGTCCGGCCCATCTGTTGATACTTTTCTTTCGAGGTGATGGCCCCGTTGGTTCTCGCAATCAGCGTCGGAAGGCCGGGCGATCCGAGCAACGCGTAGTGATAAAGATAATAAGTCGATTCAACAATCTCAGGCCGCAGTGGATATCCGGGTGACACAACCTCCATCGTTTCGTAATTGATCTCTTCCGGCTCGATGCCGTGCTTCATCCACATCTTGTAAGACGAGTCCTGCAAAAGCCTGGCGCGATTGAGATCACCTGACAGCGCCAGCACCGCGGGAAAGAAAGCATCCAGCGCGCCGTAGGTCGTCGCCGTGCGTTTACCGCTGTTCATGTCGGCGTGACCGTACCAGAGCTCGGTTTTCATTCTCCCTTTGGTTTCGTCGCGAAGGTTTTGATTAATTGCAGCTACGCTTTGCTCCCACATGCGCCGGCAATCCGCGTCGTCAAACAGAATTGCGCACTTCAGAAGATATTCGTAATAGCTGTCGATGGCGCCGCTGATGTGACTGTCTTTGCCTGTCCATTCTCCGGTCTCGACGTTAATCCACGTTCCCACCAAGCCAATGGGTGAGCGTCGTTTGTAAACTTCCACCAGCGCGCGCTTGGCTTTGTCAAAGAAGACCGGTCGGCGGGTTAGTTTGCTTAACGTGCCGAATTCGATCAGTAGCGTGCCTGCCTCTGCGGGGTTGGTTACATTGCGGCGAACCTTCCCGGTCTTGAGATTGACGTAGCGATACGGCAGTCCCGTCGGCGACTCAAAGACCGGCAACAGCCGGTTCCCCAAATCTTCAGCTAGATCAAGTAAGCGCTTATCTCCGGTCAGTTGATAGCCGGAAAGCAAACCACCGAGGAGGCGAATCGTGATCTCGAAGTTCTGAACAGAGATGTCTTTGTCGAACGAAAGATTCCTGGCGATGTACTCTCGCGTGCGTTTCGCCTCATCGTTCAGGCCCATCAGGATCATCGTGTCGAGCGCATCGACGGGCGTCATCAAAAGTGGCTCGGCATACCAATCGTGATATGTCTTACTCAGCGGTTTCAGATCATCGTGACCCCAGGCGTACTTCTTGTAGCCGTTCCAGGCGTGCAAAAACTCGGCGCGGACCTGCGCGGCAAGTTGTGGCTGGTTGACGCGCGGTTGCGCCTGGGACAGAGGCGCGAAGATAAGAACGGCGAGGAGCACCGGTATTTTCATTCTTCTCAGGTTCAAGATCGTCATTTGGGGAATGTTTCAGTTACTGAGGATACAAACCTCAGCTCCGGGAAAACCTTTCTCTGCCGGCACGCGCCTGATCCAGAAGACGGTCGTGTAAATGCCCGCTTCATTTTTGAACAGCTTTACCGGCACACGAAAGTTTCCTTCACGACTCCATTCAAAATCGCCCCTGCTTCCATCTGTGTAAAACGTTCCTTCAGGAGCTTTTGGACGCAGAGTCACATGCAAATCCGGCAGAGAAACAGGCCGCGGCGCTTGCAGCCAGGCGAGTTCGGGTGGCGCGGGCAGGGCTTCGTAGAAGACATCAACGTGATTCAGGAAGTGCTTCGCGTTGAGCAGTTTTCCGGTAAAAAGGACTGTTGATTTCGGCTTCGCCTGTCGGGGCACCGGATCGATATGCAGGTAGCGAGCCAAATATAGCTCATCGAGCTTGACACTATGTTGATACAGAGCGATCCCGAATCCGACGTGGGTGTGGTAGGGAAACAGAATCGTCTTGCGATGACCGTCGTAGGGCGGGACCTCTTCGATCATCGACTTATGCATGTCGTGCAAGTCTCGCAAAACGCCATTTGATGTAACGGACTGAATGTCATCAGCGGTCGAAACATTTTCCTGCACCGCGTCAGTTCCACCGGCGAAAGAATAGCGATGATAGGGCTTTCGGCCGTCACTGCCCCAGTGACTGAGAAAGCTGCCGCGGGCCATGTCGGCGGCATGCTCGCCAGCAACCTTGCACGCGCGTTCGTCGAGCTTGAGCGCGGTGAGACCGGCATTGGCGCGTTCTGCATTTACCATCGTGAGCAGCTGGTCCTGGGCCAGCGGAATATCGTTGTCGTTGAACCGGCCGCGCTCGATCACAGTTTGTCCGTGGACGATCGCCCCGAGGCCCAGCGCGAACGGCGCAGCTCCCTGCAGGAACGAGCGACGTGTGACAAAGTCGTGGCTGGAACTCACGCCTAAGTCGCCACCTCCTGTGCTTCGTTTTTCATTTCGGTGACGGTGATTTGCGACGTAAGCGTTTTGTGGACCGGGCATTTGTGCGCGATCTCCTGAAGCCGCGTCAGTTGCTCGCCGGTCAAGGTTCCCTCAAAACTCACTGAGCGCTCAATTCGATGGACAAACCCTTCGGTCGTCTGTTCGCACTCCTGACAATCTTTGCCGTGAATTCGCTGTTGCCGCAGACGGACTGTGACGCGTTCGACGGGCCATGCCTTGCGGCGAGCGTAAAGCATCGTGGTCATCGAAATGCAGCTTCCCAGTGCTGCGAGCAAGAGGGTGTAAGGATCGGGACCGGCATCTTCGCCGCCGGCAGCGACCGGTTCGTCAGTGATCAGTACGTGCCCGGCGCCATAGCGAACTTCGTTCCGCAGGTTGGCCAGGGACGTAACCGTGACCTCGCTCATCATTCGTCTCCTTCCGCTAAGACTAGAGTTCAGAGTTCAACCTTCAGGTTGTGGGTTAAAAGGACAAGCTAAAGCTTGAACTCTAAACTGACTTTGCTCCCGCGCTTGCCGTGACTGCGTTTGCTGGCTAAACTCGCTTCTGCTCTAACCAAAATGATAATCCGAAATCGCCGCTTGTTGATGAGATGAAGATACACGAGTATCAGGGAAAAGAGTTACTGAAAAAATTCGGCGTGCCGGTGCCCCGTGGCATCGTCGCGCGCACACCCGATGAGGCATACCAGGCAGCGAAAGAATTGGCTTGCGAACCAGTCGTGGTTAAGGCCCAGATTCATGCGGGTGGCCGCGGCAAAGGCGGTGGTGTGAAGCTGGCGAAGAGCGCCGAGGAGGCTCGCGACATCGCCCAACAGATGTTGGGAATGAAACTGGTTACCCATCAGACCGGGCCAGAAGGAAGGGAAGTGCGCGTCCTTTTAGTAGAAGAGGGCTTGCCGATCGATAAGGAGTTCTACCTGGGCATCGTTTTGGATCGCGCCAGTAGCCGTCCGGTTTTCATGGCTTCGGCGGCGGGCGGCATGGACATCGAAGACGTCGCTGCCAAAACTCCTGAAAAGATTTTCAAAGAGACAGCCGATCCCGCAGTTGGCTTTCGTCCGTTTCAAGCGCGCAAACTTGCTTTTGCGCTGGGACTGCCCGGAGCGCTGGTCTCGCAGGCGGCGAAGTTCATGCAATCGCTCTACACGGCTTACGAAGCGATGGACGCTTCGTTACTCGAGATTAATCCGTTTCTGCTGACGAAGGACAATCGCCTGATCGCGCTCGACGCGAAAGTGAACTTTGACGATAACGCCCTGTTTCGTCATCCGGACTTTAAGGATCTGAGAGACTTAAACGAAGAAGAGCCGCTGGAGATCGAAGCGTCAAAGTTTGATCTCAATTACATCAAGCTGGATGGCAACATTGCCTGCATGGTCAACGGCGCCGGTTTGGCCATGGCTACGATGGACATTATCAAACTGGCGGGGGGCGAGCCGGCGAACTTTCTCGATGTCGGGGGCGGCGCCTCGCAGGAACGGGTCGAAGCGGCGTTTCAGATTTTGCTGGCTGATGAAAACGTGCGCGCCGTGCTGATTAATATTTTCGGCGGCATCGTGCGCTGCGACATGGTGGCGCGCGGAGTTGTGGGCGCAGCGAACAATCTGGGCATCAAGGTCCCGGTCGTGGTTCGCCTGGAAGGAACCAACGTCGAAGAAGGCCAGCGGGTGATTCGCGAATCAAGCTTGAACTTTACCGTGGCTAGCGGAATGAAAGACGCGGCCGAGAAAGTCGTGGCGCTGGCGGGGTAGGGGGAAGGATGAAGGCGGAAGGATGAAGGATGAAACGTCGGATCTTGTAACTGACGCTTTCGAGACGAATCAACCATCGCAAGATGACGCGCGCCTGCGTACGCGTGTTTCATCCTTCCGCCTTCATCCTTCATCCTTTTTCAAGTGGCTTGTTCACATTTGCCGCTTCGGCCTCGCGGCACTTTTTCTTTTCGCCGCCGGCGCAAAGCTCTGGATCCTTGAAATCTTCGTCGGCAATGTGGCCCAACTCCTCAGCACTGCTCACATTAATTATGAACGCTGGCAATGGCCGGTAACCATCGCTGTAATTACCGCTGAGGTGATCGCCGCGCTGTTGTTGATTATCCCGCGCACGATGCGTTTGGGCGCACTTCTGGCGGGGCTGATGCTGATCGGCTTTAGTGGATTCGCGCTTTACTACGTTTATGTCCTGCACGGCGAGCCGCTTGAATGCGGTTGCTTCGGCAGGCTCATCGGAAGCCAGTTAGGCGAGAAGACGGCGCTGCGAAATCTGGGACTGCTAATTCCTGCTTTGATTGTTTTTTTTGGTGCGTCACGAATAAGAGGCGTGTCAGAAGCCCGACCGTGAGGGAGGGCAGCGATCCAAGGAGTCACTGCGTGAAACGAATCGCTACATCCACGGCGACGTTAGACTTCTAAGAGGCACCAATTGAAGCGAGCCCTCCCTCACGGTCGGGCTTCTGACACGCCCGGCTGAGTCTTTTACCTTCTCTTCATTCTCGCAATCTCATAACGCGTATTATCGATTCGCTCCTGGGCATCCGGGTGATCTGAAAAGAGCGTCCCGAGTAGGTCGGCATTCTGTTCCTCGATCCGAAGCAGCTTCTGAAACATTGTCACCATGCCCTGCGGATTGAATCCCGCGCTGGCCATTCCGCGGACACCGAGAAAATCGGCTTCACGTTCTTCGTCCCGAGTGTGCACCGCCAGAAACCCCTGACCGACGATTTGGCCAAGCGCCACGCCCAGGTCGCGCCCCACATCACCAACTACACCGGTAAGTTCGCCCAGCGACTTGGCAATGTCATCGTACTCCTGCTTTTGCTTCAGGGTTTTCAAACTGTGGCGCGCGACTATGTGGCCGACCTCGTGAGCCAGCACCGACGCCAGCTCGTCGTCGTTCGCCAGCTTCAGCATCGCGGTGGTGATGTAGACGTGACCGCCGGGGATCGAGAAGCCATTAATCTCGCGACTTTGGATTACGTGAAATTTGTAGAGCATAGACGGGCGCAGGCTGACTCTTGCACAGCGCTGACCCAGTCGTTCCACGCGATCAAGCCCGACATCAGTGAGGCGATACTTCTTTGTGACTTCGCGATGCAGTTGCGTGCCCAGTCTCACCTCATCGCGTTCATTCAACAGTCCGGCATTCGAATAACGCGCCTTGCGAAACTCTGCATAAGGGTCGTCGTATTGGACAAGCGCGGCGTCGCGTCGCGAGACAGCCGGCGAATGGTAAGAGCGAGCAATCGCCAGGCTCTGTGCCGCAGTTGCGCAAAGCAGCGCACACAGGACTAATGTAAAGTACTTTTGATTGAGGCTGGATCTTTTCATTGAACTCCCTTTTCTCACTGAGACTTCCGCAATGATAAGCGAGGAAGCCCTTAGTGAAAAGTCCAGCACTCTTTTTTGATTTTGCGTGTGGTACCCGCCAGGCGATGAGGTCAGTACCGGGAGCGGTAGCGACCGGGTCCCAACACTCCACGACCCGAGATCGCGAGACCCGGTCGCTACCGCTCCCGGTACCGACCTCACCTTTGCGAGGCACTGAAACTACTGTAGTTGATCACCCTGATAGACATGTTTGGTGAATTTCGATATTTTGACTCCATTGAAAACTAACTAGAAATCATGTCATCGCTTTCATTTTGGGGTGCAGCAGGAACTGTGACCGGCTCGAAGTACTTAATCGAGTCGGACCGCGCCCGCGTGCTGATTGACTGCGGGCTGTTCCAGGGTCTGCGGCAATTGCGCGAACGCAACTGGCATGAGCCGCCGTTCGATGTAACGACAGTGGATGCGGTAATCATCACGCATGCGCACATCGATCACACGGGGTATTTGCCTCGCTTTGTCAGGCACGGTTTTCGCGGACCGGTGTTCTGTTCGCGCGGCACGTCGGACTTGCTGAAAATACTTCTGCCTGACGCGGCCCGGCTGCAGGAAGAGGAAGCCGACTATCGCAACCGGCACAAGATAACGAAGCATTTGCCGGCGCTGCCGCTTTACACCGAACAAGACGCGCGCGAAACCCTGAAACTGATTCAGGTGGTGCCGAACAATGGGCAATCAATAAACGTCGCAAAGGGCATCACAGCCGAGTTTCGGATCGCCGGTCACATTCTGGGTTCCAGTCAGGTTTTGGTTACCAGCAACGGCGCGCAAAACCGTAAGGTTCTTTTTTCCGGCGACCTGGGGAAATACGATCAGCCAATCATTCACGATCCCGTGCCGCCGCCGGCGTGCGACTATCTGGTGATTGAGTCCACCTACGGCGATCGCCTGCATGATGTTGAAGAGCCAAAGGACGCGCTGCAACGAATCATAAAGGACGCCGCCCAACGAAACAGCGCGGTATTGATTCCCGCTTTCGCAGTCGGGCGCGCGCAGGAACTGCTTTATCTGATTCGCGAATTGGAAAATGAGAAGCGGATTCCGATTTTGCCGGTGTGCATGGACTCACCAATGGCCGCCGCGGCGACCCAGGCCTACGCGAAACGGACCGAAGAGCAGGACCAGGATTACGCTGACGCGCTCAAGACCAATCCTACTCCGCTGCGCACTCATTCGATGTTGGCCTGCAGTACGCGTCAGGATTCAAAGCGGCTGAACGACGCTGAAGGCGCGCGTGTGATCATCGCTGCGTCGGGAATGATGAACGGCGGGCGCATATTGCATCACGCATTAAGACTGCTGCCCGACGAAACTGCCACCGTTGTCTTTGTTGGTTACCAGGCGGCGGGAACCCTCGGCCGGCGCGTTGCCGATGGCGAGAAACAAGTGAAGGTTTTAGGCCAGTGGATTCCCGTGCGCTGCCGGATCGAGAAGATTGGCGGTTTTTCAGCACACGCAGACTGGAAAGAAGTTATCCGTTGGTTGGAAGGGATGCCGTCAGCGCCGCGGCGAGTCTTTGTTACGCACGGTGAACCTGATGCGGCTGATGCGATGGCCCGCCACATCAACGAGCGATTTGGCTGGCAGATCGAAGTGCCGCAGTATGGGGAGAAGTTTCAACTTGAATAGAACCGGCACAGCAGGGAAAGAAACGGGCGGAGTCCGAAGCGCCAAAAGGCGCGAACAACATTCCGCACGTTGGTGCTTTCATGACTGTGCAATGTCTTTGTGCCTTCTTTCCCCAATTGCTATACTCCGCCCTTCGTTCGTTAATCCGTAACTTCAGAGAAAATCCATTGAGCATTCTGGTCGATAAATCTACGCGCCTGGTCGTGCAGGGCATCACCGGCAAAGAAGGAACGTTTCATACCAAGCAGATGGTTGAGTATGGAACCAATGTCGTCGGAGGCGTCACGCCGGGCAAAGGCGGCACTACCCACGAAGGCATTCCCGTTTTCAACACAGTCGCCGATGCGGTCAAAGAAGCAGGCGCAAACGCTTCGGTGATCTACGTGCCGCCGGCTTTCGCTGCAGATGCGATCATGGAAGCGGCCGACGCAGGCGTGCCGGTCGTCGTTTGCATTACTGAAGGCATTCCAGCCCTCGACATGGTGAAGGTTAAGGAATACTTGACGAACAGATCGACGCGTCTGATTGGACCGAATTGTCCCGGAATTATTAGCCCTGGCAAATGCAAGATCGGCATCATGCCCGGTCACATTCATCGTGAAGGTCGCGTGGGCGTGGTCTCCCGCTCAGGAACGCTTACTTATGAAGCCGTCGGTCAATTGACTTCGTTGGGACTTGGCCAGTCATCGGCGATTGGCATTGGCGGCGATCCGATTGTTGGAACGACGCATGTCGATGCTCTCAAACTGTTTCAGGATGATAGTGAGACGGATGGCATCGTGATGATTGGGGAGATCGGCGGCACTGCGGAAGAAGAAGCGGCGGCGTTCGCAAAAGACTATGTGACCAAACCAATCGTGGCTTTCATCGCCGGCCAAACCGCGCCGCCCGGTCGTCGCATGGGGCATGCCGGCGCGATCATTGCGGGCGGGAAAGGAACTGCGGCTGAAAAAATGGCCGCGCTTTCTGCGGTCGGAATTCATGTAGTGAAATCGCCCGCGGATATTGGATCGGCGATGAAAGAAGCGCTCGCGTGACCTTACTAGCTGCCACCGAGTTCTTGCTTGAGTCAACATCAAAACATTAAATGAAGACCTGTCCCGCTTGTCATAAAACTTACGAAGACGAGTCGTTGGTGTTTTGTCTCGACGACGGGGCGAGACTGGAACGGGACCGCGCCGCACTCGATCCCAATGCTACCTGGAATTTGCCGACCCCTGGACCAACCGTGGCTAGTCCGCGTCCCACGCCGCCCACCGCGCAGTCAACGATCGCCTCGCTCCCGGAACAGTTTCGGCGACAGCCGCGACAGGTCAGCACCGGCGCATCCGCATCACGAAGATCAGCGTTACCGTGGATTTTTGCGATCGTCCTGGTTGTTGGCGCTTCTGGTGTTCTCATCGCGTGGATCATGACGCGCGGCGGCGGCGAGACTAGCGGCCGGTATCCGGCGCCGACGCCGGTACCCAGTGTCATGCCCACGCCGTCGCCGGAAATGTTCACGGTCCTGGAAAATATGACTTTCAATGGATCTCGAATTACTTACTATCAGCGGACGAGCTTCGCGCTGTGCCAGGCGGACTGTGACGGCAACCCAAACTGCAAGGGTCTGACGTGGATCAGGCCGGGAGCGTATAATCCTGGCGACCCCGGAATGTGCTATTTGATGTCGGCAGTCACAGATCGAGTTCCGCACACTTGCTGTATCTCGGCGGTAAGGAATTGAGAGCTGGGTTGATCGGACGACCGAAGCAACTGCTATGTTACTAAAACCAAACCGGATGCCAGCGCTTTTGGTCTTGACCCTCGTCCTCAGCTTCGACGTCAGCGCCCAAGTCTGTGGCTATTCGGTAAATACCTTTTATGTTCATGATAACCAGGGAAGCCCGGTTAAGAATGTCACAATAGATGTGTTTGATGGAGAATCTCGATCTGAAGTCAGAGCGCATTTCACGCCTGGCCCCGAGCCATACCGGATTTCCAGAGTGCATTGGAACGATGAGCGAAAGGTTTATGTGTATCAACATGGTTTGTGCGGGTCACATAAGAATGTGGTTGTAAGAATCCTGGCGGAAGGATTCGAGGCTGCCGACTACAGAATAGATTTACCTCTTGATTTCCGGGCGTATGAAGTTCAGCTGAAACGTAAAGGATCAAACGAGACCGCTCTCTTAAAAGCGTTGTCATGTGATGAACCAGGGTCAGTGTGCGTAAAGCGACTTGTTTTGTGAACATTTCGAATGGACAAGCAATGAAACGTCTAGTGCTACTCTCGTTCATTTTTATTTTGGCCGGCGCGGCGAGTGCAGATGCAAGCCGTTCGTCTCAAGCAAGGCCTAGGAAAATCGTGGTGTTTGGCACGATCTACGACCCTAACCATGCGGTAATTGCTTATGCTCAGGTGGTGGCTCAAAGTTTTGAAGGGAAAGAATACTGGGCAACGTCAAATGATCAAGGTGCCTACAGAATCGAGCTACCTTTGGCCAGGTACAAAGTGGAAGCTAACTCTCCGGGATTTTGTCCCCGGCGAGTTGGTTTTATCGGCGGGCGCGATTCCAAGATGCAAACGCCATTCGATCTCATTCTGGAGATCGAGACCAGCGAGCGACCGTGTAGGGAGAAGTCATTAATCAAGAAAGAGCGACCGCAGAGAAGGCCGGAGCTCTTTAGGAGTATTGCTGAATAACATTTGAACGAGGATCAATGGTAGAACAAACAGGTAACCAAACTTTTGCAATCATCAAACCCGACGCGGTGGCGGCGGGCTACACCGGAAGAATAATCGATCGAATTATCGGCGGCGGCTTTCGCATTCGCGCGATGAAGCTGATTCACATGACCCGTACCCAGGCCGAGGGTTTTTACGACGTGCATCGCGGCAAACCGTTCTATGACGGCTTGACGGAATTCATGTCCAGCGCGCCCTGCGTGGTAATGGTGTTGGAAAAAGGTGGCGCAGTGAAGGCCTGGCGTGATCTAATGGGGGCCACCGATCCGGCGAAAGCAGACGAGGGAACGATTCGCAAGGAGTTCGGCGGGTCAGTCGGCGAGAACGCCACGCATGGTTCGGACTCTGACGAAAACGCCGCGATCGAAATCGCATACTTTTTTGGCAGGTTGGAGATTGTCTAACATTGTCAGTGGTCAGTAGTCCGTAGTTAGTTGCTGCGAGACGCTTCTTCGCGATCGTGCTGACTGAACAACTGGCAGCTAAACAAATGACGATTGACCACTGACCACTAACGACTGACCACTGACAAATAAAATGAAACGCTGCCCCAAGTGCAATCAAACTTTCGATGAAGAGTGGCTGAGCTTCTGCACCATCGACGGCACCGCGCTGGTGGAAACCGCGCCCTCGAGGCCAGAGCCGCCGCCGACAATTAGAGTCTCTGCGCCGCCGACCAGTCCAACCGGACAGCCGACATTTAATCTACCCGGCAGTTACAACCAACCGCAGGGGCAACCCGCGCCGCCACCGCAGCCGTTGGCGCCTTCATGGCAACCGCCACCACCGCCGGCATACTCTGTGTCGCCGCAACAGGGAATCGCGATCGGATCGCTAATTACCGGCATTTTCACTATTACGATTGGTTGGTGCTGTTACCTCGGCGTGATTACCGGTCCGATCGCTATCGGGTTGGGTATATATCAACTGGTTCAGATTAAGAAGGACCCGACCAAGTATGGAGGAAAGCCTTTGTCCATCGTCGGGATAGCAACCGCCGGCGCCTATTTCGTTTTTCTAGTATTCATCATTCTGATCTACGGCCTGAGTTTCCTGGCCTCAGGTCTTAAATGAACTAGTCAGTAGTCAGTAGTCAGTAGTTAGTCGTCAGTTGCGATCAGATTCTCCTGGAACTCGTTGCTGACCAACTGACCACTGACAACTGACTGACGATCATATGAAACGCTGTCCCACTTGTAATCAAACATTTGAAGAAGAGTGGCTGAGCTTTTGTACTGTCGATGGTACCACTCTGCTTGACGAAGCGCCGCGACCCAATGAGCCCAATGAGCCGCCGCCAACGGTCATGGCTTCCAGTTCTTCGGCGTCGCCGAGCCCGAACGAACAGGCCACCTGGAACCTGCCATCAGCCGGCGAATCCGGAGGGCAGCTCGCCGAGCCGAAACCGGTTACGCCTGGCTGGCAACCGCCACCACCACCCTTGTACGCACAGCCGCCAAACAAGAGCCTGGCGACCGCGGCGATGGTGATCGGAATAATCAGTGTCACAGTTGGGTGGATGTGTTTCGGACCAATACCTGCAATTGCGGCGATCATCATGGGCGGCGTCGCGTTATCACAGATAAAAAAGAACCCCGAACGAATCGGCGGGAAACAGTTCGCCGTAGTCGGTGTCGTCACAGGCGGCCTGACCGTGGTCATCTATCTAGGCATCGTTGTGGTTTACATCTTCCTTGCGATAATAGCTGCCGCTAACTCTTGATCACAGATTCCTGGGAGCTGGATGATGAAACGCTGTCCTACATGCAAACGCGCCTTTGACGATGACACGCTGAGTTTTTGTCTTGAAGACGGCACACCGCTGGTTGCGGAGAGGGAAGGCCGGTCTGATTCACAGGAGACACTAGTGTCGCCTCGCGCTCCCGGCATTACCGATGACAGTGGTCTGGCAGCGACGCAGGCTTACACCCATCTTCCGGGAAAAGCCACTGTCAGCGGGTCGGGTTATCAATTGCCATCGGCGCAGCCGTATGGTCCCGCCGGCACGCAACGTAAGACGTGGCCCTGGGTCGTCGGAATCGGGGCGATTCTGCTCTTGATCGTAGTTGTGATCGTCGTAGTGGCTTTTACCGTTCCCGGACTGATGCGCGCTTCTGAAAATGGAAACCGACCAGCCCCTTCACCCAGACCCGAATCGTCAGTCACGCCGGCGCCGACCACCTCGCCCGCCTGGACCAGCGATGTGCCAACCGATAGTGAACAGGTCCTGGCGCAGCTATCCAAATTGGAAAGAGCGTGGACGGAAGCCAACTTCAAGGGCGACAAAGAAGCTTTGGAAACCATTTTGGCGGACGAATATGTCGGCAACGATGACCAGACGCGCACCAAACGCCAGTACATCGCTTCGCTCAAGCCGGACGATTCGGTCAACGATTGGGAAATCTCAGATCTGACGGTCAATCAGACAGCCGAGCGCGCGGTGGTAAACGGCACGCTGACGGAAGAGACTGATGAAGGGACAGCGGTTTACAACTTTGTCGACACGTTTGTGTGGCGGGACCATCGTTGGCAGGCTGTGGCCTCGCGTACGACTCGTGTAAAATGAAGCCGAAAACGGCGGTCTTTGTACTTTGATCTTTGGGCTTTGTTTTAGCAAAGCATCAGACCGGAGCGAAATTCGAGCTGGAATTAGAAATCAAAGTTCAAAGACCAAAGTTCAAAGACCAAAGACCAAAGACCAAAGACCAATGTCTATTATCTCAGAAGTCATCGAATCAACCAGGGCGATCATCCAGGGCATGAGCGTCACGCTGTCTTATCTGCCGAAACGTAAACAGACTGTCCAGTATCCTGATGAGCCAGTGACGGTCCAGCCGCGTTATCGTGGACAACACCTGCTGCACGTTGACGAGAATGGCCGGGAAAAGTGTGTCGCGTGTTTTCTGTGCGCGGCGGCTTGCCCTTCTGAATGCATCTATATCGAAGCCGTTGACGATCCGCGCCCGCCGGCTGAACGCGTGGGTGTTGATGAACGCTATGCCAAGGTCTACAACATCGACTATGGCCGCTGTATCTTTTGCGGCTATTGCGTCGAAGCTTGTCCCAAGGACGCAATCACACACGGCTACAATTTTGAACTTTCCGTTTACAACCGCGCTGATTTACTGAAAACCAAAGACGACCTGCTGATTACCAAACAGGTGCAGTCAAAGAATTACCGGGTAGCGTTTTCGGACGAGGATGTTGATTCGGAATGGAAAGAAGTGTAACAACTAGCAATCTAGAGTTCTTCGCTCCGTAGGAGCGAGACGTTTATAGTACCTCGAATCGTCCTGGTTTCTGTCTCCGCTCGGAGCGACTTTCTGATGTCGCTCCGAGCGGAGTTATTTAGAGCACACCGATTGATGCTATAAACATTTCGCTCCTGACGGAGCTTCATCCTTGAACATGCGCGAATTTCATTACCGCTGGGAATTCGATCTCGAATCGTCGCCAGAGCAAATCTGGCCGCTGGTCGCCGACACGAATCGCTTCAATCGTGACACCGGCGTGCCTCAGGTCGAGATGCTCACCGGCAAAAGCAAAGGCTTGAAGAATGCGCGCCGTCACTTGCGACTATCTGCGTTCGGCATTCCGGTGGAGTGGGAAGAACAACCTTTCGAATGGGTGCGGCCGAACCGGTTCGGGGTAGTGCGTCGTTACACGAAGGGACCCATCGCCGAATTGCGCGTCCTGGCAGAGCTGAGTGAGCAAAAAAAGCGGGACGCAGACTTGTCTGATGAGACTGCCGGCGCCGAAGAACCAGCCGGCACAAAATTAATCTATCAGGTGTGGGCCACGCCAAAGGGCTTTCTCGGTCTAATAGCGATTCCAATTCAGATTGGAATTCTGAGTGCGCGGAATTTTGCGCGAACATTTCGTGAGTATGACGGACTGGCCAGACAGGGACGGATAACTGAGAGTCTTTCCTCAAGAGCCGAAATGGTTCCCGGCGGGCGGGCACGACTGCTGGCGCTCAGCGAGAAAATGGCTGAACAGGGCAGCGACACTGAGTTAGTCGCCTTGCTGGTTGATCACATTGAGAACGCCGACGAGTTCGCGGTTGCGCGCATCCGGCCTTATGAATTGGCGCGGCAGTGGCGGAAGCCTAAGCGCTCCGTTTTGGAAAGCTGCCTTTGCGCGACGCGCGCCGGAATTCTGGATCTACAATGGAATCTGATCTGCCCGATGTGCCGCGGCGGCGGCGCCAGTACCACGCTCAAAGAGATCTCGTCAAAAGTTCATTGTCCAGGCTGCAATATCGATTTCACGGTAAACTTTGAGCAGTCGGTCGAACTCACCTTTCGCCCCAACCCGTCCATTCGCGAGGCTGACACAGAAATGTTCTGCATCGGCGGTCCACAGGTGACGCCGCACATTGCAGCGCAACAACTTTTGCCGCCACGTTCGCGGCGGGCCATCGATTTAAAGCTTGAGCCGGGGCGGTACCGGCTGCGCACGATGAGCCTAAGCGGCTGGCAGCATCTGCGCGCGAGCGAGGATGGCAAAGCTAGTGCAACTCTAAGCGCGACTGCCGCGGGCTGGCCGAGCGAGGAACTCCCGATCTCAACCGGCGCAGATCTCAATTTCGAGAACGCAACGGACGAAGAACAGCTTTTCATTCTCGAGCGCACTGCCTGGAGCGACGGCGCAGCCACGGCTGCCGAAGTCACCGCGCTCCAGGTGTTTCGCGATCTGTTTGCGAGTGAAGCACTCCGTCCGGGCGAACAGATCTCCGTTGGTACTCTGACGGTGCTGTTTACTGATTTGAAGGACTCGACGCGAATGTATCGAGAGATCGGCGACGCGACCGCTTTTGGCCGGGTCATGAATCACTTCGATGTTTTGAAACAGGCAATCGCCGATGAAGACGGCGCGCTGGTGAAAACCATCGGCGATGCCGTCATGGCTGTCTTTCGTCATCCAGCCGCGGGACTGCGCGCCATGCTGCGCGTGCAGCAACGGCTCGCGTCACCGCCGGATGGTTTGCCGCCGTTGACTCTGAAAGCCGGATTACACACCGGCCCCTGCATCGCGGTCACTCTAAACGATCGGCTTGATTATTTTGGTTCGACCGTTAACCTGGCGGCGCGTTTGGAAGCGCAGTCTACGGGCGACGACGTAGTGGTCTCGAACGCGGTCTATGCGGATCCGGGCGTGCGTGAGCTGCTGAGTGATCCGGGCAATGGATTTATGGCTACGCGTTTCGCGATTCCGTTGAAGGGGTTCGACAATGAGCAGTTCGAACTGTGGCGCGTGGCTCCGGCCCGAGCCGCGGCGACTGAGAGGATCGTCTTCTAATGGCGCTGATTGAAACTCGCGAAGTGACTCGCGTCTATCAAATGGGCGCCAGCCAGGTGACCGCGTTGGACCATGTGAATGTGTCTGTCGAAGAAGGCGAGTTCGTGGCCATTCAAGGCACGTCGGGCTCGGGAAAATCGACACTGCTGAATTTGCTGGGCGGGCTCGATCGTCCGACCAGTGGTGAAGTGTTGTTTGACGCCGAACCGCTGGGACCGTTGAGCAAGAAGCAGATGGCGCGGTATAGACGTTTTTCAGTCGGCATGATCTTTCAGAATTTCAATTTGATAACCAAGATGACGGCGGCCGAGAATGTGCGTTTGGCGCTGGCCTTTGGCGGCGTGCGCGGCCCGGCCCGGAAAGAGCGGGCGCGAGTGTTGCTGGAGCGCGTAGGCCTGGCGGATCGCAGCGAGCACCGTCCGGCGGAGTTATCAGGAGGCGAACAGCAACGCGTGGCCATCGCGCGGGCGTTGGCAAATCGTCCGCGCGTCCTGCTTGCCGACGAGCCGACCGGCAATTTAGACTCGACCCGCGCGCGGGAACTGCTGGCGCTGCTGCGCGAGATGGTTGATGCGGACAAGTTGACGGTGATGCTGGTAACTCACGACCGCGAGCTCGCCGGCAGCTTTGCCGACCGAATTATCATGATGAAAGACGGACGTGTAAGTCAGTAGTAGGTAGTCAGTAGTCAGTTGTTCGTTGTTGTCGTCCTTTAGTTGCAACTGACAACTGACCACGGACCGAGAGGTAACGACATGCCAACTCCACAAGCAATGACCCTTGATGCGATTCGTTCGGTTCCGCTCTTTGCTTCGCTGGATGATGAAGCGGCGAGCGAATTGCGGGACCTGTTGCAGACTCGTCAGGTGCCGAACGGCACCGAGCTGTTCCATGCGGGCGATCAGGGTGACGCCATGTATCTGATCGAAAGCGGCCGGGTGCGAATCACCGTCAATGACGACGATAACAAGGTAGTAGTGCTGGCCGAGCTCGCCCAGGGGGATTTCTTTGGCGAGATGGCAATCATTGACGGCAAGCAACGTTCCGCCGATGCCACCGTCACTGAAGACGCGCGGCTAGAGGTGCTTTCACGAGAGAGTTTTCTGCGCTTTATCGATAATAATCCCACGGTTGCCCTGGCGATGTTGAGCGCCACCTTCTCTCGCTTGCGACGCACTGACAAGCTTCTGCAGCAACGTGTGTCGCGCAACGTGAACGAAGAACAGAAGAAGCGTATGACCGTCGGGGATCGAGCTGCTGATGCGCTGGCGGAATTTGGGGGCAGTTGGAAATTCATCGGCGTGGCGCTGGCACTCATCGGTGTCTGGATCGCGCTTAACGCTTACGTTTTGATTAACGGTTTCGATCCCAAGCCGTTTGCGATGCTCAATCTGGTGTTGGCGGTAATTGCCGGATTGCAGGCTCCGATCATCATGATGTCGCAGAACCGGCAATCGGAAAAAGATCGGCTGCGCGCAGATCTCGATTTTCAGGTCAATCTGAAAAACGAAATCTCACTGGCTGAAGTATTACGCCGGCTCGACGTACTCGAGAGCGAGCGACTGCCGCAATTGTTTACTCAACAGAATGAAAAGTTGGTAGAGTCGCAGGCGGCGGCCGGCATCGCCTCGGGGAGCAGTTCTTGATCTACCTCTCCCAGAGGGAAGATAACGTCAATAGAAACCCTAAATGATCGAAGCGATCTTCTTTGACTTTAATGGCGTCATCATCGATGACGAACGGATCCATCTGAAGGCCTATCGCGAAGTGCTGAGCGCTGAAGATGTCCCGCTTACAGATGAAGACTATTTCGCCTCGCTGGGGATGGACGATGTAGCTTTTGTGCGCGCTGCGTACGCGCGCGCCGGCCGGACCGCTACCGACGAGGCGATGCGGGTGCTGATCGATCGTGAACATCAGCTCCATCGCGAATTCATTAAGGAAGATTTGCCGGTATCCTCGGGCATCGTCGCTTTTATCAAGCAAGCCGCGCGTCGCTATCCACTCGGGATAGTCAGCATGGCCGAACGCGAAGAGATCGATCATGTTCTGGATCTTGCTCATTTCGCCGGCCAGTTTTCAGTGTTCGTTACGGCCGAGCCTGGGTTGAAACATAAACCGGCGCCCGACTGTTACCAGCGCGCGCTGGAGTTGCTGAATCACCAACGCCGCGCTGAAAGAAAACTCCCCATCCTGCCAAACGAGTGTCTGGTGATCGAAGACGCGCCGCCGGGGATTCAAGCGGCGCGTTCGGCCGGCATGCGCACCATCGGCGTCACCAGTACAGTTTCCGCGACTGACTTGCGCAACGCACAGGCGGATGTAGTCACCCCAAATCTGGCGGATTGGAACATCGACGCGGTACACCATTTGTTTGACTGATTGATTACGGATGGGCCGCACAATAGTTATCGGCGATATACACGGATGCTTTGACGAGCTGAGTGATCTGCTGGTCCTAGCCGATCTCCGCAAAGATGATCGAGTCATCGCAGTCGGAGATTTGATTGTCAAAGGCAAGCACAATCGCGAAGTGCTCGATCTCTTCATCGAAGACGAACGCTTCTCTTCCGTTATCGGCAATCACGATCGCGCGTTGCGGCAGTACTGGCGCGGCGAGCCCGTTCGCTTAATCAAGGCCCAGAGAAAAGCCTGCGCTGAGCTGGAGCCAAACCGCGAACGCTATGCAACTTATCTGAAATCGCTACCGTTTTTCATCGATCTTGGTTCTCACCTGGTTGTGCATGCCGGCGTGCGTCCCGGCGTTTCGCTTTCAGATCAAATGGCCAGCGACCTCACCGAACTTCGCACGATGGGCGCAAATCCGTCACGCCGCAAAGGCGTTCCCTGGTACGAGGTGTATCGCGGGGAGAAAATCGTCCTCTTTGGTCATTGGCCCGCCAAAGAACCGCGCCGCGCGGCCCATGCGATTGGTCTGGACACAGGTTGCGTTTATGGCGGCCGCCTGACTGCCTACGTAGTCGAATCGGATCAATTGATCAGCGTTCCCGCGCGCCAATCGTACGACGTTCCCAGAGCAAAACTTCGTTAGCGTCTTGATCTCCCTTCTCACTCTGGGAGAAGGGTCGGGGATGAGGGGCGCAGCTAGTTCTTTTCTTCACGCCACTCTCCAACTTTTGGAGAGTGGCATGAAGGCAGATTAATCGCAGCCAGGCGCCGGTTCGCAGGGCCCTCACCCCCCCGGCCCTCTCCCAAAAAGGAGAGGGAGCCAGACCGTTCGATCCGCGTATAGCCATTGAAATAAAATCGTACGATCAAATTGCATAGAGTTTGCAGCCAGCTTCTGATTAATCGCCGACACTCAATTCAAACCAACTAAACCGGTTTAGATCGCCTCAGAGCATTTGTCTGGGAATGCGACTTGCTGACTATCCCTAACATTGGGAAACGTGTATCGCAAAAAGAGAGTGTGAATGAAAGAAATGATTTCAAACTTACAAATTGAGAATCGTTCCAGCTCGGCCGGATCGGCCAGGCCAAAACTCGTCGAGGCCCCGACGCCGGTGGCGCAGCGCCTGCTTAACCGTGAGCTGAGCCTGATTGAGTTTTTCCGTCAGGTTCTGGAGGAAGCACTGGACGATCAAAATCCGCTGCTGGAGCGGCTGCGCTTTCTGACTATCTTCTCGAACATCGTAGACGAATTTTTCATGGTTCGCGTCTCAGGGCTGAAAGAAGAAATGGAAGAAGGTTGGCTCCAGCCTTCACCTGACGGCATGACCGCCGCCGAGCAGTTGCGTGAAATCAGCGTTCGCCTGCGGCCAATGATCGCCGCGCAGGTGCGTTGTCTGAAGGAAGACATTCTGCCTGAACTGGCGGAGCAGGGAATCGTTGTCAGTCCCTACGCGAAGTTGTCTGCGAGCGAGCGTAGCCAGCTTAGTGATTATTTTCAGCGCAACGTTTTCCCGGTGTTGACGCCGCTGGCTGTCGATCCGGCGCACCCGTTTCCCTATATCTCGGGACTCAGTTCAAATCTGGGCCTGATGGTCGAGGCCCCGGACAAGAACCCGTTTCACTCGCGGGCGTCAACCGAATCACGTTTTGTGCGCCTGAAAGTTCCGCCAGTGCTACCGAACCTGGTGGCGCTGGACGGTGCTGGAAGCAAGTTTGCTTTGCTCAGCGAAATAATTGCAGCGAACCTTGGTTCGCTGTTCCCCGGAATGCGCGTCGCTGACAGTCACAGGTTCCGTGTAACCAGGGACGCGGACATCGACATTCGTGAAGATGAGGCCGACGATTTGTTGCGCGCGTTGCAGAGTGAGTTGCGCAAGCGGCGCTTTGGCGCGCCAGTCAGACTTGAAGTGGACGCCACGATGCCGGATGACATGCTCGACTATCTGACCAACTCGCTCGGACTTGAGTCTGACGATGTCTACCCGATTGATGGCCCATTGAATGCCGCCGGCTTTGCGGCTCTTTGTGATCTCGATCGGCCCGACCTTAAATTCCGGCCCTTGCGCACCTTTGTTCCCAAAGCGCTGAGGACTAAGCGGTCGATCTTTGATGTCATCAAGGAACGCGACATTCTGCTGCATCAACCGTACATGGCGTACTCGACCGTAACGGATTTTATCCACGCGGCGGCCAACGATCCGGACGTGCTGGCGCTCAAGATTTGTCTCTATCGCACCGGGCAGCAATATCATCTGGCTGAGGCGCTGATCCTGGCGGCTGAGAAAGGCAAACAGGTGACGGCGCTGATCGAACTCAAGGCCCGCTTTGACGAAGAAACAAACATCGAGTGGGCGCAGCGGCTGGAACATGCCGGAGTTCACGTGGTCTACGGGCTGATCGGCTTGAAGACCCACTGCAAGCTGACGCTGGTTGTTCGTCGTGAGCGGCACGGCTTGGCGCGTTATGTTCACGTCGCGACCGGCAACTACAATCCGACGACGTCAGGTATCTACACCGACATCGGCATGTTCACGGCCAACCCGGATATCGGCGCCGACGCCACCGAGTTGTTCAACTTTCTGACCGGCTATTCGAGGCAGAAGGAATATCGCGCGTTGCTGGTTTCGCCGGTGAACCTGCGCGAGAAACTGACGGCCTTAATCGAACGTGAAACCGCGAACGCCCGCGCCGGCCGTCCGGCTGCGATCATCGCCAAGCTGAACCGCCTGGCCGACGCGAACATCATTCAGAGTCTTTACGAAGCTTCAGAAGCAGGCGTGTCCATCGACCTGATCGTGCGCGGGATCTGTATGCTGCGTCCGGGCGTGCCCGGTTTGTCGGACAACATTCGCGTGCGCAGCGTCGTGGGACGCTTCCTCGAACACAGCCGCATCTTTTATTTCCTAAACGACAGCGACGAAGAAGTGTATATCGGGAGCGCGGACTGGATGTCGCGAAACCTCAATCGTCGCGTCGAAGTTGTCTGCCCGGTAAACGATCCGAAGCTGCGGGCGTTTCTTAAGGACGAGGTTCTCCAGTCCTACCTGCGAGACAACGTCAAGGCGCGTCTGTTACAGCCTGACGGTGTGTACGAAAGGGCGCGTGCGGCCACGGGCGAAGAGCCGTTTGATAGTCAGATGTATTTCGAGGGCCTCCATAGTAATAGCTGATTTTCGGCTTCTCTGGTTTGAGAAGTCAGAAGGCAGGAGAATAAGAAAATGTTTTTACGAAAAGGCTTTTACCTATTAATGTCGTTCGTGTTTGGGCTTACGCTTTTGTCTGGCTCGAGTCTCTATGCGCAGAAGGACAAGGATAAGGGCCAGGACAAAGAGATCGTCAATGCTGAGGCGGTGCTGTGGCGCGAGCCTACGGACATCACTTCTCGCGATCTCTTCCTTGGGCCGGGTGGTGAAGCGTCGAAGCCTGATTTGACTAACGTAACCTTCGTCAAGGAAGACGTCGGAGGGTACTCAGTCAAATGGAACGTGCGCGATGGCGCCGGCCGTAAATGGGTGGTGAAGCTTGGCAACGAGGCACGGACTGAAACCGCGGCTGTGCGTCTGGTCTGGGCGGTCGGTTACGTAACCGAGATCAACTATCTCGCTCCGTGCGTGCATATCCAGGGGGCTCCCAAGCCGCGTAAGAAAGTTGATCGTTGTGAGAATGACGGTTTTGCCGACGTGCGTTTTGAAGCGCGGTCCGAAGACGTGAAGCGCCTGGACACCTGGGCGTGGAAGGGAAACCCGTTTACCGGAAAGAAAGAACTGAACGGACTGGTGGTGTTGATGGCTTTGCTGAACAACTGGGATTTGAAAGACTCGAACAACAAGATTCTTCAGGTAACCGGAGCGGATAGCCGGACCGAACGCCAATATGTGATCAGCGATCTGGGCGCGACCTTTGGCAAGACCGGCGGGTTTATCTCACACAGCCGTAACGAGCCGGAGAAGTACGTTAAGACAAAGTTCGTCGAAGGCGTTGAACGTAGTCACGTTCGTTTTGCCTTTAGCGGGAAGCAGGGAAGCCTTCTGGACAACGTTAGCGTTGCGGATGCGAAGTGGATCGGCGGCCTGCTGGCTCAATTGTCTGATGAGCAACTTCAGGACGCTTTCCGCGCCGGAAACTTCACTCAGGAAGAGATCCAAATGTTAACGCAAGCCGTAAAGGCGCGCATCAACCAACTCGTGAATCTTCCGGGCTGATCTTTTCATGTTGAGCCGAACAGGAGTTGAACGCAAAGGACGCAGAGGTTTTCGAAAGGGACGCAAGTTTCCCTCTGCGTACCTTTGCGGGCGACTCGGCGCCCTGTGCGTTGAGTTTGATCCTGGAAGGACGTAACCTGTACCAATCAGGTTATCGCAGGAATTGATCGTTCATGCAGAAAAAGATCCGCATCACCGATCTCCTCTATCCTCACTGGCCCACTCTTTCGCTCGCTTTCATCGCCGTAATCGGTGAGAGTCTGACTGATCTGCTCGAGCCCTGGCCGCTCAAAGTAGTTTTCGACTACGTCTTTGGTTCAAAGCGGATGCCAGACTGGCTGACCGGCATGGTTAGCTGGCTGGGAACCGACAAACTTTCCATCCTTAACTTTGCCGTGCTGGCGGTAATCGCGATCGCGATCTTTGGCGCGCTCAGCTCTTACTTTGAAAAGTATCTGACTACCAGCGTCGGCCAATGGGTCATGCACGATCTGCGGCGTGTCCTCTACAGTCACATTCAGAAGCTTTCACTTTCCTATCACGATCAAAAACGCACCGGCGATCTGATTAGCCGGGTCACCAGCGACATCGACGCGGTGCAGACGCTGATCTCCAACGTGCTGCTCGGCATGCTGGTAAACGTCCTCACCCTGATTGGGATGGTGCTCGTAATGTTCTATCTGAACTGGGAGTTCACCCTGATTGCGCTCCTGGTTGCGCCGGGGCTTTTCCTGGTCGTTTACCACTATACGCATCGCATCAAGAAAGCGTCGCGGGCCATGCGCCGCCAGGAAGGCGAAGTTGTTTCAGTGCTGGAAGAAGTGCTTTCGTCGATTCGTGTGGTCAAAGCTTTTGCGCGCGAAGACTATGAGCAAAAACGTTTCGAAGAGGAAAGCCGGGCCAGTGTCGAGAAAGCTCTGCAAGCAAGAAATATCAAAGCTAAGCTGCCGCCAATCGTCGAGATCATTGTCGCGTGTGGAACCTGCCTGGTGCTCTGGTACGGCGCGCGTCTGGTTTTGACCGGAGGTCTGACCTCGGGCGAGTTGCTCGTCTTCCTCCTCTACCTCGGCAAGATGTACAAGCCGATGCGCGAACTCTCGAAGATGACGGACACTATTTCGAAAGCGTCCGTTGGGTGGGAGCGCATACGTGAAGTGCTCGAGAATGAAATGCAGGTGCGCGATCTGCCGGGCGCCAAACAGGCGCCGCAGTTCAAAGGCAAGATCGAATTCGATCAAGTGTCTTTCTCATATAGCGAGAAACAGCCGGTGCTGAAAGATCTCAGTCTCAAGATCGAGCCCGGCCAGCTGGCGGCGCTGGTTGGTCCGACGGGAGCAGGGAAGACGACCATCGTCAGCCTGCTGCCGCGCTTCTATGACCTGACGTCAGGTGAGATCAGAATTGACGGGCAGGACATTCGGCGTTTCAAACAGAAGTCGCTCCGCGAACAAATCAGTTTCGTGCTGCAAGAAAGTCTCTTGTTCCGTGCGCCGGTTTGGCAAAACATTGCTTACGGAAAACCGGAAGCGACGCATGAAGAGATTGTTCGCGCCGCCAAACTCGCGTATGCCGACGAGTTCATCGACAAGATGCCCGACGGTTATGACACGATGATTGGCGAACGCGGCCTCACACTTTCGGGTGGACAACGCCAACGCATTACCATTGCGCGCGCGATTATTCGCAACGCGCCCATTCTGGTTCTCGATGAACCATCCGCGGGACTTGACGCGGAGTCCGAGAAGCTGGTGTTCGACGCGCTTGGAAATTTGATGGAAGGACGAACCTCGATCGTGATCGCGCACCGCCTGGCGACCGTCAAACGCGCCGACGTGATTTTTGTAATCGACGACGGCGAGTTGGTTGAGCAGGGAACTCACGAAGAACTGCTCGCCCGCGGAGGTCTCTATGCGCGGCTCTATGAATTGCAGTTTAGAGGAGATGAAAAGGAAGCAGATGACGAGAGAGAGCTCATCACAGTGTGAGTGAGCCGCCTTACGTTATGAGATCAGTATCCCGACTCGTCAGGATAGCGGGTAGGTTGTTGTGAGTAGCCGATCGTAGAACCCCGCCGGATAGTTATTGCGCCCGTCCAATCCGTGAGGTATAAGACGCTCCATGGCGGACTTAGGCCGCACTGTGCGGTCTAATACGTAGTTCGGCATCAATACTCGATTCGAGTAAAACCTTTTAATCTAAGGAGACTTTGAAATGGCCCTCGGAATTGACGACGCGCTTATGATCGCCGCAGCCGGTATCAGCCTCACCGACACATGCGTGCGCACCATCGAGGCTTATCGCAAAAAGGGAGTTCATCTCGACATCGAGATGCTCATTGAGGAGGTGCGTGTCACAGCTCTCCAACGAATCGATGACGCCGATGAGGCTCTTTCGCAGCTTCGGCGTACGTTGAAAGAAAGGGAAGTTGACTTAGACAAACCACTTCAGGAAACCATAACTGCAATGCGGTTCTGGCATCCATATGAAGCTCACCGACTGAAGCGTATACGGCGCAGCTTCAATGCGCTCGCAGATGCCGCAGCCGGCGCGGTTGACGACATTGCCGCGCTCGTCCAGTGTCGCGAGCAGACCTCAGAGATGGGACAAGCCGTCGTCGCCAGCGCCAAAGCAAAACACGACCTGCATCATAATCTGCTTCATGCGAAGTCGGTTAACCAGGCAATTGATATTTTGCAGGCCGAATTGACCCATCAGAAGGCGCTCCTAAAATAAGTGCGCTCGCAGGCATGATGCCGAACAAATCGTTGGACGCGAGCGGCGGGGGCGTATTTCGTATCAAGACTGGTCCCGCGATGCTCGAATGAATTCGCGCCGCCGCGTCAACTCCACCGTTCGGTCGCTTCACCGGTCGCGACCATTCCATGCCCAGGCCAGTTTCCTAAAGGGGACCAAGCCGATGGACATCTTATATAGCTTTCTTAAGATTACCTCCCTAATCGCGACCGGGATATTTGCTGCCTTGGGGTTGTTAACAAAATATAAGAATGACGCGGGAAAAATTACTAGATGGGGAAAAGTTGCGCTTGCAGGTATTCTAATTTCTTCAAGCGTCTCGCTGGGACTCTTTGTTCTTGAAACCTCCAGGGCCAAAGCCGCGGCGCAGAGAGCTAAGGCCGACGCCGAAGCTACGAAAGCCTCACTTGAGGAAATTATTAACAAAGCCAAGACGACGGCGAGCCTCCAAGAAGAGAGCCTCCAAAAAACAGATAAGTTACAACGCGACATGCAGACGAATCTGGATCGACAACAACAGAACCTTGAAGGAACAGACAAGATCTCAAAGGATATGAGGTCAAGCATTGCGGCCCAACGCATACTCCTCGCGAATAACCAGCAGATCTTGAGTGGGTTAACCGAGAGCATCACCCAACAACTGGGTCTGTTGAATCAGACCAGGGAGATTTCGGTCAACGTAAATCGATCGTTATTTCCAATAGAACCCTTTACCGCCTCTTTTACTTTTGCAATTCCTGCGACGCATCCGGTGGTTCAGAACTATGCCGCGTACCTCAAGGTGCAGGCGAAGCGCCTACTGCCACAGTTCCGCGAGGAACGTCGAACTACCAAGCCAGAAGAAGGTCTTTCATACATCGAGGGTCTATTTGTCGACGAGACTCAGAATTCTATCGATATAGCCGCAGGGTCGAAGCACATTCCTTCGTATGAAACTCCGGAAGGAAAGCTCTTGAATCGCCAAGTTTTTATCGTGCAGTTCTTCAAGCCGCCCTTTGATCTGGGTGCAATACGAACCGGCGCGTATGTCAAACCGGATTTGGAAATGTGGGCAACGGCCTTTGCGGATTCCCCCAACAACAATTCTAATACGCTGGACTTCATGTTAGTGAACGGCCGTTTGCTGCAACGAGCATGGCACGTACGACCGAGCAGCCTTAAACAAACAGGAAACATAACAACTTTGCTCGATTTCGAGGGAGCATTGCTTGTCCTGAAGTTCGTTGGCGGCTTGGATAAGTCGTTTCAGATTGGAGGCCTCACTCTAAATCAGCCAAAAGGTATGTGCCTAAGGTTCAATGCCAAGCTGTTTCAGCGATCAGACGAACGGCGATTACGGCCGGGCGAAATAGTGATTGAAGCGGGTCGTCTACCCGATACGATCCTTTTCCAGATTTTGCCACCGAACTTCAGGCCGACTGCTGATTGCGATGTGCTATTCGAACCATAGGCGAAGGACTTACAATTTTATCAACGCTACCGAACAAATCGTTGGACGCGAGCGGCGGGAGCGTGAAGGCAACGATGAACGCTGAACGATGAAGGATGAACTGAATTCGCGCCACCGCGTCAACTCCGCCGTTGGGCATCTTCTTTCTTGCTCGCAGTAATTAATGACGACCGTTCTCTCAAGAATGTTTTCTCCTGCGCCCAAGGGATCTGCTAGTTTCCCTTTTGAGAGCGCACCCCGGTTCGTGTAGAGTCCGGGCATTGCGGATTGACGGGTGAAAGGAGCAAGACCTATGCGAAGGAAGTTGTGGGCCGTGGGTGCCACGCTGTGCCTGTTGGTTGCTACTCGCGCCGGCGCGATCAAGGTGTACAGGACGACCAGCGAGGGCCTGGCGGACGTCAAGGTCTACGTGACCGAAAGCGAGGGCTTAGCGGACTGCATCATCTACGTCGAAAGCAGCGAGGGCCTGGCGGAAGGCAATGCCAAGTGGTACTGGGTGAACAGCGAGGGCTTGGCCGACGTGAAAGTGTACTTCACCAACAGCGAGGGGCTGGCCGACAAGAAGATCTATTTCACCAAGAGTGCGGGGCTGGCCAAGTGCGACGTGGATTGGAAGAGCTACAAGAAATAGCGCGGAAATAATCGCCGCGTCCAGTCAATTCGGAGGTTAGCCGGACAACCGGGTGAGCCAATTCGCCAAGTGTGTTCCATGACGGTGCAGCGCCCAAAGACCAAGAACATCTCACCAGCCAAGCGCCTCGACGCGTTCATAGACGCTTATACGCAGACGGTCGCAAATATCGCGCGAGGCGCTCTCACCCGTCTTCGAAGGCTGGTGCCCGGCGCTATTGAATTAGTGGGCGACCGGTACACGGGTCTTGTAATCGGGTTCTCGCCGACCGAACGACCGGCCGACGCGCCCCTGGGGCTCGTCCTCTACCCGCGCTGGGTGACTCTCTTTTTCCTCCGAGGCGCTACTCTTCGCGATCCAAAACGGCTCCTTGAAGGGAGCGGCAAAGTGGTCCGGCACCTCACGCTCCACGATCCGACGCTGTTGGATGATCGACATGTGCAAGCCCTTGTGGCGCAGGCGCGCGAACAAGCACGCGTCGCTTTTCCGCGACGTCGGCGTATCATCATCAAGTCGGTATCGACCAAGCGTCGATTGAGACGGCCCAAGCATCCGAAGTAGCTTGGACATGCAGCTAAAACAAAATAAGGCCGCCTCGAACGAAGCGGCCTTTCTAATTCTGAGCCCTCCCTGACGGTCGGGCTAGTGCCCCGTCACCCAGCGCCCTCCCTGACGGTCGGGCTACTGCCCCGCGCTATCGCACTCGTCTCTGTCGAGCAGCGGCAATTTGTGCGTCGCGCAAACGATTGAGTTCGTTTATACGCGCGCGTAGCGTACGAACGTAAGCTTCGGTAGTCGTTCGATCGTAACCCGCAGCCCGAAAACTGTCGCGCAGCTGATTGTCCGATAGTTGCGATAGTTGCGCGCCGATCCAGGCGGCATGTTCGACCGGCACTTTCTGCATTGCGTTGGTCGCTTTGCGTTGCCTGAAAAAATAAGGCGGGTAGACAAGGCTCAGCAAACCAAACTTCTTCGGCTTGAGATCGTAATCGAACTTGACCTTGCCGTCTTCGACCTTGCTCACTAGTCGGCGACGCTCAAAATCCTGAACATTATTCTTTGAGCGATGGCGACCGAAACCGCCAACCGCACCCAGGGTCGCGCCGAGATCGGTAACGGTGTATTGAGCTTCAGTTTTGTTCCCGTCGGCGTCCTTCAAGTGAAGCACCCGATTGTTTTTCTTAAACGTGTCCCAATTGTTCAGGAGCACCATCATGGTCTTGAGTCCGTTAAGTTCTCGCGTGTTCTTGAATGGGTTCTTTGACCAATCCCACTGCTTGCCGCGATCGACGTTGCCGCGCCGCGGCTCGAATCGCGCCCCGCGGACGGACTCGCCGTTCACATATTTCTGGCCGCGCGATAATCGTCCCAGACCGCGGATGCTGGCGCGATCGAAATAGTAGGACTCTTCAGCGTTGTATCCGACCGCCCAAAGCAGACGACTTGAAACCGTCTCAGACTGGGCCTCGGGCCCGAGCTTGACGCGCCACTTAATGCCGCGCGCGTCCTCAACGTCAAACTTTGGCATGCCTCCTTCTTTGACTTCCTTCACGAAGCGAAACGGTGGCGCCGGCGCCAGGGCTCTTGAGCCGGGACCGTAATAAAGATCGCGGTCGCGGATCTTTCCCGGGTCGCGCCAAAGGACCGCGGCGGATTTCTTGGCGTGCTGCCTCTTCTTTTTGAATTTCGCCGTCGAAAATCCTTCCAACGAAAGAGCCACAACAATTGAAAGGCTTGCCAGAACTGCAAGCCAACGCTTCCTGCTAATTGTTTGCACGGTAAAGACTCCTGTCCGGGAGAGAACTGGATCGCCCTTCGAACGATTCCCTGCCGCTCATCGGGTGATTTAGTCAGTTATGAACGGAAGGGGTACAAAAACGGGGAACTCACGGCCATACTAGCAAACCGTGTGGAGTCTATTGCTGCTGATAACTAACTACAATGAAAGTGTTAGGAAGTTGCAAACAGGGCTTTGGTGACAAAAAAAGGCCACTTCATTCGAAGCGGCCCTTGTTGAGATGAGTATCAGATATCAGATATGAGATATCAGACTTTAGATTCTCAAACCTACTGTTTGTTTTGTGAAGTCGCGGCGGCACCAGCGTTCGTATTCTGAATCCGCGCCCAGTAAGCTTCCACGTACTTCTTCTGGCCGCCGTGGCCATTCGAGGTGTAGAAGTCATAGTTCAGCATCTCGTTGTAAACCTGGTCGAAATTCCAGTGGTAGTTATTGAAGCGATAGACGGCGCCCATTACTCCGGTGCGGTGACGGCCACCGGCGCAGTGGACGTAAAACTTGCCGGTCGACGGATCGTCAACGACTTTCAGAAACTGCTGAATCTGCGCGTCACTTGGATCCTGCTTATCGGGAATCGCGATATTCACATAACGCATGCCCTGTGCTTCAACGTAGCCTTTTTCGTCCGGGGTATTGTCCGTCAAATCAATGACGGTCCGAATGCCCAAGGTTTTCAGGCTTTCGAAATCACGCTGTTTTGGCCGCCCGCCGCGGTAAAAGCGGTCGTCCATCTGGCCGAAGTTGCTGATCTTGATGTTGGAAAAAGCGGGGTCTGAATGTGTTTTCCCAAAGGATGCGACGGACGTGACAGCAAAAGCCAGCAACAATCCCGCAATCGTAGCGATCTTGACGTAGGTATTTCTAGAACGGAACATCTGGGGTAACTCCTTTAAATCTTTAAGGTTTTTAGCAGCCTTCGTTTGTTTACGCAAGACCGGCGGCATCAAGTGATGGTCGTGAGGGGTCGGAACAACATGACCGCTTGAGGATTATGATCTCGCCTGAATTAGCAATTGTCGGGAACAACTATTAGATACGGAAATCTGGATCAGAGTTGCATGGGTTTTGGCGGAAGTCGGACCTTAGAGGAGGGCAGGTTGACTGCATTGAAATGTGCCTTTCCGTGAGGCTCTGGAGGACCCAGGAAAGGCCCCCTCAATAGTCGGGCTTCTGACAGCCGATAAACTACGCTAATCTACATCCTTCTATGTCGTTTCTGGATCTACTTCGTCTTTCCTTGAGAAACCTGCGCGAGGCCAAGCTGCGCGCCACGCTGACTTCGATGGGCGTAATTGTTGGGGTCGCTGTGATTGTGACGATGGTGTCGTTTGGCCTGGGCTTGCAGCGCAACATGCTTTCGCGTTTTCGCGCGCTCGATCTCTTCAACGAGATGAGAGTGTTTGGCAAGAACGTCTTCACGATGGCATCCCCAAACTCAAATTCGGCGCGCAGAGGCGAAAACCCGAATGACCGGCGCGGGCCCTCCTTCAGGCCGGACAAAGCCCCTACTCGCATTCTCGACGATACGGCTGTTGCGGAAATCTCAAAGATTCCGGGCGTCGCCTATGTCGAGCCCAGCCTGTCGTTTGCCACTTACATCCGGACCAACGGTCAGTCGCAAGTCCAATTCATTACCGGGGCGTCGGTGCCGAACTCCAGCTCGCGCTTTAGCGAGTTCAAGGCCGGCCAGATGATTTCTTCTCCGGCCGCGGACGAGGCGGTGGTGACTGAAAGATTTACCGAGGAGTTTGGTTTTAAGAACCCGGCCGACGCGGTTGGCAAGACCATAGAATTTCTTAGCGCGCCAAAAGATGCACGTCAGCAGAAGAAGGAAGAAGAGGAGCCGGCAAGCTTTTTTGGCTTGCCGTTGGAAGAGACAGCACCGGGAGGAGGGACCGGCGCCGTAGTCGCAAAGACTTTCCGCATCGCCGGGGTTTTGGATTCAAAGGTCAAGGACAGCGCCGGACAGGGAGGGCTGCGTGGGTTGCTTCCCGGCGCGGACATTTACATTCCCTTGCCGGCGGCGCGCCGTTGGTCGCTTGAGCATCGTGGGCCGATGGGCCAGGTCGCGTTGGCGCTGGCGCGCGAGACTGGATCGCTCGGTCAATCCGAAAGTGAAGGTTACGAGTCAGCGGTGGTTCGGGTAACCGACCCGGTAGCGTTGACCGAAGTTCGAAAGCGCCTGACGGAACTTGGCTTTGGCAGTTTTTCGATCGTCGATCAGTTGGATCAAATTCGTACGGTCTTTCTGATCATCGATTCGGTGCTGGGCTTACTAGGTGGCATCTCTCTGCTGGTGGCTTCGTTTGGGATTGCCAACACAATGATCATGTCGATTCTGGAACGCACGCGCGAGATCGGCATCATGAAAGCCATCGGTGCTGAAGACCGCGAGATCAAACTCATCTTCTTTTTTGAAGCCGCAGTTATTGGTCTGACTGGTGGAGTGATCGGATCGCTGGCGGCGTGGGGAATTGACGGCCTCGCGAATCGTCTGGCCTATCGCTTTATTCTCAAGCCGCAGGGAGCTTCGTTTGTCGATTTCTTTTCTTTGCCGCCTTACTTGTGGATGGGCGCGATTTTGTTTGCGCTGGTCATTTCAATCCTGGCGGCGCTTTACCCAGCCGCGCGCGCGGCGCGCATCGATCCGGTCAGGGCACTACGGCATGATTAGCTGGAGATGGAAGCTAACTCGTTCCGTAGAACGAAATGTCTGTAGCCTCGGCGTTCGTTGATGAAGAAGAAAAAGAGGAGAACGTTTTCTCTGCCGAAATCGGCAGAGAGCGTCCTCCTCTTTTGTCTAAATATGACACCAGGCTCACCCTATAAACATTGAGCTCCCGACGGAGCACCGCCTTGTCAGGCCAACTGGCATTACTACGGAGTCGGAGGAGGGGTGGCCGGCTTTTTCTTTGCTGGCGGCTTTGGCCTCGGCGGCGAAGGCGGCTTGGGAGTCCAGAAGGTTGGATCACCGGCGATAAACTCTTTCGGCACGTAACTCATTTGCGGATTGAACGCATAGACGCTGGTTTCGCTGAAGACGATAGTCTCGCCGGCCATCTTGTCCGCTTTCTTTTTCTGATCGTCAGTCATCGCCTCGCGAACTCGCGCGCCGATTCTCAGATCATATTCGGCCAACGATTTCATTGGTCTGAAGAACACGTAGGTGGTGCTCGCCGACCCGGCTATCACCTGAAAAGCCGCGATGTGAAGTTCGGCTTTCGCTTTGGTGCGGGCTACGTTAGTGATGTTCCTGACGTACTCGGCATACTGATCCTCCTGCCCCGGTCGAACGCGGACAGTCGTAATGGCAAAGAACCGCATCTGCCGGATGTCGACGCCCGGATCAAAACTGAGCTCAGGTCGATAGATTGTGAACAGGTCACGCATGGCGGCATGAAGATCGGGGGCTTCCCTATCCAAGCGATCCAGTTCTGACTTCATGGCGCCAGAGACCCCGGCCAATTTCTTGTCCGTGTCGCGTTGTATTTGTTCCAGCTCTTTGAAGTTCTCCACTGGCGTGATGTAGACCACTTCGTTTTCACTACCCGCTACCGGCACCAACGCGATTCGATGATTCGGAGTTTGCAATTGCCGGAAGATGCGCGCGAAGGTTTCCGAATGCGTGTTGTGCGCGCCCATCTTGCCGGGCTTGATGTCCTCTCGGACGATTAGGAGCACATTCGGCGGTCCCATCGGCCCGGCCGGCTGCGCATTCACTTGCGAGAACCCTGAAACCAACAGCGCAATCGTCAACACTAAGAAAAACTTTCTCATGTAGTCTCCTCCTGAGATTCATCTATCGTTTAAGGTCGTCGTGAGCTTCTTTCTGGATGTCTGATCCGCGTAAAGACATAAGGCGGCCAGTGGATCTCCAAGGGAGGTCTAAACTCGCATTGTAGTAAGTGAGCGGCGGGACAATATGACTAATCGGAAGCCAAGTCAATACAATTATTGAGTTGGATATGTTCGCGCGCGACGGGTAAGGATCGGGGGTAGAGAAGCTAATCTGCTCTTCTTTTAAGGTCAAGCTCCTTCAAGAATCGCCTTTCCACAACTATTACAAAAGCGTGCGTTTGGATCTTTTTGGATTGCACCGCACGCGGCGCACGAGACGCCTGCGCGCAGGTTCGCGCCGCAGGAGGAACAGAACGTAGAACCCGCACTCGCTGCCGTTCCGCAGGTGCCGCACCGTCCGGGCAACGGCGGCACGTAGCCACCGGCTTTGTGCGCAATGTGATCTTCGATTATCTTCCATGCGTCTTCGGTGAGTTTGTATTGCCAGTAAGCGCCCAGCGCGGGCAGCGCAATCAGTAAGCCCGCCGAAAGAATAAGCGCCACCGCAGCCACCGCCGCTTTGTCGAACCACTTTTGCATGCCGATCTCAACGCGAGTGCCGCCGGTCTCAGGCGTGACCTTGATCGTAAGGGCAGCAGCCAGTCCGGTGAGCTCGCGTAACGTGCTAGACTTGCGCGCCTGCAGCACGGCGGTCGATGAAACCTGCATGGTCTGGACGTCAAAGTCTTCATCAAAAAGACTGCGCAGCTCAGTCATGAGTTTGATCACGTCGGCTTCGACACCGGGATAGTAGCGGCTTTCCATTTTTCGATTTCTCCTCAGGGCATTCTACGCGAGGAGACTGAGGATAGTTCAATCGAAATGAAGTCACCACCATCTGCGTGAGCGGGTGGGACATGGACTGAAGTTCAGTTGTTGGGTGTTTGATCCATCCCCCGATGCGGATGGTACTGGACCTCAAATTGAGGTGGAGTTCAGATCGCACCCCCGATTGGGAGAATCTAAATGTTGAATTTGAATCTACGAAACGTCGCTTGTTCTTTCCTGCTAATAACAACGATCCTGATCCCGTCACCGGCCCTCGCCCAAACAATCGACGGTTTCACGCCGAAACAATCAGAGACTCAACGCAAACTCGAATCTCAATATCGCGGCGTGCCTTCCCCGGTAACCGCGCGCGAGGAATTGCGCCGCTTAACTTCGGAAGCGCACATTGCCGGCTCGCCGGAGGATTACGCGACCGCGATCTATGTGCGCGATCAAATGCGCAGCTTCGGACTGGATTCAGAATTGAAAGAGTACCAGGTGCTCCTGCCCTATCCACGCACGCCGAGTGTGGTGGAACTGGTCGCGCCAAGACGCGAGCGTTTGCAAGTACGCGAGGACATCCTGCCTGAAGATTCAACTTCATCGAGCAAAAAGATCGTGCCGCTCTACAACGGCTATGGCGCCAGTGGCGACATCACCGCGCCGCTGGTTTACGTTAACTACGGTTTGCCGCCCGACTATGAAGCGCTCAAGAAAGCCGGTGTCGATGTTAAGGGGAAGATAGCCATCGCGCGTTACGGCAATTCGTTTCGGGGCGTGAAAGCGAAAGTTGCGGAAGACAATGGTGCTACCGGATTGCTCATCTATTCCGATCCGGATGACGACGGTTACATGCAGGGTGAAGTCTACCCCAAGGGTCCCTGGCGTCCTGAAAGCTCCGCCCAGCGCGGCTCAGTTCAATTCCTGTTTGTCTATCCGGGCGATCCGCTGACTCCGGGAACCCCGGCAGTGCCCGGCACGCCGCGCCTTAAGAAGGAAGAGGCCCTGAACCTGCCGCACATTCCGGTGCAGCCGCTTTCTTACGGCGACGCCCGGCGTTTGCTGTGGCCTCTGCGCGGACCCTTGCGGCCGAAGGGATTCCAGGGCGGCTTTCCATTTCCGTATCACACCGGCGGGACCAACGACGTGCGCGTGCATTTGAAAACCGACATTGAGTTTGTGACAAAGACGATCTGGAACGTGATCACCCGGATTGACGGCGGCGCGGAAAAGGATCGCTGGGTCGTGCTCGGCAATCATCGCGACGCCTGGGTGTTCGGCGCGGTCGATCCGAACAGCGGCACCACGGCGATGATCGAGCTGGGTCGTGGTCTGGGCCGATTGTTGAAATCGGGATGGAAACCGCGGCGCTCGATCATTCTTGGCAGTTGGGACGCCGAAGAGCAGGGCTTAATTGGTTCAACTGAATGGGCCGAAGAAAACGCTGCGGAGTTAAAAGAGAAGGCGGTCGCCTATTTGAACATGGACGTCGCAGTTTCCGGACCGAATTTTGGCGCTTCGTCTGTGCCGTCAATGTGGAAGCTGATTCGCGCGGCGGCGCAGGACGTGCGCGATCCGAAAAGCGGTAAGAGCATCTACGAAGCCTGGCGCGATCGCGCGCGCGAAAACGCGCCCGATTCGGATTTGTATGACGATAATGGCAACGAGAAACCTGTTTCCGCTCCACGTATCGGCGCTCTGGGTTCTGGTTCCGACTACACACCGTTCCTGCAACACCTCGGCGTGCCGTCACTCGACATGGGTTTCGGCGGCGACTATGGCGTGTACCATTCGGCTTACGACTCGTTCTACTGGATGTCACATTTTGGCGATCCGACTTTCCAATACCACGTCGCGGCGGCTCAGATTTGGGGCACGGTAGCGATGCGCCTGGCGGACGCCGGTGGTTTGCCCTTGAACTACACGGACTATGCGGCGCAGCTTCGTGATTTTGCGAGCGAGACGATGCGTTTAGCTAATCGGCGCAAGCTTGGGGATTCATTTGACGAAAAATCTTTGCGCCGGGCGATAGACGATTTTGGCGAAGAGGCCGCGAAGATCGAGAAGCGCAGGCAAGAGTTAGTGCTGGATGCAGAGAAGAGTTCGATGGAGGGTTCGTCTGATTCGCGAGATGTTTCGCGCCTGCGGCGAATCAATGAGGCCCTGATGCAAACGGAACGCGCCCTGATCGACGACCGTGGTTTGCGCGGCCGGACCTGGTACAAGCATCAAGTTTATGCGCCGGGTTTTTTTACCGGCTATGCCGCGTTGCCTTTTCCAGATCTGCGCCAGGCGATTGAAGATGGGCGCGTTGCCGATGCCGGCGAGGCGGCGATTAGAATCACTGACGCAATCAAGAGAGCAACGGACATCTTGAAGAAGGGAAGGGATTAAGAAGAAGGCAGTAAGCAGAAAGCAGAAAGCAGTAAGCAGAAAGCAGAAAGCAGTAGGCAGTAGCAGTAGGCAGTAGATGGGGCATTGTCGATGCTGCTATTCAATTACTGCGTCCGGTTCCTGCCAACCGCTCACTGCTTTCTGCTTTCTGCCTACTGCCTACTGCCTACTGCCTACTGATTTCTGCCTTCTGCTCTTCAAGGTTTCTTTTTCTTTTTACTTTCCTCGGCGGCCGGCAGCTTGTTGCCCACTTCGATTATTTGGTTGGCGTTGTCCGCGACCCGTTCGATGGCCGCAATCTCATCGACGTCCTTCGTCTGATTTTTCAACGCCGCGAGCTTTGTCAGAAATCCATTCGTTGCTGAGGTGAGTTTTCGCAGCGACCTGGAAATCAGTGGATTCTTTTCATCATGCTGACTGACGTCGTCTATATTAGTTATCGCTTCGTCCAGAATCCCGGCGATGTCACTGAGCAGTTCCGCTCGCGTCCCCTTTGGTGCCTCGCCCCAATCCTCGTCCTTGTTTGATTTCTTTGGAGTGGACACTGCCGCGCCGTCGATAATCGCAAATCTGCGCTCGATGGCCTTGATGAATACTTCAATGCGCTTATCGAGTTCCTGATTGTTACGCACCAATTCAGTTTCGGGGTCCGTGAGGTGATCGCGTTTTTGTGCCGAGGCCGTGATCGCGAATAGAAGGAAGCCTGCAGCGATGACGGTTTGCAGGATCAAGATGAGCACTCGTCGCGTGCGTTTGGATCGGTTCATGGCCGTTTACTTCCTTCTGGAGGTTCCTTGATCTGTTCCGGCTTCTTTTGACTGCCGGCATCTTCACGCAGGACAGAGTGACCGTAGAACGAATCCAAAGCTTCGGTCCGAGCATCGCGAGCAAATTCTTCCGCCGCCTTAATATGGTCGGCATAGTCGGCCGGCGTGGTGCGACGCATCACTGCCAGGCGCGGCACGTGCGCGCGCAAAGCGATGTCTAAACGGCGATAGAGATCGCGAGTGCTGTTTTTGTCGCGATTCAAAGTGAGCAGGACCTGTCGCGCGTCATCGATCAAACCCACGTAACGACCAATCTCTTCCGAAGCCAGGTCGAATTTCTTTTCCGTCGTAGATCCTTCGGCGCGAGTTAGATGAACCTCAGACAGCTCAATCGACGTCCGCAAGCGCGCTTTATTATCCCTGGTGGCGTCGAGTTGCGATCGCTCGTCACGCGAAACAAACCTCATTGGGGGCGGAGCGGGCATCCGCGGAGTGCGGGGCTGTTGGGTAAAAGCAGCAGACGAGATCAAGCAGACGGATGCGACCTGCGCTAAAAGGAACCAACGGTAACGAAGCGAAACTGGCATCCTCGTATGACCTGTGCGTTGAAGCTCCGAAGCCGGTCAGGGTTTTTTGCGTCGAACACCCTGGCCGCGTTTGATCTGATCCCGAAGGCGCGGGAGGCGCAGGTTGATTTTCTCGATGTCGAGTTTGTTGCTGTTCGGATCGGCGCGCGACAGATACTGCTCGTAGGCCTCCAGAGCCTGTTCGTACTCGCCGAGATTATCATGCGCCGTGGCTATGAAAAAGTATGTCGCGGCAATCTCCGGCCGAGCGGCAGCGAGCCATTCGTACTCAGGCAAGGCATCGGCAAACCGTTTCAACTCGTAAAGTGCGAGCGCCAGGTTCGCATGCGCGGTGTATTCTTTTGGAGCTGCGGCGATCACTCTGCGCAAGATTGGTTCGGCTTCAGCAAAGCGGCGCATCTGCACCAACGCGGCCGCATAACCAATCGCATACTTCGGATTCTTCGGATCAATCTCGTTCGCTCGGCGGTAGGATTCCGCGCTCTTTTGCGGATCAGTGAGCCGAGTGAGTTCGCCCATTCGAGCCAACAGCACCGCGTTCTTCGGGTTCTTCCTAATCAATTCTTCCACGGCCGGTTGGGCAACTTTGGGGTCGTCGTTGTTCGCAGCTTCGATCTCTTTCGCGGTGCCGACGACGGCCGCTTCGGTCCGCGATGAATCTGTAGCAGGTCGAGTCTGGTTGAATGCGGCGAGGATTTGCTGCTCTTCATCGTACTTGCCGGCGCGATCGTAAACGTGAGCCAGTTGTAGCGAGATTTCTTTGTCGCCGGGCTTTATCAAAAGCGCTTTCTTCAAATCATCGATCGCTTTGTCGTACGCGGCGACGCTTGTATATAACGTCGCGCGCTCCTTCAGTGCCTGAATGTGATTCGGATCAAGTTGCAATGCGTGATCGAGACTGGTTGTAGCCGCCTGCGGGTTTTCAGCCGCGCTTTGCATCGATGCCAGCCAAACCCACGCTGAAGCCGAAGCAGCTTCGTCTTCAGTTGCACGTTGCGCCAGGGCCAGCGCCTCTTTGCTGTTACCGGCGCGAAAACAAACGGCTGACAAAGCGTCCAGCGTAATGAAGTCCTTTGCGCCCAATTGAAGAGCGCGACGGAGGTGAGGTTCGGCCTCTTTGTCTCGCATCAAGTAAGTGAGGAGATTGCCGAGTGCGCTGTAGGGGAGTATCCAGTCCTTTCGCAATTCGATGGCGCGGGCGAAAGCCTTCTCAGCGTCAGTCGGCCGATGTAGGCCGACCAGGGCCACGCCGCGCTGGTACTCCGCTTCCGGGAATTCCGGACGCAGTTTCAGGGCTGCTTCATAAAACGCCAGCGCCCGAGCGAGGTCGTTCTTGGCGTGCGCGTTTTGGCCGCGGTCAAATAACCTGATGGGATCGGTTTCATCGCCCAAATCGTCAACTTGGGCCCGGACCACCTGCGAGCAGCCAAAGACAAACACAAGGGCAATTGCGCTAAGAATCAGTCGGCGAAAGCGCAGCAAAGAGATCATTTATGAACTTCGAAGAATTCGAGGGCCTACCTGCGGTGGCCGGAATGCGTTACCGAGGGTTCGATGTTAACACCGCCGCGCGCGTTGCGTCCAAATCGTGTTTGCGGTGAATGGCAATCCATTGTTGCGCAGGCCAATCGCATGCGCTAAGATTTCGGCCTACCAGGAAATCAATTGCCCCGTTTCTAAATCTTTGAGTTCGGCGGAGACTACTTATGTCTACAGCATTGGTCGACGACATCAGAGAGATCAAAGAGGACAACCCCTTCGAATCGATGATGTCGCGGTTCGACCGGGCAGCACAACTGCTCAATCTTGATCCAGATCTTTATGCGGTGATGCGTGTTCCTAATCGCGAGCTGAAGGTCTACATCCCAACCCGCATGGATTCGGGGCGCATCCAGGTGTTCGAAGGCTTTCGAGTGCAGCACAACTTTGCGCGCGGGCCAGCGAAAGGAGGAATTCGTTACTCGCCGGACGTTAACCTCGACGAGGTGCGGGCGTTGGCCGCGTGGATGACCTGGAAGTGCGCAGTCGTTAACGTTCCGTTTGGCGGCGCCAAAGGCGGGATCATTTGTGATCCGATGCAAATGTCACTGGGAGAGCTTGAGCGGATGACCCGCCGGTACGCTTCTGAACTGCTCGACTTCATCGGCCCGGAAAAAGACGTGCCGGCTCCGGACATGAATACCAACGAACAGACGATGGCGTGGATCATGGACACCTACTCGATGCACGCGCGTCACACAGTGAATGCGGTGGTGACGGGAAAACCAATCGACCTTGGTGGCTCTCGCGGTCGTCGTGAAGCAACCGGGCGCGGACTATTGATAGTCGTCAGCGAAGCGGCGAAAAGATTCAAGATGAGTCCGGCAACCACCCGCGTGGTAGTGCAGGGAAGCGGAAACGTTGGTGGCATCGCGGCACAGCTCCTTCATGAGGCGGGCTTCAAGGTGGTGGGCATCTCCGATGTTCACGGAGGAATTCACGACCCGGCCGGAATCGATATTCCTGCGGCGCTCAAACATCTGCAGGCTACTCGATCGTTCGAAGGTTATGGCCAGGCGGAATACGTCAGCAACTCTCAGTTGCTCGAGCTCGACTGCGACGTGTTAGTTCCGGCAGCCACTGAGAATCAGATCACTTCCCACAACGCCGAAAGAATAAAGTGCAAGGTCCTGGCCGAGGGCGCTAACGGCCCAACCACAGCCGGCGCAGATGAAATCCTGTACCAGAAAGGCATCTTTGTGATTCCGGACATTCTGGCCAACGCCGGTGGCGTTACGGTTTCGTACTTTGAATGGGTCCAGGACCGCATGGGATACTTCTGGCGCGAAGACGTAGTCAACGAGAGGTTGAAGGATACGATGGTGGCGAGTTTTAACGACCTTTGCCGCTATGCGGATTCCCACTCCGTCGATACCAGGACTGCCGCCTACATGCTGGCCATTGACCGTGTGGCCTACGACACGCGAATGCGCGGCATCTATGCGTGACGGAAAAAACATAACAAATTTTACCCTAAGTCGTGAAAACCTCTTGATTTCCGGTTTTGGGAATGGTAGGCTTCGGGCCGTATTTGTTGTGCGTGTTAGCGGTCTTTGCTTGCCCGATATGACCGTCTCGGCGTGCGCAGTGAAATGATAGTTGACACAAGCGCTCTGTTTGCATATAAAGGAGCGCTAGATTATTAGGTATTAAGAGCTTAGGAGAGGTCTCATGGGTTCGGTAGTGTCGGGACCCCCTCTCAGTTGCTCCGCACCATCCAGAATTCCGGAACCGGGCGGTAGCAGTTTTGTTAACGTTAGCGTTGACGCTGGTAGTTCGAGCGTCCGTATCCAATAGGTAACGTGCGGCGAGATGCTTCAAGCAGGCATTCGAATCAAACCAGTATCGGCCGCTTGGTTAACTTCACTGGTTCGGTCGCTGGAACTTTCACTCACTATCGCAGGAGGAACGCGATGAGATTCGCGAATAGAGTGCTTCTTTGTGCGCTCGCAATTTTCATTTTGTCCGCCATTGCGTCTGCCCAGACGCTCAGGCTTGAAACCGATCCCAGGAATCAGTCGCCGTCAGTCGGTACCGGAGGCCCCGAAGGCGGCCCCACCGGGCTGTTTACGATCTACGACGGGTCGACGCTGAGGAAGGGTGAGTACACGTTTAGCATTGCCTATAGCAACTTTGATCGTGATCCCGGCAATGCTGACATCACCGACTCCATAGCGAGTTTTAATATCGGCTTGAGCGATCATCTGGAGTTGTTCTTCAAGACAACAGCTTATCGCGGCATCAAGGCTAATAATCCGCAGAACCTGTCCGGCTTCTATCTGCCGAACTCGCGCGGCTTTTTCACTGGCACCTTGACCGGTAGTGGGCCAGCAATCATTCTGGCGCCCGCCGGGCCAGTTGTCGGTACTCTGAGAGGAACGGCAGTGTTTCGGCCGCCGTTCTGTCCGACGTGTGTGCCAGGTACGAATCCGCTGACCGTTTATTACAATGCTGGTCAGCCGTTTGCGCAATATCCGTTTACCGGAGCCACGGGCCCGAACTTCGGCCTTGGCCCAGGCTTCATCGGTACGCAATTCGGATTTCCGGGTTTCGCCACCGCGCTTGGACCTCCGACTGGCGGCGGCGGTAATTTCGGCTCTGCCAGCGTGTATCCTGGTGTCGGCGCGCCGGGTGGTAGCATTCTCCCGGGTATCGTCCTGGCGACGGCGCAGCTGCCCTGTACAGCTCTTACCGGCAATTGCCGGCCGCCGGGTAGTCCGGGACCTTTGAACCCGATCGTTGTGCCGGTCAGTTTTACGACGGATCCAACCTATCTGCCTGATGCGCCGTTCCTTAATCGGCTTTACGGCGAATCAAGTTTCACGAACTTCGTTGCCGGCGCTAAGTGGCGCTGGACTGGCCCGAACAATCCGTTCGGCCTTGGGATCATTCCGTTCTATCGATGGTATCCCGACAAGGCCGATGATCTGGGTGGCTTTAATCAGATGCAGCGCGGCGCAGGTCCCGGTGGTGATATCGGCGACTTTGGTCTGGTAATGTTTGCGGACGGCCGCCTGAGCAGGTCAGTGAACCTTTCGGCCAACATGGGCTACATTCGGAACAGTAATCCGAAAGGCCCGGCCGGAGACACGCTGTTGGATCGGCCTGATGAATGGATTGCCGGAATCGGCGTTGATTTTCCGATTAACAAGCACTTCCAGCCAATCGGTGAGCTACGCTCGACCAAGTACGTGGGTGGAACGAACAACGCTTTCAACAATAACCCGGTTGAGTTCCTTGTCGGCGTCAAGATTTATCCGCGCCGGTGGTGGGGCGTGGGCGCCTGGTACCGAAGGGCATTAAATGACCAGCGCATTAAGAACTTCACTACAACGGATGCGATTATCACTATTAACCAAGTCACCAACGTAAATGTGGTCGGTCGTGGACTAGTGGTGGTGCCGGGCACGTCCCGGCCGGCAACAGCCGCTGGTGAGCCGCTGGGCTTCAATCCATCAAGCGATCCCCATGGTTTCGGGGCTCAGCTCTGGATTGGTCATCGCAATGCACGTGAACCGGCTATTCTGCCGAATCAGGCGCCGACTGCTTCGTTAGCTGCTTCAACGGCCACCATCACCTTGCCGTGCGGACCTGAACAGCATTCGGCTTCGGGCGGTTGTCCGGCAACGGCGAATACGTCCGTTGGTCTGACAACGACCGCCAGCGACCCGGACGGCGATACGCTGCTTTACACTTACACGGTGACGGGCGGCACGGTTAGCGGTTCCGGAGCCAATGTAACCTGGGATTTGAGTGGGGTTGGCCCGGGAACCTACACCGCTTCGGTAGAAGTTGACGACGGCTGCGGCTGTATCACGGCTACGTCCACCACGGTAACGATCGCGTCTTGTCCGGATTGCGTTCCTAATCTGGTTTGCGGGTCGGTTAGTGTGCGTGGTGCGGACAGTGGTAAAGACCCGAACCCGATTACGTTCACTGCTACATACACGCAGGGAACACCAGTGGCATCGCCAACCTATAACTGGACGGTTTCCGGGGGCATGATTACCAGTGGCCAGGGAACCGACACTATTACGGTCGATACAAAGGGAACCGCTGGTACGACAATCACCGCCACGGTAGAGCTGGGTGGACTTGATCCAAGCTGTACACGTACGGCGTCGGCCTCGACTCCGATCGAGGGACCACCACCTGTTTCTCGTAAGTTCGACGAGTACGGCAACATCCGCTTCAACGATGAGAAGGCCAGACTCGACAACTTCGCGATTCAGTTACAGAACGAGCCCACAGCTCAGGGCTACATCATCGGCTATGGAACGTGCGACGCCGAGGGTCAGACGCGAGCCAATCGCGCCAAAGACTACCTCGTCAACACGCGCGGCATCGATGGTGGCCGCCTGGTAGTTGTGGACGGTGGCTGTATGCCAGAGCTCAAGGTTGAGCTTTGGGTGGCTCCGTCAGGCGCAACACCTCCGTCGGCTGAGACTGCCGGCGCGGTTTCGCCTTGTCCGGAATGCAAGAAGAAACCTACTACTCGGCGCGGCCGCGGCCGCCGGGGCGAGGATTAAGCCGAGGGCTTCTCGCTTTCGTTTGCCGAAAGCTTACTGACGCTCGCCACTCTTAAGAGTTGCGACCTTCTTCCGAATGCGGGCGGTGTCTTCCTAAAAGGAGACACCGCCCGCTTCGCTTTTGGCAGGCCGTTTGTGAAGGACCCTCGCGCCGGAAAACCCGCTTGCGGGCCAACGAAAGACTGTTCCGACGAGCTTTCTGTGAAAAGAATTGCGCAAACGGTTATAATGCCTTCGCGCATGTAACCGAGTTACCCGGCGCTGGCAGATATCTACGGCATGAAAGAGATAGAACTAATGAAGAAGACAGCAATTCGGCTATGCGTCCTTGCCTTACTCCTGGGCGTTACCTGGCAGTTCCAGAATCCGGTGAGCGCCGGCAAGGGCGTTGTCTCGCCGGTGGTGGCGGGTTCACCCTACTCAACAGAGTGGCGAATAACCGGTCCGTCAGGCGGCGATGTGCGGGCGCTGGTAGTCGATCCGAATGATCCCGATCGGTTCTACTTCGGCACGCTCGATGGCCAGATCTATATGTCGACTGATGCCGGTCGCAAC
>Ga0070707_100000130_pt1 | contig 70270 bp, 82 predicted proteins | sample KBSK5502metaG_FD_65468 | JGI IMG/M metagenome (GOLD analysis project Ga0070707, IMG submission 65468) | Corn, switchgrass and miscanthus rhizosphere microbial communities from Kellogg Biological Station, Michigan, USA - KBS K5-50-2 metaG | ecosystem: Host-associated > Plants > Roots >... | reverse complement strand
CGGCACCTTGGACTGGTGCCGGCCCAGGCTCAATCACTCGTGCGCGTTCTCGTGGTCGACGACAGCGACGTGTTCCAGCACGTCCTCAGCGTCCTGGTGGCTGCAGCACCGGGCTTCGAGCTCGTCGGCGCCGCATCTTGCACGCGCGAGGCGCTCCACCTCATAGAGCTGCTCGACCCACAACTGGTGCTGGTCGACCTGCAGATGCCCGAGCTGCAGGGCATCGAGACTGCGCGCCGACTCAGCGGGCAGCATCCTGACCTGGTGGTCGTCCTGCTCACCGCAAACAGACCGGTCTCCGTCGCCCTCCCCTCGCTGGTGATCGTCGACAGGTCGGACATCTCACCGGAATGGCTTGCGGCCTTCTGGCGCCGGCATGGCGACCACCCGGCCGCGCTCGGCTAGTAGCCCCCACTGCTGTTGCAGCCCGCAGCGACGAGCGCGAGCAGGAAGAGCAACGGCAGCCATGCCGCCGCAAGGCGTGTTCGACGAAGCACGAGAATCACCTCCAATCGCGCGAACGGGGTTGCAAGGTTCGTTCGCGCTGCCCGGTACTACGCGCCTCGTCGCGCCGCGGATTCAGCCTAGTTCGTGGTGGATTCGTTGCTCGCGTCGTAGAACGGCCGGATCTCGTCTGTCGGCAGCGGCCGGCTGAACAGGAAGCCCTGTCCGTAGCGGCACCCTTGCTCGACAAGGAAGCTGCGCTGCTCCTCCGTCTCGACACCCTCGGCGAGAGGCTCGAGACCAAGCGTCTGGGCGAGCTGCACGACCGAGGCGACGAGGTTGCGCGCATGATCGCTCTCTCCGAGCTTCATGACGAAGGAGCGATCGATCTTGAGCATGTTCACCCATGCGTGGTTGAGCCGGCCCAGCGACGAGTAGCCGGTCCCGAAGTCGTCGATCGCGAGCCGGAGTCCCTGCTCGCGCATTTCGGCGAGGGTGTCTTCGAGGTTCGCGCGCTTGTCCGGAGCCAGGGCGGACTCGGTCACTTCGATCATCAGCTTTCCGAGTCCGATTCCCGCGGCATTCGCGGCAGCTGCAAGGTGCGCCATGCCCGTCGGCTGGCAGTAGGAGGGTGGCACGTTGATCGAGACGTAGAAGTCCATGCCCTGCTTCTGCCAGGCGGAGGCCTGTCTGCACGCCTCGGCGACGACCCAGTCGCTCAGCGAGCCGATGAGACCTACCTGCTCGGCGAGCGGGATGAACTCATCCGGCGGCACCAGTCCCCGGTCACCGTCCTGCCACCGCACGAGCGCCTCGACGCCGACGACCTCTGCGGTTTCGAGGTTCATCAACGGCTGATAGTGCAGGACGAGGCCCCGCCCGCTTTCGATTGACTTGCGCAGCCGTCCGGCCGTCGAGATCTGCTCCAGCGCCGTGTTCCCCCGCCGGGTGTAACGGGCGTATCCGTCGCGTCCCGCGTCTTTCACGGAGTACATGGCGACGTCGGCGTGCTTCAGCAGCGTCTCGGCGTCGTCGCCGTCAGCGGGGTAGAGGCTGATGCCGACGCTCGCGCTGACATAGATCTCGATCCCGTCGACGAGGAACGGGTCGCTCAGGATTGAGCCGACCTTGCTCGCAACCGCCTCCGTCGCTCGCGAAGCGGAGGCTTGTTCGAGGTCGCTGAGCAGGATCAGGAACTCGTCACCGCCCTGACGCGCGACCACGTCCATGCCCCTCACCGCGCCGCGCAAGCGCGAACCGACTGCCTTCAGCAGCTCGTCGCCGGCGCCGTGGCCGAAGCTGTCGTTGACCAGCTTGAAGTTGTCCAGGTCGATGAAGAGCACGCCGACGCCCTTCGCGGTCCGGCGGGCTCGTTGCAGGCCGAGCTCGAGATGCTCGAGGAACGAGGCTCGATTCGCCAGGCCGGTCAGCGAGTCGTGCAGTGCCGCGTAGGCGAGCTTCTCCCTGGCCTCGGCCTCCACCCGCTTGCGTTCGCTGATGTCGGCAACCACCCCGCTCACGAGCACGCCGCCGTCCGCAAGCTCTCGCTCGGGCCTCATCCGGTCCAGCACCCACCGCACCTGGCCGTCGTCGGCGATCAGCCGATACTCGACCTCGACCGGCTCGCCCCGCCAGAGGCCGTCCATGGCGCCGTCGTAGACGCCCCGATCGTCGGGGTGAACTGCGGCGTCGTACCGCTCCTCCGAGGACATGCCCGGCGGGACCGGGCCGATCAGCGTCTCCAGCCCGACGAACGCGAGACACTCATACGTCCCGCCGGGGCGCAGCTCCATCTCGTAGAGCATGATCGCGACCGTTCCGGCGATCCGCTGCAGAAGCTCCGACTCGTAGTCGGGAAACGAACGACCTATCGGCTCAGCTGACACGAGCGACATATCGGCAGCAGCCGACGAGTACCAAAGGGCACTAGTTCCTCCGGCCCGCCGTACGATGCTCTCGGGGACTGGATGAATCTCTTCGGCTTCTTCCCGGGGTACGAGGCTCACGTCTACGACGCGGGACGTGAGCCGGCCTTCCTCATGCTGGTCGCGTTTATCCTCACCCTGGCGGGAACGCGCTTTTACACGCGCATGGCCCGAACTCGCGGCTGGGGTAGCGCGCACGTCGGCGACGTCCATGTCCACCACCTCGTGCCCGGCCTCGTGATGAGCCTCATCGCCGGCGGCCTGGCGATCGGCCTCGAGCCGTCAGAGCTCTGGATCGCGCTACTGGCAATCGTGTTCGGCGGAGGCGCAGCGCTCGTCCTCGACGAGTTCGCGATGCTCCTCCATCTCGACGACGTCTACTGGACGACCGAGGGGCGCGCGTCGATCGATGCTTGCATGGCGGCGGTCGCGTTCCTCGGGCTCGCGATCGTCGCGACGTTCCCGCTTCCGACCGACGCCGAGAGCGACCGGCTCGCGAGGACACTGGGCGACGGCCTGATCGCGCTCATTGCTGTGTTCGTGGTCGTGACCATGGTGAAGGGGAAGCTCAAGCTCGGCCTGTTCGGGATCGTCTTCGCGCCCCTCGCGGTAGTCGGAGCGATCCGCCTCGCGAAGCCGACCTCCATCTGGGCGCGCTGGCTCTATCCGAAGGGCGGCCGGAGGCTGCGCCGCAGCGAGGCTCGCTATGCCACGCGCGAGGTGCGGTGGACGCGCCGCCGGGATCGCTTCTACGACCTGATCGGCGGCGCACCGCACCTTGGCTCGAAGCGAGATTCGACGCCCGCGCCGAAGTAGCGCGCGTCACTCGTCGGTCGACTGCTCCCGATCCGGGTCGATCTCGTCGGCGCGCGCACCGACCTCGGCCGCGACCCTGCGCGACTCGCGCGCCTGCTTCACCTGTTCCTCCGCGACCCGCTCACGCTCTTCCGCCTGCCGGGTCCGCGAGTCCGCTTCCTGACGCAGTTCCTGCGCGTGCTCTCGCCGCTGTGCCTTATCGCGGCCGCGCAGCACGCCCACCACGATGAGCCCGAGAACAACCAGCACACCAAGCGCAATCAGAATCCAGATCCAAGCCGCCATTTGCCGCTCCTTCGTCGTTCAGAGGCAAACGGAGAGCGCCGCAGTTTGGTTCCGGACGGTTCCCATTTGCATCGGCTCCCGCGGTTGGTTAGGACCCCGCGCTGGGGGACACGGGCGGCTCACCCGCCGTCCGCACGGTGCTCCTCATCGACCACGGAAAGGAGCGCAATGCGCATTCGCCATCTACTCGCCGCGGCTCTTGCGGGAGCCTGCATCGCAGCTGTTGTTGCCTACGCGATTCCCGCAGCGGCCTCCGGGCCTCCGGCGGGCAACACACCTTCGGCGGCGGCCAACTTCCCGCATATGGATCACGTGTTCGTGATCATGATGGAGAACACGGCCTACGACGATCTGCTCGACCCGGCCAACGCGAACACGCCGTTCATCCGGAACATCGCGAGCACATACGGGCTCGACACGAACTACTTCGGCGTCACCCATGTGAGCCTGCCGAACTACCTCGCCGCCACGAGCGGTTCGAACTGGGGCTCCAACAGCGACGACGTCGCCCAGGCTCCGCAGCTCGACCACGAGAACATCGTCGACCAGCTCGAGCAAGCGGGCGTGAGCTGGAAGGCGTACATGGAGAACATTCCGGCGGCCGGCAGCACCATCGCCCAGACCCCGGACCATCTGTACGTGCGCAAGCACGACCCGTTCCTCATGTATCCGGACGTCTACAACGACTCGGCGCGGGCGAACAAGGTCGTCCCGCTGTCGGATCTCACGACGGATCTGTCGACGAACACGGTGCCTCAGTTCGTCTGGATCAGCCCGAACCAGTGCAACGACATGCACGGCGGCGCAACCGGCTGCCCGTTCGCAAATGCACCGGGTGACGCCAATCAACAGCACCTGTACCAGGCCGGGAACGACTTCCTGCAGACTTGGGTCACGGCGATCATGAACTCGAAGGCCTGGACCGGCCATTCGGCGATCTTCGTCACCTGGGACGAGGGGAGCTTCGCCGACGATGCCCCGTTCGGGCCGAACGACACGAGCGGCTGCTGCGACTCACCGATCCTGCCCGCTACCCCGCCGAACCCGGCGACGGGCGGTGGCGGTGATCTCGCCGGCGGTGCGGTCTACGGCGGCGGCCACGTGCCGATGATCGTCATCCAGCGCAACGGCGTCCGCGGCGTGACCAGTGACACGCCGACCAATCACTACTCCCTGCTGCAGACCATCGAGCAGAACTGGAACCTTCCGTTCCTGGGTAACGCAAGCGACACCGTGCAAGTGCACTCCCTCAGGTCACTTCTCGCGAACCAGTAGGCACGCTCAACGGAAGTCCGGCGCGGCTCCGGCCGCGCCGGACTTCGGACTACACGCGCGCCGGCAGGACGCGGCCGCGGACCTCGCCGAGAGCGATGCCGTTGGCCGCTCGACCACGGAGGACGACCTCGTCGCCGTCGGCGAGGAAGCGCTCGCCGCGGAAGAGCTCGATCATCGAGCCCTCTGATCCCGGGTCGGGGCCGGAGATCGTCCCCGAAGCCATCAGGTCGCCCGTACGGAGCGATCCACCGTTGGACGTCGCGTGCGCGAGCTGCTGCGGCAGCGTCCAGTAGAGCGTCCGCGCGTTGCCATGCGAGAGCCTCTCGCCGTTCAGCTCCACCTCGAGCGCGAGGTCGAGCCCCCAGTCGCGGCCGCCGGCGAGGTGTGCCAGCGGCGGCGGTTCCTGCGGCGGCGCCTCGATCCGCGCGTCCTCAAGCAGCGCGAGCGGCGTCACCCAGGCCGAGATCGAGGTCTGGAACGACTTGCCGAGGTTGGGGCCGAGCGGCACGTACTCCCAGGCCTGGATGTCGCGCGCGCTCCAGTCGTTGACGAGCACGACGCCGAAGACGTGGTCGTCGAATCCCTCGACCGGCACGGCTTCACCTAGCTCAGTCGGAGCGCCCACGACGAAGCCGAGCTCGAGTTCGAAGTCGAGGCGGCGACTAGGGCCGAAAGTCGGTGCATCCTCGTCAGGCGCCTTCCGTTGGCCGCAGGGCCGGATGACGTCCGTTCCGCTGACGACCACGCTGCCGGCCCGGCCGTGGTACGCGACCGGGAGCCAGCGCCAGTTCGGCAGCAGCGGCTCCTGATCGGGCCGGAACATCCGTCCGAGGTTCGTGGCGTGCTCGAGCGACGAGTAGAAGTCGACGTAGTCCGCGACCTCGAACGGCAGCCGAAGGCGAGCGTCTCTCTCGGCAACGCGCGGCCCGTCGTGCGAGCGCGCGGCTGCGATTGCGTCCTCCCATGCCTCCCGGCCCGCCGCGAGCAGCTCGTTCAACGTCGGCCGTACGAAGACGTCTCCGAGGCCCGAGAGATCGACCGCCTCGTCCCCGTCGCGCCAGACGAGGCCGTTCGGTCCGGCTCCGAAGCTCACAAGATCCCCAACCCTTCGAGCTCCTCAACGGGTTCGAAGAACGAACAGGTTCCGATCGAGTGGAAGAGCGACGCGCGGACTTCGGCGAGTCGATCCGGGAACGCCTCCTGGTCGTGCCACCGGAACGACGTTGCGTCGAGCGCGAACGCGGGCGCCTGCTCGCGCATGGCCTCTTCCTCGTTGCCGAAGACGGCGGCCGCGAGGAGATTGAGGAAGCCGTGCTCGCCCGCCTCGGTGGGGTACGCGTGATGGAGGCCGGCCGTCGCCTTGAAGACGACACCGAGCCGCCGGCAGTCGCGAATGAACGCCGCGAGCTCCTCGACCGAGGGGATCCGCTCCCCGCCGCAGCGGATCTTCGCCCTCACTCCGAGCGAGGCGACGAAGTCAGGCGAGTGACCCTCCATGTAGATCGCCTCGCCCTGCCCTTCTATGGGCTCGCCGCCGCTGGCCACCGTCGCGAGGGCTCGGTGCTCGTCCTGCGGCAACTCATCCAACCTCGCCGCCGGCCAGACCAGGCGTCCAAGCATCCATGCGTGCTCGCTCTCCCGCGCGCGGCGGTCCTCGGCGAGCGCCTCGGGGAACCGCAGGCTCGCCGGCGGGAACGTCGGCGCGTGGTCGAAGAAGCGGGTCAGAAGCGCGCGGCGTGCGTCGTCCGGCATGAGGCCCGAGGCTACACTGGCCGCCGGGTCAGGCCCCGTGCAGTGGGAGCCTGCGAACCGCGTCAGATCCGGGAGGAAGCAGCGCTAAGTAGTTACTCCCAGGTGTGCGGTGCGCCTGGCCCGTTTGCGCGCTTCGCCCGCTCCGCCTTCGGCTTCGCTTTTCGCTCGCTCAATGCGAGCGGCTTACGCCGCTCGCCTGCTGACGACGGTCGGTAGTGGGCCGCGCCCGCGCATGTCGGGCGCGGCGTCGCGCGCGAGGCTCCGCACTCTGTTCTGCTTGAATCGACCCGTGGCTGCGCTTTACCGGAAGTACCGTCCGCAGAGCTTCGAAGAGGTCGTCGGGCAGGAGGCGGTCGTCCGGACGCTGAGCAACGCGATCGGGACGGATGCGGTGCGCCAGGCCTACCTCTTCGCCGGGCCGCGCGGCACCGGCAAGACCTCGATGGCGCGCATCCTCGCCAAGTGCCTCAACTGCACGCAGGGGCCGACGACGACGCCCGACGGCACGTGCCACGCTTGCCGCGCGATCGCCGCGGGCACCTCACTCGATGTGATCGAGATGGACGCCGCCTCTCAGCGCGGCATCGACGACATCCGCGAGATCCGCGACCGCGTCGTCCTCCAGCCGGTCGAGGGGCGCTACAAGGTCTACATCCTCGACGAGGCGCACCAGCTCACGGATGCCGCCTGGAACGCGCTCCTGAAGCTGATCGAGGAGCCTCCGCCACACCTCGTCTTCGTCTTCTGCACCACCGACCTGTCGAAGGTGCTGCCGACCGTTCGTTCGCGCTGCCAGACCTTCGTCTTCCAGCGGCCGCGCCTGCAGGACCTCGTCAAGGTGCTGCGCCAGATCGCGGACGCGGAGGGGATCGACGCGCCGGACCAGGCGCTCGCGCTCGTCGCGCGCAGCGGTCGCGGCGCCTACCGCGACGCGGTGTCGACCCTCGACCAGCTCGGATCCGCGACCGGGAACCAGGTCACGGTGCAGTCGGTGCTCGAGCTGCTCGGGACGGTCGAAGAGGAGGCACTGTTCCGGATCTGCGATCTCGTGATCGACCGCGACACCGCCGGCGCGCTCACCTACCTGGAGGAGCTTGCGGAACGCGGACACGACCTCGGTCGCCTCGTCCTCGACCTGATCGAGCACCTGCGGCAGATCATGCTCGCCCAGCACCTCGGCGACGTCCCGGAGGCCGCCGCGACGAGTGAAGAAGCGCGAGAGCGGCTGAAGGCGCAGGCGAATCAGCTCGAGGAGGCGACCGTGCTGCGACTCGTCGACCTGCTCGCGGTCGCGGTCGACGACATGCGCCAGGGCGGCGACCCCCGCCTGCCGCTCGAGCTCGCGCTCGTCAAGGTGACACGGCCGGCGAGCGACCTCTCGCGCGAGTCGATCGCGTTCCGGCTCGAGCGGCTCGAGCAAGGGACGGGGACGGCACCTGCAGCCCCGGCTCCCTCGCCGGCTGATGCCTCCCAGGCCGCGCCCCAATCCGCGCCAGAGCCGGTCCCGCAACCCGAGCCCGTTCCCGTCCCCGTGGGCGCCCCGGGCCTCGAGATCTCGCAGCTCCAAGAGGCCTGGACACGCACCATCCTGCCGGCCGTCGAGGAGCGCGGTGGTATCCCAACCGCGTCGCTGCTGCGCGAGGCGCATCCGGCGGAGCTGAGCGGCGACACGCTCACGCTCGAGTTCCCGCCGAGCGCCCAGTTCCACCTCGATCTGGCCCGCGACCCGAAGAACGTCGGCATGCTCGCCGACGCGCTGTACGACGTCACCGGGCGCCGACTCGAGCTCGTCTTCGAGCTCGGCGAGGCGCGCGAGACGCCCGCTGCCGACAAGGAGCCGGCCGGTGAGGAACGGATCTTCGAACTGCTTCAGGAGACACTCGACGCGCGCGAGCGGGAAAGCTAGGGGGCAATGTCTTCCTTCGACATGGACAAGCTGATGCAGCAGGCCGCGCAGATGCAGGAGCAGGTCGCCCGCATGCAGGAGGAGGCCGAGAAGGAGACCGCGCAGTCCTCAGTCGGCGGCGGCCTCGTCAAGGTGACTGCAAACGGTGCCGGGCAGGTGGTCGCGATCGAGATCTCACCGGACGCGATCGACCCCGAGGATCCTGAGGCTCTCGCCGACCTCGTCCTCGCAGCAGTGAACGAGGCGCTTCGCTCCGCCCAGGCGGGTGTCGACGCGAAGGCACAGCAGATGCTCGGCGACATGGGTCTCGGCGGCCTCGGGCTTCCCGGGCTCGGCGAGTGAGCACGCCCCCACCGCGGCGGGGGGTACGCGGCCCGTATCTCTTCTCGAACTGGCTCTGGGCTTTGATCGTCCTCGCGCTGATCGGTGTCGTGATCTGGGGCTGGGCGTTCGACTTTTCGCCTCACTGACCCGTCCGGACCGGACGAGTACCCTCAGGGCGCATGTTGAGCCCATCCGTCGAGAACCTCGTCGCGCAGCTGACGCGCCTGCCGGGAATCGGCAGCCGCACCGCGCAGCGGCTCGCGTTCCACCTCCTCCAGACCCAGAAGGAGGAAGCGCTTGCGCTCGCCGGCGCGATCGAGGAGGTGAAGGAGCGCGTGCGCTTCTGCCGCGAGTGCGGCAACCTCACCGAGGACGAGCTCTGCGCGATTTGCCTCGATGCCCGGCGCGACCGCACCACCATCTGCGTCGTCGAGCAGCCGGTCGATCTCGTCTCGCTCGAGCGGACCGCGGAGTACCGCGGCCTCTACCACGTCCTCGGCGGAGCGCTGTCGCCGCTCGACGGCGTCGAACCCGAGCACCTGCGGATCGACGAGCTCATGCACCGCGTCCAGAGCGACGGCGTGGTCGAGGTGGTGCTCGCCACGAACCCGAACGCGACCGGCGAGGCGACGGCGTCGTACCTCGCCGGCAGGCTGCGAGACCGAGTGCGCGTGACGCGCCTCGCGAGCGGGCTGCCGGTCGGCGGCGACCTCGAGTACGCGGACGAGGTCACGCTGGGCCGGGCGCTCGCCGGGCGCAGGGAGATGTAGCGGTGGCGACCACGCAGTACGAGACGGTTCCGGAGGTCGCGGCCGACTCGGCTGCGCGCGGGCCCGATCTCGTGGTGATGAAGTTTGGCGGCACGTCCGTCGCAGACACCGAGAAGATCAAGGAAGTCGCGCGCCGCCTCGTGCGGGCCCGCGACGAGGGCAAGCGCGTCGTCGGCGTCCTCTCCGCCATGGGCGACACGACCGACGAGCTGATCCGGCTCGCGCACGAGATCTCGCCGCGACCGCACCCGCGCGAGTACGACATGCTCATCTCGGTCGGCGAGCGGATCTCGAACTCGCTCTGCGCAATGGCCGTCCACGATCTCGGCCACGAGGCGATCTCGCTCACAGGCTCGCAGGCCGGGATCGTCACCGACACCGTCCACGGCAAGGCGAAGATCGCGGAGGTGCGCGCGACACGCATCAACGACGCGCTCGACGCCGGGAAGATCGTGCTGGTGGCCGGGTTCCAGGGTGTCTCGGCCGATTCCCACGACGTGACGACGCTCGGCCGGGGCGGCTCGAACCTCACAGCCGTTGCGCTCGCAGCTGCGCTCGGCGCCGGCGTGTGCGAGATGTACACGGACGTCGAGGGCGTCTTCACCGCCGACCCGCGACTCGTCCCTCACGCGCGCCGTCTCCCGGCGGTGACGTACGAGGAGATGCTCGAGCTCTCGGCGAGCGGCGCGAAGGTGCTCCAGCTACGCTCGGTCGAGTTCGCGCGCAACCACGACGTGCGGCTGCAAGTGCGATCGACGTTCTCCGATGCCGAGGGAACGTGGATCGTCGACGAGGAGGATCCCGTGCTCGAGAAGGCGATCATCAGCGGCGTCGCGCACACCGATTGCGAGCCTCTCTTCCGCGTCCGCCAGATCGACGCCGCGCGCCTATTCGAACGGCTCGCGGCGGCGAACGTCAACGTCGACACGATCCTCCAGATCTCGAGCGACGAGATCGTCTTCAGCGCCCCCGTCGAGGACCGGCACGCCTGTGAGGAGCTGCTGGGCGCACTGGAGGTCGACTGGTCGATGCGCGACGACCTCGGCAAGGTGAGCCTCATCGGCGCCGGCATGAAGAGTCACCCGGGCATAGCCGCGCAGGCATTCGCGACGCTCGGCGGCATCGGCGTCGCGCCCGAGGTCATCTCCACCTCGCCGATCAAGATCGCCTGCCACGTCCGCACCGAGGACGTCCCCAAGGCAGTTGCCGCGCTCCACGACGCGTTCGAGCTGGGAGCCGCGTGAACGAGCGCGACGCCCGGATCGGTGTGGTCGGTGCGACCGGAGCTGTCGGGACCGTGACGCTCCGCCTCCTGCGCAAACAGGGCTACGGGAACGTCCGCGCGTTCGCCTCGCAGCGCTCTGTCGGTCGGGAGCTCGACGGCGGGATCGTCGTCGAGGAGGCAACGTCGGACGCGCTGCTCGCCGGCGGGCTCGACCTCGTCCTCTTCTCGTGCGGCACGAGCGCATCTCGCGAGCTCGTCCCCGACGCGGTCGAAGGAGGCGCGCTCGTGGTGGACAAGTCGAGCGCGTACCGGCTCACCAACGGCTACCCGCTCGTCGTCCCCGAGGTGAACGGCGTCCGTGCCCGCGAGGCGATCGCAACGACTCGCGTTGTCGCGAACCCGAACTGCTCGGCGATCCCGCTCACCTGCATCCTCAAGCCGCTGCACGAAGCAGCCGGGCTGCGGCGAGTGCGCGTCTCGACCTACCAGGCTGTCTCGGGCGCCGGCGCGCAGCGGATGGAGAAGTTGCGGGCCGAGCCGTCAGAGGAGCACGACCTCGCGTTCGACTGGACCTGGGAAGGCGACGAAACCGAGGAGGAGTCGAAGATCCGCGCGGAGACGCGCAAAATCCTCGAGCTGCCCGAGCTGCCGCTCAGCGCAACGACGGTCCGCGTTCCGGTCCTCGTCGGACACGCTCAGTCGGTCTGGGTCGAGACCGAGAAGCCGCTCCAGCCCGAGCACGCGGAGTCAGTGCTCTCCGCGGCCCCGGGCGTGCGCCTCACCGAGATGCCAACTCCCGGCGCGGCGGCCCAGACGCAGGACGTGCTCGTCGGTCGCGTCCGTCCTGATAGCGCCTCCGAGGGGAACGGCCTCGTCCTCTTCCTCGCGTGCGACAACCTCGTCAAGGGCGCCGCACTCAACGCACTGCAGATCGCAGAGCTCCTGCTCGACGCGTCACGCTCGGCCTCTCGGGCCGCCTAGCTACCAGGGCAATGTGCGCTCGAGGAGCGCGGAAAGCCCCTTGCCGGTTTGGTAGGTACCGACCTCGACGCAGCCACCACGCCGGGAACACGCTGCGGAGGCCAGAGGCGCGCCGAACACGTCGTCGACTGTCGGGAGCGGGGCCGCGACCGCGCGCCACCTGCTGCCGACGTCACTGATCAGCAAACCCCGCCAACGGGCCGACTCGGTTGGGGACTGCGCCGTGTACTCGCCGCCGGCGACGCAGGCGCCGTTCGAGCGGCAGGCGACCGTATTGACCAACGAGCCGTTGGTCCAGTCGCGGGGAAGCGGCACGTTGATTGCCGACCCCCAATGTCCGGCGGCCTCTGACACCACCAGCGGAACGATGGCGCCCTTGGGCGTGTATCTCGTACCGACGGTCACACACGACCCTGGGGACGTGCAGGCGACGGACGAAGGAGAGACGCCGCGACCTTTGGGCGCCGCCACTCTCGACGGCCTCCACTTGGCTCCCCTCTCGTCCAGGAGCAGGCCGAGCTCACTTGCACCACTGCTGTAGGAGCCCACGGCCGTACACCTCCCTGCGTCGGGACACGAAACCGACCGCATCGCTCCTCCTACAACACGCGCGCCTGCCGGCAGCGGCGCCGTGCTGGCGTGCCAGATCCCGCGCGAATCCCGGAGAACCAGGCCGTTCCTCCCGTCCCGTTTGGGCGTGAACATGCCGACCGCAACGCAGCCGCCGGAGGGCGGACACGACACCGATCCGAGCTCTGCGGTCCCGTTCGGCTGTGCGTCTGCCGGCAGCGGCACCTTGACATCCCGCCACAGTCCGCGCGCCTTCCTCAAGAGGAGCGCGTGGAAGACGCCGTTGTTGTCCTGGTATTCGCCGACCGCCACGCATGCGCGCGACGAGGAGCACGAAACGGAAACCAGCCGCGGGGTCGGCGCGGAGCCCGCATTGGCCGGGAGCGCCGCCTCAAGCGGGCTCCATCTCCCGGACTTCTCGTTCTCGAGCAGGCCGCGCTGCACACCAGAGCCGTCCTCGTACTCGCCGACGGCGGCACAGTCGCCGACCTGCGGACATGCAACCGCCTCGAGACCGTTCCCGTTAGGCGTGGATTCTGCTGGAACGGCCACGGCCCGCGGCGTCCACTTGGCCGCCGAGCCCGTCACGACCAACGCATGCCCGGCCCCCGACGTGTCGTGATAGGTACCGACCGCTACGCAGCTACCGGTCGGCGGGCAGGCGACGGCATCGAGAGCGGCATTCGAGTGGTCGGCGTTCGCGGGAACGGGGCTGCTCGCGACCCAGCGCGTGGCTCGAGAGCCGGCCGCGGCGGCGCTCGCCGCGCCGACGACCGCAGCGGCCGTAATCGCCGCGAGCGCAACGACCCGCGAGATACGCGGTCTTTCGGCGGCCCTCATCCGCGGCCCAAGATACTGCGGCTGAACGGCGAGTCAAACACTGATCGAAGCTTGACCTTTCCTAACGCGGCGGATCTACAGTCGGGCCTTCACCTGGAGGTGTCACGGATGAAGAGGCTTGGACAGGCTTGTTTCGTTCTGAGTGCCGGGTTGCTGGCGGGTCTCGCGCTAGTCGCGAGCGCGGCGGGAACGAGCGCAACCCAAAGCCGCAGAGTCAGGCACCTCCGCGTTGGGGTCGCCGCGCTCGCCATCGATGGAGACCGGGTCGCCTACGACGCCAGCTCGTGGTTGTCGGCGAAGCCGGCCCCGAACAAGGTCATTGTCTGGAACGTTCGCACCGGCCAGACGCTCAAAGTCAGCGGCCAGAAGACGACCGCCGCCGACAGCAGTAGCACGGGCGCAGGCGTCTTCCAGCTCGCGCTCGCCGGCTCGCGTATGGCGTGGCTCATGAACGAGGGCGGCAACCTCGAAGGCGACGACTACCTCTTCACGTCCTCCCTCACCAAGCCGAAGGAGCGGCAGGTGGCGAGCGAGATTCGACAAGGCGCCTCCTGCCCGGGCCGAAGTGCTTCGAATTGCGCCGGCAAGTGGTTGGGCGGGCTGGTCGGTTCCGAGAACCTCATCGCCGCGAACCGCTGGACGACCGACGCCACCGGCGCAGTCACAGCCGGCGAGCTGGACCTCCTCAGCGGTACCAGGCTGAAGCGGATCGCGACCGGGGCGAACACCGTGCAGGCGGCCGTCGCAGACGAAAAACGGGTGGCGGTGCTGCATGCTGACGGGAGCGTCGCTCTCTACTCGACCGGGGGCAAGCTCCTGCTGACGGTTCACACGCCGCCGAACACGGTGGCGGTTGCCCTCCAGGGCAAGAGCCTGGTGGTGGCCACCAAGACCCGGCAGCTCGAGCTCTACAACGCACAGACCGGCTCCCTGCGGAAGACGTTCTCTGCGGGCGGCAGCAAGCAGCCGCGCAACCTCGATGTCCAGGGCAACATCGCCATCTATACGACCGGCACGTCGGGCGTGCTCCACGCCGTCAACCTGTCGAGTGGCGAGGACCGAACCATCGCCGAGCCTCACGGCGGCGTCTACCTGGCCCAGATGGACAGTGCCGGACTGGCCTACACGGACAACGGCTTCGAGAGGAACTTCGGCAAGGCAACCCTCGTCTTCCTGCCGCTGGCGAGAATCAAGGCCGCCGTCGGCTAGAAACGCTGCGGCGCGGGTGCGGGCATGAACGCCTCCTGTACCCGGGCCAGCACCTTCTCGCGCGTGCCCTCCTCCACCGGCACGAGGCCGCCGAGCTCGAGCCGCGCAAGCTCGACCCGACCCTTGGAGCGCACCGACAGAAAGCCGAAGTCGGCGAGGAAATCCGCCGGAAAGATCGTGCGATGGACGTGGAAGCGCTCGAAGTTCGTCTCGCCCTCGGGATAGCGGTAGGCGAACGCCTCGAGGGCGCGCGCTCCCCGTTCGCGCGCATCGCCGATCGCGGTGAGGAAGAGCGACTGCATCACCCACGGCCGTGACGTGTCCGTGAGATAGGCGCACGTGACAAGGACAGCGTCATCGTCCGGCGGCCCCGCGGGAAGCTCGCGCGCTCGCGGGAAGAGCTCGGCCGGACCGTATTGCATCGAGCCGAGCAAACGTCCGTCGTCGTCGTGGTAGACCGTCCCCCACGCGCCCCACTCTTCCTCTGTGTCGCGGATCCACTTGCGCTTGTCGGCGCTGCGCCCGCTCCGGGTCTGCCACCAGATGCACTCGTGACAGACGCTCGGCGCCGTCTCGATCGTCGCTCCCGTCAGCCCGGAGATGCGTGTACTCATGTCTCCGGCCCCACCGCATCCACGACGACCTCTACGGCGGCCGGCTCGACATCCGCCATGTTGCGGAGATATTCGCGCACGCGCTCCTGGACGAGCCTGCCGACCGCTGGGATCGACGCCCCCCACTCCGTGATCACGTGCAGCTCGACGCGCACCGCGCCGTTGTCCCCCGACACGCGCACCGCGTTCTTCCGCGGTAGCGGACTGTCTGCGAGCCCTCGCACTCCGTCGACTTCCCGTGCCGCGTCAGCGGCGTAACGAGCGAGGATCTCGGTCGAGATCGAGGCCTGACCGGCCATGCAGCAAGGTTAGCCCTGTCTGAGGATCAGCTCCGTCGCCTCCGGCCGCGCCGCGAACCGGAACGGGACGAACGTCGTCCCGAGTCCGGCCGAGACGTGCATCGTCGCGGCGGCGCTGCGATAGACGCCAGCGTTGAAGGAGGCGGCGGGATGGGCGAACCGGACCTTCCCGCCCGGGAAGGGGAGAGCGATCTGCCCGTCGTGCATGTGCCCCGCGAGCACGAGGTCGAAGCGCCCAGGCTCGAGGTGGTCCAGCACCCGCGGGTAGTGGCAGAGCAGGATCGAGAAGTCCGCCTCTCGGGCGAGCCGATTCGGGTCGAGTCGAGGCCTACCACGCACGATCAGGCGAGGATCGGCTCCCGCGATCCACACGCTCCGGCCTCGCAGCTCGAGCAACCGCCCGTCGTCGCGGAGCAGCGTGGCCGGCTCGAGCTCCCGCAGATCCGAGCGGCGCGCCTGCGGATCCCGGCTGAGCGCGATGTCGTGGTTGCCGAGCACGGCGAACGTCGGCCGCGGCAGGACGCGCACGAGCCGCCTGAGCATCGGCTCGCCGCGCGGATGCGTCAGGAGATCGCCGCTGACGGCGACGAGGTCCGGCTTCTGCGCTCGCGCCCACGCCGCGGCTTGCCAGACGCCGCCGACTCCCGGCGACGGCACGCCGAGGTGGAAGTCCGAGAGATGCGCGATCCGCAACCCGTCCAGCTCCGGCGGCAGGCCCGGGAGCTCGAGCTCCAGCTCCCGCAGCCGTACCCAGCCGGCTTCGAGCAGGCCCCAGCCGAGGCCCGCCGCAGCCGCCCAGCCGAGAGGTCTCAGACCTCGAGTCGTTCGAGCGCCGGCCGCGGGTCGACGATGTGACGCTTGAACTTCAGCTCCGCTTCCTCGAGCCCCGCCGCAACGCCGACGAGCTGCGCGAGATGGAGGATCGGCATCTTGAACGCGCGCCCCGTCGAGGCCTCGAGCTTCTGCTGCCAGGCGTCGAGCGAGAGATGGCAGAGCGGGCACGGCGTGACCATCACGTCGGCGCCGGCCTCGATCGCCTGCTCGATCGGCTGGATGACCTCGCCGAGCGCCGTCTCCTCCCGCGCCGCGATGATCGGGAACCCGCAGCACTTGACCTTCGCCGGGTAGTCGATCGCCTCGCCCCCGCAGGCCTCGATGATCCGCTCGAGTGACCACGGCCGGTCCGGATCCTCGAAACCCATGAGCTTCGACGGGCGCAGGATCTGGCAGCCGTAGAACGGTGCGACCTTCAGGCCCTTCAGCCCGCGGTGGGCGACCTCCTTCAGCCTGTCGTAACCGTCGCCCTCGGCGATCTCCCAGAGGAAGTGCCGCACGTCCACCTTGCCGGAGTAGGCCGGGACGCCGACGGTCTCGAGGTTCTCGTTGACCCGCGCGAGCAGCTCAGAGTCGCCCTGCAGCATGTAGTTCGCCTGGCGCAGGTTGAGCGTGCAGACGTTGCAGACCGTCATGAGCGTGTCGCAGCCCGTGGCCTCGGCGTAGGCGAGGATGCGCGCGTTCAGGTGGAGGTAGTAGTCGGGCTCCGCCTCGTGAATGTCGCCCGCGCCGCAGCACGTCACCGACTCGAGCTCCACCAGCTCGAGGCCGACCATGGGCGAGAGAGCCTTCGTGGAGCTGTCGAGCTCCTTCGCAGACAGGGACGCGAGGCAGCCCTTGTAGTAGGCGACTCTCTTTACCGGAGTTTCGGTCGCACTCACGCTTTTGCTTCCTCCTCCACTTCGGGTAGCCACGGCCTGGGCGCGGCATCCGGCCGGTCGTAGATCTCCTCGAGCGACTCGTCGGCGTGCCCGTGATCGAGCTTCGCGAGCGCGTGCTCGCCCTGGACGATCCCCTGGGCGCCGTGGCGATCCTGTTCGTTGACGAGTTTGCGCAAGTTGCGCGCCTCGCCCACGTTCTTCGCCGTGTGCGGGATCGGAATGGGACGCACCTTCCCGTGGCGCGCGAGGCTGGCGCCGAACTTGAGCTGCTTGATGGCCGAGACGTAGCCCTGGGTCTTGGGAATGAGCTCCTCCTCGCGTAGCCACCCCGTCGTCTCGGCGGAACGCACGAACCACTTCGCGTGCTTCGCGCCCATGTCGCGGTCGATGCCGAGACGGATCGATTCGGCGCCGAGCTTCGCGATCGCATCGCGTGGATCGACGCCCTTCGGGCAGCGCTCGTTGCAGAAATAGCAGCGCGTGCAGTCCCAGATGCCGTGCTCGGAGTTGTAGCGCTCGAGCCGCTCGACGTTCGCCTGGTCGCGCGGGTCGCCGACGAACCTCATCCCCTTGGCCAGCGCCTGCGGGCCGAGGAACTCCGGGTCGGACTCCATCGCGTTGCACTCGGACACGCAGCAGCCGCAATTGATGCAGAGCGACTCCTTGTGGACGACGTTCATCCGCTCCTGCGAGACGAGGTACTCGCGCCCGTCCTCCGGACGCTCGTAGCCCGGCTCGAGCCACGGCCACATCGACTTGAACTTCGACCAGAAGGGATCCATGTCGACGACGAGGTCCTTGAGGATCGGCAGGTTCCCCATCGCCGAGATGACCGGGACTTGGCCCGCCTGCGCGATGTCGTACATCCGCGTCTTGCACGCGAGCACTGCGGCGCCGTCCATGCGCATCCCGCACGAGCCGCAGATCATCATCCGGCAGCTCTTGCGATACGCGAGCGAGCCGTCGTGCTGGTCCTTGACGATGTCGAGGCAGTCGAGAAGCGTCGCCCACTCCGGCGCCTCGATTTCGTACTCCTTCAGCGCCCGGTCGCCTCTTGCCGAGTCGAAACGCCAGATCTTGAGTGCGACTTTCATCAGTACTTCCGCTCCTGCGGTTGCCATTTCGTCATTCGCACCGGCTCCCACGAAAGTTTCGGTGCGTCGTCCACCCAGCGGACGATCGTGTGCTTCATAAACTTCTCGTCGTCGCGCACCGGGTAATCATCGGGCCTGGCGTGGGCCCCGCGGCTCTCCTTCCGCTCGATGCCGGCGACGACCATGCAGGTGGCGAGGTCGAGGAGGAAGCCCAGCTCGATCGTCGCCGTAAGGTCGCTGTTGAAGATCTCGCCCTTGTCCTCGACCAGCGCATGCTGATAACGCTCGTGGAGGCCGGCCACGATCTCGCCCTGCTGCTCCATCTGGTGCTCGCGCCGGAAGACCCCGAAGTTCTCGTGCATCGTGGAAGCGAGCTCGTCGCGAATGGCCCACGGGCGCTCGCCGTCGTCGCGGTCGAGCAGCGCGCTGAGCTCCCGCTCGGCGTCGCGCTCGACGGAGTCCGGCACTTCGACAGTCGTGTGAGAAAGCGCCCATTCCGCCGCGTGCCTTCCCGAACGCTTGCCGTACGTGATCGTCTCCATCAGTGCGTTCCCGCCGAGCCGGTTGGCGCCGTGCACGGACACGCAGGCGCACTCGCCCGCCGCGTAGAGGCCCGTCAGCTCGGTTTGGCCCCAGACGTCGGTCGCGACTCCGCCCATGTGGTAGTGGGCGCCGGGCCGCACCGGGATCGGGTCGTAGATCGGGTCGACGCCGAGGAACGTCATGGAGAGCTCACGCGACCCCGGCAGCCGTTCGATGATGCGCTCGGCGCCGAGATGGCGGAGGTCGAGGAGCACGTTGCCGTCGACGCCCCGACCCGCGTCAATCTCCATCTGCTCGGCACGAGAGATGACGTCACGGGACGCGAGCTCCATCGTGTTGGGCGCGTAGCGCTTGAGAAAGCGCTCGCCGTCCTTGTTGAGCAGGTACGCACCCTCTCCCCGGCACCCCTCGGTGATCAGCACCCCGGTCGGCGCGAGCGTCGTCGGGTGGAACTGCATCATCTCCATGTCCTTGAGCGGCAGCCCGATGCGCAGCGCCATCGCCATTCCGTCCCCCGTGCAGGAGTAGGCGTTCGTCGTCCCGGTGTAGAGCCGCCCCGCTCCGCCGGTGGCCAGGATTACCGTCTTGGCGCCGATGGTCTTCAGGCCGCCGTCCAGGAGATCCCAGCACACGACTCCCTGGCAGCGGCCCTCGTGCTCGACGAGCTGCCAGGCGAAGTACTCCTCGTAGGTCGGGATGTCCCGCTTGCAGACCTGCTCCCAGAGCACCTGGATCAGGACGTGTCCCGTGATGTCGGCGGCATATGCGGTACGCGGTGCGCCGGCCGCCCCGAACGGGCGCTGCGCGATGCGACCGTCCTCGGTGCGCGAGAAGACCGCGCCCCAGTTCTCGAGCTGGTAGACGTCGCCGGGCGCCTCGTCGCAGAGGATCTCGATCGCGTCCTGGTCGCCGAGGTAGTCCGAGCCCTTGACGGTGTCGAAGGCGTGGACCTCCGGGTTGTCCTCCGACGCGTTGCCGAGCGCCGCGTTGATGCCTCCCTCGGCCGCGCCGGAGTGGGAACGCGTCGGATGGATCTTCGAGATCATCGCCACGTCGGCGCCTGCGTCAAAGGCTTCGATCGCGGCGCGCATGCCAGCGCAGCCCGCACCGACGACGAGCACGTCGTGCTTCGCGATCACGAAGGCCACGCTAACGAAAGGGAAAGGGCTGACGCCCGGCGAACCGTCCAACGTGGAAGCTCTTACCTCAGCCGAACGCTTCCTCGCGTCTCCCACCCTGAGCGAGGCGACCCGGCGCGCCTACAGCCGGGACGTCGGAGAGTTCTGCGCCTGGCTCGAGGATCGCGGAACGAGTCTCGACGCGGTCGACGTCCGCGTCCTCGCCGAGTACGTCGCGTGGCTCGGCGGAGCACGACGCGGCCGGAAGCTCGCGCCCGCCACGATCAGCCGCAAGCTGGCGGCAGTCCGCGCCTTTCTCCGGCACGCGCTCGGGCCCGAACGGGTTCCCGACGCGCGTCTCGGCCCGCGCCGCGCGCGGCGCCTGCCGGATGCTCCAGCCGCGGCCGAGATCGAGCGCACCCTCGAGGCGCTCGAAGGCGACGGACCGATCCCGCTGCGGAACCGGGCGCTCGTGGAGCTCGTCTACTCCGCAGGGCTGCGAAGCGCCGAAGCGGTGGGCCTCGATCTCGGGGACGTCGACTTCGAGCAAGAGCTCGTGCACGTCCGCCGCGGCAAGGGCGGCAAGGAGCGCGTCGTGCCGCTCGGCGAGGAGGCGGCGCTCTGGCTCGCCCGCTACCTGCGTGATGCGCGCCCCTCGCTGGCTGGAAGCGCCGCCGGCAAAGCCGGCGGCGCCCGGCCCGGCAGTTCCGCCTTCGGCGCCGGCGCGACCGGAGCGAACGACGCGTTCTTCCTCTCCGCACGCGGGCGGCGTCTCGACACGAGCACGCTGCGCCGGATCGTTCCCCATCCGCACCGGCTCCGTCACGCATTCGCCACTCATCTCCTCGACGGCGGAGCCGATCTGCGCACCATCCAGGAGCTGCTCGGCCACAGCTCGCTCTCGACGACGCAGGTCTACAGCCACGTCGATCCCCGCCATCTGCGCCGCGTGTACGACCGATCCCACCCCCGTTCGTAGCGCCCGAGCGAGAATGCCGGGATGCGGGTCTCGGCCAAGGTCGACTACGCGCTGCGAGCGATGGCGGAGCTCGCTGCTGCACCGCCGGGCCTGACCACCGCCGAACAGCTCGCCCGGGCCCAGCAAATCCCGCCGAAGTTCCTCGAGAGCATCCTGGCCCAGCTCCGCAGCGGCGGCCTCGTCGCGAGCCAGCGCGGCGCCGAGGGCGGCTATCAGCTTGCGCGGCCGGCGGAGGAGATCTCGGTGGCCGAGGTGATCCGCGAGCTCGAGGGACCCATCGCCACCGTACGGGGCGTGCGACCGGACGAGCTCGCGTACGAGGGTGCGGCCGAGGGGCTGCGCGACGTCTGGCTCGAGCTGCGCACGCAGATCCGCGGCGTCCTCGAGCAGACCACGCTCGCGGACATCGCCGCCGCGCAGCGCAAAGCCTGACCTGTTCGGATTCTGTTCGAGTTTGCGCCCTCGCCAGTGCTTATGGTAAGTATCAGCATCGCCAATACCTAGTACGCCGGTAGGTAATCCCCGAAAGGACAGCCCCGCGATGCGGAAATTCTTCTTCTTTGCCCTGGTCCTCCCCGTTCTCTTCGGCTGCGCGAGCACTGCGGCACAGGCTCGCGAGACCGGGACGACACTGAATCTTGTCGCCTATTCGACGCCCAAGGCCGTGATGGGAAAACTGATCGCGCGCTTCCAGCACCAGCCGGCAGGACAGGGTGTCTCGTTCTCGCAGTCGTACGGCCCGTCGGGCTCGCAGGCCAGGCAGATCGTCGCGGGCCAGCCCGCCGACATCGCGTTCCTGTCGACCGGCCTCGACGTCGACACGGTCGCCGACGCCGGTCTCGTCTCCAAGAGCTGGACCAAGACTCCGTACGGAGGCATCGCTGCCGACTCGGTCGTCGCGTTCGTGGTGCGGCCCGGAAACCCGAAGCACATCCACAGCTGGAAGGACCTCGTCAGGCCCGGCGTCCAGGTCGTGACGCCGGATCCGTTCCCCTCCGGCTCGGCGAAGTGGAACGTGCTCGCCGCCTACGGCCAGGCGCGGAAGTCGGGAATGAACAACAAGAAGGCAATCCAGTTCGTCACCAAGCTCTTCAAGAACGTGGTCTCGCAGCCCTCGTCCGGCTCGAACGCGGCCAACGCGTTCTTCTCCGGCCAGGGCGACGTCCTCATCACGTACGAAAGCGAGGCGTATGCCGCCTTCGCCGCAGGCAAGCAGGGAAAGCTCGTCGTTCCGAAGCCCACGATGCTGATCCAGCTGCCGATGGTGGCGACCAAGAGCGCGCCGGCGGCTGCCAAGGCGTTCATCAAGTACGCGCACGCGCCGAAGCAGCAGCGGATCTTCGCCGAGAACGGCTACCGCCCGGTCGCGAAGTCGGTGCTCAAGTCGCCCGACCTCGCAAGCTGGCGCAAGAAGTACAACACGGGCCCGACCTTCAACATCAGCGACAAGCTGTTCGGGGGCTGGCGCAAGGCGAACACGGTCTGGTTCGACCTGAACGCGGGGCGGATGGTCAAGATCGAGCAGGCCGTCGGAGGCCCCACCCATTAGCGCCGTTGCGGCGCGGGCCGCAGCTCCAGCACGGAGGATCACCGCCGACGGACGGGCCAGCACGGCCCTGTCCGTCGGCGTCATCTTCACCTACCTGACCGTGATCGTAGTCCTGCCGATCGCGGCTCTGATCTGGGAGTCCAAGAAGGACGGCAGACACGCCTTCTGGCAGGTGGTGTCGAGTCCCGAGGCGGTCGGAGCGCTCAAACTCACGTTCGCTGCGGCCTTCGTCGTCGTCCTGATCAACGGGGTGCTCGGCACGATCACGGCGTGGGTGCTCGTCCGCGACGACTTCCGCGGCAAGTCGATCGTCAACGCTGTCATCGACCTGCCCTTCGCGCTGCCGACAATCGTCGCGGGCCTGACCCTGCTCACGCTCTACGGCCCGAGTTCCCCGGTCGGAGTCAACGTCGCGTTCACGCGGACGGCGATCGTGCTCGCCCTCTGCTTCGTCACGCTCCCGTTCGTCATCCGGACGGTGCAGCCGGTGCTGCTCGAGCTCGATGTGGAGATGGAGGAGGCCGCCCGCTCGCTCGGCGCCGGTCAATTCACCGTCTTCAGGCGGATCGTCCTCCCGAACGTCCTGCCGGGGATCCTTTCCGGCTCGGTCCTCGCATTCGCCCGGGCACTGGGCGAGATCGGCTCGATCGTTCTCGTCGCAGGAAGCTCGCTCCACACCGAGGTCGCCTCGGTCTTGATCTTCAACGTGATCCAGGACAGCCAGCCTGCGGAAGCCTCTGCCGTCGCGATCGTCCTCCTGGGGGCGGCCTTCGTGGTGCTCCTCGCCATCGGCGCGTTGCGCTTCTACGTCACGAGGCACGAACGTGCCTAGGCGGCTCGCCCTGCGCGCGGTGGCGCTCGGCTACCTCGTGGTCCTCCTGCTCGCGCCGCTCGCGATGATCTTCTACCGCACCTTCCAGCACGGGCTCGAACCGGTCTGGCAGACGCTGTCCAATCCCAACACGGTTCACGCCTTCCAGGTGACGCTGATCGCGGCGGCCATCGCCGTCCCCCTCAACACCGTCTTCGGGGTGCTCTGCGCGCTTGCGATCGTGCGGCGCCGCTTTCGCGGGAAGGGGCTGCTGAACGCCTTCATCGACCTACCTCTCGCCGTTTCGCCGGTGGTGGTCGGTCTGGCGCTGTATCTCCTCTATCAGCGCACCGGCTCCTGGTTCGGTCCGTGGCTCGCAGGCCACGGGATTCAGGTGCTGTTCGCCATGCCGGCCATCGTTCTCGCAACGATCTTCGTCTCGGTGCCGTTCGTGGCCCGCGAAGTGATTCCGACGCTGCGCGAGCTCGGGAACGAGCAGGAGCAGGCGGCTGCGACGCTCGGCGCAACACGTTGGCAGCGGTTCTGGCGCATCACGCTGCCGTCGATCCGCTGGGCCGTGATCTACGGCGTGATCCTGACGACCGCGCGCTGCCTCGGCGAGTACGGAGCCGTCGCCGTCGTCTCCGGCCGGATCCTCGGGAAGACCGAGACCGCGACCACGGCCATCGACGACATGATCCAGAACTTCCAGACGAGCGACGCCTACGCCGTGGCTGTCGTCCTCGCGGCCATCGCGGTTCTCGTGCTCGTCCTCATGACCCTGACCAAACCACGGGAGGACATCGCCTGATGTCGATCGAGATTCGTAACGTCACGAAACGGTTCGGCTCGTTCCTCGCCCTCGACGACATCTCGCTCGAGATCGCGCAAGGCTCGCTCACGGCCCTGCTCGGGCCGAGCGGCTCCGGCAAGTCGACCTTGCTGCGCATCGTCGCCGGCCTCGAGCGCCCGGACTCGGGCGAGATCCTGCTCTCCGGCGAGGACGCGACACGACTCGCGCCGCAGCGGCGAGACGTGGGTTTCGTCTTCCAGCACTACGCGGCCTTCAAGCACATGACCGTCCGCGACAACGTCGGCTTCGCGCTCTCGATCCGCAAGCGGCCCAAGCAGGAGATCCGCGAGCGCGTCGACGAGCTGCTGGAGCTCGTCCAGCTCTCGGGCTTCGCCGATCGCTATCCGTCCAAGCTGTCGGGGGGCCAACGGCAGCGGATGGCGCTCGCGCGCGCACTAGCCGCCAAGCCGCAGGTCCTCCTGCTCGACGAGCCCTTCGGTGCGCTCGACGCCCGAGTGCGAGCCGAGCTGCGCGACTGGCTGCGTCGCCTGCACGAAGAGGTGCACGTGACCACGGTGTTTGTCACGCACGACCAGGAGGAGGCGATGGAGGTCGCAGACCGCGTCGCCGTGCTCGACCACGGCCGCCTCGAGCAGGTCGGCGCACCGGCCGAGCTGTACGACAACCCGGCCTCCGAATTCGTCCTGCGCTTCGTCGGCGACGCCGTACGCCTGGGCGAGCGCCTCGTCCGCCCGCACGAGATCCTGCTCCGGCGCTGGCCGAGCAACGGCGCCGTGGAGGTGGAGATCGAGCGGATCGCGGTTCTCGGCGCGGATGCCCGCGTCGATCTCGCGGACGGTGGCGGAGAGCGCCTCACTGCCCGCCTGCGCCGGGACGAGCTCGACGATCTGGATCTGGCACGCGGCGAGATCGTCTGGGCGAGCGCCGAGCCCTCCGGCCGAGTGGCGTCAGCCGGTGACGCGGAAGCCAGCCAGACCCTCGGCTGACTCCTCCTCGACCTCCACGCACTTGACCTCGGCGCCGCGGGGCCCGCGGCGGCAGAACTCCACCAGCGCGTCGACGTCCTCTTGTGGACCCTCGAAGACGGCCTCGACTGCGCCGTCCGCGCGGTTCCGCACCCAGCCGGCCACGCCGCGCGAGTTCGCCGCCCGCTCGACACCGAAGCGGAATCCAACACCCTGCACGAAGCCGTAGATGACTACATGTCTGCGCTGCACATGCCAATTCGAGCAGGCGTCGCCCGTCCCGGGCCGAAGTCAGCGCGCGTGGCCACGAAGGAACAGCCCGATCCAGCCGTCGAGGGCTTCCTCGCTCTCGCCTCGGCACGGCTCGCGCCCCGCACCGTCGACGCCTATCGCCGCGACCTCGCCCACCTGACCGACTGGCTCGATCGCTCACCGGCCGACGCGAGGACGGACGACCTCGCCGCTTACGTCGCGCAGCTCCGGGCAGACGGGCTCGCCCCAACGACGATCGCGCGCCGGCTCGCCGCGGTCCGCTCCTTCTTCCGGCACCAGGTGCTGCTCGGCGCGCGCGCCGACAATCCGGCCGCGAACGTCGAGCTTCCGAAGCGCCGGCGGACGCTGCCGCGCACGCTCTCGCCCGCGGAAGTCGAGCGTCTCCTCGATGCGGCCGCCGGCACGACGCCGAGACACCTTCGCGACCGGGCGCTCGTCGAGCTCCTCTACGGCGCAGGACTCCGGGTGAGCGAAGCGGTCTCGCTCGACCGGCAGTCCGTGGATCTCGAGAACCGGCTCGTTCGCTGCCTCGGCAAGGGCAGCAAGGAACGGGTTGTTCCGATTGGGCGCGAGGCAGCGGACGCCCTCCGTCGCTACCTCGCGCGCGGTCGCCCGTTCCTCGACCGGCGGCACCGGCAGGAGCTTTTCCTCAACGCGCACGGTGGGCCGCTCACCCGCGCGGGAGCGTTCCTGATCCTGCGCCGCCTGGCGGACAAGGCCGGGCTCGAGCCCGCGCGCATCCACCCGCACCTCCTGCGCCACTCGTTCGCCACGCACCTGCTCGAGGGAGGCGCTGACCTGCGCGCGGTTCAGGAAATGCTCGGACATGCCGATCTCGCCACGACGGAGCTCTACACCCACGTATCCGATCGCAGGCGGCGCGAGTTGTATTTCCAGGCGCATCCACATGCGCGCCGTTTGAAGGATGCAAGACAAGCAAGGAAGTAGGCATGCACCTCGACCCACACGTCGCAATCGCCGCGGTCAGCACCCTGGGGGCCGCCTGGCTCATGATCACCGCAGGTCTGCAGAAGAGTGCGCTCGAACGGCGCCGCCGGAGGCGCGTCTGCCCATCTTGCGGGCGTGAGATTCAGGCTCGCGTCTGCAGCTCCTGCGCGGGCTAGCGCTTGGTCTGAGCCTTCTGCTTCAGCCCCTGCGCAACGCTTCCCGCAGCCTTCCGTAGGTCAGCGCCCGCGTTGTCGTCCGCGGCGAGGCCTTCGAGCAGCACGATCGTGTCCCGCGGCGCCGACCCGTTCTTCAACACCAGCACCGCCAGCCGGCGAACGGCCGGGTTCTCGTCCTCGTCCGCCAGCATCTTGTGCAGCAGCGGACGCACCGAGTTGACCGTGCTCGGATGGTCGCGAGAGAGGAGCTCGAGCGAGAGAAGCGCCGAGCCGCGCGCCGCCGGGCTGCCGTCGTCGAGGCCGCGCCGAAGTAGCTCCTCCTTCGCCCGCCAGCGGAACAGACCGATTGCGCGGAAGGCAAGCGCCCGCTCGCGGAAGTCCGCGCTTCGCGCCGCTGCCTCCAGCTCGTCGTCCCATTCGGTCCGAAGTACCGCAAGCTCCTGCACCGCCCCGCTCTCGGCGAGCTCATCGGCGCGTGCGGCTGCCTCGGCGAGCGTCATGCGGGCACCGAGGCCGCGGCAAGGACGGCCGCAGCCGAACGCTCGACATCCTCGCGGGTCGTCCGCCAGTTCGAGACCGAGATTCGCATTGCATGCTCGCCCTGCCAGTCAGTGCCGCCGAGCCAGCAGGTGCCGTCCTCCTGCGCGCGGCGGATCACTTCCGCGGTGCGCTCGCCGTCGCTGAACCGGACGAGCACCTGGTTGAGCACGACGTCGTTGAGGATCGTCGCGCCTCCGTCGTCGAGCAGCTGCGCGAAGAGGCGGGCATGCTCGCAGCTTCGCTCGACGATCTCTGCGATTCCGCTTCGGCCGAGGGATCGAAGCGCCGCATAGACCGCGAAGCCACGCGCCCGGCGCGAGAACTCGGGCGTCCAGTCCATCTCGTCGCGCTCGCGTTGGTCGCTGGCGTGCACGAGGTACGACGCCTTGACCCCGATCGCGGCTCGGTGGGCATCCGGGTGGGCACAGAAAGCGAGACCCGAGTCGTACGGGACGTTCAGCCACTTGTGACAGTCGGTCGTCCAGGAGTCGGCGCGCTCCGCACCGCGGACGAGGTGGCGCAACTCGGGGCTCGCGGCAGCCCAGAGCCCGAATGCCCCGTCGAGATGAAACCACGCTCCCGACTCGGCGCTCGCGGCGCCGATTGCCTCGAGATCGTCGAACGCACCCGTATTCACATCGCCGGCCTGGCCGCAGACGATCGTTGGCCCGTCGCCGAGCCGCAGCCGCTCCACCCGCATCCGGCCCTGGTCGTCGACCGGGACGACGTCGAGCGACGAAGCGCCGATTCCGAGTAGCCGCAACGCCCGGTCGACCGTCACGTGGCGCGTCTCACCGACGACCACGCGGATCGGCGGCGCGCCTGCGAGGCCCTGCGCCGGGACGTCCCAGCCCGTTGCCTCGAGCACGTGGTGCCGGGCTGCCGCCAACGCAGTGACATGGGCCATCTGAGTACCCGTGACGAAGGCGACGGACACGTGCGGCGGCAGCCCGAGGAGCTCGGCCAGCCACCCCCGGCATACCTCCTCGACTACCGCGGCCGCAGGCCCGGCAACGTACAGGCCGGCATTCTGGTCCCAGGCCGAGGTGAGCATGTCGGCTGCGACGGCGGCGGGCACGCCTCCGCCGATGACGAAGCCGAAGAAGCGTCCAGAAGGCGTCGCGCAAAGACCCGGCTCGACGCTCTCCACGAGCGACTCGATCACAGCACGTGACTCGGTCGGCCCTTCGGGCAGAGGCCCTCCCAGAGCGGAGGTGAGCTCGTCGACGTCCGCCTCCGCACGGATGGGCCGCGTCTCCAGGGTCTCGACGAAGTCGGCGGCGTAATCCGCCGCCTGACGGAAGAGCTCACGCTCGTGCACTGCCGCGACTCTAGCGTTGCCGCAGCTAGATTCAGCCCTCCATGGCGCACAGGGTCGTCCTCATCCCCGGCGACGGCACGGGGCCCGAGCTGACAGAGGCGACGCGGCGCGTTCTCGAGGCGACCGGCGCCGAGTTCGACTGGGACGTGCGCGAGGCCGGCGCGGACGTGATGGAGAAGCACGGCGGCAACCCGCTGCCTGCCGACGTTCTCGACGCCGTCCGCGAGACCGGCGTCGCGCTGAAAGGCCCGATCACCACGCCCGTCGGCGGCGGGTTTCGCTCGGTGAACGTCGCGCTCCGCAAGGAGCTCGACATGTACGCGCAGGTGCGCCCGTGCAAGAGCTATTCCGGCGTCCGCAGCCGCTTCGACGACGTCGACCTGATCATCGTCCGCGAGAACACCGAAGACCTCTACGCCGGCATCGAATACGAGCAGGGAACGCCGGAAGCCGCCGAGCTGATCGAGTGGATCGAGGCGCACGGCGGCACGCTCCGCCACAACGACGCAGGCATCTCGATCAAGCCGATCTCGGTCACCGGCACGCGGCGTATCTTCGAATTCGCGTTCGACTACGCGCGCCGCAACAGCCGCCGCAAGGTCACGGCCGTTCACAAGGCGAACATCATGAAATTCACCGACGGGCTCTGGCTGCACGTCGCGCGTGAGGTCGCGGCGGAAAACTCGGACGTCGAGTTCGACGACCGGATCGTGGACAACATGTGCATGCAGCTCGTCCAGCGGCCGGAGGAGTACGACGTGCTCGTGCTGCCGAACCTCTACGGCGACGTCCTCTCCGATCTCGCAGCAGGGATGATCGGTGGGCTCGGAGTCGCTCCGGGCGCGAACTTCGGTGAGACGGCCGCGGTCTTCGAGCCGACCCACGGCTCCGCGCCGAAGTACACCGGTATGAACAAGGTCAACCCGATCGCCCAGATGCTGTCGGGTGTCCTCATGCTCCGCCACCTCGACGAGCGCGACGCGGCCGACCGGCTCGAGCAGGCGATCGCAACCGTCATCGCCGAGGGCAAGAGCGTCACCTACGACATGAAGCCGAACCGCGACGACCCGACCGCCGTAGGAACGAGCGAGGTCGCGGACGCGGTCATCGAGAAACTGGAGGCAGAGGTCCCAGCATGATGAGAAGGAAGATCACGATCGTCGGCGCGGGCGCCACCGGCGCGACCGCCGCGCACATCCTCGCGGCGCGCGACTACGCGGACGTCGTTCTCACCGACATCAAGGAGGGTCTGCCGCAGGGCAAGGCGCTCGACCTGAACCAGATGGGTCCGGTGCTCGGCTTCGAGCCGCAGATCACGGGCACGAACAGCTACGAGGAGACTGCCGGCTCCGACGTCGTCGTGATCACCGCGGGCCTGCCGCGCTCGCCGGGTATGTCCCGCGACGACCTCGTGACGACAAACGAGAAGATCGTCGGCTCTGTGACCGAGCAGATCGTCGCCCAGAGCCCCGATTGCGCGATCGTCATCCTCTCGAACCCGCTCGACGCGATGTGCCACGTCTCGAAGAGCGTCTCGGGCTTCCCCAAGGAGCGGGTCTTCGGCCAGGCCGGGATCCTCGACACGGCGCGTTTCCGCACTTTCATCGCCTGGGAGACCGGCGCGTCCGTCCGCGACGTCCAGGCGCTCGTGCTCGGCGGCCACGGCGACCAGATGGTGCCCGTTGTGTCGGCAGCGACCGTCGGCGGTGTCCCGCTGCGCAAGCTCGTGTCCGAGGAGCGGATCCAGCAGATGGTCGAGCGCACCGCGAAGGGCGGCGGCGAGATCGTGCAGCTGCTCGGCACCTCCGCCTGGTACGCGCCGGGCGCGGCGGTCGCGGAGATGGTCGACGCGATCCTCCTCGACCAGAAGCGCGTCCTCCCCAGCACCGCCCTGCTCGAGGGCGAGTACGGCATCGACGGGCTCTACATCGGCGTCCCCGTGAAGCTCGGCGCGGGCGGGATCGAGGAGGTCGTCGAGCTCGACCTTTCCGACGACGAGCGCGAGGCGCTCGAGCGCAGCGCCGACGCGGTACGTGACGTCGTCGGCGTGCTCTCGACGTGAGCCACCGTGCTCGAGACGATCGAGAACCGGTTCCAGGGGCGCGACTACCTCGTCGAGCTCGGGGCGCCTGAATTCACCTCGATCTGCCCGCTCACCGATGCTCCCGACTTCGGCGAGCTCACGATCCGCTACGTCCCTGACGGGAAGCTCTATGAGCTCAAGTCGCTCCGCGACTATCTGACGTCGTTCCGCGAGCGGAAGATCTTCCAGGAGGAGGTCGTGAACGAGGTGCTCGACCAGCTCGTCGCCGACGGCGCACCGCGCTTCGTCGAGGTCGAAGGCGAGTTCGCTGCCCGTGGTGGGATGACCACCCGGGTCGTGGCCAGCTCCGGACAGCTGCCGGAGTCGTGGATCTCGGACTGAAGGGCCGCGCCGCGCTCGTCTGCGGCGCTTCTTCGGGCCTCGGCCTCGCGAGCGCCGAGGCGCTGGCCGAGGAGGGAGCCAACGTCGTCCTCTTCGCCCGGCGCGCCGAGGAGGTCAAAGAGCACGCCGCGCGGCTCGCCGGCGTGGCGGTCGCCGGAGATGTCAACGACGACGGCGACCTCGAGCGTGCCGTGACGACCGCAGTCGAGCGGCTCGGCGGCCTCGACGTGCTCGTCTGGAACGGCGGCGGGCCGCCGCCCGGGACTGCGCGCGATGCCGACGACGCGTCGCTCGAGTCGGCCTATCGGCTCCTCCTGCGGCCGGCGGTGACACTCGTACGGCTCAGCCTCGAGCACCTCGAACGCAGTCCTGCAGGGCGAATCGTGGCGATCACCTCGCTCGCGGCCCAGGAGCCGACCGGTCATCTCGCCCTCTCCAACACCTTCCGGCCGGCGCTCACGGGCTGGCTGAAGACGCTCAGCCGTGAAGTCGGCCCGAAGGGGATCACCGTCAACTGCGTCGCGCCGGGTCGCATCGCGACAGCAAGGCTCGACGAGCTCTATCCCGATGGGCCGAGCGACGCTCAGCTCGACGAGATCGCCCTGGGACGCTGGGGGACGCCGCGGGAGTTCGGCGACGTCGTCTGCTTCCTCGCCTCCGACCGCGCGCGCTATGTCACCGGCCAGACGCTCGTCGTCGACGGCGGCCTGAAGCGGTTCCTGTTTTGAGACGCCACATCACGCCCTGGCGCGTAGTCGGCGCTGTCGTTCTCCTCCTGCTCGTAACGATCCTCATCCTCATCAGAGTGCCCTCCGGGAAGTACATCCTGCTCCCGGACATCGCCCACCCCGTTGCACCGCTCGTGAAGGTCGAGGGCGCGCGCACGCCGAGCGGAGCAGGGTCGATCTACTTCCTCGACGTCCTCGAGCGGCAGGCGAGCGAGCTGGAGCGGCTGTTCCCCTGGATTCACCCGGACGGAACGCTCGTCCCCGCGGGCGACATCCTGCCCCCGTGCTCGACCGCGGCCCAGGCGGAGCAGGCGCAGCTGCAGGAGATGAGCTTTTCCCAGCATGTCGCGGCCACCGTTGCTCTCCGCAAGCTCGGCTACCACGTCGGCGTGACGCCTACCGGAGTAGTCGTCTCGCAGCTGATCGGCGGGACGAACGCACCCTGCAACCTCCAGCCGATGGACATCGTCACCGCGGTCAACGGCAAGCCGACCCTCACCACAAGCGCGCTCGAGAGCGCGTTGAGCCGCGTCAAGCCGGGCGACGTCGTCAAGCTGCGCATCACCCGCGGCGGCAAGCTCTTCACCGTGCGGGTGCGGACGGTCTGCTGCAACGACCACGGTCAGGCACTCGTCGGGTTCGTGCCCGAACAGGCGGCAAGGTTCAAGCTCCCCGTTCGCGTGTCGATCGATGCAGGCAACGTCGGAGGCCCTTCAGCCGGACTCGCTTTCACGCTCGAGGTGATGCAGAAGCTCGGACGAAACGTGACTCACGGCCATCGCGTGGCGGCCACGGGCGAGATCGAACTGAACGGGGACGTCCTACCGATCGGCGGCGTGAGGCAGAAGGTGGTCGACGCACACAAAGCCAACGTCGAGGTCCTCCTCGTGCCTGCTGGACAAAACGCGCGTGACGCGCGGCGCTTCGCCCCCAAGGATCTCAAGGTCATCCCGGTCCGATCCTTCGACCAGGCGTTGCACGCGCTGGCAACGCTACCTCCGGCGAAGTAGTGACCGCCGTTGTCCGCCTACTCGAAAGTCGCGGAAATTCGTCAGTTTTCGTCCGCGACAACGCTTGCTTCTGCGGTCGATGCGCCTATCATCGCACCTCGAGAGCGGCCTGCAGTTCCTAGAGCACAAACCTCGATGAGCAAACGATCCACACCAACGTGTGCAGATTGCTATTTCCGCCGCGCGGGGCTCTGCGCCCTTCCCGGTGAGACGATCTGCCCGACGTTCCGCGTCCAGTCGGTCGGTCGGTTGACACCGCCGCCGCAGCCGCGGCTCGTTCCCCGGCCCGTCGCAGTACACGCTGCCGCCTAGTTCGTAGGATTCCGGCGTGCGCCTGCGCCGCCCGAGGATCGACACCGGCGAGGTCAGCGATCGCTGGCAGCCGCGGCTCTACGTGCGCCTGATCGTCCTTGGACTGCTCGTTGCCTACGCGATCGCCTTCGTGCTCGAGAACCGGAGGCAGGTGAACGTGGACTTCGTGTTCGTGACGACCAGCGTCTCGCTCGTCTGGCTGATCCTGCTGGCGCTCGGGGTCGGTGTGCTCGGCGGGATCCTGCTCGGGCAGCTAGAGCGCCGCAGGCGCCGCCGCTCGCACCAGGTTCCCGAGCACTGACACGCCCTCGGCGATCTCCTCGGGCGAGACGAAGCTGAAGGCGAGACGGAGCGCGCGCTCGCCACCGAGTCCACCGGCGTAGAAATCGCTTCCCTTGACAAAGGTGACACCGGCCATCTCGGCCTCCGAGAGCAGCTCGCTGCTCGGCGGACCGGACGGAAGCTCGACCCAGACGAAGTAGCCGCCTTCCGGCTGCGTCCAGCTCGCGTCCTCGGGCAGCTCGCGCGCGAGCGCCTCGAGCATCGCGTCGCGCCGGTCGCGCAGGAGGCCGTTCACGCGCTCGAGGTTCGGGCCGAAGCTCTCCCGCAGCAGGAACTCGAGCACCGTGGCCTGCGAGAGGTACGGCGGCGAGATGTAGGTCGAGACCGCGAGCGCCTCGATGTCCGCCGCGAGCTGCTGCGGCAGGACGTACCAGCCCACGCGCACGCCCGGAGCGACGGTCTTCGAGAACGACGAGCAGTATGCGATCTGCTCGGCACCGCCCGCCAGCTCGAACACGCTCGGCAGCGGCTCACCGTCGTAGCGCACGAGCCCGTAGGGGTCGTCCTCGAGCACGAGCAGGTTCCGCTCGGCCGCAAGCTCCGCGAGCCGGCGGCGGCGCTCGATCGTGAGGGTCCGCCCGCTCGGGTTCTGGAAGGTCGGGATCGTGTAGAGGAAGGCGAAGTCGCCCTCCGGCAGCTCCTCGGGGATGAGTCCGTCCTCGTCCATCGGCACGCCGACGATCTCGGCGCCGAGGCGGGTGAGGATCTTGAGCGGCCGGTCGTAGGTCGGCGCTTCCACGAGAACGCGGGCTCCAGGACGAACGAGCTGTTCGGCGAGGAAGACGAAGCCCTGGAGCGAGCCGCTCGTGATCACGACGCGGCCGGGTTCGACACCGTGCTGCTGAGCGAGCCACTCGCGCAGCGGGCCGTAACCGCCGCCGGGGCCGTAGCTGAGGATCGTCCGGCCGTCGCGCTCGAGCGCAGCGCGCGCACACTCGGCGAGCTCCTCGACGGCGAGACACTCCGGAGCCGGAACACCACGGGCAAACGAGATCACGTTCGGAGCCTAGCCGCGAGTGCGGCTGACCGGGCCGCTCCTACTTCATGCGCTCGGCCACCATCTGCGCGACCTCGGTCGGCGTCGTGCCGACCTCGATCCCGCGGGCCTCGAGCGCCTCCTTCTTGCCCTTGGCCGTTCCCGAGGAGCCGGAGATGATCGCACCGGCGTGGCCCATCGTCTTGCCGGGCGGTGCGGAGAACCCCGCGATGTACGCGAGCACCGGCTTCGTCACGTGCTCGGCGACGTACGCAGCCGCCTTTTCCTCTTCGTCGCCGCCGATCTCGCCCACCAGCACGATCAGCTCCGACTGCTCGTCGGCCTCGAACTTCTCGATCACGTCGACGAACGAGGAACCGACGACGGGATCGCCGCCGATGCCGACGATCGTGGAGTTGCCGAGCCCAAGCTGCGTCAGCTCGTTGCCGATCTGGTACGTGAGCGTCCCCGAACGCGAGACGAGTCCGACGCTCCCCTCGCTGAAGATCTCGGCCGGGATGATCCCCGCGTTCGCCTTGCCCGGCGAGAGGACGCCCGGACAGTTGGGGCCGATCATCGTCGTGCCCTGGCCGCGGAAGTACGTGTACGCGCGGAGCATGTCGTGCGCCGGGATGTGCTCGGTGATGCAGATCACGGTGGCAATTCCCGCGTCCACGGCCTCGTAGATCGCGTCGACGGCGAAGCGAGCCGGGACGAAGATGAGCGACGTGTTCGCGCCAACCTGGTCGACGGCCTGGGCGACGGTGTCGAAGACGGGAACACCCTCGACGTCCTGGCCACCCTTGCCGGGCGTGACGCCGGCGACGAGGTTCGTGCCGTAGGCCCGGTTGCGGAGGCCGTGGAAGCGACCCTCCGAGCCGGTCAGACCGGCGACGACGAGGCGCGTGTCGTTGTCGAGGATGATCGCCATTACGCGGCCTTCGTTCCCTTCAGGACGAAGGTCGGCAGCTCGAGCCTTCCGTCCCGGATCCGGCTGTCGAGCAGCTCGCGGATGCGCGGACGGTCATCCTCCGGCGTCTCGGTGCGCGCGAGCCAGTCAGCGAAGTCGGTGTCGCGCACCATGGATGCCTCGTCGGCGACCTCGAGCCCGGAGAGCTCGAAGAAGCTGTGCCACTCGGCCACGCCGTAGTTGCGAACGTGGCTCGGGTCCCGCAGCCTGTCCGCTTCCTCGGCGCTCTCGCTCGTGAACGTGTTGTCGCAGATCACGACACGGTCTAGCGCGACGCGCGCCATCTCCTTCACGGCTGCGAGCACGTCGGGAAAATGGTGCGCAGCGATGCGGCAGGCCACGGCATCGAAGCTCGCGTCGGCGAACGGGAGATGGTCGGCCGGCGCGATCACGTCGGGCTCCATCCCGGGCGCCGTATCGACGGTGACGACCTTTGCACCCGCTTCGCGCAGCCGTCGGGCGACGTGGCCGCCGCCCGTGGCGACGTCGAGCACGTTCACGCCGGGGCCGGGCTCGCACCAGGCCACGACGAGGTCGAGGTCGTCGCCGGAGGCGTGCGTCGGGCTCTCGCGATACGCCTCTGCCCGCTCGTTCCAGACGTCGGTCAAGCCGCTCCTGCCAGTTCAACTGCCCGGCGTGCGCCGTCGAGCATCGTGGCCTCGGGATGGATGTTCGCGCGGCCGGCCTCGGCCAGGATCTGCCTGCCCTCCTCGGCGTTCGTCCCGTCGAGCCGGACGACGATCGGATAGCGCGACATGTCGAGGCGTTCGAGCGCCGCGAGAATCCCGCGCGCCACCTCGTCGCAGCGGGTGATCCCGCCGAAGATGTTGAAGAAGATCGAGCGAACCTGCTCGTCGCGCGTGATCACCTCGAGCGCGTCCACGACGCCCTCCGCGCTGCCGCCTCCGCCGAGATCGCAGAAGTTCGCGGGACGCCCGCCTGCGTGCGCGACCACGTCCACCGTGGACATGCCGAGGCCGGCGCCGTTCGCCAGGACCCCGACGTCCCCGTCGAGCTTGACGTACGTCACGCCCTTCTCGCGTGCGAACGTCTCGATCGGGTCGGCTGCCGTCGGGTCACGCCACTCTGCGATGTCAGGGTGCCGGGGCAGAGCGCTGTCGTCGACCGTGAACTTCGAGTCGAGCGCCTTCACCTCGCCCTCCGGCGTGACGATCAGCGGGTTGATCTCGCAGAGCATCGCGTCGAACTCGACGAAGGCGCGGTAGAGCTTCTCGACGATCGCCGCGATCTGCTTCTGCTCGGAGGGATCCTCGACACCGCCACCGTAGACGAGCCGGCGTGCAACCCACGGCTGAAAGCCCTCGAGTGGATCGACGTGGAGCCGGACGAGCGCGTCGGGGTTCTCCTCCGCGACTTGCTCGATCTCGACGCCGCCCTGCGTCGTGAACATGAAGAGCGGCTTCTTGGCGCCCCGGTCGAAGGTGACTGAGAGGTAGTACTCGCGCTCGATGTCCGACGCCTGCTCGATCCAGAGCGTCCGGACCACATGGCCGTTGATGTCGAGGCCGAGAATGTCGCGCGCCTTCGTCTCGGCGTCCGCGGGATCGTCGGCAAGCTTGACGCCGCCGGCCTTGCCGCGTCCGCCGGTCATGACCTGCGCCTTGACGACAACGGGGCCGCCGAGCTGCTCCGCCGCCTCTCGCGCCTCCTCCGACGTGGTGGCGAGCCGTCCGTCGGAAACCGGGATCCCGACCCGTCGGAACAGATCCTTGCCCTGGTACTCGTAGAGGTCCACCGGCGCCGGACACTAACGATGCGACGCCGGTGGACCGCGCGGTTCAGCCCTAGGCGCTGCCTTTAGGGGCAGCCGTAAATGCCACAGGTCGTGCCGGTGGTGGTACCGGTGGTCGTCCCTCCGCCCGCCGGAGGCGCCTTCTTGTTCGCGCCGCCGGAAGCCGAGAGGGCATACCAGAGTCCGCCGAAGAAGTTCTGGCGCTGGCCCGCGACCTGCCCCGCGCCGTGGTCGAGCTTGAAGAGGTACAGCGGGTGCCCTTTGTACGTCACCTGGAGCTTTCCGTTCTTCCGCTTGGTGGTGCCGAGCAGATTCGCCTTCACGCCGGCGCCGGCACTCACCTTCCCCTTCTTCATGAGCGGCGGCCAGTACGTCGCGCACTGTCCGTAGCAGGCGCTCTTCTTGTTCTTGTCCTTCATGAACAGGTAGAGCGTCCGGCCCGAGCTCGTCGCGAGCACGTTGCCGATCCTCGTCTTGTGCAGCGTGACCTTTCCGGCGGTCGCGCTGCTCGAGGCGACCGACTGGTGCGTGACGGCCGCGGCCGTAGCCACGCCGGCGGCGGCGAGAGCGAGCGCCAGCGCGCCGAGTAGAACTGTTTTCTTGTGCATCTCTCTCCTCCTACTGGGTCGCCGGGTTCTACGCGCGCCGGCAGCCCAGCGGATTGCTAGTCAGCCTCGATCGTGCAAATGACCTGGCCCGTCGTAACGGGCCGGCCGGGCTCGACGGAGAGGCTCTGGACGACGCCGGCCCGGTGCGCGTGCACCTCGTTCTCCATCTTCATCGCCTCGATGACGCAGATCACCTGTCCGGACTCGACCTCGTCGCCCTCGGACACGGGGACGGAGAGAACCGTTCCCTGCATCGGCGAGACGACCGCGCCGCTCCCGCCGCTACCCGCGCCGCCCTGCTCCACTCGATCCCGGCGGCGCCGCGCGAGCGCGCGCCATTCCGGCTCGGGCTCCGACAGGCGTACCTCGAATCTCCGCCCGTCCACCTCGACGATGCGCACCCGCTGCACGGTCGCAGACACACTCGCCTGAGTCGCGATCGGCGGTGCCACCGGGACGGCGCCGGCGAACTCGGCCGCGAGTGCGGCCAACTCTTCGGACTCGACGACTCCGTGGCACGTCTCCCCGGCGACGAAACAGGGATGCGAGAGGAGCGCCTTGTGAAAGGCGATCAGCGTGGTCGGCCCCTCGATCGAGAACTCGTCGAGCGCGCGCAGCATCCGGCGCCGGGCGTGTTCTCGGTCGACGCCTTGCACGATGAGCTTGGCGACCATCGGGTCGTAGGAGGCCGATACCTCGTAGCCGGCGGCGACGCCGGAGTCGACGCGTACGCCCGGCCCCGCAGGCTCCCGGTAGCCGGTCACGGCAGCGGGCGCGGGCAGGAAGCCGCGCGCCGCGTCCTCCGCGTTGATCCGACACTCGATCGCGTGCCCGCGCAACTCGACGTCCTCCTGCCGCACCGACAGGGGCACTCCGAGAGCCACGAGGATCTGCTCGCGCACGAGATCGAGCCCCGTGACCATCTCGGTGACGGTGTGCTCGACCTGGATGCGCGTGTTCATCTCCATGAAGAAGTAGTCGCCGTCCCGCGTGAGCAGACCCTCGATCGTCCCGGCGGAGCGGTAACCGCAGGCCCGGGCCGCCTCGACGCCGATCGCGCCGATCCGGTGCCGCAGCGCATCGTCGACCGCCGGCGACGGCGTCTCCTCGACCAGCTTCTGGTGGCGGCGCTGGATCGTGCAGTCGCGCTCGCCGAGATGGACGACGTTGCCGTGAGCGTCGGCGAGCACCTGCACCTCGATGTGGCGCGGGTCGAGGATCAGCTTCTCGACATAGACGTCCGGATTCGCGAAGTACGACTGTCCCTGCCGCCGAGCGCGCTCGAACGCCTGCTCCGCCTGCGCTTGGTCGTGCACCTCCTCCATCCCCTTGCCGCCGCCGCCCGCCGCCGCCTTGATCAGGAGCGGGAAGCCGAGCTCGTCGCCGAGCGCGAGCAGCTCTTCGACCGAGCCGACGGGATCAGTCGTGCCGGGGATGATCGGAACTCCGGCCTCCTGCATCGCGGTCCGCGCAGCCGTCTTCGATCCCATCAGCTCGATCGCGGCCGGCGGTGGGCCGATCCACACCAGGCCCGCATTCTCCACGGCCCGTGCGAAGGTCGCGTTCTCGGCGAGGAACCCGTAACCGGGATGAACGGCCTGGGCCCCGGCACGCAGCGCCGCCTCGAGGATGCGGTCGATCGAGAGGTAGCTCTCGGCCGCCGGCGTCAGTCCGAGCAGGAACGCCTCGTCCGCGTAGGCGACGTGCAGCGCCGCCCGGTCCCCTTCCGAATAGACACCGACGGAGCCGATGCCGAGCTCGCGCAGCGTCCGGAAGACGCGAATCGCGATCTCTCCCCGGTTGGCGACCAGAACCTTGTCGAACATGAGCGGGCCGTATTCTCCACGCCGTGACCCTCACGGCGGCCGACAAGCTCACCGTCGCGCGCGTCGCGTCGGTGCCGGTCGTGGTCGTGCTCTACGCCTGGAACTTTCCCAACCACGACTACTGGGCGACAGCGGCGTTCTGCATCGCGATGACGACCGACTTCTTCGACGGGAGGCTGGCCCGCCGATATGGCTACACGTCGTCCGTCGGCTCCCTCCTCGATCCGATCGCCGACAAGGTGCTGGTCCTCGCGGCGCTCGTGATGCTCATCGAGCAAGGAGTGGCTCCCGCGTGGATGGTGGCGGCGATCGTCGTGCGGGAGGTGCTGATCACGGGTCTGCGGCAGGCGGCCGTCGAGCGCGGCGTCGTGCTCGCGGCACGTGATCTCGGGAAGCTGAAGACGTGGGCTCAGGCAGTCGCCGCAGCCGTGGCCGGCTTCGCTGCAGCAGGAGCGTGGACGGACCGCGTCGCCTGGTGGGCGCTGCTCGTCGCGGTCGTTCTCACCTGGGTCTCGGGCCTCGACTACGCGCGCAGCGCTCCGCGGCTTTTCAGCCGCGCCCAGCCCGATTAGCGAGACCGGTCAGGCCGCGATGTTGCGAGTTTCGCACCATTCGTCGAACCGGGCCCACGCGCGCAGGTACTCGCGAAGGGCGTAGAACCCCTCCTCGACCTCAGCCCGGACGGCCCAGTGGCAGTGGCCGCAGTAGCCCTGATCGTCGACGGCGGGAGCCTCGTTACAGCGGATGCATTCCTCCCACATGTGGAAGGAACGACGCGCGGCAAGAGGCGGTTACGGGTCGGATTCCGTTTCTTCGCGGACGGGGAGAAGCGCCGCCGCCCACTCAGAGACGACCTGCTCCTGGACCTCATCGGCGGCCAGCGCCGCGAGGATCGCCTTGCGCTCGGACTCGTTCGGCTCCGGCGTGATGTGAGTGGTCGCCACCAGTGGAGGGTAATGCTCGCCGTGGTCGCGGCCGATTAGGGGAAGGTGGGTCAGCGTCTCGCCATGCTTGCGGCCGCCTGCGCCGTCGCTGCCGTCTCTACTGCTGCGGCCGCCGGGTCCTCCCGGAGCCTCCCGAACTGGGCGGCCCCGCAGATCGCCACCGTCGTGGCGCACAAGCTCATGGGCGCGAAGAACGTGCGCAAGTTCCGGCCCAACGCCGCCCTCACGCATCAGACGCTTGCAGGGCTTGCGGCCGACCTGAAGACGCAGCTCGGATCGACTGCTCCTCCTCCCGGCTCGGACCCCGGGACAACGACCGGCACGACCACGACCGGCACGACCACTACACCGGCAGTCGCGGATCCAACAGCTCCCCAAACGATGGCGCAGCTCGACCGCAGCCTCGTGCAGGCCATCGGCCTCGGCAAGGCGGCAAAAGAGTTCTCGCAGGGAGCGCAGGCCGACGGCCTCACCGTCCCCGGGCGCTTCGGCTTCGAGGTCGTCGCCCGGCTGCTCGGCCTGCGGCTGAACCACCCCGCGGCGCAGGACTTCCTCGAGCTCCGCCCGCAGGATCCAGCGACCCGCGCCGAGACCGCCTACTCGGCGGCGCAGATCCTCAGCTTCGGCCTCCTCGCCGACAGCTGGCAGATCGCCCAGGTGAAGAGCCTCGCCGCAACCTTCGCCCTGCCGCAGCTCAACGACTGGCAGCGTCAGATCCTTACCGTCGCCTTTTCCAAGATCGGGATGCCGTACGTCTGGGGAGGCACGAGCGACGGGACGGAGGTCGACTTCGGCGTCACGGCGCGCGGCGGCTACGACTGCTCGGGATTCGTCTGGCGCGTCTACAAGCTCCAGAGCTATCCGAACGAGGGCGATCTCGCCTCGACGCTCCAGGGGCGAACGACGTACGCGATGAGCGTCGAGATCCCGCGTTCGCAGAGGATCGGGTTCAAGAAGCTGCAGCCCGCGGACGTCATCTTCTTCGGCTCCAAGGGCACGCACTCGAAGGGACCGCAGGTCTTCCACACGGGGATCTACGTCGGCAACGGCTGGTTCATCCATTCCTCCGATCAGGGCGTGGCCCTCGCCCAGCTCACCGGCTGGTACAAGCAGAAGTTCGCCTGGGGCAGGCGGCCGCTGCGCGAAGCCGGGCTAGAACCCTAAAAAAGCCCAGCTCAGCGCCGCAGTTACCCCTTTTTGGTGAGGCCGCTACCTCCTTCGGGTGATTCCCGCTCGGAGCGGCGACGCCCACAATTCCGCAGGTCTGGCGTCCCTACGACGTTCTTCCTGGAGGCACAATGCTCGAGTGGAAGTTTCGCCTCGTGATTCTCCTGGCCGCTGCCGGCATGGTCGCCGCGGCCTTCGGGAATTTCGGCTGGCACGCCCTCAACTTCAGCTGGTAAGCGCCGACACACCCCTTAGGGGAGGTGTCGGTGGCGGCTGAAGAGCAGCCGGCCCTCGCCGGCACGACCGTGAAAGCCCGGACGGCGGTTCCTGCCAAGGTCCTGGCGATAGTCGTGCCGGTGATCGTCGCGGGGGCCGCAGCGCTCGCGTTTGCGGTCTACCGCTACGTTGGCTCGTCGCCTTCGGCGTCCGATGTGGCAGAGCTTCTCGGCCTCTTCGCGAGCGTTGCGATAGCCGAGCGCTTCCCCGTGCCCGTGGAGGGAGTGAGCGCCGGGGGCGTCACGCTCGGCTTCGTCTTCTCCGTCTCCGCGATCATCCTGCTTGGGTGGCCCGCCGGCGTGATCGTGGCCGCCGGAGGGCCGATGTTCACGCATCTGCTCCAGCGGCGTCCCCCGCTGCGCATCGCCTACAACGGCGCGATGTTCGCCCTCTCCGCACTCGTGTCCGGGGTCATGGTCGGTCACATTCACGGGGACACGGTCCCGATCCTCGTTGCGCGCGTCGTGCTCTGCGGGTTCCTCTACTACTGGGTCGTCAACCTGATCCTGATCAGCGCCGTCCTCTCCGCGACGTCCGGCCGGTCGTTCTTCACGATCGCGAAGGAGAACATGACGCAGACGACGGCGCCGTTCGCGTTCATGGTCTCGGCTGCGCTGACCCTGATCGTCCTCTGGGAGCGGCAGCCCATCCTGTCGATCGCGCTCGTCGGACCTTTGCTGGCGATAGCGCTCTACCAGCGCTCGACCCACAGAGCGATGCAGGCGATGCGGCTGGCTCTGACAGACCCGCTCACTGGTCTCGGCAACCACCGGAGCTTCCACGAGCGGCTCCAGCGCGAGCTCGTGGCCGCAGAGCACGAGGGCTCGTCGCTCGCACTCTGTCTCGTCGACTTCGACGACCTGAAGAGCGTGAACGACCGCTTCGGACATCCGGTCGGCGATCTCGTGCTCGGCCAGGTCGCGTCGCGGCTAAGGCAAGGCGGCGAGTCGTTCCGGCTCGGCGGAGACGAGTTCGCGGTGCTCCTCCCGCGCCAGGACGAGCGGCAGGCGACGGCAGTGGCGCGCTCGATCGTCGAGCGGGTCGCCGCGCTCGACGTGGAAGGCGTAGGCCCCGTGACCGTGAGCGCGGGTGTCGCCACGTACCCGATGCACGGCACCGGACGGGACGAGCTAATCCGGCTCGCGGACAGCGCCCTGTACTGGGCGAAGAAGGACGGCAAGAACCGCGTCCGCGCCTACGCAGCGGAGTCGATCCTCCGGGCGAACCTCGAGCAGATTGCAGACACGCCGGACCGTGCGGCCCAGTACCGGGCTGCGGAGAGCCTGGCGAAGGCGGTCGACGAGCGCGACGCCTACACCGGGAGCCACTCGCAGCGGGTCGGCGAGTACTCCGCGCGAATTGCGCGGCGCCTGGGCGCGGACGACCCGGCGGTGGAGCTGACCCGGCTGGCGGGCAATCTCCACGACCTCGGCAAGCTCGCGATTCCCGAGGATGTGCTGCGCAAGCCGGAGGACCTGAGCGAGGTCGAGCGGCTGATGCTCGAGCGACACCCGCAGATCGGCTACCGGATGCTCGAAAGCCTCGGCGTCCAGCCGGTCGCCGACTGGGTCCTCCATCACCACGAGCGGTGGGACGGCGCCGGGTATCCGAACCGTCTCGCGGGCGACCAGATCCCGCTCGGCGCGAGGATCATCTTCGTGGCGGACGCGTACGACGCGATGACTTCGGATCGGGCCTACCGGGCTGGGATGCCGCACCGAGACGCGCTGGCAGAGCTCGAGCGCTGCGCAGGCACCCAGTTCGACCCCACTGTCGTCAAAGCCCTCGCCGAGGAGCTGCAGCCGGCCGACGACGAAGTCGTCGCGGTCTAGGCGATCTCTTCGATGAGCTCGATGAGCTCGTCGCGCCGGTAGCCCTGCTGCCGCGCGAACCGGACGAGCTCGCGTGCCCGCGCGATCACGGCGCCCTTCTCGGGCGTGCCCGCGACGGTGACGCCGCGGCCGCGCCGGAACTCGAGCATCCCCTCCTCGCGCAGGAGACGCAACGAACGCAGCACGGTGTTCGTGTTCACGCCGAGGACTGCCGCGAGGTCGCGGGCCGGCGGAAGCCGCTCGCCGGGCTTCGCCTCACCGTCCGCGATCGCACGCCGGATCTCGGCCGCGACTTGCTCGAAAAGCTCGGTCGGTTCCTGTCTGTCGATCTTGACCTTGAGCATCGTGCCAGTCACAATAGCACTAGATGATCGCGCCGCCAAAACCGCAGGCGCACGACGAGCTCGAGGCTTTGATGAAGGAGGCTCGACAGCGCCAATTGCGGAGACGGCTCTTCGGCACGGTCGGAGTGGCCGTCGCGGCTGCGATCGCGCTCGGAATCTACGCGTTGACGATCGGCGACTCCGGCCGACGCACGGAAGCTGCGTCGAGCGGCCCGGGCGGAGTGCCGCTCTGCCGCACTTCGCAGATCTCCGTCAACATCCCGATACTCTCCGGCCTGATCGAGGAAGGACGCACCGGCCTATTCGTCATGACGAACAGGAGCCGCTCTCAGTGCTCGCTTCCGTTACGTGCACCGACAGCCAGCGTCACCCTGAAGGGAGCCCGACTGCCAGTGCGGCAGGTGAGCGGGCGGGGTGTCGTCCTCGCCAGCTGGCAGCCACTTCGTGCGACCCACCTCCTCAAGCCGGGCGGCCGGGCGGCGATCAGCTCATACTGGCAGAACTGGTGCGGCTCCCATTCGTACCGTCCGATGTTCAGGGAGCACTTCCGCTTCGACCACCAGCTGTCGGTCAGCTTCCTCATCGGTCCACACCCGTTCTGTTCGAATCGCGGTGGATCGTCGACGATCCGCGTCAGCCGCTCCCTGCTCGTACGCGGCTAGAGCGGGATGTTCCCGTGCTTGCGGCGCGGGCGGGGCTCCGCCTTCGTCAGCGCCGTCTCGAGCGCGTCGATCAGAACCGGGCGCGTGCGGTGCGGCTCGATCACGTCGTCGACGTAGCCGCGCTCTGCGGCGCTGTACGGATTCGCGAACGTCTCCTTGTATTCGGCGATCAGCTCCGGGCGCTCTTCGTCGGGCCGGTCGCGGTAGATGATGTTGACCGCGCCCTCCGGACCCATGACCGCGACTTCTGCCGTCGGCCAGGCGAAGTTGAAGTCGGCGCGGATGTGCTTCGAGCTCATGACGTCGTACGCACCGCCGTACGCCTTGCGCGTGATCACAGTCAGCTTCGGCACCGTCGCCTCGCAGTACGCGTACAGGAGCTTCGCGCCGTGGCGGATGATCCCGCCCCACTCCTGCGCCGTCCCCGGTAGGAAGCCGGGGACGTCGACGAACGTGACGAGCGGGACGTTGTAGGCGTCGCACGTGCGGACGAATCGCGCCGCCTTGTTCGACGCGTCGATGTCGAGGACACCCGCGAGCGAACGCGGCTGGTTGCCGACGACACCGACCGGATGGCCGCCCAGCCGTGCGAACCCAGTGACGATGTTCTCCGCCCAGCGCTCGCTCACCTCGAAGAACTCGCCGTCGTCGACGACGCGCCGGATGACCTCGTGCATGTCGTACGGCTTGTTCGGGTTGTCGGGGACAAGTGTGTCGAGCTCGGCGTCCTCGCGGTCGGCCGGATCGGTCGGCGCGCTCCACGCGGGCCGCTCCGCATTGTTCTGGGGCAGGAACGAGAGGAGATAGCGCGCGTCCTCGAGGCAGGTCTCCTCGTCGGGCGCTGTGAACTGCGCGACCCCCGACTTGGAGGCGTGGGTCGCCGCGCCGCCGAGCTCCTCGAACGTGACCTCCTCGCCCGTCACCGTCTTCACGACGTCGGGGCCTGTGATGAACATGTACGAGGAGCCCTCGACCATGAAGATGAAGTCGGTCATGGCAGGCGAGTAGACGGCACCGCCCGCGCACGGCCCCATCACGAGCGAGATCTGCGGGATCACCCCCGACGCCTGCACGTTGCGCCAGAAGATCTCCGCGTAGCCCGCGAGCGAGACGACGCCCTCCTGGATACGCGCCCCGCCCGAGTCGTTGATCCCGATCACGGGGCAGCCGTACTTGACGGCCAGGTCCATCACCTTGCAGATCTTCTCGGCGAAGACCTCGCTCAGGGAGCCGCCGAACACGGTGAAGTCCTGGGAGAAGACGAAGACGCGCCGCCCGAAGATCGTCCCGTAACCGGTGACGACCGCATCGCCGTACGGGCGGCGATCCATCATCCCGAAGTTCGACTCGCGGTGGCGTACGTAGCGATCGAGTTCGACGAACGAGCCCGGGTCGCAGAGCTTCTCGGCGCGCTCTCTGGCGAGGAGCTTGCCCTCCCCGCGGTGCCGCGCGACGGACTTCTCGCTCCCCGCGTGGCGCGCCTGCTCCCGGAGCTCCTTCATCCATTCGAGCTTGCCCGCGGTCGTTTCGTGCGTCTCGCTCACCGCTGCGGAGCCTAACGTTCGCGCTCGTGAGGCACCGCCTGCCCCCCGCCTTGCGACTGCGCAGCTTCGCGCTGCTGTGGACGTCATCCCTTGCGAGCGGGTTCGCCCTGCAGATGGTCGTCGTCGCGATCGGGTGGCAGGTCTACAACATCCACCTGAACCCACTCGACCTTGGCCTCGTCGGCCTGGCGGAGTTCCTGCCGCTACTGATCCTCGCGCTGCCGGCCGGGCAGATCGCCGACAGGTTCCCGCGTCGGACCGTCGTCGCCATCGGTCTCGCGTTCCAGGTCGTGATCGCTGCGCTCCTGGTGCTGATCACGCTCTCCGGCGCCGACCAGCTCTGGCCCTTCCTCACGGTCGCCGTCATCGCGGGCATGGCCTCGGCGCTCACGAATCCCGCGGGACGCGCGCTGACTCCCGAGGTCGTGCCGACGGAGCTCCTGCCCGGCGCGATCGCTCTCCGCAGCGTGGCTAACCAGATGGGGATCATCGTCGGGCCGGCAATCGGCGGCGCCATCTTCGCCATAGAGCCTGTCGCGGTCTACATCACCGCCGGAGTGCTCTTCGTGCTCGCGTTCGCCACCATCCTCGGCGTCAGGTCGACGCGTGCAGCCGCACCGGCCGTCGAGCTGAACTGGAGGAACCTGTCGGCCGGGATCGGCTTCATCGTCCACACCCGGATGCTGCTCGGTGCGATCTCGCTCGACCTCGTCGCCGTGTTGTTCGGGGACTCGATCGCGCTCGCCCCGGTGTTCGCACGGACGATCCTCGACATCGGACCCTTCGGACTCGGCCTGCTGCGAGCGGCGCCGTCGGTAGGGGCGCTGACGGCGGGACTCATCCTTGCGCGGAAGCCACTCAAATACCGCGCCGGCCCGACGCTGCTGGTGGTCGTAGCGATCTTCGGCGCGATGATGATCGTCTTCGGACTCTCCAAGTCTCTGCCTTTGTCCCTCGCCGCGCTCGCGGTCGCAGGCTTCGCCGACATGATCAGCATGAACATCCGCTCGACGACCGTCCTGCTCGTGACGCCACACGAGCTGCAGGGCCGGGTGAGCGCCGTCGAGTGGGTCTTCATCAGTGCGTCGAACGAGCTCGGTGCATTCGAGTCGGGCGCGGTCGCCTCCCTGATCGGAACAGTGGCCGCGGTCGTCGCGGGAGGCGTGGTGATGATCGGATGCGCGGCCTCGTGGGGGCGGCTCTTCCCCGAGCTCTCCCACATGGGCAAACTCGAGGAGCTGCAACCAGAGCCCGTATAGGCTCGGCCAATGGAGCCGCTCGACCGCTCGACGATCTGGCCCTACGACGAGCAGGGGCAGCCTGGGGAGTTCCAGTACCAGCGCTTCGGCAGCCCCACCGTGGCGGCCGCCGAAGCCGCGCTGGGCGATCTGGACGGCGGAACGGCACTCCTCTTCCCGTCCGGTGCAGGTGCGACGACGGCGCTCGTCCTCTCAATGCTCCAGCCGGGCAACACGATCGCGCTCGCCGGCGGCGGCTACTACGGAACCGGCGTCGCCTTCGCTGCCCTCGCGCCGTGGGGACTCCGCGTGGTCGAGTTCGACCAGACGGGCCTGCCGCCGGAGGGCGTCCAGCTCGTCTGGCTGGAGGCGCCTGCCAACCCGTTCCTCACGATGCCGAACCTCGAAGCGGCCGCCGCCCACGCTGCCCCGGTCGTCGTCGATGCGACCGCCGCCACGCCGGTTCACCTGCGGCCGTTGGAGCACGGCGCCGACTTCGTCCTGCACAGCGCGACGAAGTACCTCGCTGGCCACGACGACGCACTGCTGGGCGCGGTGATCTGTCGCGACGCCGCCGCGGCCGATGTACTGCATGCCTTCCGCAGCCGCACCGGGATCGTCGCCGCCCCGGATCCCGCCTGGCTCCTGCTGCGAGGGCTGAAGACCCTGGAGGTACGCGTGCGGCGACAGAGCGAGACCGCCGCCTTCCTGGCCGAGCGGCTGCGGGCGCATCCGGCGGTCGAGACCGTCCGCTATCCCGGCCTCGGGGGACTGCTCTCCTTCGACGTTGCGGATGCCGAGACGGCGCGGAACGTCGAGACGTCGACTCGCGTCATCGTCAACGCGACCTCGCTCGGCGGCGTGACGACCCTGATCGAGAGCCGGAGCCGGTGGGAGGGCGACCGCGTCCCGCCCGGATTGCTCCGCCTGAGCGCAGGACTCGAGGATCCCGGGACGCTCTGGGCCGACCTCGAGCAGGCCCTCGGCCCACAAGCGGCTTTACGACGACGCGACGACGGGTAGCGAAGATCGAGGTGGCCCGACCATTCCGGATTCTCGTGGCCGAGGACGACGAGTCGTTCCTCGAGGCCATCGCGCTCCTGCTCGAGCAGGACGACCGTTTCGTCGTGGCCGGGCGGGCACGCGACGGACGGGAAGCGTTGGCCCTCGCGGACGAGGTAGCACCTGACGCGGTCGTGTTGGACATCGAGATGCCCGTGCTCGATGGCGTTGAGGCCGCGAAGCGCCTGCGGGCGGCGGCCCCGCAGCTCCCGATCGTCGCTGTCAGCGGTCACGACTACGAAGAGCGCGTGCTCGAGATCCGCCAGGCCGGCGCCGACGACTATGTCCGCAAGGCGCGACTCGCAGACGAACTCCCGCGCGCACTGGCCACGCTGCTCGAGCCCTCCGGCCGCAGTGCAAGATCACGGTCATGACCAAGAAACGCATCCTCGAAACCGTTCGCGAGATCTGTCTCGACCTCCCGGAAACGAGCGAGCGGCCGTCGCACGGCGCGCCGACCTTCTTCATCCGGGAGAAGCGTTCGTTCGCGACCGTCTGGGACAACCACCACGGCGACGGCCGCTTCGCACTCATCTGCGCAGCGCCTGCGGGGATGCAGGCAGCGCTCGTTGAGGCCGATCCCGAGCGGTTCTACGTCCCGCCGTACGTCGGGCACCGAGGCTGGATCGGCGTCCGCCTCGATCGCGGCTTCGACCGCGACGAAATCGCCGGAATCATCGAGGACGCGTACGCGGAGGTCGCGCCCCCGACGCTCGTCGCAGCGGCAGGGCGTCGCGCGAACTGAGAAAGGAGCCGGAGGTCGGACTCGAACCGACGACCCACGCCTTACAAGGGCGTTGCTCTACCAGCTGAGCTACTCCGGCGCGCCGACCAGCGTAGCGACCGTTACAGAAGGACTTCGCGGCCCTTCTGGTGCGAGAGGATCTTGCGCTTGACGCGCTGGAGCGCGTTGTCGATCGTCTTCGTGTCGCAGCCGAGCTCCTCGGCCATGTCCTCGTAAGACGAGCCTTCGAGGTAGAGGCGCAGAGCGTCTGACTCGAGCGGCGAAAGACCCGAACCGAGGTTGAACACGAGGCTCTGCAGCTCCTCGGTCGAGATCACGACGAGAGGCGGCTCGTGCACGGCCGGGCCAGGCAACGCGTCACCGAGCGTGCATTCGCCGTCTCCATCCTGTCCCGCCGGCGTGTGACTGAACGAGACGTAGGTGTTGAGCGGCGCGTGCTTGAACCGCGTCGCCGTCTTGATCGCCGTGATGATCTGGCGAGTGACGCAGAGCTCGGCGAAGCTGCGGAACGACGTTTCCTTGTCGGGTCTGAAGTCCCGCACCGCCTTGTAGAGGCCGATCAGCCCCTCCTGGAGCAGATCGTCGTTGTCGCCGCCGGCGAGGAAGTACGAGCTCGCTTTGAGACGGACGAAGCCGGTGTAGCGACGGATCAGCGCGTCCATGGCGACGGTGTCGCCGTTCCGAGCCTTGAGAACGAGCTGAAGATCCTCGAGCTCTCGTTGGACTTTCTGCGGCGAGCGTGCCGTCGCAGCGCGAGCAGCCATGGCGCCTCCCGGGCCTCTGAGGGCGAAGTCTCACCCTGTGGTCGAGGCGAAGATAGCAAGCGGTCCAAGGTTTTACAAGTCCAATTGCTCCGGACCCAACTTGGTCCGGACCCAGCAAGCTAGCGTGATCTAGCGTTCGCCGCGACGTAACCGCTCGAGCTGGGCGAGCGTGTCGGGATCGAGGCGGTCGCGCAGATCCCCGCGCGTCGCGGGCGGCTGGCTCGGCCGCGACAGCTCGGCGAGGAAGGTCTGCGACGCGAGCTTCCGCACCTCGATACCGGCCGTGCCGCGAACCGCGGTGTCGGAGGAGACGATCGCGACCTGTTCCTTGTTCCGATGCTCGGCCGCGAGGTGTTCGAGGAGCGAGTCCGCGTCCTTTGCCCAGCGCACCTCGAGCGGGCCGCGCCGTTCGTTCGTTCCCTGGCCGTCGAAGACGAGCACGCCGCGCGCACCCTGCGCCGCCACCCAGCTCGCGAGCAGGTCGCGCAGCTCCTCCGGCGAGCCGAAGTCTCCCGCGTGCAGCAGGTTGAAGCCGTCGAAGAGGTAGAGGGTCGGTTCAGCCATCGCGCTGTCTTCGCGCTTCGTACAGCAGGAGCGCCGCGGCGACGCTGACGTTGAGCGACTCGACGTGGCCGAGCTGCGGAATCGAGACCTCCAGGTCGCACGTGCGCCGTACGAGAGGACGCAGGCCCTTGCCCTCGGCTCCGAAGACGAAGGCGATGCCGCCGGACAGGTCGGCCTTCCACATCGGCGTTCCCGACTCGCCTACGGCGCCCGCAATCCAGAGATCGCCGCTCTTGATCTCGGCGAGGTAGCGGGCGAGATTCGGCACGACGGCGACCGGAAGATGCTCGACAGCTCCGGCCGAGGAGCGACACACCGCGGCGGTGACTCTCGCCGCGCCGTGCGCCGGGACGACCACGCCGCTCGCACCGGCGCCTTCCGCGCTGCGAATCACGGCGCCGAGGTTCCGTGGGTCGCTGACCTGGTCGAGGCAGGCGAGGAGCGGCGCGTGTCCGGCGACGAGCTCGAAAGCGTCGGCGTAGCGGAACGGCTCGCACCACCCGACGACTCCCTGATGATCGCGCGTCCCCGCAGCCTCGGAGAGGTCGCGCTCGAGCTTGGTCTGCACCCGCGGCCGCTCGACCTCGCGCAGCCAGGCCTCGCTATGCACCGCCCGCTCGCTCGCCCACAGCTCGAGCACCTCACGCGAGCCGCGCAGCGCCTCGAGCACCGGGCGACGCCCGTACACGAGCTCGCGCGTCACGAGCGGCGGACGAGCCGGTAGCCGGGAGGCTCTGCGACGTCGCGCACCTCCCAGCCCGCAGCCGCGATCTCGTCACGCAGGCGGTCCGCGCCCGCGAAGTCCTTCGCGTCCCGCGCTGCGCGCCGCTGCTCCGCGAGCTTTGCGATCTCCGCCGGCGCCTCGACCACCTCGGCGAGCGACCCAAGCCCGAACAGACCGAGCCCCCAACGGAGGGAGACCCACTCCTCACGGTCGCGCCAAGCGTGGAAGAGAGCGAGCGCCTCCGGTGTGTTGAAGTCGTCGTCGAGCACGGCTACGAGCTCATCCTCCAGAACCTTCTCCCCTGCCTCGTCGCCCGGCCCCTCGTCGAGGAAGAAGTTGCGGAAGGCTTCGACCTGCGCCTTCGCCTGCACGAGGATCTCGTCGCCAAACTCGATCGGCTTCCGCCAGTGCGCGCCGAGGAAGAACATCAACGCGACCTCCCGCCCCCAGGTGTCCAGCACGTTGCGGAGGGAGACGTCGTTGCCGAGCGACTTCGACATCTTTTCGCCACCGAGCCCCCCCACCATCCCGTTGTGCATCCAGACCCGCGCGAATTCGTGGCCGAGCGCAAGCGACTGCGCGACCTCGTTCTCGTGGTGAGGGAACACGAGGTCGAGCCCGCCGCCGTGGATCTCGAACACCGGCCCGAATGCGTCCTCGGCCATCGCCGAGCACTCGATATGCCACCCGGGCCGTCCGCGGCCCCAGGGCGAGTCCCAGGCCGTGTCCTCACCGGGCTTGTTCGCCTTCCAGAGGGCGAAGTCGCGTGGATCCTCTTTCAGCGGACTCGGCTCCTGCTCCTCGACCTGATCGGGCCGCTGTCCTGAGAGGCGGCCGTAGCCCGGATCGCTTGCGACCCGGAAGTAGACATCGCCGCCGACGGCGTACGCGTGACCGGAGTCGACGAGCTGTTCGATGAAGCGGACGATCGACGGGATCGCGTCTGTCGCCTTCGGTAGCTCGTCCGGCATGCCGAGGCCGAGATCCCCTGTGTCCTGTAGGTACCACTCGGTTGCGGCCGCGGCGAGCTGGGCGCTGGCACCGGGCGCGGCGTCGTAGATCTTGTCGTTGACGTCGGTGATGTTGTGGACGAGCGTCGTCTCGTACCCGCGGGCACGCAGCCACGAGCGCATCCACATGCCGACGATGAACGGCCGCGCGTTGCCGATGTGAGCCCGCTGGTAGACCGTGGGGCCGCAGAAGTACATCCGGACAGGCCCCGGTGGAGGCGGCAGCTCCTCGAGTTGCCGCGAGAGAGTGCTGTACAGCCTCATCGCTCTAGCCTAGAGAGCAGCTCGTCCCGAGGCAGCGCCGCGATGACTGCGGCGAGCTCGGGCCCGCGCTCCTGTCCGGTGAGCGCAAGGCGAACTGCCTTCAGGTTGCCTCCGACCGCTTTCAGCTCGCGGACGATTGCCCGCGGCTCGAGTCCCGCCCCGACGAGCTCGCGGGCGCGTTCCAACGTCTCGGGCGCGTCGACCTCCACGGCGTCCGGCTCGAGAACAAGCGATGCGTACGCACGCGCCTCCGCGAGATCCCGCGCGCCGCGCAGCACCGGAGCGACCGACACGGGAACACCGACGCGCGCCGCGAGCTCCTCGTCGCTCAGCCCCGCGAGCGTTTCGGTGGAGAGCCGCCGCACTCGGGCGAGGTCGAGGTGAACGTCATGGCGCGGCAGCCCCAGCTCCTCGAGGTATGCCCGGACCGCCTCGGCCGGGAAGCCCTCATCACGCAGATCCGCGATCGATGTTGCGCCGTGCCGCTTCGACAGCTTCCGTCCGTCGGGGCCGAGCAGAAGGCCGTGGTAGATGTACTCGGGCGGCTCGCCGCCGAGCGCGCGGATCAGCGCTGTCTGGAGCTCCGTGTTGGCCCGGTGGTCGCTGCCCCGGAGAACGTGTGTGATCTCGAAGTCGAGGTCGTCGACCCCCGTTGCGAGCTGGTACGTCGGGCTCCCGTCCGGCCGCAGGAGCGTCGTGCGGCCGAAGCGAAGCGCCCCCTCGGAGTCCGGCTCGCCGATCAGGTGCGCGGCCTCACGGTGCCGCACAGACCGCGCGCTCTGGCGCATCGGCCCCTCGTCCCAGCCGATCCCGAGCCAATCGAGGTCTCCGAGGATCGCCTCGAGCCCGCCCTCGACGTTCCGCGCTTGATCGGTGTCGTCGATCCGCAGGAGCAGCCGGCCCTGGCGCTCGTCTGCAAAGCGGCGGTTCGCGACGGCGCTGAGCGCGTTGCCGAGGTGGAGCGAGCCCGTCGGGCTCGGCGCAAAGCGCACGTTGACCATCGGGCGAGTCTAGGGCTAAGCTCCGCCCGCGATGGAATCCTGGTGCGCAACTGTGCTCCACCAAAACGGCTAGTCCGCCGCCTCCCACTTCAGCGTCCTAGGGAAGCGGCGGGACGCGACGCGATCCCGCCCCGAAAACGGAGGTGTACGTCGCGATGCCGATGCCACATCGCACCCAGCAGCAACTGATCAAGCGCCGTCTCGTGGGCAAGGACGGCGCCGAACGGATCCGCGAGCTTCGCGCGATCCTCGCCGAGCTGCCCGGCTACCGGAACGGCCCGTACGCCGACCTCCGGAAGTGGGTCGAGGGGGAGTTGACCGCCAGCCGATCGCGCAAGCGGGTCGTGCACCGGGACTCGATCGCCGTGCGGCGCGAGGGCGCGGCGCAGATCGCGCTCGTGGGGGCGCCGAACGCGGGCAAATCGTCGCTCCTGCAGGCTCTGTCGGCGATCCAGATCCGCACGGGCGACTACGCCTTCACCACGACGAGGCCGGTGGCAGCGACCACGCGGCTCGGCGGCGTGCTCGTCCAGCTCGTGGAGATCCCCGGCCTGATCGAGGGAGCCGCCGACGATCGCGGCGGCGGCCGTGCGCTGCTCGGCGTGCTGCGCAACGCAGACGCGATTCTCTGGTGTCACGCGTGCGACCGTCCTCTTGCGGAGCTCGAGACGATCCGGAATGAGGTCGCCTCCGCCGGAATCGAGCTTCCCGGGATCCTCGTTGCCACGAAGTGCGACGAGGCGCCGCTGCCCGTGCATCCGGAGCTGCGAGTGCTGCCTGTGTCCGTCCTCGACGACGCGAGCCTCGACCGACTGCGGGATGCGCTCTGGGCCATGACGGGTCTCATCCGCGTCCGGCTGCGCGACGGAGGCGACCCGGTCGCCCTACCTCCGCCCGCGACGGTTCTCGACGTTGCCGACACGATTCACCACGAACTGCGCGCGCGCTGCACTGGCGCGCGGGTCTGGGGGCCTTCGGCCCGCTTTCCCGGGCAGCAGGTCGGCAGGGAGTTCGAGCTGAGCGACGGCGACACGGTCGAGGTGCTCGACAGGTAGACAGGTTTGGCTTCTCCGGCGACGGGCGCGGCTCTTGTGCGGAAGCGCTAGGCGACGGCGCGCCGCAGCTCAGCGACCGCGGGGTCCAGGTGATCGGGGTGGTGCGCCTCCTCGAGCACGGCGATGAGCGCACGCACTTCTCCCTGGCCGAGGTGCACGTGCCCGGACTCGAGGGCGCGATTGAGGTGGAGCGAGAGGTCGCGGTGGCGCTCGGAAACGCCTGCACGAGCTGCTGCCGCGGCGGCAAGCTCGCTCACTGCGTCACGCGGAACGGCAACGACCTTGCCGTCCAGTGCGATCTCGATTGCTTGTGTCATCTGGTTCTATGGCCCGAAGTCGCCGGCTCCAAACTACTTACGCGGGCTGAAGGCGTAGACCTTCCCCCAGCCGACCACGTAGAGCTTCTCTCCGTCGGTCACCGCGGGAGTGAACGCGCCATCTGGAAACGTCCACACCACCTTCCCCGTTTTTGCGTCGAGTCCGTAGGTGCGGCGCTTGAGCGTGGAGAAGTAGACGATGCCGTCGACGACGGTCGCAGACCCCGAAATCGGCCCGTTCGCCTTGAACTTCCAGAGGAGATCTCCGGTCGCCGCGTCGAGGGCATAGAAGGTGCGGTCGTACGAACCCACGAAGATGCGGCCTTGCCAGACGGCCGGCGAGCCGTAGACGAAGCCGCCGGTGCGGTACGACCAGCGCAGCTTCCCGCTCCGCTCGCCGAACGAATAGATGTGACCGTCGGTCGAGCCGAGATAGATGCGGGAGTAGGCGACCGCCGGAGTGGAGTAGAACTGCCCGTGCCCGCCGAGCCAGTCGCGGTCCGACTTCGCGCGCCAGAGCAGTTTGCCGTCGCTCGCCCGCAGCGCGTAGAGCTCTCCGTCGTACGAGCCGAAGAACAGGCGGCCGCGGTCGTATGCGATGGCGCCCTTCACCGCTCCGCCAGCATGGAAGGTCCAAACAGTCTTACCGTCGACGCCGCGGAGGGAGTAGACGATCCCGTCGTAGTCTCCAACGTAGATCCGGTTGCCGACGATCAGGGGCGACGTCTCGGTTGCACCCATGTGCTTGGTCCAACGAGGAGTGTGCGCGCGCCCGGCGGCGACCCCCAGGACCTCGCCGTCGCCCGCCGCCGCTGAGCCTCTCCCACACGGCTCCCGGTTGAGGAAGGTCTCGAACACCGAGCCGCGACCGAGCCGGTTGACCGCCGGAGAGGCCGCCTCGCAGCGGCCGACGTGCACAGTCCAGAGTCGGCGTCCGTTGCGCGTGGAAACAGCGATCAGGTTCCCGTTGAGGCTCGCGTAGTAGAGGTAGTGAAAGGCGATTGCGGGTGGAAACTCGATGAGCGAGGTGCCGCCGGTGACCCAGGCGCGCCGGAACGGAGGGCGCACTTTCCCGATGCCCACGTGGAGATGCTGCGGCTCGCCGCCAAACATCGGCGAGACGATCGAGCCCGCCGGCGGCGCGGCAACCGTCTGGGCCGGGTCGAACTCGGTCGACGTTCCCCTGACACTGCCCGCGAAGCGGTGCGTCGACTCGTAGTAGGCCGTCCCGATGGCGCCGGCGAGCAGGATCAGGACGCCGACGACGACGATGAGGCGGCGCATCCGCAGGATGATGCCTGCGCGGTAGGTTCGCGCCGTGGAGGATCTGTTGCTGGCCTGGTTCGCCGAGCACGGCCGAGACCTGCCGTGGCGGAAGTCGAGGGACCCGTACGCGATCCTCGTCAGCGAGGTCATGTCGCAGCAGTACCGAGTGAGAAACGTGGAACCACCTGCTATGCAGGGATTTTCGGCTTGATTTAGCTGTTCGCACGAGCCCGAAAAACCGCCAATTTGGACAGCTTTGGACAGCGTTTGTTCGCACGCTGTTCGCACGCGATCCACGATTTCGAGGTGAGGCTGCGGCCGGGAGAAATCGAAAACGAGGATCGCGGAGGCGGACATCGGCAGGGTCGACGCTTGCGTACACACGGCCGCCCGTCAAGCGGGCCGCTATCTGCCGTTGCGCCCGCGGTGCTTGCAGCCCGGCCAGCAGCAGGGGCGATGTCGCTGCCTAGGCATTGTCCGCCACCGCGTCTTCTGATCTGTCCAGTTCGGCCACTAGCGGGGCACGCGCCGTTGCTGGAGACTCCAATCGATGCGCAGGCGCCTCATCTGTGAAGAATGCGGCCGTCTGGCGGCGGGTCTTGCCCAGGGTTGGCACGGCTACCTCATCGATCTTGACGACGACGGTCGCGAAGAAGCCGTCTTCTTCTGCCCGGCTTGCGTTGCGCGTGAGTTCCTGCCGACTAGCGACGGCAGCGCGTCCCTGAAGCTGTGACGCTCGTTCACCGGGGAGGCCCGGTGGAGACGCCGCGGTATGGGTCGTAGGGCGTGCCAGGACATTGGCCCCAGAGGCCGAGATGGCGGCGGCGAGCGCTGAGAGCAAGGCGCGCGAGTCGGGCGGCGTAGCGCCCTCTTCGTCCGCGGTAGAAGTAAGGTGCTGCAGCGCCGACGGCGACGAGATGGATGTTGATGTTGAGGTGACCGCGGACGCGGGTCACGTAGCGGAGTAGGCGCCCGTAGCTGTCGACGGAGTCGGTAGCGGGTTCGCGCGTGAGGCGGACGAGAGTCCCCGGCGGAAGCAGGCGCTTCGTGATTGCCGACGCCTTCTTGCCGTAGCACTCCGGCGAGAAATAGACCTCGGGCGTGTCGATCTGGACGAGTCTGACTTTGGCGCCGTTCGTGAGATCGACCGTATCGCCGTCCGCCACGTGGTCGATGCGACCAAGCTGACCAACGGAGACCGAAGCGGGCGCTGCCCCGGCGATCGACAAGACGACCGCGAGCAGGACAGCGATCACTACCGCGTGCCGACGAGTCATGAAACGAACGCCTTTCGAACCGATGCCGCCGTCCATTTGTTCGTGCCGTGGATGGTTGGAACGTTCTCTGCGTTCAGTGTCTCGGCGATCTCCTCCAGCGACATCCGCTTCCCCAGCATCACGTTGATCTTCATCCGCCACTGGTAGTCGCGTCGGTTGCAGAGCCGGTGCCCAAGGCGGACGTTGTCGGGGGTGAGGTGCCCGCCGTGCGCCTTGAGTCTCGGATAGTGGTCGGCTGTCGGCTCCCAATCGGAACGCGCCGATCTTGGCTCGAAATAGCTACGACCCCGGAAGCAGTAACACTGGGGCATCTCGCAACGCACGTCGGTGAGCTGCCCATCCCGGGCGAGCTGCCAGAGGATTCCGCGAACTCCCAGGGCTTCGAGCTTCTCAATAGCTGTCGGCCCAGCATCCGCTGGCGCCGCCGAAATTCTTGCTTGAGAGACCTGCGTTTCGTTGTTCGTGCTCGACCGAGCGTTCGGCCAGATGACTTCGCCGCGAAGTTCTTCCGGCTCAAGGAGGACAACAGCTTTCCTCGCGAGATGTCGAGCCGTTTCGGTGCGGCGAGAGGCGAGGTAGTGCCTGACCGCTTCAACCGGGTCGACGTCGGGCAAAACGGCGAGCGACCGGCCGAGCAAGTCGACACGGCGCCCCTGGAAACGTTCGGGGTCGGCGGGATAGCGGCCGAAGCGTGACGGCCCGAAGTCCGCGTTAGTCAGCCAGCGAGACGGAAACGGGCCGGTCGGATGCTCGGCGTAGAACGTGTAGACGTCGAAGTCCTTGACCCCGTTGTGGCCATCGACGTAGTGGCGGGCAGCCCCTTGGCATAGCGCGACACAGAGGACACGATCGGCGTAGGGCCTCCAGCGAGGTCGGCGAGCGAACCGGGCGGCTTGAGCGTCCTTCGCGATCGCAGCCAGATGACCGAGGTCATCGGGCGTCAGCCTCTCGTAGCTTCTGTCCTCGTCAGTCAAAGATCTCGCATCATCCGCCAAAACGCCACACGTTCCCGGAGATGGTCAGAGTCTCCAACTCCACGACGTGGCCGCACGATGGGCACGTCGCCGTTTCGCACTCGCGAAGATAGGCAGCCACTTCGGGGTCGGCCGGATCCCAACCCTCCAGGTCGAGGTTGACGCTCGGCCTCCACCAGTCGCGATATTCGACGGCGCAACGCGGACACCTGACCGTGACCTCTTCGACCGGGGACGTCACTGCTGTCCGTCGAATTGCACTCTCGCCAATCGGAGCGGAGGCAACGGGCCGGACGGATCCTCGTCTGGGGTCGCGAAGCTCGCCTCCGAGAGGTCTCCTGCGATCGGGCGGAAGCCCTCGCATTCGCACGGCCCGCTGGTCAGCGTCTGAAAGTCCCCGACGCGCCAGTTGCACCCGACATGGACTCCTCTCACGAACACATGAGTGTGCTCTGCGCGCGGATGGCCACACCTGTCGCAGAGCGGCGAGTTCTCGCACTTCGCGCAGATTTCGAGGGGGCGCCTTGCTCGGGGCAGCTCGTCGCCGCAGTATCGGCACAAGCCGAACACGCCACCCTTATCGGCAGGCTTGACACAAGGCCTGAACCTGCAGCGGGTGGGCCAGGACGAAACGATGCTCGCCTCGGCTCGGAGGGTCTGCGAGGCTCAGCGCATCGCTCAAGGCCCGCGGAGTTGAAGGCACGCGCGCAACCGCCGCGCTACTTCCGGCTGACGGCGAAGCCTTCGATCACGGCCAGACCGGCGTCGCTCCGAATGCGATCGAGTTGCATCCGCTTCTCCACTTCCGCTGTCTGCGTCCATAACGGCGCGCGCCGTAAGGTCGGAAAGGCATGGATCTCATCTACGGAGCTGGCAAGCTCGACCGCCGCGTCGAGGACGTCGAGGACCTGCTGCGGGAATGGCGGGACGGGGAGGCGGACTGGGGTCAGCTCTACCTGGAGTTCAAGCCAGCCACGCCGCCGGACGTTCTCCTCGTCGAGGATCTGGCCGCCACGATGCTGATTAACTCGCGCGTCGCGGGGCAGGCCGCAACCGCCGTCTATCGCAACGGCGGCTCGCTTGATCTCGCCTCCTGCCCGGACAAGCCGCTCGAAGACACGACCCGCGAGGAACGCCAACGGCTGGCCGGGCTCATCGGGACGATGACAAGCTGGCCGTGGGTCGGAGCGTCGCTGGCCACGAAGACGCTGCACAAGAAGCGCCCCAACCTCATCCCGATCCTCGACAACCAGGCGATCTTTGGCGCGTACATGAACCCAGCGTGGCCGGAGCAGCGCTCGTTGGCGGAGACGATCAAGGCGACCGCACGCATCAACGAGGCGCTCGACTGGATCCACCACGACCTCACCCGCCCGGAGAACTCGGAGTCCTGGGCGGCACTCGCCCAGCAAGAGCCGGAGCGCACGCGGATCGAAATCTTCGACTGCGCCTGGTGGATGCACTTCAGGCGACTGGAGCCAGTCGCGGCGCCGCCTGTGCGCTAGTCGAGCCGAGACGTGCGCGTATCGAAGTCCACTCCCGCTAAGGGACTCGAACCCGCGACCTCTTGGTGGACGCTTAGCCGATTGCGGCTGAGGGGTTTCCGATCTGGCGATGCTTCTGTGTGTTTAGACGTCGTTTGAGGTAGACCGCCGTTGCGAGTGGTGCGATCAGCGTGAGCGCGAGTCCCGCGGTGACGCCGATGACGGCGAGGGTGGATGCGCCTCCTCCTGTGCAGGTGCTGCCGACCTGTCCGTTCGATCGGATGATCGCCGAGCAGGTCGAGCCGCTACCCCAGGTGCCGATCAGGACGAGTTGGATGAGAAGGACTGCGGCTGCGAGGCCACCGGGGATGACGAATGTGCCGATGAGTTTGTCGCGCAGCGTCCAGACGCTGGAACTCCAGAGAAGCACCACACCGACTAGCCAACCAACGAGGAACACGAAGCCGCCGAGCAGCAACAGCAGGATCGTCGCTAGCTCCCAGCCCGTCGAGCGACTGGATGCCTCAGGCTGGTCGGTCGCGGCCGCCGCGATCTCGGCCGGATCTCCCACCTGATCGAGCAGTGTCAGCATCTCTGACCGGTTGGTGCAGGGTGCCTCGGCGAGCGTTTGACGGATGTGCTGCTCGATCTCTCCGAGCAATTCGCGACGTCTCGCCTTCGGCAGGGCTTGCGCTGCGCTGGAGAGTCCGGCGAGGTAGCGCTTGATCTCGGGTTCGGGGTCGTAGCTCACGGTCGCCTCCCTTCGATGAAGTGATCGACGGCGTCGCGGAAGCGGCTCCACTCCTCCGCGAACGCCTCAAGCGCCGCACGTCCTGCCGCCGTCAAGCTGTAGTAGCGGCGTGGTGGCCCGCTCGGAGACTCCTGCCAGCTTGTCTCGACCATGCCATCCCGCCTCAGCCGACTAAGCAGCGGATAGATCGTTCCCTCGCTCGTCACCATGCCATCGATCTCGCCTAACGCCTTGACGAGATCGAAGCCGTAGCGCTCCTCCTCGACGAGCAACGCGAGGACGCAGTACTGGAGCATGCCGCGTCGCATCTGGGAGATCAGCGGCGCCTGCACGACTACCATCCACCGCATAGTAGCTGCTGCAACCGCCTAGTTCAAGCCGCAGACGGGACTTCCAGCAGTGCGACGGAAGAGGGCTAGGCACTCCGGTCCCGATAAGGGACTCGAACCGGAGACGCGGTTCGTCGCCGGAAGTGCCCACTGCGCTCCACGGCGTGTTCAAGCGAGATAACTTCCCGCAGTGACATCTGCGCCGCACCGCCAGGACTCGCTCATGGGGCCGTGGCGGTTGATCGAACGAAGGGGGAAAGGCGGTAACGGCCAGGTTTGGGAGGTTGAGAACACCGCTGATGGGTCGCGTGCAGCCCTAAAGGTTCTCCATCGGCAATCCCCCGACAAGTACGAACGATTCAAGCGCGAGGTGCGGACCCTCCGCGACCTGGCTGGATTCGGAGGCGTCCTACCCCTGCTGGACTCACACGTCCCGGACAAAGCCGACCCGGCCGACGAGGCGTGGTACGTCATGCCTCTCGCCAAACCAATCGCGGAGTCGCTCCGAGAGGCCTCGCTGCCAACGGTTGTCGCCGCTATTGCGGAGATTGCTGTCACGCTGGAACGCCTGGTAAGTGAAGGCATCCATCATCGAGACATAAAGCCGTCGAATCTGTACGAGTACGAGGGTCGGTTCGTCGTCGGCGATTTCGGGATCGTCAAGCGGGATGAGTTCGAGGACGAGCCGCTGACGCAAGAGGGCGTCTATATCGGCCCTGCGTACTTTCTTCCATCTGAGGCGTTCTTGTACCCAGACGACTGCACGCCGGAGGCCGTCGACGTCTACTGCCTTGCGATGACGTTATGGGTATTGGCGACTGGTCACCGGTATCCCCCGCGAAGCCCGATCATTGAAGGGGACTTCTACGCTTTGACCCGCAGGCTTTCGACTCCTCCAAGTGGCACCGCCGAGCTTGACGCGATCCTCGCCGGTGCTACGTCCACAGACCCAGATCTTCGGCCCCGACTGTCAGCCTTTGTCGACCAGCTGCAGAGGTGGCGGAGCGAGGTGGCCGTGCCCTGAGGGGGAATCCGGCGGCCGCGTCTGGAAGAGAGCCCCCTGGCATAGCCAACGCGTCAGCTAGCAACCTCAGCTGGCTTCAGATGTTCGAGCCAGGCCGGAACGTCATCCACGCGCGGCCCCTGCATGCCCTGGACAGCTGCCACTAGCCGCCTCGCGAGGCCAGCGGCATGCTCCGCCTCGGCGGTATCGGCGTGAGCCTCTTCTCGCGCCCAGAGAATCGCTGCGAGTGCCTTCAGCGAAGGATCCGTGGCTTCACCGATCACCTGGAGATAGGCCTTTCGTCCGACTTCAGGGGATCCCTCGCGGAAAGCCATGAGGCCTCTTGTGGCATCCACAGTGAGACCCCAGTCGCCTTCGATCTTCTGGGTAGAGCTGTGCTCGTCCAAGAGATCCAGTTCCTCCCGAGCCTCTTCGACGCGCCCTGAGCTTGCCAGCGCGAAGATCAGGTTGTTGCGGAGCATGTAGTCGGTGGGGTTCGCCCGCAGCCCGGCGCGAGCAAATCTGATCGCGGTCTCGTAGTCCCTGACCAACGCACCCCGGTAAGACCCAAAAACCGCTGGCTCCGACGCGAAAGGCTGATCGCGTAACCACGCCCACGCATTCGTCAGGGACTCCTCGTCTTGGCGCTCGCGCGCGAGGTAGTGCGCACGGGCCTCGTACGAGTCTTCGACACCGAGCAGGTTGCTGTCGAACTCGAACGACTGCTCCTGCCGAGAGACCCACTCTGCCTGGGCTACGGCATTCTCCGTGGGAGCGACGAGCGACTCGCCGAGCAACTTCCGCAACCCACGCCGATCACCTGCCGTGAGGGCTTCCGTCCCTAGGGCGCTTGCAAGTTCGCTTGTTGAATGCGGGAAGAACCGGCCCGACTCGAGCACCTGCCGGGCATGGCGATGATTCCGAGACTGCCGGTTCGCCAGAGGGGCGATCGCGATCTCAGCAGAAAGCAACCAAGGATCGCTCCGAAGTCCGTCTGACGAAGTGAGAAGCCGATGCGCTCGATCCGGCTCCCCGATGTGCAGGCCAAGACGCGCCGCGCTTCTCAGAAGGAACCGATCATTCGGCGCCAACGAAAGAGCGACGTCCATTGCAGCAACAGCCTTCTCCGACTGCCCCAGAGCCGCGTAGGCACGCGAGATCTCGGCCCATGTCAGAGCGGCGCGTGGATCCTCCCGAAGACGTCCCTTTAGCCGCGCGACCTGTTGACGCGATGCGAACACATCGAACGGATCGAAGTCATCGAGATCCGTGACGGCCGCATCAGGCGTGAGGATTCGCTGCGCCACCGTCTTAGCGAGTGGCGAAGACCCTGGATTTGCGAGGACTACCTCGGCTGCCTCGCGTGCCGCCTCGGGCTCCCCCAGCACAAGGGCCGCTGCCACGAAATCCTCGGCGAAGGCGAGCGTACCGGTCTGGCTCCAGTGCTCCCGGTGCTCCGAAAGTGACTCTTCGCGCTCTTCCTCGCTAAAGGGCAATACAACCTGTCCGCCATCGTGGGTCGCGCCGATCTCGCCCTGTTTGGCCGACGCGGCGAGCGAGTGCCAACGCGGGATGACCTTTCTCTCCTGATTGGGATCAATTGCTGCCACCGGCTACAACCTCACATCTATGCGCGCCGCGCCAGCAGGTCGAACTCGGCGACGAAACGCTCCAGCGAGTAGGGATTCCCGTGCGTCATGGCCCGCGCTCTGGGGTGGCCGCGAAGCGAAGGATCCGGTTCTGCGAGACGCCTGATCATTGTGACGACGCCGTCCCGAACCTCATCGGAGACCGACCCCTGGAGAACGACATCGAGTTCGCTCAGGGCTTCGTCGAAAGCGACCCGGACATAGGGCAGAGCCCCGGAATAGTTGCCCTGCCACGCGCCCGGTTGGATGGCGTCGGGCAGTCGTGCCCTGACTGTCGCGGTCACGTGCGTTCCGCCAAATAAGAAGAAGGTCAGGCTTCCGAGCATGAACAGATCACTCGCCTGGCGTCTCTCGTTCCAGTCAGGTGAGACCTGCCCGTAGAAGAACTCCAAAGGCTGGTAAGCCGGATCGCCGGGGAATGGAGCGTTGTCGTGGGGCGCAACGATGTCCCGTTGAGACGCACGACCAAGGTCGGCCACTTTTGCCGTATCCCCGTTGAAGATGAGGACGTTTGACGGCTTCACGTCCTGGTGGGCCATGTCTCGCCTGTGCATCTGCCATAGGCCGGTGGCCGTGTGGTGGAGCGTCCGCAGCCGCCAAGACGCGGGCACCCCTTCGTTGGCACCCAGCGCATGACGGACGTCTCCGTCCGCCTCTTCGAAGATCAGATAGCTCACCTGGGGAATCCGTGCCTGCTCGATCATCAGCTGGCCGTGACCGAGCGCTAGGACGACTCGATCCATCCGATGAACTCGACACGTGTCCAGGATGTCCCGCTCGAAGTTGAACTCCTCGGTCATCCACTGGAGAGCACGAGTGAAGTCGTCTTGGCTCAACGCGAACGAGAAATCGAGGGCCTTCAGGAACGCGCGCTGGCCGTCCCGCTCGACGACGTAACCAACAGAGAAGTTCGACCCCGTCGCGTCGGGCGGTCGTTCGATCTTCTCGACCACCCTCCAGCCGTCATCAAGCTCGCGCCCGAGGAGCAGGTGGGCAGCGGAGTCCTCGGGTTGAAGAACGGCGTTCATACCCGAGCACTTTACGCGAGGCCGCTGAAAGAACCCTGTCTTTTCCAGGGAAGATGAAGGAACCGCCGACGAGTCAGCGATCCATCGGAATCTCGCGTCAGGTTGGGCGGTCGTATGCGGACACGCAGGGGATCTCTTGGATCGTGGCCGCTTGTCCGACGGCGTGTGCTGCTTGCTCGAACGCGTCCAGGAATGCCTCCTCCGCCTTGAAGTACTGCCAGAAGACGGTACGAGATCCGCGCGTTTCCCCGTAGGACCACCCAAGTGCCTGAAGGTCTTGGAAGGCGGACTGCATTGCGACTGAAGCCTCCTTAAGGCGTGGGTCGGTGGGTTCGACTTCGATGCAGTGCATTTCGCCCGGCCACTCGTCGATGCGGCTTCCCTGCGGATGGTTCGACATGGGTTCGACGATACAGCGGTGTGTAGCCGGTGACCGCCATCAACGATGCCCGCGTTCCAGCGCCGCTCGCGCGGTCGGAACGTCTTCGGCTGGCACCCTATAGAGGTGAGAGTTGAGCCAGCCACTCGGGCGGGGCGCGACCGGCAGGGGACGTGCCGCCTCTGTGGCCGCGTGAAGGAGCTGACGAAAACACACGTACCCCCGCACGCGGCCGGAAACCAAGGGCCTGCTCGCGAAGCCGTCATCGTCACCGAGGAGGACGGGACGCAATTCCATGCGCTCGGCCGACCGAGCGGTGGAGGTGGGATGTGGAAGCGATGGTTCTGCGAGCCGTGCAATGGACGCACCGGCCGCTGGGAGGAGGAGTACACCGCCTGGGGGCTGTCGGTCCTCCTCGAACTACAGCGTCAGAAGCCGCCAGTGGGACATTCGGTCGCCCTCGAATTTGATGATGCCGATCCGGGCGCTCTTGCTCGGATGTTTTGGGCATGGATGTTCGCCGTGGATTTTGAGCTTCGTGCTGAGTTGCCCGACATCGCGAACGCGGTCCTGAGTGGTCGCCCTGTGGAGCCTCCGCCCGGGCTTCGCGTTGTGTTGGGGGCAACCACAGATCTTCGGCTTTGGCTCATGGAGCAGCGCGACGGCAAGGCCGTTCGAACAGTGGCCGGTAGAGGCGCATGGCGGGAAACGCCCGCGGGCATCTGGACGGCGGAGCCGGAGGACGTGCCGCTTCCTCGGGTCGCCATCTCGTCACCGCCCCTGGTTGCGCTGCTTGCGGATCGGTCGCACGATCCGCAACCACGTTATTTCGACACGTCGGACTGGCTCAACGAGACCACCGGCGAACGGCGGCCGATTGCGGTGCTTCTCCCCATCGTGCGCGCGTTCGACGCCGACGAGACGGTGCCGTTCGTCACCTACGAACGGCTCGCGTAGTTCGGGACCCCCACCGTCCTGGTCGCGGCCGAGGGATCCGGCCGGACCAGACTCACTCAATTCCCAGACCGGGACTCGAACCGTCGACCCTTACGACGTCGGATCCGCGGCTGTGGCGGGTGATCTGGCCCCGCGTCTGGCACGAACGGCCTGTGTACGCTAGACGTTGACTGTGCTGCGTTCTTGCGGAGTCGGCTCGGTCGTCCGGGAGTTAGTTGGCTGATGCCACGGAACCTCTTAGAGCGCTGGCATCGCGGACTCCGCTCGAACGATCCGCCACCGCCTCCACCTCGTCGGGTACGGGTCGAGAGAGGCGTCTACATGAACCCGTCCACGGGTGGATTCGAGATCGAGTACTTAGACGGCCACGGCCGCATGCGTTGGAGGATGGTGCCCGGCGGTCTTGAGGAAGCGCGCTCTGCGCGAGTTGAGGCACAGCGTCTGCGCTTCACCTTCGCGACCGTCGCCGAGGAGTGGCTCGCTAGGCAGACGCACTTGCGCCCGCGAACGCACGAGGGGTACGCGAGGGCACTGAGGCGCCATGTCTTCCCCAGAATCGGTGAGCGTCCAATCGCGAGCGTCGACGAGGAGGTAGTCGCGAACGTTGTTCGCGACCTGGACGCAGAGGGTCTCTCGGGGTGGACGATCAAAGGCGTACTGATCCCGGTCGGCCGCGTGCTCACCTACGCGGTGCGGCAGAAACTGGTGTCGCATAACGCGGTCTCACGGCTTGAACGAAGCGAACGCCCACACATCATCCGGCGTGAGAAGAGGATCCTTACGGCTGAGGAGATCGAGGCACTCGTGGGAGCAACCCCAAAGAGCTACCGACCAATCATCACTACAGCAGTCTTCACCGGGCTGCGGCTGATGGAACTGCTCGGTCTTTGGTGGGGCGACCTCGATCTAGACAGTGGCCTATTGCACGTCCGTCGACAACTCGACCGCGCCGGTAACTACACCGAACCGAAAACCCAGAGATCAGCTCGGACCGTCGTCTTGACACCATCGCTCGTGTCGCTCCTCCGGGAGCACAAGCATGGCTCCGAGCGAAACGGGCCAAGCGACACCGTGTTCGCGACGGAGACCGGTCGGCCGATGTACTACCGCAACGTGACCCGCCGCGGACTCGCTGTCGCCATCGAGCGCGCGAGCATCAATCGCGAGAATGGCCCGAGACTGCGCTTTCATGATCTCCGCCACACGTATGCATCGCTGCTCATCGCCCAAGGCTTGAACGTCCTCTTCGTGAGTAGGCAACTCGGGCACGCCTTCCCTAGCTTCACCCTCAACACCTACGGTGGTCTGTTCGACCAGGCCGAAAACGCCAGGCGGGCCGTCGAAGGATTGGAGGCTGTCTTCCCGACTTCCCTCGGAGAAGGCAAGGCTCCCGCCGCCCGAGGCGCTTGAGCATTGGCAGGCGCCGCGTGCCCTTGGTACACCCCAGACAGCCAGCTCTCAAACTGACTGCGCAGCCAGACGAACGCGACCTTGGCTCGCTACGATGCGCCTCCGAGGGCGGTTAGCTCAGCTGGGAGAGCGCCAGCTCGACAAGCTGGAGGTCGCGTGTTCGAGCCACGCACCGCCCATTGGTTTGTTGGTGAGAAACCCGCCCGAGGAGCGGGTTTCCGCTTCTAGGGGTCTTCTCGCCCCGCAATGCCGTAGACGTGCCGGGCGTACTCAGACAGGCTCAGATCGGCTTCGTCGAAGAACGCGATGATGCTGTCCGGAGTCTTCTCCTCGACGACTTGGGATTCGATAGCCGTGCCGTCGTTCCAGCGTGAGCGCCCGGCCAGATACATGCCACCTTCGAAGTAGGTCAGTTCGAATTCAAGGTCCGGATACATCTCGGCCAGCTTGGCGATCACCGGCAGCGGGGGCTCGCCACCGGTGATGAAGACGATCCGAGTGACTCCCGGATAGTCCATCTCGTCGGAGGCGTCATAGTTCTCGTAGGAGTGGGCGCAGGCTGGCACGTCCCAGTGCATCACGTGCCAGTCGTCGATCAGGGACTTGTCCCCCTGCATATAAGCCGGGGAGGGCAAGATCTTCTCGAAGTCGAGCGCGACCTTCCGGTCGAACAAATCCACACCGGCGCACTCGCTGAGCAGCTGCTCGCGCCGCTCAATGGGGCCGCGGACGATGAGGTGTCACTCGCAATCGTTCATGCGCCGAAGATACCGGGGCTTCGGAAGCGGCCGGACACTCCACAACATGGTCCAGTTCGATATCTCCGCCTCGGGAGTGAGAACATACGTTCGTGACCTCGCAGGGCACCCCCGGCGGCCGGTTCTCCCGTGCGCTCAAGCAGCGGAACCTGTGGGGGGCGGAGATGGCTCTGCGGGAGATGAAGCAGCCCTCGCTGCTGATCCTGCTCGACTACCTCGGCCTTCTCGCCGACGTCAAGCCGGAGAAGCTGCCACTTGCAGCGCTCCGCTGGCACGGACGCTTGGAGTTGGAGGCGTCGGCTCTCACCTTCGCTGACTCGCAGTTGGCTCTGGCGGCGCTCGGCAGCCTCTGCGTCGGTGACCGCGAGGCGCTCGTCCTTCTTCGCGGGCTGCTACATCGGTCGCAGCCGCTGCTCGTCCCGCGGGCGGAATAGCGCGACAGGTGGCGCCGACGGAGGGGTTCACCCTTCGACCTGAACCTGCTAGGTGTACACGCCCTTGGCACAGCCGACCGTTCTCGATCGCCAGAGAGCGCTTGTTTCGGAGGCGGTCCCGCTGGCTGTACGGCCTTCCCAGTTGATCGAGATGCCGAGCCGCTCGAACCGCTGGCAAGCAACCCGGCACCCGCCGCGAGGTTCATGCTGATGGCGCGGCTGCAGATCATGAACTTCGAAGGCGAGCGGCGGGTCGAGGTCACCCTTTCGCGCCGCAACCTACTGACGCTACTGCAGAAGCTGGACATGCCCGGGTCGATGCGGCAGATCGAGAACAACGACTGCTGGGAGGACGGCGTCCAGACGCCCTTCTATCCGGGCGAGCAGCAGGCGAGCAGCCTGCCTCGGACGACGCTGGTACTTCGTTGCGAGGACGACGACGAGCACTACGCGAAGCGTTCGGCCGGACCGGGACCGATGCATCCGGCCACCGAGCGTTTCGTGCAGGAGCAGGGTGGCGCGCCGGGTGAAGCGCCGCCCTGGCATAGGCAGTTCAAGCTTTTCGACCGGGATGACCCGTGAGTGCGTCTCCACATTGGCGGCCGCGCCCGGATCCGGCACTGACCGATCCCGGATCGCCCGGTATGCGTCCGCACCGTCATGAGCCGGATCACCTGAATGGCTGGGTTTTCCTCCAGTACGAGGTCTGGGTCGACTACTGGGGCAACGGGCACGAGATCGAACTGATGGCGGGCGACTACGCCGCCAACGTGATCCGGCTCTGCGAGGAGCGGGTGCAGCGGATCGCTCTGCTCGTCGCCGTGGAGTTTCTCTATCTGCTTGGGCTCGGGCTCGCCGGACTCGCCGCATCCCCGACGATCGTGCTCGCTGAGGCTCGCGAGTCGGCCGAGGAAGCTGTCGGCGTCCTTCGCGATGGCGATGCCGCCCTCGCCTGGCTCGAAGAACTGCCGCTTCTGTCCGCGCTCAGGAATCGGCTCGATTCCACTCGCTGGGCGGTGCGGTGATGGCGGAGCGTCTAGTCAAGCTTTGGATCCACTCAGACGATGACCCGTCCGAGGTCGACTGGCAGGCCTGGCTGCCGAAGGGAATCACCGTCGAGCACGCCGAGGTCGTACCGCGATTCGGGGTGAATCGACTGTGGCGTAAGCCAGGCTGCCCGCGTGCTTGCTTCTATACCGACGTGCGTTACGCAGGTTCGTATAAAGCTGCTCGGCCGGTCGTGGAGACAATCAACTCCTGTTGGTTGTGACCTTCCGTGCTATGCGAGCCCCATTAGCAGGTTGAGTTCATCCGAGGTGACGGCGCCCGCTTCCTGCATCCCGATCGCGAATGCGGAGAGTCGCTGGTTCAGCTCCATCTCCGTCCTTGGAAAACAAGACGGCGAGGGATTGGATGATCTCCACTGAGTCCGCTGTCCGCGACGCCGGGTGCGACACTTGCCAGGCCCGCCGTGTGTACGGTAAATGTTGACAGAGTGGTCAACGTCCCGCCGGTCACTGGTCGCCCGTTCCGAGGGTCCTGAATGCTCGATTGCGCCGAAAGTGCGATCGTTCTCGTCGGAGGGCAGTCGTGAACGCCGGTTCGGCATGACGCGACGGCGACTGCTCTTCGACGCGCAGCTCAATCCTGACGAGGACGGAGAGCACGTCGTCGTACGACGGATCGAGCGAGACGGCATTCGCGTGACCATCGAGGCGGCCGCGTGGCTCGCTCCCCAGTTGGCGCTGGCCCGAGACCTCCACCACGAAATCCAGCTCTGGTTCGAACTGGATCCGCGCCACAGTGGATGAGCGACTCGTGCCGTCACGATCGGCTCGTCCAGCTCTCGACCATCACGGCGCTCACCGACTGGACGCGCGCGGCCACAGGCTTCCATGAGCCGGTTGAGTCGATCTCCAAGGTGCTCGGCGAGGACACGGAATGGTTCGAGTGCGCGGAGTGCGGGGAGCGAATCTGTCCCGACCTCGCTCCGTGAGGTCAGTCCCCCAGAGGCAAGCGGCAGATTC